>JAABUX010000452.1_pt1 | contig 69950 bp, 57 predicted proteins | sample 5561851 | NCBI WGS metagenome assembly JAABUX01 (sample SAMN10711883, study PRJNA513361) | rock metagenome | isolation source: Antarctica rocks | place: Antarctica: Victoria Land, Richard Nunatak red sandstone | collected 2016-01-03
GGCTTGGGTGAGGATCAGCTCGATCCGAGGGATGTTGCGGCGGCTGGCCCCAGACGAGAGGCGGCCGGCCACCCCATTCAAGTATCCACAACCGAAAGCGGCGTAGCTTCCCGGATAGCCTCTAATCCCGGTCAACCGCGTGACTCCTCGACTCCTTGCCGCCTTCGAGAGCGATTCCCGGATGGCCGGTCAGCCCGGGACCAGCTCGACCTGCCAGTCTTCGAGGGCGACGGAGGCTCCCAGGCCGAGGATGGCGACGACGGCGGTGAAGTGGTCGCGCTTGTCCCGGCGGACGACGGTGCCGACGAGGCCGGCGAGCGGCCCGCTGGCGATTCGGACCCGGCCGCCGACGGGGGCGGCGTGCTCGGGCTCGATGGCCAGGCCGGAAGAGAGCATCCGGTGGACCTGGCGGAGGTCGCGGACGAGCGACTCCTGGTCGACCACCTCCAGGACGTTGACCAGCCGGTTCCCCTTGAGGGCCTCGACCCGTTGGGTCTCGTCGCCGAGCAGGAAGAGGTAGCTGCCGAAGAGGGGGATGATCGACCGGGTCTTCCGCCCGGCGGGGGTCCGGTCCTCGCGGACGACCTGCGGCAGGTAGAAGGCGATCCGCCGCGAGCGGAGGTCGCGGGCGGTGGCCTTCTCCTGGCGCGGCCTGGTGTGCAGGCAGTACCACCGCCGGCCCGCCTCGGAGGCCCCGGGATCGGACCCCGCCTCGGTCCCGGCGTCGGCCCCGGCCTCCCAGAGGTCGTCGGGGTACATGTCGGGCTCGGCGGGCAGGATCGGCATGGCGGCTCTCGAATACCGGGGTCGACGGCCTCGGGGGCGGACCGGCGCGCGACCCGCCGTCCCCTCCCGGGCGACCGGCCGCCCGGCGGCTTCCGACGCCGGGGCGTCAGCCGGATACTCTCCGCGACCCGACCCGACGCGATCGGGCCCGGACGTCGCGGCCCGTCTCGTCCCCCGGAGGGCGGGGCGTTTCCCGAGCCCGGATGGCAAGAGCAAGATACCCGACATCCCGGCGGCGCACGAGGCCGACCCCCCGGCCGACCGGGTCGCCGGACGTGAGGGGGCCGGGGCGGCGAACCCGTCCCGACCCGCAGGTCGTCGCGGCCTCGCCCCCCTGATGACGAGTCGGGGGGCCTAGATCCGGCCGATCTTCCGTGCGATGATCGGCCAACGCCGATCCGATCGCCTCGACGCGTCCGTCGTCGACGCGAGCCCGGAACGGCTCGCCGGCGTCGGTCATGACACGCCCCTGGAGGCCCCCGCCCGATTCGCCTCGGCGATCCGGGAGCGACTCGCGGGGCCGACGAAGACGCGGGCGTGAGCCGGGGATTCCGCGACCGGCACGCCCGGATGGCCCGGTTGACCACCACCCCGACCAGGTTGGAGGACGTCCGATGCTCCCCAGGCAGATCGCCGGCATCACCATCCCGGACAGCGCCTTGGCCGCCGAGGCGACGGAGCTGGTCCGCGACACCGAGTCGGACTTGCTCTTCGACCACTCGCTCCGGGTCTACCTGTTCGGGGCCTTGCAGGGGCGGCGGCTCGGGCTGGGCTACGACGCCGAGATGCTCTACATCGGCGCGATCTTCCACGACATGGGCCTGACCGAGAAATACCGGAGCCCGGGCGAGCGGTTCGAGGTGGACGGGGCCAACGCGGCCCGGCGGTTCCTGGAGCAGCACGGCGTGCCCGAGACGTCGATCGAGGTGGTCTGGGATGCCATCGCCCTCCACACCACGCCGGGCATCCCGAAGTGGAAGAAGCCCGAGGTCGCCCTGGTCACCGCCGGCGTCGAGCTCGATGTCCTCGGCCTGGGCTACGACGACGTGACCGCCGAGGCCCGCGAGCAGATCCTGGCGGCCTTCCCGCGCGTGGACTTCAAGCGTCGGATCGTCCGGGCGTTCGCCGACGGGATCGCGCACAAGCCGCAGACCGCCTTCGGCAACGTCAAGGCCGACGTCCTGGAGAAGCTCCTGCCGGGATATGTCCGTTCCAACTTCTGCGCGATGATCGCGGCGTCGCCGTTCCGGGAATGAACGACCTTCCCCGGACTGCCCGAGGTCGGTCACCCTCGCGCGGCGATTGCCGATGTCCGCCGCCGCAGGCGCGACGGAGCATGAGATCCGCCGCGCCCGCGACGCCGGCTTCGACCACCACCTCGTCAAGCTCACCGACCTCGACGCCATCGAGGCCCTGCTCCGCGGCGGCTGAGCCGGGCCATCCGTGCCCGAAGAGATCAATTCTCGTCAACCGTAATCCGGAAACCTTTCGACGGCGCCGGATGACTTTGAGGAGTTGACGACCTCGGCTGGTGCCGGTGAGTTGGGTCCAAACGTCGAACTTTGATAGTAACCAGCTTGCGACGGACCTACCGGGGTTCTTGAGCCGCCGGTATGGCCCAATCACCCTGGCGTCGGGGATCACACCATGATGCCGCCGAGAAATCGGGAGGCGAGGGGGAAAAATGTATGAGAACGGTCTCGACCGGGTAGTAACTGGATAGAGGCGTGCGTGACCAAGGGGCGACGTGGTGAAGCAGGCCAGGATGAACACGACGAGTCGAGACCTCCAGACCATCTTCGAGGCGGGGTCCCTCGGTGGGCTATCAGACGGGCAACTCCTGGACCGCTTCGTCGCCCGGCGAGAGGAGGCCGTCTTCGAGGCGATCGTCCTTCGCCACGGGCCGATGGCCTGGGGCGTCTGCCGCCGGGTCCTGCGAGATCACCACGATGCCGAGGATGCCTTCCAGGCGACCTTCCTCGTCTTCGCCAGGAAGGCGTCCTCCATCAATGCACGGGAGAAGCTCGGAAACTGGCTCTACGGCGTGGCGTATCAGACGTCCATGAAGGCGAGGGCGATCAGGGCCAAGAGGCGGGGTCGAGAGAATCAAGTTCTCGAAATGCCCGAGCCGGGATCGACCACGGAACGACCGGATGAACGTCTCTCGCTCCTGGACCGGGAACTGAGCCGGCTTCCCGAGAAATATCGATTACCCGTCGTCCTCTGCGAGTTGGAGGGAAAGACCCATCGGGAAGTCGCCGAACAACTCGGATGGCCTATTGGCACGGTATCGGGACGGCTTTCGAGGGCCAGGGCGTTGCTGGCCAGGCGGTTGTCCCCCGGAGGAATGCCAGTCTCGGGCGGATCGCTAGGAATGATGCTGGCTCATGATGCGGCGTCGGCCGGCGTGCCAACCCGGTTGATTGGGGCTACGGCTCGGACCGCAATCCTGATTGCTACGGGGCGATCGGTGACGGCGGGGGTGGTCTCTGCCGGAGTCGTGACGCTGATGGAAGGAGTGATGAAGACGATGATTCTGACGAAACTCAAGGATATCGTGATCTTGCTGGTGCTGGCTCTCATTTGCACCGGCTTGATCGGCACGGGAATCCTCATGATGAATCGAGGTGTTTCAACAGCGGGAAAAGAGGCGATTCCGGCGATTCCTGAAAGCGCTGCCCCCGCAGCCAAGAATTCGGCCAAAACGGCTTCCGACGGTGTTACTTCCGCTGAAAATCACGATCAGAAGGGAGACGAGGATGGGGCGACGACCGGACCTCATCTCAAGGCCATCGTCATTTGCTTCAACAACGTGAAGGACGAATCCGGGAGCCTATGCTCAGGCACCTGCTACCAAGAGGACGGGACATTGTTCAAGTCGGGAAAGATGACTTGTGGCCATCCTGGGATGGTCTCTGAGATCGAGTGGTCGTTCCTCGGCAGGCGAGGGGGCAAGGACAAGTATCGATTTACTCGGAGGTCCCCCGCCAATTCACCCACGGTAGCCAATTCCCAGAAGGAGGTCGAGTTCGAGGGGAGACGTGTCGTTGTCTTCGAGGACGACGCCCAACGCATCGTCATGGAGTCGCCAAGGCCCGAGAGCGGCCCAGCGAAGGATGCGGGCGTACCATCGAAAAAAGTTGAAGGGATGCCCTCGGGATCGATTCGGGTCGGACAAGTCGCACCGCCCGTCGTCTCGACCACCATGGGCGGAGACTTCGACATCAAGAACTATCATCGTGCCAAGTTTGCCCTGCTCGCCTTCTGGTCCCTGAAGGATGCAGCCAGCCTGCGTCAGTTCGAGGAGTTGAGGAAGATCCGCCGGGGTCTGGCCGGGGAGGACCGGCTCGTTATCGTGGGCGTCTGCACGGACGACGCCGAGGGCGACCACGACGCCTGGGTCCAGTTCCTCGAAGGCCAGGGGAAGGTCGGCTATGGCGATCAAAATCGTCCTGGGACGTTCCGCTTCTACGAGGACCACAAATGGGTGAATACCTTCCAGGGAGGCTCCGATTTCGTGAGCCAGGAGGCATACGGCGTCAAGCATCTCCCCGAGGCGTTCCTGATCGATCCAGATGGGCGTCTGCGTGCAGTCCGTATCCCCAACGACAAGCTGGGCGAAGTGGTCGCAGGGGAGTTGAAGAGGTTCCGATAATCGTCGCAAGTTCACCCATCTGGCATCCAAAAACCGATGAATAACCTTTGACTTGTTGCTATGACCCGAACGAGATCCGCTGTTTCCAAGTCGCCTGGCAAAATGTACCGGGTGAGAGTCCCCGCCTTCGTCTGTTCCCTCCTCGGAATCGGCTACTCCTGCACCCACTCGGCTGCTAGTCTTTGGCGAAGCCCCTCTGGATTTGGAGCGACAGCCTTTCGGCCTTGGGCCGAGTAGTGGCGACCATGCCCGCTAACGAATCACCACTTCGTCACCTGCTGGCAGGTTGAGGGCATGCCCCAAGAGGTCTTCGCCATCCCCGACGACCGACTTTGTTGCTAGACCTCGACTTAATGCGGAACCCCTGAAGCTAAACCGTTGCTGATGCTAGACCCCGATCGAGCAAGCTAGGATAGTGGTCACAAGGAAGATCATCCAAGCAATTATACAACTTTCGCTCTCGTTTCACCGTGCGCCGGCTGATGGTCGCCGTGGCCGTCGTCGCCATCGTCATCTGGGGTGCCGGCTGGTCAAGGAAACAATATCGGGATGCCGTGGTGTTGTATGAAGAAAGGCTGGGATACCACCGAATGAACGCCTCCATCAACCGATTTACTCTCGAATTCAAACCCGAAGAGTTTCCAACCCTCAGGTTACCGATCCACTCGCCGACCGACCTCGACCGTTTTCGTCGACTATCCGAGTATCACGAGGCGATGATACTCAAATATGAGCGAGCTTTACGCTACGCATGGCTCCCCATCGCCCCCGACCCGCCCGAGCCCAAATGACGATCTGACTCTCCAAAAACCTGGGTTGTAAAAAATTTCAATTTTTTTGTCTTACTGGCGATGTCTTTTGCGGCGTTCGCCTTCGCATTTTGCAATTGAGCTATATCCGCCTGCAACCGTTGGATTTCACGCTGTCTGCTTTCGAGAGTGGCCTGGGTCGTGGATTTTGCAATGTTCCTGCTAAGCGAGGCGATTCTCCCATCCTTATGATGCCTCGTCCCGCGTCAAATCCGCCAATTTGCGATGAGAAGACTGAATGTCACGCTGGATGCTTGCCATTTTGTTCTGGGCTGAACTAACTGACATTGATGAAGTCCACCGAAGGCCGCAGGAAAACCGTGCGAAATGGTCAGACCGGCTGCCGTCTATCCCGAAGTATCAAAGCTGAGATGACCGTGCGGCGTGTTTCGGACGGAGGTCTCCATCCAACAAATCGCGATATTCGACCTCGTGGTCTCCCAGATCAAATGATCTTGGCCGTCTTGAGCGGCGAGGTCAAGTGGTCGGCGATAACGGGCTGGAGTGGGATTGGCGAACCGTGATGAAGGGCGTATCGGTGGGCGATCGGTCCGCTCCGGCAGGCTCGCGTCAAGAAACCTGCCGCGGCCCGAGAAAGGCGACTAACGCACCCCCCGGCGAAGCGATGGTTAACGACGGTACTCGACACCGCGCCTCCGACCTCCGATCGCCGAAGGAACACCTCATGATCGCCTCCGAAGCCCGGCTCGCGGCCAACCGCGCCAATGCTTTGAAGTCGTCGGGCCCGAGGACGGCCGAGGGCAAGCAACGGTCTCGCTGCAACGCGATCAAGCACGGGATGACGGGCGAGGGGGTCGCCCTCTCGGGCGAGGAGGCCGCCGCGGTCGAGGAGCGGCTCGCGGGCTTCGAGGCGCAATTCCGGCCGGTCAGCGAGGCGGGCAAGGCCCTGGTCCGGCGGGCGGCGATGCTCTCGGTCCGGGTCGAGCGGTGCGTCGTCCACGAGGCGGCGGCGATCGCGATGGGGGTCCGGGCGGCGGAGGCGGACTTCGACGAGGCCCGGGAGGCGGAGGTCGATCATCTGGTCGAGACGATCGGCGCCGATCCGGGCCCGGCGGTCCGGCGGCTGCTGCGGATGCCGGAGGGAGTCGACCGGATGCTCGACACCTGGGCGGACCTCCGCGCCGACCTCACGCACGGCGACGGCTCGCGGTGGGGCGACGACCACGGGGCGATGGCCGTCCACCTGACCGGGCGGAAGCCGGGCGGGTTCGGGATCGCCCGGGTCGAGGCCCTGTCGCGGGCGGTCGGGGGGGACTTCGCGCTCCTGGGGGCCGGCGACGGCGCCGGGCTCGACATCCGGGGGCGGCGGGAGTGGGCCCGTCGGGCCCTCGGCTCGCTGATCGAGGCGGCGGTGGCGAAGCTGGAGGCCCACCGCGAGACCCTGGACTTCGAGGCGGTCGCGGCGGACCGGGCGGGGGCGGGGGCCCGGGCGCTGTTCGACCCGTCGAAGGGGGCGACCCTGGCCCGGAAGTACGAGGCGGCGGCCGAGCGGGGGATGTACCGGGCGTTGCGCGAACTCAAGGCGGTCGAGGCGGAGGCGGCGGAACACGCCGTCGCCGAGCCGAACCGGGCGTTGGGTTCGTTTTCGACCGGGGCCATCGATCGGCCGGTCCCGCCGGTCTCGACCTTCTCGACGGTGCCGTCAGGGTCGCGGATCGCGGGCCCGGAGGGGTCGAGCTTCGTGCCGTTGACGATCGGCCGGCCCGTCGCGGGCCCGGCCTGAGTCGGGCGATGGCCATCTTGGGACGCGGCCGGCCGCATCGAGCATGATCGGGCCGGCCCGCCGGGGGCGGTTGCGCGTGGCCCGATTGCTGGCCGGCAAGAGTGTGGTTCCTCCGCGCCGCCCGGGGCGAGTATACTACCAGGATCGGCCGGGCGACGGGCGGGATTGGCTTCGTTCGACGCGGGCGACGGGCGAGGAGGAACGCGGCATGTCCTGGCGAGATCGCATCGTGATCGACCCGGCCATCCTGGTTGGCAAGCCCGTCATCAAGGGGACCCGAATCGCCTTGGAGTTCGTGCTCGAACTGATGGCCGAGGGCTGGACCCGCGAGCAGATCGTGCGGAATTACCCCCATCTGACCGAGGAGGATCTTCGCGCGGTCCTCCATTATGCGTCCGACCTGATGAAGGGAGAACGCGTCTATCCCCTGGCGGTTTGGCGTGGGTCGGTTACTGGCGGACGAGAAAGTCGCGGGGGACGTGGTCCGGGCCCTCCGGGCCCTCCGGGTCGAGGGGCATGATGTGCTCTGGATTGGGGAGACGGGCCCGGGTTCGATCGATGAGGTCGTGCTGGACCTCGCCTTGGCGGAAGGCCGTGTCCTGCTCACCTTCGACAAGGACTTCGGCGATCTTGCCTTCCGACGGGGACGGCTCGCGACCCCGGGCGTGATCCTGCTCCGGCCCCGGCCGAGGTCCCCCGATTACCTGGTCCGGTTCGCACGGGCCGTCCTCGCCCAAGGTCACGTCTGGGAAGGGCACTTCGCCGTCGCCGAGGAAGGCCGGCTCCGTGTCGTCCCCCTCCCGACCGCGTAAGGCGACTCGGTGCGGCGATCCCGACCCGGGTCATCCGCCGTTCTCGCGGCGGGAAGTGTGATTCCTCCGCGACGCCCGGGACGAATATACTGAGGCCGGGCGATCGGCGGGGTTCGTTTGCAAGGTGCCGGATCGGGGCCTCGTTGTCGGGTGGATGAGATCCGCCAACCCCTCGGCGTGGCCCGAGCCGTGGTCTCCGGGGGGATGGATCGAACCCGCCGACTCCTCCGGTGTGGCCTGAATATCGGTGGATTTCATCCACCCGACGAGGGGAAGCCGAGGGATTGGGTTCGTTTGGCGACGGCGGGTTGCGGATCGGGCGGGGTGATGGCGATGTCGAGTGGTGGCGAACTTTCCGGCGTGCTCAACCTGGACAAGCCGGGCGGGGTGACTTCGCGGGACGTGGTGGATTTGATCTCCCGGCCTCTGCGGAAGGTCAAGGTGGGGCATGCGGGGACTCTCGACCCCCTGGCGTCGGGGGTGTTGGTGGTCTGCGTCGGCGCGGCGACCCGGCTGATCGAGTATGTCCAGCGGATGCCCAAGGCCTATCGGACGGTCGTCCGGCTGGGGGCTCGCAGCGACACGCTCGACGCCGATGGCCGGGTCGAGGAGGTCGAGAATCCGCCGATCCCGACGGAGGCGGCGGTCCGGGCGGCCCTGGCGGGTCAGGTGGGGGTGATCGAGCAGGTCCCGCCCCAGTTCTCGGCGTTGAAGGTGGCCGGGCGGCGGGCTTATGACATGGCCCGAGCGGGTCAGGCCGTCGAGCTGGCGGCGCGTCCGGTCGCGATCGATCGGATCGAGCTGATCGCCTACGACTGGCCCCGGCTGGAATTCGCGGTCGATTGCGGGAGCGGGACGTACATCCGCTCGATCGCCCGCGACGTCGGCGAGGCGCTCGGGTGCGGCGGGCTGGTGGAGGTCCTGGTCCGGACCCGGATCGGCCCGTTCGCCCTGGCCGACGCCCTCGACCCGACCGGCCAGCCCCTCGACGCGATCCTCGGCCGGCTCCGGCCCCCGCTGGACGCCTTAAGCGACCTCCCGCGGCTGGTCCTCTCGGCCGGGCAGGTGGCGGCGGTGCTGATGGGCAAAGGATTGCTCGCGGCAGAAATCGAGGGGGCGGCCGGGCTCGGGGGAGAGGTCGCGATGGTCGGGCCGGACGGGGCGTTGGTGGCCGTCGCGGAGGCGATGGCGGGCGGGATGATCCAGCCCCGGCGGGTGCTCGCGGCGGGGAAGGGGGGGTGATCGGGGAGGCCCCGGCCCGACTTTCCCGAGATTGGGCGAACTGAACCGGGCGGGGGGTCGAACTATATTGGGGCGGGCCGTGTCGGTCGGTCTGGCGGCGTCGAGTCGTCCGGCCGGGCCTGACGGCGGACTTCGTTGACGCCGCGGTCCCGCCGGGCCTAGAATCCGGGCTGGACTTCCGGGTCCGTCCCTCCCCCTCCCGAGGCCTCTATCCGAGGTACACGCCAACTTTGATCGAAACCAAGAGCACCGAACGTGCGGACCGCCACGAGAAGGCGATCCTGGTCAAGGTCCTCCTGTCCGACGGCGAGTATTCGCCCGAGGACCCGCTGGAAGAGCTTCGGGGCTTGACCAAGACGGCCGGCCTGATCGTGGCCGGCGGGATGCTCCAGAAGCGGCACCAGGTCGACATCGCCACCTATATCGGCTCGGGCAAGGTCGAAGAACTCAAGGAACTGGTCCAGGCGCACGAGGCCGACCTCGTCGTTTTCGACAACGACCTCGGCCCGGCGCAGACGAGGAACCTGGAGAAGCTCCTGGGCGTCAAGGTGATCGACCGGACCGAGGTCATCCTCGACATCTTCGCCACCCGGGCGCGGTCGCACGAGGCCCACCTCCAGGTCGAGCTTGCCCAGCTCGAATACGCCCTGCCGCGGCTCAAGCGGATGTGGACCCACCTGTCGCGGTACAAGGGCGGGATCGGCGTCCGGGGCCCTGGCGAGAAGCAGCTCGAAGAGGACCGCCGGCTCGTCACCAAGCGAATCCGCGACCTCAAGGAGAAGCTCGGCAAGGTCGAGGCCCGCCGCGAGCGCGAGGTCGCGGGCCGGGGCGACGTGGCGACGATCGGGCTCGTCGGCTACACCAACGCCGGCAAGTCGACGCTCATGAACGCCCTGACCGACGCGGGCGTCCCGGCCGAGGACAAGCTCTTCGCCACGCTCGACACCCGGACCAAGCGGTGGCGGTTCCGCGGCGGCGGGTACGTCCTGCTCTCGGACACCGTCGGCTTCATCCGCGACCTGCCGCACTCGCTGGTCGCCTCGTTCAAGGCCACCCTGGAGGAGGCCCGTCAGGCCGACATCCTCCTGCACGTGGCCGACGCCTCCAGCCCCGAGGCCGAGTCGCAGATCAAGGCCGTGAATGCCGTGCTCGAAGAGCTGGGGCTGGCCGACCACCCGACGATCCTGGTCCTCAACAAGGTCGACCGCGTGACCGACCGTTCGGTCCTCGACGTCCTCAAGGCCCACCACGACGAGGCCATCGCCATCAGCGCCTCCGGCGGCGAGGGGCTCGACCGGCTCGAGCAGGCCGTCCGCGAGGCGCTCAGCGAGCGGGCCCTCGACGCCGAGGTCGAGACCGGCGTCGGCAACGGCCGGGTCCTGTCCTACCTCGCCCAGCACGCCAACATCCAGGGCCGGACCTACGACGACGACAAGGTCCTGCTCCGCTGCCGCCTGCCCCGCCGCTGCCTCGACTTCCTCAACGAGAACGGCGCCCACGTCCGGATCAGCAACGGCGAGCGGATCTACGCCTGAGCGGCCCGGGGGAGGACCCGGGGCCCGGGGCTCCGGCCCGGGTCCTCCCGAAAAGATCGCGTTCCGGGTTGGCGGATGGCGTCGATTCGGTAAGATGGCGGCCGATCGGGATCGCCAGCCCGGCCGCGCCGCCGGCTTCGGACGGGGATGCGTCGCCGGGCTCCGGCGGCGAGGGCATGCCCGAAACCCCACGGATGGGAGGCGCCACGATGCGTCGAGTGGCCGAGTTCGACGCCCTCCGCGGCCTGGCCGCGCTGGGCGTGCTGATGTTCCACCTGAAGCCGGACGAGGGCTGGACCCACTTCGGGATGACCGGGGTCCACCTCTTCCTGGTGCTCTCGGGCTTCCTGATCACGAGCATCGTGATCAATCACGTCGGCACGCCCGGCTTCTTCCGGGCCTTCTACGCCCGGCGAATCCTCCGGATCTGGCCGATCTATTACCTGACCCTGGCCTTCCTGGTCGTGCTCCAGCGCCAGTTGCCCGACGCCCCGTCGCTCCGGGGGCTGCCCTACTACCTGACGTTCACCCAGTACCTCTGGGCCTGGCCGGGGCTCTCCGCCATCCTGCCGACCCCGACGGAGACCGTCCACGCCTTCGAGCACTCCTGGACGCTCGCCCTCGAGGAGCAATTCTACCTGCTCTGGCCGCTGGCGATCGCCCTCGTCGGGCCGAAGCGGGTGGTCCCGATGGTCCTGGCGATCCTCGGCTTCGGCGTCTGGTTCAAGACGTTGGGCTATCATACCTGGATCTTGCCGAACGTCGTCGGCGCCTTCGCCCTCGGCGGCCTGCTCGCGGCGATGCTCGACGACAAGGACCGGGTCGCGCGGAACCGGGGGACGCTCTCGGCCTTCTTCCTGGCCTCGTCGGCGTCGGGCCTGGCCTACGTCCGGTGGTACTACACGGTCCCGGTGTCGGACTGGCCGCATTCGTGGATGCTCTGGCGCGACTCGATCCAGAACTTCGGCTTCTATACGATCCACTTCGGCATCGTCGGGTTCGTGGCGACCAACGCCGGGCGGTGGTTCCTGGCCCCGCTTCGGATGAAGGAATTGAGCTATCTGGGCGAGGTCAGCTATGGCCTCTACCTCTTCCACATGCCGGTCTACTGGCTGGTGGGCGGCTACTTCATCGAGACCGGCGAGCCCTGGACGATGGGGGTCGCCAAGATCGCGCTGACGTTCGTGGTGGCGACGCTCTCGTACCGCTACGTCGAGCGGCCGATCCTGGGCTTGAAGGGCCGGTTCCCGTACGGCGAGCGGGAGCCCGTCGCGGTCGCCAGGCCGAGGCCGATCGCCCGCCAGCCCCGGATGATCCACGCCCGGCCGGCCTCGGCCGACAAGGGCCGCGCGGACGCCAGGCGCTGAGCCGAGGCCTTGAGATCGGCCGGATTCCGGGGGGCGGGCCCGGCCCCCCGGTCGGCCTCAGGGCTTGAGGTGGAGCCGGAAGAAGGCCATCATCTCGGCCAGCCAGATCCGCACGTTCGCGGGGCTCTCGAAGCCGTGCCCCTCGCCTTCGAGCTCGACGAGCCGGGCCTCGACGCCGGCCTCGCGGAGCGCCCGGAGCAGCCGTCGCGACTGGTCGATGGGCACGATGTCGTCGGCCGTGCCGTGGACGATCAGGGTCGGGGCCGACCTGGCATCGGCATGCGTCACCGGCGAGGCGTCGCGGTACGCCTCGGGGGCCTCGGGCCTGGTCCTGCCGAACAGGCTGGGCACGACGTCGGCGATCGAGGGCCCGACGGGCGGGCTCTCCTCGGTCGTGAAGTCGGCCGGGCCGCAGCAGTCGACCACGCAGGAGACCCGGCTGGAATAGCCGGCGAGGGCGGGGTCGGAGTCGTCCCGCGTCTCCCTCGTGCCGAGCGACGCGGCGAGGTGCCCCCCGGCCGAGTGGCCGAACGCCCCCACGCGGGCGGGGTCGACGCCGTACTCCCGGGCGTGGGCCCGGACCCACCGCACGGCGCGCTGGACGTCGTCGACGGGGGCGGGATAGCGTGAGGCGTCGTCCGTCGCCAGGCGGTAGTTGACGGCGAAGGCGACGAACCCGGCGCGGGCGAAGTGATCGGCCATGTCGGCCTGTTCCGCCTTATCGCCCCCGACCCAGCCGCCGCCGTGGATCAGGAGGATCGCGGGCCGGGGGGTCGTCGCCCCCCTCGGCCGGTAGACGTCGAGGCGGATCGGGCCCCGGCCGGTCATCGCATAGGGCACGTCGAGGTCGACCGCCACCGGCGAGCGAGCCCGACGGAGCCAGCCCGACGCCGCGACCGCGACCGCCGCGACGGCCGCCAGCGTCAGCGCCGCCGCCAGGAACCTCGCCCCACCCCGGAATCGTCCCGTCATCCCGTCCCCCTCGCCCCCTCCGAACCCCCCCCGCGGGAGGCAGCGAGGATAACAAGCGAGGGGGCCGCCCTCAACGGCCGAGGGCGGCCCCCGCGTCGATTTCGGATTGGCAATCTCAGATGACAGGATGATCTCGCGGGTGCTCTGCGACCCGCGATCTCCGGTCCGGCTCGCTTCAGACCCCCGCGGCGGCCGGCGTCGGGGCGGCGGTGGAGGCGGCCGGCTGGGCGGGCGTCGCCGGCTTCTTGGGGTGGGCCAGGCCGACGAGGTAGTCGCGGGCGTCGGCCAGGGTCCCGACCACGGTCGTGGCCCCGGCGGCGGCCAGGCTGTCGGTGGCGGCCTCGGCGTCGCGTAGCTCGTCCCATCGCCCGACGACGATCGTCACCCGGGGGTGTCGGGCCCTGATCCGCCGGACCAGGTAGCGGGCCGCGGTGAGCCCGTCGGGCGGCAGGTGCGAGATCACGACCAGGTCGGGCGACTCGGCCGTGATCCGCTCGACGATCTTCAAGGGGGTCGAGACCTCCTCGACGATCGTCATCGCGACGCCCGACGGGGCCAGGAGGAGTTCGAGCATCTTGAGGACGAGCGCGTCGGTGGCGTCGTTGGCGGGCACGGCCAGGATCTTCAAGGGGACGGCGGTCCCGTCGGCCGCGGTCAGCGCGGAGGCGGCGGCGGGGGCGCCGTCCGAGGCCGTCGAGAGGCTGGCCAGGTCGATCTCGGGCTCGTCCGCCAGGTCTTCGAGGACGCCGTTGGTCACGCGGAAGATGAACGCCTGCTCGCGGTCGTCGATGTCGTCGCGGGCGTAGTCGCGCTCGGCCATCGACAGGGTCGGGATCAGGACCTTGTCGAAGACGTCGGCCCTCGGGTGCTTCTTGAGCGAGCCGTCGATCACCGCCGTGGCGCCGTCCTGGTCCATCGCCAGGAGCCGCTGGTAGAACCGGACGCCCGGGTCGAGGTCGACCTCCTCGCGGAGGAACGTGGCGAAGAAGCCGAGGCTCGGCACGTACTTGCCCAGGACCGCCAGGCAGACCGTCAGCGGCGTCGACAGCAGGAGGCCGAGGGCGCCCCAAAGCCAGGTCCAGAACATCGCCGAGACGAGCAGGGCCAGGGCCGACACGCCGGTCGTCTTGCCGTAGATCACCGGCTCCAGGACCACGTTCGCCGCGACCTCGACCACCGCGTAGACCGCCAGGATCATCAGCGGCTGCTGCCAGGTCTCCGAGCTGGCGACCGAGAACAGCATCGGCAGCGCGAACGCCGTGGCCGGCCCCGCATACGGGATGAACCGCAGGGCCCCCGCCAGGAACCCCCAGAGCATCGCGTACGGCACGCCGACCGCCCAGAGCCCCGTGCCGATCACCAGGCCCATCGCCGTATTCATCGACGCGAACATGATCAGGTAGCGACTGATCCGCTGGCCGACCTCCTCGATCGTCCGGGTCGTCAGGCTGATCTTGCCCCGGCCGAAGGCCCGGATCAGGCGATCGCTCATGTTCTCGCGGTTGATCATCAGGTAGAGCAGCAGGATCAGGACGATAAACCCGACCCCGAGCCCCTCCAGGTAGGGGCCGATCGCCTTCTCGCCCTCCTCGAGGAAGTTGGGCTCGGAGACGATCCGGACTTCCTGGACCCCGGGGTCCTGGGTCGGCGTGATCTGCTTGGTCACGTCGCCGACGAACTTCTTGACGTTGGTGATCGTGTTCGCCTGCCCCGGCTTCATCCCCCGGATCTTCCGGTTGATGTTTTCTTCATACTTGGGCAGTTCGTTGGCCAGGAGGTTCAACTCTTGGCCGACCTTGTAGCCGACGAACCCGAGCCCGCCGAGCACCAGCAGGACCGTGAGGCCCACCGCCGGCACGCGCGGGACCCCCCGTCGCTCCAGGAATTTGGAGATCGGCACCAGGGCGAAGCTGAGCAGGATGGCGAGCGCCAGCGGCTTGAGCACCTCGCCCGCGAAGTACATGAAGGCGATGATCGCGAGGATCAGGAGCGTGATGATCACCGGGTGATTCATCGAGAATTGCTTGCGTTGGGCGGCCACGATCCGTGCTCCCGCGGGGGGTAGGTCGTTCGAGGGAAGGGCGTGAGGTCCGGGGGTCTCGTCGGGGAGGGTCGAGGGCGTTGGGAGGGTCGAGACCGGCCCTCCCAACGCCCGCTTCTCGCGGGGTCGCCCCGGGGGGCGACGGCCCCCCGGTCACATCCGGGGGTCGACCGGCGTGCGGCGGACGCCGAGGATGGGGACGGGCACGGGCAGGTCGCCCGAGCCGATCAGCGACCCGACGATCACGGCGGCCATCGAGACCACCACGCCGAGCAGGGTATACCAGGCGGCCTTGCGGGAGACGTCGGCGGCCTGGGCGCCGTACTCGCGGACGGCCGGGTCCTTGGCGGCCTCGCCGATCTTGCCGGGGAGGCTGGCCGGGTCGTTCTTGAGCGCGTCGATGTGCTCGCGGGTGGTCTTCTCGATCTGGCGGGCCTTGGCCTCGTCGACGCCCATCTTGGTGAGGTCGGAGACGAACTTGTCGCCGCCGTACTGCGAGTTGTAGCGGTCGATCAGCGTGGTGGCCACCCCCTGCGACGACGCGGCGGACGGGTCGTCGTCCGCCACGACCACGGCGCCGGAGGCCAGGCCGAGCATCGCGCCGAAGCCGACCCGGACCCCCGCGCCGACCAGCCAGAACATCCCGACGAACAGGACGCCCCAGAGGATCACGCCGTAGAGGACCGCCTCCAGCTTGCTCTCGCCCACGGCCAGCCGGCTCGTCGCCCAGCCGCCGAAGAACATCGAGACCAGGAGCGTGAAGATCGAGAAGATCGCGATGCCCAGGCCCAGCGAGTCGGCCACCTCCTGCGGGCGGCGTCGGGCCACCTCCAGCCCGGCGGCGATCCCGAGCAACGTGAGCAAGAAGTAGATGGCCAGCGAGACCATGGCCCCGGCGGAGATCGCCCCCCAGCTCACCCGGCTCTTCACCGCGAGCAGATCGGTCGCTTTCAAAGTCGGTGTGGTTCCCGCCATCGACGTTCTCCCTGAATAGTGCCAAAATCTTGGGGCATCCGCCCCGGACGGGAGATTCCGCCCGGGGCGGCACTTGCCTTGTGCCGAGATTTGCCTAAAACGCGAATCATGTGCCCGACATCCCGAGTCCCCCAGTTTCGTCGACCCGGCCGGGGCGACCGCCATCGGGTCCGCCCCCTCTCGTCGGGCGGATGAGATCCACCAGGCTCGGGCCCCGCCTTCGGATCGGTGGATTTCATCCACCCTGCGGGGATGCCTCGATCCCGTCGGTATTCGGATGGGAGTCGGCGCACGCATCCGGGGAGAATCCGCCCGCGGGACCTGCCCTGGCACGATTTTGTCTCCCCGTGCGCGAGCGATTGCCCGGAAATGTCGACATTCGGGCATCCGATGGGTCGACCCCGGCGCAACGATTGCGACTCCTATCGGATATCCCGTCTCTCTTCCCATCACCGGGGCCCGAGGAGCTGCGTCAATCATGCCGTCATCCGAGAATCCCAATCGCCGCGAGTTCCTCCAGGCCGGCGCCGGTCTTGCCGCCGTCGGTCTCGCCGGGGCCGCCGCGGCGGACCAGAAGAATGCGGGCGGCGTGCCGCTCCGGCCGTTGGGCAAGACCGGCGAGATGGTCAGCCTGATCGGCCTGGGCGGCTTCTCCGCCTCCGACCCCAAGAAGCTGTCCGAGGCCGAGAGCCTCAGGCTGATCCAGCGCGCCGTGCACGAGGGGATCACCTTCCTGGACAACGCCTGGGATTATCATGACGGCTTGGCCGAGGAGCGGATGGGCAAGGCCCTGGCCGAGGCCAAGCTCCGCGACAAGGTCTTCCTGATGACCAAGTGCTGCGGACGGACCGCCAAGGACGCCCGGGCGGGCCTCGAAGACAGCCTCCGGAGGCTGAAGACCGACCACCTCGACCTCTGGCAGTTCCACGAGATGTGCTACGACAACGACCCCGACTGGATCTTCGCCGAGGACGGCGCGATCCATGCCGCCCTCAAGGCGCTCGAGGAGGGGAAGGTCCGCCACCTTGGCTTCACCGGCCACAAGGACCCGTCGATCCACCTCAAGATGCTGGGCAAGCCCTACGAATGGGCGAGCGTCCAGTTGCCGCTGAACGTCCTGGACGCCAACTACCGGAGCTTCCAGAAGGAAGTCCTCCCCGTCCTGGCCAGGCGGCAGATCGGCGTGATCGGCATGAAGAGCCTCGGCGGCGACGGGGCGATCGTCGCCAAGGCCGGCATCCCGATCGAGCAGGCGCTCGGCTACGTCTTCTCGCTCCCGGTCTCGACCCTCGTCTCGGGGATCGACTCCGAGAAGGTGCTCGACCAGAACCTCAAGGTCGTCCGCGACTTCACGCCCATGAGCGGAGACGAGCGCAAGTCCTTGGAAGCCCGCTACATCCAGGTGGCCGGCGACGGCCGGTTCGAGCTGTTCAAGTCGTCCAAGACCTTCGACGGCCCCGTCCACCAGAAGCAGCACGGCTTCGACCCCAAGCCGATGACCGCCTGAGACGCGAATCCACTTCTCCTGTCGGGTGGATGAAATCCACCCGACGGGAGACGATCAGGCCGGGAGCGGGACCGGCGCCAGCGGCGGCCCGCCCATAACCTGTTCGAGGACGAGGCCGATGATGTAGCCGGCGGCGGCGACGCCGAAGCCGACGAGGAACATGTCACGGCCGCTGGCCCAGAGCCCCCGGCCGGTGAAGACGCTCCGGGCGGCCCCGACGCCGAAGTGGGCGGCCATGCTGATCGTCAGCGAGATCCAGACCGCCCAGGTCGTGGATACGAAGAGGAACGGCAGGATCGGGATGATGGCGCCGATGAGCGTGGCGACGCCGGTGACGAGGCCGTCGCGGAGCGGGGTGACGCGGGATTCGGTGATGTCGAGCTCCTCGCGGACCTTGATGGCCAGGGCCTGCGCGGGGTCGGCCATCAGGGCGGAGGCGGTGGAGCGGGCCTGCTCGATGGGGAGGCCCTTGGCCTCGTAGATCAGGGCGAGTTCCTCCTGCTCGATCTCGGGCATCAGGAGGATCTCGTTGCGCTCCATCTCGATGTCGTGGGCGTGGACCTCGGCCTCGCTCTTGGCGGCGAGGTAGCCGCTGGCGCCCATCGAGAGTGCGTCGGCCATCGCGCCGGTGATCCCGCTGATGACGACGATGTGGGGCGCGACGCTGGCGCCGATGACCCCGGCGAGCAGGCCGAAGTTGGCGGTCAGGCCGTCGTTGAAGCCGTAGACGACGCTCCGGAGGTAGCCGCCGGCCTCGGTCGAGTGCCAGGGCTCGCCGGCGCCCCGGCCGAGGACCTCGGAGAGCTCGCGGGCGTGGACGGCGGAGTCGGCCGCGAGGGTCCGGGCGGCGTCGGAGGTCGAGTGGTCGGTCGCCTGCTTGGCCAGGCGGAGGTAGGCGGCGACCTCGCGGCCCTCCTCGGCCAGGATCATCGGCAAGACCGCCCCGGGGCCGAGCCGGCGGGCCACCCACGCGACCAGCCGGGCCCGGAACGACGGGACCCGCTCGCCCGCCTGGCCGCCCTGCTCGGCCAGGACCTGCTCCCAGCGCTCGATGTGCTTGTCCTCGACCGTCGCGAGCCGCTCGAAGAGGTCGCGTCGCTTGACGTCGGCCTCGACCGCCGCCAGCTCGCGATAGAGGTACGCCGCGTCGATCTCCTCGGCGAGGTAGTGGCCGACGAGGCCGTCGGTCGTCGAATGGCTCAAGGCAGGGCTCCTGGGCTCGAATCGGGCCAATCGCCGGGCGGTCGGCGTGCCATCGTTACATTCTACCGCCCCCGTCGACCGCTTGTCGCGGCCTTGACGACGCGCCGGGACCCGAGGGCGTGACCGGGGATTCTGGAGGTGCCACGATCTCGACCCCCCACCCCAGCCCTCCCCCACGAGGGGGGAGGCTGTCGTCGGCGGATCGGCCACGCAAGGCGGCCTCTTCCCATCCGGTCCCCTCCCCCCTTTGTGGGGGAGGGTCAGGGTGGGGGGGCCGCGTGGCCCCACCAGAAAACCCGGGCACACCCGGGGCCCGTCGCCGGCTCACCGGAAGTAGGAGCCGCGGTCGCCGAACCGGGCGCGGAACTCGTAGGCCCGCCGCTCGGCGCCGCCCCAGTCCCCGGCGCGGGCCCGGGCGACGACCTCGCGGAGTTCGCCGTAGCTGGCGGCGGAGATCTCGCCGGCGGCATGCCGCTCGTCGATCCGGCGGGCGTCGGCCTCCAGCTCCTTGGCGTTCTGGAGCGAGACGGCCGTCAGCAGGGCCTCGAACGCCCGGGCGTTGCCGACCTCGCGGTCCGACGGCCCGCCGCAGCCGCAGCCGATCAGGGCCAGGGCCAGCAAGACCGGGGCGAGCCGGGGCGGCCGGCGGTCAGAGGGCGTCGGCACTGATGACCTCCCCGCCGGAGCGGCTGCTCAGGGCCTGCCAGGCCCGCAGGTTGATCGACTGCTTGATGAACCGGACCGAGCCGTCGCCCATCAGGACGTTGGAGCCGCCGGGGTGGAGCGAGTACATCTCGTCGGTGTGGCCGATCGGGCTGTTCGGCGGGTGGATCACCGCCGGGCTCTCGTAGAGCGACGGCCCGCTGTGGGAGGCCAGGAGGGCGCCGGGGTAGTCGTAGTTCACCCCCGACCCGCCGGTCCCGGCGCTGGCGAAGGCGTTGTAGGCGAAGTGGCGGTAGCCGGGGATGATCCCCACCCAGGAGGCGTCGGCGAGGTAGGGGGCCTTCTCGCCCGCGAAGACGGTGTTGCTCAGGCCGTCGGACACCCCGGCGTAGCCGACGCGGCTGTTCCGGTAGATCGGCCCGTTGCAGCCCAGGACCGAGTCGTCATAGTTGACGTTCGCCGGGGTGATGCTCGTGTCGTTCCAGCCCATGTTGTACTGGTAATTGGCCCGCGCGAACGCCAGGCTCGCCACCGGCAGGGGGAGCCGGTTGGCGTCGACCATCGGGCAGGTCGGCGAGGGGTTGTTGGCCGACGGGCAGTTGTAGATGGCGACCTGGACCCCGACCACCGTGCCGTTCTCGGCCACCCAGGTCGGCAGGTTGAAGTTGGTCGCGTTGGCCAGCGGAGCCTGCTCGACGAAGGGGAGGACCAGGGCCAGCCAGCCCCAACCCGGCCCGTTGTCGTTGGTCTGCGGGTCGGGGTTGTAGCCCGGGACCCCGCCCACGGCCATCGGCCCGGCCGAGCTGACATATCCCGACACGATGCAGCCGTGGGTCCCCTCGTAGCTGGCGATGGCCAGGCCGATCTGCTTCATGTGATTCGAGCACTGCGCCCGCCGCGCCGCCTCGCGGGCCGCCTGGACCGCCGGCAGGAGCAGGGCGATCAGGACCGCGATGATCGCGATGACCACCAGCAGCTCGATCAGCGTGAAGCCCCGACGTCGCGGCGGCCCGCGTCGTTCGCCCGATGAACCCGGTCGCATGGGACCTCCTCGTTCCAGGATCGGTAAATCACGGATTAAGGAGAATTTAACAAAATGCTTTGACGAGTTCAATGCGCAGTTTTGATTATCCAAACAAATTCGATTGGGCCCTCGGAATGCGGCCTGGTCGCCCCAGAGCCCGTCTTTGCCTCGAACCGACCGGCTGACGGCCCGGTGGGCGGTTTGATAAAGTGGAGGGTAGCACTCGGGCGAATGGGGGACGCTCGTCCCGCCCCCGGGTCGAGGAACTGGCCGAAGGTCGCCGCCGTCATGCCTCCGATGCCCGAATCGAGCCCCGAGGTGCCGGCCCGGGGAGCCTCCGACATCGACCGACACGACGGCCCTTGCGACGGCGTGCTCTGGTTCGGCAACGTCGACTGGTGGTATCACAACCGGGGCCACGCCTCGGTCCGGATGGCCACGCGGGTGGCGCGCCGGGTCCCCACGGTCTGGGTCAACAGCATCGGGATGCGGATGCCGGTCCCGGGCCAGACCGAGATCGCCTGGAAGCGGTATCGCCGCAAGCTGGCGAGCCTGACCAAGGGCCTCAGGCGGGACGAGGCCACCGGGATGTGGATCTTCTCGCCGCTGTTCATCCCGCGCTACACGCCCGCGATGCTCGAGCTCAACGGGCGGCTGCTGGCCCCCCAGATGCGCTGGCTCTGCCGGAGGCTGGGGATACGCCGCCCCTCGGCCTGCGTGTCGCTGCCGACGTGGGCGCCGACGGTCGAGCGGCTCCGCTGGACCTCGCTGGTGTTCGACCGGTGCGACGACTTCACGACGCTGCCCGAGTCCGAGGGCAAGCAGGTCGCCGAGCTCGAGCGGCGGCTCCTGGACCGCTCCGACCACGCGGCGTACGTGAGCCGGGACCTCTTCGAACGCGAGCGGGCCGGCGTGGCCGACGCCCAGTTCATCGGCCACGGGGTCGACTTCGACCACCTGGCGACCGCCCGGCCGCTCGACGGCCCGCTCCCGCCGCCCCCGCCCGAGCTGCGTGGCGCGACCCATCCCATCGTCGGGTTCTACGGCGGGATGGATGACTACCGGATGGATAAGGAGCTGATGATCAAGGTCGCCCGCCACATCGCGCCGGGGACCCTGGTCCTGATCGGCCCGGAGCAGATGGACCTCTCGGACGTGAAGGCCGAGCCGAACGTCCGCCACATCGCCCAGATGCCCCCCGATCGGCTGGCCTCCTACGCGGCCCACTTCGACGTCGGGATCATCCCGTTCCTCCGGAACGAGTTCAACCGCCTCTGCAACCCGGCGAAGCTCAAGGAATACCTGGCGCTGGGCTACCCGGTCGTGGCGACGAGCCTGCCCGCCTACGAGCCCTATGCCGGGCTGATCGCGACGGCCGAGACCCACGAGGCGTTCCTCGACGAGCTCGACCGGGCGGTCGTCGACAAGGATGTCGACCTGGCCCGCCGCCGTCGGGCCGCCGTGGCGGGCGACGACTGGGAGAAGGTGTCGGCCCGGATGGCCCGGATGCTCGAATGCCCCGAGTGATCAACTCTTGCGTCGACGAAACGAAACGGCCCCCGGCGACCTGACACGCAGGTGGCCGGGGGCCGGTCGATTTCGAGTTTCTTCGAAGGCGGCGGATCAGGGGGCGTAAGTCCGCTGCGAGCCGGCCTCGTCGAAGATCCGGCGGATGTCGGCGACCTGGCCGTCGGCGACCTGGGCGGAGACGAAGATCCCGCCCCGCTCGATCCCGGCGGCGTAATGGGTAGCCTCGTCCTCGGGGATGCCGGCGCCCACCAGGCCGCCGATGAGCCCGCCCGAGGCCGCGCCAATGCCGGCCCCGGTGAGGGCGGCGGCGATCGGGCCGCCGATCAGGAACGTGCCCAGGCCCGGCAGGAGGACCGTGCTGCCCAGCAGAGCGATCCCGACCAGGGCCCCGACGCCGGCGCCGGAGACGGCACCGGCGGTCGCGCCCTCGGCGCTGAGGTCGTTGGTCCCGGTCGCCTCGGCGATCGAGCTCGCTTCGCGGGCGTCCTTCATCGCGATGCTGATCGAGTCGCGATCGACCCCGTCGGCCATGAGGCGGTGGATGGCGGACTCGGCCGCATCACGAGTGTCGAAGAGTCCCACAACAGTACGCATCGAAGTATCCTCTCGGTCCGGTCGAACGTCCCGGGCGGGTCGGCCCGCGCGGGGTAGCCTGGTCCGCGCCGCGAGGCCCGCGGCGACATCACGAGGGACCTATAACGGCAAACCTCGGGCCAATCCGATCGATTCATCGCGATGGGATGGGCGGGGGCCAACCGGGGGCGCCCGACGCGACCGGGTCGGCCCGATTGCCCTCGATTCGCCCACCTTGCCTGCTCGCGTCCGGGAACCGGAATGCCCGACGGTGCCCCGCCTCGCCGGGCTTCGGGCCCACCTGCGACGCGATCACCCCCGCCCGCCCGCTCGATCACTTGGGCGAGGCTTCGACCTCGCCGGGCTTGAGCTTGCCGACCTCGTCGGGCCGGGGGATCGTGATCTCGATCCGGTCGTCGACCTTGGGCTTGCCGGGCCGGGCGTCGTCGGACGAGGCGGGCGTCCTCGGCTGGTCGATCGGCTTGGGCTTGGCTTCCTCGGCGGCGGGGGCGGGGGCCTGGAGCCCGGCGAGGAAGGCGGTGACGCCCGCCTTGGCGACCTCGGCGTCCTGCTCGCCGGTCCCGCCGCCGACGCCGAGGGCGCCGATGACCTGGCCGTCGACCACGATCGGCAGGCCCCCGAGCAGCGACGTGACCTTGCCGCCGGAGTCGGCCGCGGCGTTCTGGATGCTGAGGTTGAGCAGGAGGTCGGGCTCCTTGCCGGCGGGGGTCCCGGGGAGCGGGCCGGTGGGCATCCGGTAGGTGGCCGCGGAGACGGCCTTGGTCGTCGCCGTGGCCACGCTGGCGGGCCGGGCGCCGTCCATCCGGGCGAAGGCGAGGAGGTGGCCGCCGTCGTCGACGACCGCGAGGTTCATCTTCCAGCCCTCCTGCGCCGCCTTGGCCTCCGCCCCCGCCATCGCCTTGCGGGCGCCGGCGAGGTTGAGCCGGACCTGGCCGTGATGCACCAGCGAGGACGACGAGGACGAGCCCGAGGTCGTCCCGCCGGCCGGGGTCGGCTCGGGCTCGCGGCCCCGGGGCACGGGCAGGCTCCGGACCTCGGCCAGGGCGGCCGAGGCGGCCTGGACCCCCTTGAGCAGCCCCGCGTCGAGGTTCTGGTTGCGGAACTCCCGCGAGATCGCGTCGCGGATCGCGTGGAGCCGGTCCCGGCCCAGCTCGTCGCGGATCGGCCGGGCGGCGATCGCCTCCAGCTTGTGGTCCTGCTTGGCGATCAGGACGAAGATCCCCTTGAAGTCGAGCTGCTCGGCGCGGCGGACGGCCACCTCGTCGATCGTCTGGCCCCGGAGCGACTCGATCGTCTCGATCACGACGGGCACGCGGTACTTCCGCTCGACCTCCGCCAGGTCCGACCGGGCGCGGCGGAGGCCGGCATCGGAGAACATCCCGGCGCCGTCGTTGATCTCCGAAGTGGTCCGGCCCCGGTCCTGGCCCGGGGCGAGCGACCCCGCCAGCACGAGCGTCAGGGCCATCGGCAGGGACAGGCGGAACGGCGGTCTTGCGAGCGGCGGCATGGGCGGGACTCCCGGGAGGAGAGGGGGAATTCAGATTCCAGAATTTCCGACCTCAGACAGACAAGGAAAGATCGCGCCGTGGTCGACGGATTCGGCGAGGATTTCCGGAGGTCGACGACGGCCGACCGATCGCCGGCTCAGCGGCCGAGGGTGTCGCGGAAGAACGAGGCGACGTCGGCCTTGAGCTTGGCGAGGGAGGGGCCGTGGAGGTACATCATGTGGCCCGACTCGTATTCCTCGACGCGGATGTTGCGGCGGACGGCGGGGTCGATCCCCATGTGGGCCAGGGTGTACTCGGCCGCCCGGTAGGGGGTGGCGAGGTCGTAGTAGGCGGAGGCGACCAGCACCTTGAGCGCGGGGTTCTTGGCCATCGCGTCGCGGAGGGCGTCGCTGGTGTCGGCATAGCCCATGCCGGAAGGGCCGTAGTCCCAGTGGCCCACGCCCTCGCCGAGGATGAAGTAGGGGACGTCGGAGGCGAAGCCGAGGTCGGCGCGGATGTACTGGTTGAAGGTCGAGGTGTAGGCCGGGCGGATCGCCGACTGGCTCGGGTCGTCCTCGGGCCGGTCGGTCACGGCCAGCTCGTCGACGCCGAGGAACCGGCCGTCGAGCCGGCCGACGGTCTTGCCGCGGTCGCGGAGCAGCTCCTTGCGGAACCGGGTGGGGTCGACCCGGAGGTTGCTCCGCTCGACGTAGACCGGGTCGAGCCCGGTGAGCCGGCCGAGCCGGCGGGCGACCTCCTTGACCTTCTCGGGCGGGAGCCGGTCCCCCTGCATCAGGGCGGCCGAGTACTCCCCCTCGGCCCAGCGGGCGGCCTCGGCCAGCGCGGCCTTGCGGTCGGCCTGGAGGTCGTCGGCCAGCTTCTTGTGGTACCAGGCGGTGGCCGTGTAGGTCGGCAGGTAGAGGATGAACGGGAGGTCGTTCCCCTTCGCCGGGCGGATCGTCTGGAAGTTGAGCACGGTGGAGACCAGGACGATCCCGTTCAGGGCGATCCCGCGCTCGACCAGGCGGTCGGACAGCCCCGCGGCCCGGGTGGTCCCGTAGCTCTCGCCGACGAGGAACAGCGGCGATCCCCAGCGCTCGTTCCGGGTGATGTACATCCGGATGAACTCGCCGACCGAGTCGAGGTCGCCCTGGAGCCCGTGGAACTTCCGGGTCAGCTCCGGCTTCGCCGCGCGGCTGTAGCCGGTCCCGACGGGGTCGATGAAGACCAGGTCGGTCTCGTCGAGCCAGGTCGAGGCGTTGTCGACGAGCCGGAACGGCGGCGCGGGGGTCTCGCCGCCGTCGGGGAACGCCACCCGCTTCGGCCCCAGCGCCCCCAGGTGGAGCCAGACCGACGCCGAGCCCGGCCCGCCGTTGAACGAGAACGTCAGGGGGCGCCTCGCCTTCTCGCCCGCGTCGTCGCGGGTGTAGGCGATGAAGAAGATGTGCGCCTCGGGCTCGCCGCCCTCCGCCTTCAAGGGCAGGTAACCGGCGGTCGCGGTGTACTTCAGCGGCTTGCCGCCGAGGGGGACCTCGTGCCGGGTGACGATCGGCTCGTCGTTCACCCCGGCGCCCCTGGTCTTCTCGGCCGGCTTGGCCTCGGGGGGCTTGGGCGCCGTCGGGGCCGGGACCGTCTTGGGGGGGTCCTGGGCCCGGGCGTCCCGGGCGAGCGGGGAGGCCAGGAGGGCCGCGAGGATCGTCGATCGGAGGCGTGATGTCATGGTGATCCGACTCGATGGGGCGGGCGTGGTCGATGGTGGGGCGGCGGGGGATCGGGCCGTCAGTGCAGGGCGGTCTTCTTGAGGACGCCGCCCTGGACGTCGGCGAGGGGGTGGATGATGACGAAGGCCGCGTCGTCGAGCTCGCGGACGATGGCGCCGACCTTGCCGATCTCCAGCCGGGTGACGACGCAGAAGAGGATGTCCTGGTCGGCCCCGCTCATCCCGCCCCGCCCCTTGTAGACGGTGACCCCCCGGCCGAGCAGGCCGATGATCCGCCGGCGGATCGGGTCGCTCCGGGCCGAGATGATGGTGATGGCGTTGTACTGCTCGATCCCGTGGAGGATGAAGTCGAGCGTCTTCGAGGCCGCCACATACGTCAGGATCGAGTACAGGGCCGGCTCGGTCCCCAGTACGAAGGCGGCCGTCAGGAAGATGACGATGTTCAGGCCGAGGATCACGTCCCCCACCCGGAACACGAAGCTGTCCTTGCTGACGAGCAGCGCCGCGATCTCGGTCCCGTCCAGGACCGCGCCGCCCCGCATGGCCAGGCCGATCCCCGCGCCGATGAAGAAGCCGCCGAAGACGGCCGTCAGGAGCTTGTCCGACGTCACGTCGGGGAAGTGGACGGTGGCCAGGCAGGCCGAGAGCCCGACGATCGCCGAGGCGCTCCGGAGCGCGAACCCCCGGCCGAGCTGGCGGTAGCCCAGCGCGATGAACGGCAGGTTGATGACCAGGATCAGCGGCGGCAAGGGCAGGTCCAGCCCCTTCGCCAGGAGCATCGAGACCCCCGTCACCCCGCCGTCGATGAAGCGGCTGGACAGCAAGAAGCCGTGGATGCCCATCCCGGCCGAGAGGACGCCGAGGGTGATGTAGATCCCATTGACCAATCCTTGCAGGGGCCGGGTCATGGGCTCGAAGATAACCCGGGCGGCGACCCCGCCGCAACCTCGGCGGGCCCGGGCCCCGGCCTTTCGACCCACGCGAACAGGTGGATTGGCGTCCCGTCCGGGTCCGCCAGGCGGACCTCGCGATACCCCTCCGCGCCCTCCGTCGCCGCCGACACCGCGACCCCCAGCCCCGCCAGCCGGGCCCGCTCCGCGTCGACGTCCCCCACCCGGAAGACCAGCCGGACCGCCCCCCGATCCGCGACCGCCGGCCCCTCCTTCAACGCCAGCCGCCCCGGGCCCGCCTCCAGGAGCGAGTACCGATGCTCGGGGTCCTCCAGCGTCGGCCGGAGGCCCAGGACCTCCGAATACCAGCGGGCCGACGCCGCCCAGTCGGCGACGCGGACCTCGGCCAGGAAGAGTTCGATCGGGGCGGTCATCGCCCCATCATGCCACGAACGGGCGAGGGCGGCCCAACATCGTTGGCCGCCCTCGCCCCATTTTCTACTTGCCCGTCACTTCCCGGCCGGCTTATCGACGGGGGGCAGGAGGGACTTGACGCGCTCCCAGAAGGGTTCGTCGAGCTGGAATACGAGCCGATAAGTCCATGTCTCGTCGTCGATGAACACCCCGGCGATCGCCGGCGACGGGTCCATGAGCGTGGCGAAGGGCTTGCCGGTGGCGGCGTCCCGGAGGGTGACGGAGCGATCCGCGCCGAGGGTGGCCAGGGTCCGGCCGTCCTTCGACAGGCCGGCGCCGACCAACTTCGGATACACGTCGGGCCGGACCTTGGCGACCGGCTCCAGCGTCTTCGCGTCCCAGATGGTGACGATATGGCCGCCGACGTCGACCGTCGCGAACCGACCGGACTCGTACCGGGAATGGTGCAAAGGCCGGATGACCTGCCCGTCCATCTCCTTGCGCAACCGGCCGGTCACGGCATCCCAGACCTTCACCGAGTCCTCCGAGGTGGTGATCAGGAGCCTGGCGTCGTCGAGGAAGGACATATCCCAGATCGGCCCCCTGTGCCGCAGGGGCGGGCAGATCGGGTCCTTCGATTCGAAGTTCCAGAGCTTGGCCGTGCCGTCCCTGAAGAGTACGGCGTCCCGGCTCGTGGTCCGCTCGCCCGCCCCATATGGGGTCATCGGTAGCATGTTGCCAATCATGCGCAGGAGGGCATCCTTCTGGCGTCCCCGCTGGTCGAGCGGGTCGTCGTCCTTCGGCTTCGCGACGGCCTCGGCCTTGACTTGGGGGGCGGGCTCGGCCCGGGGCGAGTCCTGGGGCCCGGCGATGACGGCCCGGATCGACACGCCGGCGACGGTCGTGAGGCCGCAGCAGGCGACGAGGGCGACGACGCCCGATTGAAGCTTCGACATGAGCAGGCTCCTGGAGACGTCCTCGGCCAATCGGACGACGGCGGCCGAGGACGCGCCGGCCGCCGCCTGTCTCGCCGCGAATGGCATCCCGGACCGGACCGCGAGCCGTGCCAGGGCCTCGGGCACGACCGCCCCGATGGCCTCCCGCGAGAGCAGACCCACGACGGCCGGCGCCAGTCCCCGGCGGACCAGCCGGCCCCGGAGCCTGGCGCGGCCCCGCGAGAGCCGGCTGCCGACGGTGCCGACCGGGCAGCCGAGGTGGCGGGCGGCCTCCTCGGAGGTCTGGCCCTCCAGGTCGCAGAGCACGATCGGCGCCCGGTAGCGTTCCGGGAGCCGGTCGACCTCCTCGTGGAGGATCGCCGCGATCTCGTGGCGGTCGCGGTCGCGGTCGTCGGGCCCGGCCTCGGCGGCCGAGAGTCCGGCCAGGCGGATCTCGGCCGACCGCCGCCGGGTCGCGCCGTCCCGGGCCCTGGCCGCGGCCCGGCAGGCGACGCGGTGCAGCCAGGGGCCGAGCGAATCGCGGACCCAGAGCGTCCCGCCCTTGCGGGCCAGGACGAGGAATGTCGCCTGGAAGGCGTCCATCGCGTCGTGGTCGTCGCGGAGGATGCCCCGGCAGGCGCGGAGGACCATCGACCCGTGCCGCTCCACCAGCGCTTCGAAGGCCCGCTCGGCCCCCTCGCCCGGCCCGGTGGCGAACCGTTCGAGCAACTGCCCGTCGGTCAGCCCGGTCAGGGTGCCGACCTCGAACAAGGTGCGGAGGGCCCGCCGCGTCGTCCCGCCCGGTTCGCTGGCCACCGTCCCGCCCCCCTTCCGGCGATCGTCCCCGACTCTACCCCAGTAAAGCCGCCCACCCCCCATCGCCTTCCAAGTTTCCGGGAATTTCGGGCCGACGGCCAACCCGGCCGATGGGCCGGGGTAGGGGGTCAGCCACAATACCGTTGAACTAGCCGTAAATCATTTTCGGGTCGTTACTTCTGTCTCACTCCCCCCTTGTGGGGGAGGGCCGGGGTGGGGGACGTGGCACAGCCAATGGCTTCGGCCACGCCACCCCGACTATTCGTCGCCTTCCTTCTTCGTGCCCTTTAGCAATGCCACGATGGCCATGGCATGGCCGTGACCAAGCTCGAATTCCTCCTTGAGCCACGTAATCACCTGGCCTGCCTTGATGTCGGCACGAAGCTTATCGCCCGCCATGAAGCCCTTCGCTTCGGCGAGCTTTCTGAAGTCGTCCGGCCTTTTGCCGGTCTTCGTTTTGATGTTGTCCAGATAAGCTTGAAACGACACTCGAACCTCCTACTCAAGGTGACAGTCAAACGCTTCCTCGGCAGTGGGAAGCCTCTGGAAGCAGTTTGAAGAATGACGCCGCCCCGTCGAGACGAGACGGCTGTACATGGATGACGGATGCCTTACCAACCCTTCGCCAGCGCCACGAGCTGGTCCAACGCCGTTGCCCACCCGTGGTGGAACCCCATAGCCTCGTGTTTCACGCGACCCTCTTCGTTGCTGTGGAGGACGGTCGCCGTGTACTTCGTCCCGGCCCCGTGCGGCTCCATCTCGATCACGGCGGTGAAGATGAACGGCACGTCGGCGGGCAGGTTCGCCGGCCGGAAGCCGGAGAGGAGCGCCTTGGTCCAGACGAGCTTCGTGTTCGGTACGACCTCGAGGTAGCACCCTGTGTTCGTGAACTGATGCCCCTCCGGCGACTCCATGACCGTGAGGAACTTGCCTCCGGGCCGGAGGTCGATCTCGCAATCGGCCGTCTTCCACGGGGCCGGGGTGAACCACTTCTTCAGGTGCTCGGGCGTCGTCCACGCCTTCCAGACGAGTTCCGGCGGGACATCGACGACCCGTTCCAGCACGAGGTCCGTTTTGGGGTCCAATGGCGTCATTCGGACTGCTCCTTGAGGTCTTCGAGGAAGGAATCGAGCTGATCGAGACGTCTTTCCCAGAGGGTGCGTTGGGTTGCCATCCAATCCTCGGCCGCTTTCAGCGTGTTCGGGGCGAGTTCATAGGTGCGAACCCGTCCGGACTTCTGGGATCGAACCAGCCCGCATTTCTGGAGCACGTCCAGATGCTGGAGGAAGGATGGCAGGGCCATCTTGAATGGCTGGGCAAGTTCGCTCGTCGCGGACGGCCCGCGGGAGAGCCTCTCGACCACGGCCCGACGGGTCGGGTCGGCCAATGCCTGGAACACGAGATTCAGTTGTGCCATTTGGTTAGGTATGCGACTAACTGTAACCCGGCTTTCGGTTAGGTCAATGCCTAAGTAATTGGATTCGAGAGGCGGTGGTCAGGTTGACCGTCCAGCTCGCACGTCGCGGAGGATGGCAACCTGATTACGGGTCAGAACCTGCGGGCGCGGCGGCTGTTGGCGAGGCAGTCGTCAAGCGGTTAAAGGCAAGATGAAGGGACGGAGGGAGCGGTCGTCACCCCACCCTCCCGATTGAATCGTCGGTGGCTTCGGCGATGGCGGCGTCGGCGTCTTTGAGTATGGCCTGCTCCCCATTTCCTGGCCCAGGGATAATGGGAATCACGGGTGCGGGTGTTCATCGGGTTGGGGGACAAGCGGTCTCTCATCAATAGGCACGTACCTCTCGAATTGGGCGGCATACTCCGCCGGCGTCTGGTAAGCCAGAGAACTGTGCGGACGTTCGGTATTGTACTCTCCCTTCCAGAGCGTGCCCAAGGCTTGGGCCTGAGCCGCGCTCTCAGAGTCTGTCCCATAACGGAACCGGTTGATGGATAACCGTTAACAGCCGAGTGGGCAAGGAGCGACCGGAGACGATTTTCCGGGAATTCCTGGCCTTCCACGTCTTCAGCAATCGTCAGCCGTCAGCCAAAGGCCTTTAAATCCGCGGATTCCTTATGGGACAGACTCTCAAAGTCCTCGAGGTTGAGGAATTCGTCACGCAGCTTGCTGTGGAACGACTCCGCGTAGCCGTTTTGCCACGGGCTCGCCGGGGCGACGTACAACGCCCCCGAGCCGGTGGACTCCAGACACGACCTCACGGCCTCGGCCGCGAACTCCGGGCCGTTGTCGCTCCGAATCCGATGAGGCGGTCCCCCGCGACGGACTGCCACCTCGGCCAGGACCACCCGGATCTCCTCGGCCGTCATGCCTCGTCGCGCCTCCAACGCCAGGCATTCACGAGTGTACTCATCAATCAAACTCAACCACTTCAGGCTCCGGCCGTCGCTGGTCCGGTCGAAGATGAAGTCCCAGGTCCAGACGTCGTCCTTGCCCCGTGAGGGGCGGAGATGGCAAGCGTTCGCATCCTGGCCATGAGGTCGGCGAGGCTTGATCTTGGCCGGTTTCCCGGCCAATTTCAGCCCGAGCTGACGCCAGTGACGACGCACCGTCTTCTTGTGGACCGACCAGCCCTCGCGATCGAGCATGACCCAGATCCGGCGGTATCCGAACCGCGGGTGGATGCCGGAGAGCCCCTCGATCCGCCGGGCCAAGGCCGCCCGTTCGTCGCTGACGACCGGCGCGTAACGGAGGCTGGACCGTGCCAGGTCCAACGCCCGAGAGACACGCCGCTGCGAGACACCGAAGCGGTCGCGGACTTGATCGGCGATGAGGCGGCGACGGGCGGCGGTCATGGCTTTTTTTTCAAGGCCTCCTGAAGCATGCGGCGGTCGAGCGCGAGTTCGGCGACGAGGGCCTTGAGCCGGCCGTTCTTGGCTTCGAGTTCTGGTACGCTAACATGTTCATTCGATACCGGGTTCTCCTGAAGTGCCTTCCATTGATAGTAGGTGGTCGATGAGTAGCCGACCTTGCGGCAGGCTTGGCCGACGTTCAGTCCCGCGTCGAGGTCGGCCTGGACCTCACGAAGAATCTTGGCGATCGGATCTGGTCCGGGTCGTTTTCGCATGGGTCGCTCCCTGGCTCTCTGCCAGTTGTACGACTCCCATTAAGACTGGACCAGCTTTTGGGGGGCAGGCCAGGGGGCAGGCCACGCGAGAGATGGCGCCAAGCAACCCCCCACCCTAACCCTCCCCCCACAAGGGGGGATGGGACAAAAATCCTTACGCTGCTGATATTTACGGCTAAATCGGCGGTATTGGGGTTGGCCAACGATCGCACCGGGCCGGGCGATCCGGAAGATGCCAAAATCCGTCGGCGCACCGGCAAGTGCGCGCCCGCGACGGGCCGTTACGACGTTTGTCGTGGATTCTCCGCCCGGCCGACGTTATGCTGACTTCGGTGTCGGCTGGTCCCAGTCTGGCCGGAGGAGTCGCGATCGTGCGAGCATCGACGATGGTCCCCGCGATCTCGGCCTCGCTCCGCCGCCATCGGCGGGCCTGGCTCGTCCTGGCGCTGGGCTCGGTCGCCCTGGTCGGGGGCGGCGGGGCTTACCTCCGGTGGGCGAGCTGGCCGGCGAGGGCGACGGTCTCGGGGCCGGGCTACATCCTGCCGCTGGCCTTCTCGCCGGACGGGAAGACGCTCGCCACCCGCGAGGTGGGCACCGTCAGCCTCCGCGCCGCCGCCGACGGCCGGGCCCGGGGGACCTGGATGCTGTACGGCGGCAGCGCCCACGTCATCCAGGCGGAGTTCACGCCCGACGGCCGCGACCTGGCGGTCCTCTGGAACGACCAGGCCGGGCCGCTGACGATCCTGGTCGACCTCGTCGACGTGGCCACCGGCAAGGTCCGCGCCACGATCGACACCCACCTCGCCCTGGCCAACCTCGACTTCCTCGCCTTCGCCGACGGCGGGCGGACTCTCCGCCTGGTCCTCAGGAAGCCGAACGCGAGCGGGTTCGAGGTCGTCGATTGCGACCTCGGGTCCGGCCGGATCTCGTCGAGCCGCCCCCTCGCGAGCCCGGCCGCCTCCTGGCCCCTGGCGGTCTCCCCCGACGGCCGGTTCCTGGCGGTCGCCCTCCCGATGCCGACGCCGACGTCGAGGGGCGCCGTGTCCGTCTGGGACCTGGAGCACGATCGAGAGGCCGCGCGGCTCTCGGGCGGCTTGGGGGGGGGATTCCGACGACCTCGGCCGGTTTCACGCGCGACGGGGCGACGTTCGGTCTCGGGCTCGATGACGGGGCGATCGAGCTTTGGGACATCCCGACCCACAGCCTCCGTCGGACGCTCCGGGGTCACACCCCCGGTTATTCGAGTTCGTTGCTCCGGTTCGCTCCGGACGGCTCCTCGATCGCCTCGTTCGGCAACCTCCGGCGATCGGCCTTCTCGTTCCGGGGCCTCGTCCGCAAGCTGGAGATGCTGATTTTCCAAAACGGCAGGGGCGACGAGGAGACGGTCGTGGTGGATTACGCCGACGGCCGGCTCCTCGGCCGGGCCGCGGGGGAGTATCGCCCCACCTATACGCCCGACGGGCGGTCCCTCGCCACCAGCCTCGACATGAACGTCATCCTCCGAGACCTCCCCGGCCGGCGGTGAGGGGGCGTGGGCGGCCCTCTCCGTGATCGAGAAAACTCGGACTGCCAACCTGGCAGATTAGCCGGCCTCGCCCACGGCGATAATAATTCTATCGAAGGCGCCGGACTGATGGGGGGAAGCGCCCGGGTCGGCACGGTTGGCTTCGTCTTGGCGGATGCACCCGACGGACCAGCCGCCGCGCGATCGGCCGGGGTTGGGTTCGTCTTTTCGATCGAGAAGAATCGGTGGGTCTCGGCGAGGCCGGACATTCCGGGTTCGGTCGGCACCGGTGGATTGGTGGATTTCATCCACCCGACAAGGGGCCGTAGCCTCGGCTGTCGAGGTTGGGTTCGTTTTCTCCGTTGCGAAACGACCATCGGCCTCTTGTCGGGTGGATGAAAACCGCCACGGCTCGGGCCAGGCCGAAGGATCGGTGGCTTCCCTCTGTCGAAGGCCGGTCGGGTCGGTTGGCGTTGACCGAAAGTGGCGATTGACTTAAATTTTGCTCAAGTCTGGTCGGACTCTGTTCGCGGAAACGCAAGGCCTGGTGATGTCGGAAGAAACGCCCGATTCGTTGGAAGCCGCGCGGCTGGAGAAGCTCCGGAGGATCGAGGGCCTCGGCCTCGACCCTTGGGGCGGGCGGTTCGACGACCATCAGTCCGTCGAGCAGGTCCGCGCGATCTTCCTGCCCGAGGCGAAGGAGGGGGAGGAGCCCGCCCGGCCGAAGGTCCGGATCGCCGGGCGGATCATCTTGAAGCGGGGCCAGGGGAAGGTCGCCTTCCTCCAGGTCCGCGACTGGACCGGGACGATGCAGGTGATGCTCGGCAAGAACCAGGTGGGCGAGGCCGGCTGGGCCCTGGCGGGCGAGCTCGACCTCGGGGACATCGTGGGCGTCGACGGCGGGCTCGGGCTGACCCGGACCGGCGAGCTGACCGTGTTCGCCGAGTCGTTGACCTTCCTGGGCAAGAGCCTCCTGCCGCCGCCGGAGAAGTGGCACGGGCTGACCGACGTCGAGAAGCGGTCGCGGCAGCGGTACGTCGACCTGGCGCACAACCCGGAGAGCCTGGCGGCGTTCCTGGGCCGGTCGAAGGTGGTGGCGGCCTTCCGCTCGGTCCTGGCGGCCCGCGGGTTCGTCGAGGTCGAGACGCCGACGATGCAGGCGGTCGCCGGGGGCGCGGCGGCCCGGCCGTTCGTGACCCACCACAACACCCTGGACCTCGACCTGTTCCTCCGGATCGCGCCCGAGCTTTACCTCAAGCGGCTCTTGGTCGGCGGGATGGAGCGGGTCTTCGAAGTCGGCCGGGTCTACCGGAACGAGGGGATCAGCCCCAAGCACAACCCCGAGTTCACCATGCTGGAGGCCTACCAGGCCTACGGCGACTACCACAGCATGATGGACCTGACCGAGGCCCTGATCGTGGGCGCGATCCAGGCCCTCGACGGGATCTACCGGCGGCCCTGGGGCGAGCACGAGGTCGACTTCACCCCGCCCTGGCCCCGCCGCCGCTACGACGACCTGCTCCGCGACCACGCCGGGGTCGACCCGCGTGACGCCGCCGCCGTCCGCTCCCGGGCCGAGGGCCTGGGCCTGGCGACGGCCGGCAAGGACCCCGACGTGATCGTCAACGAGGTCTTCGAGCACACCGTCGAGGCCGCCCTCCACGGCCCGGTCTTCGTGGTCGACTACCCGGCCGCGATCTGCCCGCTGACCAAGCGCAAGGCGTCCGACCCCCGCGTCGCCGAGCGGTTCGAGCTGTTCGTCCGCGGGATCGAGCTGGCCAACGCCTACACCGAGCTGACCGACCCGCTGCTCCAGGAGGAGCTGTTCCGGGGCCAGCTCGCCGGCCAGGCGGCCGAGGACTCGATGGCCAGGATGGACGACGACTTTGTCCGCGCCCTCAAGCACGGGATGCCCCCCGCCGGCGGCCTCGGCGTCGGGATCGACCGGCTCTGCATGCTCCTGCTCGACAAGGCCAGCATCCGCGACGTGATCCTGTTCCCGCTGATGCGGCCGGAGCACTAGGCGACGGGTCGCCGTCTTCTCGGATGTCGCCGGCGAGGCGACCCCCCCTTGTGGGGGAGGGCCGGGGTGGGGGTGAGCCAGGAGCGAGGAATACCGGGTCTACGTGCTTCGACGACGGATCATCCCCATGCACGACCGACGGGACTTTCCAGGGACGGAGAGCTTTCTATGTACAAGTACCTGCTCTGCTGGCGGTATCTCCGGACCCGCTACATCGCGCTGGCCAGCGTGATCAGCGTGATGCTGGGGGTGGCCACGATGATCGTGGTGAACTCGGTGATGGCCGGGTTCTCCGAGAAGATGCGGGACCGCCTGCACGGGGTCCTGGCCGACGTGATCGTCGAGTCGCGCGACTTCAACGGGTTCCGCAACTCCGACGAGGTGATGGCCCGGATCAGGGAGGTGGCCGGCGACGACGTCGAGGCGATGGCGCCGACGATGGAGACCTTCGCCCTCCTGGAGTGGACCTTCCGCGGCCAGCCGATCACCCGCCAGGTCCAGCTCATCGGCATCCAGCCCGAGGAGCGGGCGAAGACCGGCGACTTCGCCGAGTTCCTCTTCGACGAGCGGGGCCGGAAGATCCCGCCGTCGTTCGCCATCCCCGACCGGATCAAGCACGACAACCCGGCCGGGCAGATGCTCCAGGACCTGGGCCCGGACGACGAGCTGATCCGCAAGGCGCTCGAGGACAGGGTCGAGGAGCAGTCGTCGGACCACGGGGCGATCATCGGGTTCGCCATCGGCCACGCCCACGTCCAGGGCAAGGACCTCTGCATCGCCCCGCCGGGCACGCAGGTCCGGCTCACCTTCCCGCAGGCGGGCCGCAAGCCCGGCGTGACCTGGGACACCCCGGTCGTGGTCGGCTACTTCAAGAGCGGGATGAGCGAGTACGACTCGACTCACGTCTACATGCCGATCGAGCAGCTCCAGAAGATGCGGCTCCTGGCCGACCCCACCGGCCGGGGCAAGGGCGCGGTCAACCAGATCCAGCTCAAGGCCCGCGCCGGGGTCGACCTCGACGACCTGGCCAACCGGGTCGAGCTGGCCCTGGAGCAGCTCAAGCCGGGCGGCTACTTCATGGTCGCGACCTGGGAGAAGAAGCAGGGCCCGCTCCTGGCGGCGGTGGCCGTGGAGCAGAGCATCCTCAACCTCCTCCTGTTCTTCATCATCGCGGTGGCCGGGTTCGGCATCCTGGCGATCTTCTCGATGATCGTGGTGGAGAAGACCCGCGACATCGGCGTGCTCAAGGCCTTGGGCGCCTCGACGTCGGGCGTCCGGGGGATCTTCCTCGGCTACGGCCTGAGCCTGGGGATCGTCGGCAGCGGCGTCGGGATGATCGGCGGCCTCCTCTTCGTCCGCTACATCAACCCGATCGAGGCGTTGCTGAGCAGGCTGACCGGCCGCAAGGTGTTCGACGACTCGATCTACTACTTCAGCGAGATCCCGACCCAGGTCGTCCCCTCGACGGTCTGCTGGATCGTCGGCGGGGCCCTGCTGATCGCCGTCGTTGCCAGCGTCTGGCCCGCCCAGCGCGCCGCCCGGCTCCGGCCCGTCCAGGCGCTGCGGTTCGAGTGACGCCCGGGAGCCGGCCCACTCCTCCGCCCCCCTCCCCCCTCGGCAGGGGGAGGCGGGAAACCCTCCGAATCGAGTCCCCGAACAGAGCAAAGGATGGTTCTCCGATGGCGATCCACTTGGCGGCGGAGGGGCTGGCGAAGGGCTACCGCAAGGGCCGCAACGAGGTCCCGGTGCTCCGGGGCGTCGACCTGGAGGTCGAGCGGGGCGAGCTGGTGGCCGTGGTCGGCTCCAGCGGGTCGGGCAAGAGCACGCTGCTCCACGTCCTCGGCCTGCTCGACACCCCCGACGAGGGCGCGGTCTACCTCGACGGCCGGCGGATCGACGACGGCCCCGATCGCCGCCGCGACTCGCTCCGCAACCGCACCTTCGGCTTCATCTTCCAGTTCTACCACCTCCTCCCGGAGCTGACGGCGCTGGAGAACGTGATGCTCCCGCACCTGATCCGCCACGGCGTCCTCTCGTACCTGCCGATCCGCAAGAAGGTCCGGTCCGAGGCGACCGCGCTGCTGGAGCGGGTCGGGCTGGGGCATCGGCTCGACCACCGCCCCTCCGAGCTTTCCGGCGGCGAGATGCAGCGCGCCGCGATCGCCCGGGCCCTCTCCGGCGGCCCCGAGATCCTCCTGGCCGACGAGCCCACCGGCAACCTCGACGCCGCCACCGGCCAGGGCGTCCTGGAGCTGCTCCGCGACTTGAACCGCGAGCGTGGCCTCACTATGATGATGGTCACCCACGACCTCCAGATCGCCCAGCAAGCCGACCGGGTCGTCCGGCTCGCCGAGGGGCGGGTCGAGGAATGGGCCCCCGTGCCGGCCTGAGAGGGCCGGCCGCGGGGGCCGTCGTCGCGTCGCGTACCCGCGGCGGCCGGGCGCGCCACGCAGGAGCCCCCTCGGATGAGCCTCAAGGTCTACATCGGCGGCAAGCTGTACGACAAGGCCGACGCCAAGATCAGCGTCTACGACCACGGCCTGCTCTACGGCGACGGCATCTTCGAGGGCATCCGCTCCTACGACGGCCACGTCTTCCGCCTCGGCAAGCACGTCGACCGGCTCTACGACTCGGCCCGCTCCATCCACCTGGTCATCCCCATGACCAAGCCGGAGATGGCCCGGGCCGTCGTCGACACCCTCGCCGCCAACGGGCTCGTCGACGCCTACATCCGCCTGATCGTCACCCGGGGGGCCGGCAGCCTCGGCCTCGACCCCCGCAGGACGACCGATCCCCAGGTCATCATCATCACCGACTCGATCAGCCTGTATCCCCCCGAGCTCTACGAGCACGGCCTGAAGATCATCACCGCCGGGACGATGCGCAACCACCCCGCCGCGCTCAACCCCCGGGTCAAGTCGCTGAACTACCTGAACTCGATCCTCGCCAAGATCGAAGGGACCAACGCCGGCTGCCTCGAAGCCCTCATGCTCAACCACAAGGGCGAGGTCGCCGAGTGCACCGGCGACAACATCTTCGTCGTCAAGAACGGCGCCCTCCACACCCCCTCCGTCGACGCCGGCATCCTCGAAGGGATCACCCGCGATGCGGTGATGGAACTCGCCCGGGCCGCGGGGATCGCCGTCGTCGAGCGGGCGATGGACCGCCACGACGTCTACACCGCCGCCGAGATCTTCCTGACCGGCACCGCCGCCGAGGTGATCCCCGTCGTCGAGTGCGACGGCCGCCCCATCGGCACCGGCAAGCCCGGCCCGATCACCAAAGACCTCCTCGAGCGGTTCCACAAGCTGGTCCGCGAGGGGGAGTGAAAGGATCGGGATGATCCGCTTCGAGGACTATCACCGAACGATCGTCGGATATCACGGGACCAGGTTGTCGGTGGCGCTTGACATCATCAACCGCAGGAAAGGCTTTGAATTCAGCGAGAACGAAGGTGACTGGCTGGGGCACGGCGTCTACTTCTGGGAATATGCCCCGCAACAAGCCCTCTGGTGGGCCAACAGGCTGAAGAAGAGGGCGGAGAAAAGTCGGAGATCGGAGGGGAAACCGGACGATCGGCGACCGTGGGACGAGCCGATCGCAATCCTCGGCTCGATGATCCGTCTCGGCTTTTGCCTCGACCTCCTCGATCCTTACAACATAAGATATGCCAAGAAGGTTCACGATCGGTTCTGCGACGACCGATCGAGATTGCGGCTACCGATCCCGAAAAATAGGCGGCATAGGCGGGATCGCGATTGCGCCGTCTTCCAGTATCTCTACACCTCGCTGGAGGAAGGCGGGGCCCGGGCGAGTCGGGTCGTCGACACGGCCCGAGCCGTCTACGTCACGACGGATGAGAAGAAACGGATTTGGCCGGGGAGTTGGATCTACGACGATTCGCACATCCAGGTTTGCGTCAGGAACCCGGCTTGCATCCTGGGAACCTGGCTCCATTATCCATCCAGCGACGGGGGAACTGATGGCATTCGAAGCTCAGAAGTTGCCGAGGTCGGAGTCGAGTCTCCTGATCGGGCAGGCCGTCAAGCGATTGGAGAGGATGTCCCTGCCCGAGCGGATTCAGCTCCAGGTCAAGGCGAAGCTGCTGACCCAGGAACAAGCTGACGAGGCTCTGATCAGGCTGGTGGAAGCGGGTGACCCGGCGAAACAAGTCCCCAGGTGAGCCCGCCGTGCACTTCGCCCCCTCCGCCTTCATCGTCCCCTCGCGAATCCGGTCGATCGCCGCGATGGCGGACGGGCATCCGGGCACGCTCCGGCTGTTCTACGGCGAGGACTCGCTGCCGACGCCGGGATTCATCAAGGACGCCGGCCGGCGGGCGATCGACGCCGACCTGACGTTCTACACGCCCAACGCCGGCTACCCCGCGCTCCGGCAGGCCATCGGCGACCAGATCCGCAACCTCCACGGGGTCGAGGTCGACCCGATGCGCGAGGTCGTGGTCACGGCCAGCGGGATGGTCGCGCTGGTCCTGACCTGCCAGGCGACCGTGGGCGCCGGGGATTCGGCGGTGGTGCTGACGCCGCTCTGGCCCAACGTGGCGGCGGCCGTCCGGGTCGCCGGGGCCGAGGCGATTGAGGTCCCCCTGGCCCTGGGCGATCGGGGCTTCCGGCTCGACCTCGACCGGATCGAGGACGCGATCCGGCCCGACACCCGCCTGCTCGCCCTGGCCAGCCCTGGCAACCCCACCGCCTGGACCGCCACCGCCGAGGACTGGCACCAGCTCGTCGCCCTCTGCCACCGCCGCGACCTCTGGCTCCTCGCCGACGGCGTCTACGAGCGGATCGTCTTCGACGGCGCCACCGTCGCCCCGACCCCCCTGGCCGTCCCCGGCGCCCGCGAGCGGACGATCGTGGCGCAGAGCTTCTCCAAGTCGTACCGGATGACCGGCTGGCGGGTGGGCTACGCCGTCGCCCCGCCCGAGCTGGCCACGGCCATGACCCACCTCCAGGAGTTCGTCGTCAGCCACGCCGCCGGGATCGCGCAGGAGGCCGCCCGCGTGGCCCTCATCGACGGCGAGCCGTTCATCGCCGAGAGCCAGGCCCGCTACGCCCGCCACCGCCGGATCAGCCTCGACCGGCTCCGATCGCTGGAGGGCGTGACCGTGCCCGAGCCCACCGGGGCGTTCTACGTCTTCCCCCGCCTCGAAGGCCTGGCCGACTCGTTCGACTTCTGCCGCTGGCTCGTCCGCGAGAAGGGCGTCGGCCTCGCCCCCGGCAACGCCTTCGGCCTCGGCGGCGAGGGCCACATCCGCCTCTGCTTCGCCGTCGACGAGCCGACCCTGGCCGAGGCCCTCGACCGCCTGGAGGCGGGCTGGGCGGAGTATCGGGGCGCGACGGGCCACGGTTGAGGGTTCGCCGGTCATCGAGGAGGTTGTCGTGGATGATTCGACCGCCGGGCGTCGCGTGATCTACAAAGGGCGCAAGGTCGACCTCGCCTTGCAGCCGATCCGGCTGGCCGACGGGTCGACCTCCGACCGCGAGGTCGTCCTCCATCGCGGGGCGGTGGCGATGGTGCCGATGGTCGACCGCGACCACATTTGCCTGGTGAAGAACTTCCGCTACGCGGCGAACAAGACCCTGCTGGAGATCCCGGCGGGGACGCTCGACCCCGGCGAGTCGCCCGACGCGACCGCCCCCCGCGAGCTGGCCGAGGAGACCGGCTACCGCGCGGGGTCGATCCGCCGGGTCGCCGAATGGTACGTCTCGCCCGGCGTCATGAATGAGCGGATGTACCTCTACCTCTGCGAGGACCTCACGCCCGGCCCGACCGACCACCAGCCCGACGAGCGGCTGGAGCCCGTCGTCCTCGCCTGGTCCGAGGCGATGGGCCTGGTCCGCGACGGCAAGATCGAGGACGCCAAGACGATGCTCGCGCTCCTGCTCTGCGACCGGCTCCGGGGATAGGACGCGGCCCCGGCCGGCCATCGGGGAACCGCAAAAATGCGATGGCTGATGGCTGATCGTCAAGTCCGCATCCCGACCGATCACCCATCACCGGTGAACCATCCTCGATCCCGAACGGCCTCCCGGGCCCGGTCAGGCCCGGGTGAGGGCGGCGAGCCGGTCGGGGGTGACTCCGAGCTTGGGCTTGGCCCCGGCCTCGTCCTGGCAGAGTTCCTGGACGACGGTGGCGGCGTCGAGGATGGCGGCGTCGAGGCGGGGGTCGCGGTCGGGCCCGAACAGCTCGCGGTGGCGGACGAGGTCGCGGAGGGCCCCGCCCCGGGCGGGGACCCCGAGGCAGGCGCATTCTTCGAGGAGGCTGGCGGTCGCCCGGTCGATGGCTTGGGCCAGCCGGCCCCGGAGCGGCTCGCGGTCGGCGGGCAGGGCCTCGGCCCGGCGGGCGGACTCGTCGGCCCGGTCGAGCTGCTCGCGAAGCCCGTCGACCTCGGCCGGGTCGGTGGCGACCGGCGCGGGCCGGGCCGCCAGGCCCTCGCGGAGCTTGCGGATCTCCCCCTCCAGCGCCGCGATCCGCCGCCTCGACGACTCGCGGGGCGGGGCGGCGGCGGGCAGGGTCGGCGAGGCGGAGGGGTCGACGTCGACCGGAAGGGCCCGGAAGACGTGCGAGCAGTGCTTGCAGCCCACCTTCCGGTTGATCAGCTCGGCCCGGGCGCTGCCGTCCTTCTGGCAGTTCGGGCAGCGGATCGTGATCCTGGGGCCGGGGACGGAGCTGTTCACAGGTTCGGTCCTTCGCCGGCCTTCGATCGACGCGATCCAGGGGCCATCATAACACGTCGGCCTTCCCGGTGGATCACCCGGGTCCGCCCCCAGCGGGCTTCCGGGCGAGGCCGGGCCGGGGCGTGGGGACATCGGCGGCGAGTCGGACTTGTAATCGTCGGCCGGTCGCCGGATCATTACGGGGAATCGCCCGCTCAAATGTCCCGGAGACCTCGATGCGACCGGCACCCTCGATCGGCCTCGTCCTCTCCTTCGTGCTCGCCCCCCTCGCCGCGGCCCAGCAGCAGTCGCCTGCGCCCGGATTGGTCGCCGACACCGGGCCCAGGACGGCCCAGGAGGAACGATCGGGCTTCCACCTGCCCGAGGGGTTCGCCATCGAGCTGGTCGCCTCCGAGCCCGCCATCAACAAGCCGATGAACCTGGCCTTCGACGACCGGGGCCGGCTCTGGGTCACCTCGACCGTCGAATATCCCTACCCGGCCAAGGGGGGCGCCCGGCCCCGCGACCGCGTGGTGATCCTGGGCGACTTCGCCCCCGACGGCCACGCCCGGTCGGTGGGCACCTTCGCCGACGGCCTGAACATCCCCATCGGCGTCCTCCCGATCGGCCGGGGCGATTCGGCGCTGGTCCACGACATCCCCAACATCCGCCGCCTCACCGACACCGACGGCGACGGCGTGGCCGACAGGTCCGAGGTCGCCTACGAGAAGTACGGCTTCCGCGACACCCACGGCATGACCAACGCCTTCTCCTGGGGCCTCGACGGCTGGGTCTACGCCTGCCACGGCTTCTCCAACGAGTCGAAGGTCGAGGGCTCGGACAAGAAGCCGATCCTCATGCAGTCCGGCAACGTCTACCGGATGAAGCCCGACGGCTCGCACGCCGAGTTCTACTCGCACGGCCAGGTCAACCCGTTCGGCCTGGCGTTCGACCCGATGGGCCACCTCTACTCGTGCGACTGCCACAGCCGGCCGATCTACCAGCTCCTCCGCGGGGCCTGGTACCCGAGCTTCGGCCGGCCCGACGACGGCCTCGGCTTCGGCCCCGAGATGATCGGCCACGACCACGGCTCGACCGGGATCGGCGGGATCGCCTACTACGCGGCCGACCACTTCCCGGCGGCTTATCGCGACAACATCTTCATCGGCAACGTCGTGACCAGCCGGGTCAACCGCGACCACCTGGAGCATCGGGGCTCGTCCCCGAGGGCGATCGCCGAGCCCGACTTCGTCGTCAGCGACGACCCCTGGTTCCGCCCCGTCGACATCGAGCTCGGGCCCGACGGGGCGCTCTACATCGCCGACTTCTACAACCGGATCATCGGCCACTACGAGGTCCCCCTCGAACACCCCGGCCGCGACCGCGAGCGCGGGCGGATCTGGCGGGTCGTCTACAAGGGCAAGGACGGCAACGCCCCGCCGCCGAGAGGCCCCCGGCCCGACCAGTCGGCCGCCACCGTCGCCGAGCTGGTCGAGGACCTCGGCCACGCCAACCTCGCCGTCCGGACCGTGGCCACGAACCAGCTCGTCGGCCGGGGCCCGGCGGCGATCGGGGCCGTCAAGGCGGCCGTCGCCGCGGACGGGGGGGGAATCGTGAAGTCGCACGGGCTCTGGGTCCTCCATCGCCTGGGGGCGCTCGACGCCGCGACGCTCGGATCGGCCGCCCGCGACGGCGTCGAGATGGTCCGGGTCCACGCCTTGCGAATCCTGGGCGACCGCGCGGCCCTGGCGGAGGGGGACCGGGCCCTGGCCCTGGACGCGATGGCGGACGAGGCCCGCGCCGAAGGCCGCCGGGCGGCGGTCGAGGTGCTGGGCCTGCACCCCTCGACGGAGAACGTCCGCCCGCTCGCCGCCCTCGTCGCCCGGGTCTCGCCGGCCGACGACCACCTCCGGCACGCCGCCCGGATCGCCCTCCGCGACCAGCTCCGCGACGACTCGGCCTGGGGCAAGGTGGCCGGGCTGGGCCTGGACGCCGGGGCGGAGCGGGCCCTGGCCGACGTCGCCCCGGGGGTCCCCTCGGCGGGCTCGGCCCGGTTCCTCCTGGCCTACCTGGGCCGCCACCCCGAGCCGCTCGCGCAGCGGGCCCGCTTCGCCCGCCACGTCGCCCGCCACGGCGGCCCCGGGGCCGAGGCCGGCCTGGTCGCATTCGCCCGCGGGCCGGAGTTCGGCCCCTCGGACCGGGTCGCGCTCCTGAAGGCGATCCAGCAAGGGACGCAGGAGCGGGGCGGCACGCTCGGCGCCGGGGCCCGCGACCTGGCCGACGACGTCGCCCGGGCCCTGCTGGCCTCGGCCAAGGAGGGCGAGATCAAGGCCGGGATCGAGCTGGCCGGCTCGCTCAAGCTGGGAGCCGCGCGGGACACCCTGGCCGCCGTCGTCGCCGACCGCCCGGCCCCCGCCGCCCGACGGGTCCAGGCGCTGGCCGCACTGATCGCGCTCGATCCCGCCGGCTCGGTCGCGACCCTCGGCCGCCTGGTCCGCGACCCGGCCGAGCCCGCCGAGATCCGCGAGCAGGCCGCGAGCCTCCTCGCCGGGACCGGCAAGCCCGAGGCCCGCGCGATCCTGGTCGAGGCCCTGGGCACGGCGCCGGCCCGCTTGCAGACGGCGATCGCGACCGGCCTGGCCCAGGACCGCCCGGGGGCCGAGGCCCTGCTGGCCGCCGTGGCCGCCGGCAAGGCGTCGGCCCGGCCGCTCGGCGAGCGCGGGGTCGCCGTCCGCCTGGAGGCCAGCGGCGTGCCCGACCTCAAAGCCCGGCTCGACGCCCTGCTCAAGGACCTCCCGCCGGCCGACCGCCGGGTCCAGGCCGTGATCGAGGGGCGACGATCGACCTTCCTCGCCGCCGGGGGCGACGCCTCGAAGGGGGCGACCGTTTTCGAGAAGAACTGCGCGGCCTGCCACCAGCTCGAAGGCCGGGGGGCCAAGGTCGGGCCCCAGCTCGACGGCGTCGGCCTCCGGGGCGTCGACCGGCTCCTGGAAGACACCCTCGACCCCAACCGCAACGTCGACCAGGCGTTCCGCGTGACCACCCTGGCCCTCGACGACGGCCGGATCGTCTCCGGGCTCCTGCTCCGCCAGGACGGCGAGGTCCTCGTCCTGGCCGACGCCAAGGGCCAGGAGGTCCGGGTCGCCGCCTCGGCCGTCGACGACCGCAAGCTCTCCCAGCTCTCGCCGATGCCCGCCAACCTGGCCGACCAGATCGACGAGGCCGACTTCCGTCACCTCCTCGCCTACCTCCTGGCCCGGCGGCCCGCCACCCCCCAGCCCTGACGTCGCCCCCTCCGGCCGGGCCCGCGGCCCTCGCCGCGGTGGCCGATCCGGGCGAAATCGGCTATCCTGATGGGGTCCGATGGCCGGCCGCCGCCGCCCGGCCGATCATCGCCCGCCTTGCGCAAGGAGCCGCCGTTGTATCGCACCGAGGACGTCCTCTCCACGCTCGGCATGGTTCGCCAGCACAAGCTCGACGTCCGGACCGTCACGATGGGCGTCGACTTGCAGCCCTGCGCCTCGCCCGACCTGGCCGTGCTCTGCGCGCGGATTCGCGAGCGGCTGGTCCGCTACGCCGGCCGGCTCCGCGCGGTCTGCCTGGAGGTCGAGGGTCGTTACGGAATCCCGATCGTCAACCGCCGGATCGCCGTCAGCCCGATCGCCTCGGTCGCCTCGGCCCACACGGCCGAGGGGTATCTCGCCGTCGCCAGGATGCTCGACGCGGTGGCCGAGGAGGTCGGGGTCGACCTCGTCGGCGGCTTCACCGCGCTGGTCCAGAAGGGCTGGACCAAGGGGGACCGCCGGCTCATCGAGACTCTACCCGAGGTCCTCTCGACGACCAGGCGGGTCTGCGCCTCGGTGAACGTGGGGACCACGGCCGCCGGGATCAACATGGACGCGATCCTCGCCCTCGGCGGGGTCCTGGTCGACACCGCTTATCGCACCGCGGACCACGACGGCTTCGGCTGCGCCAAGCTCGTGATCTTCGCCAACGCCCCGACCGACAACCCGTTCATGGCCGGCGCCTTCCACGGCGCGGGCGAGCCCGACTGCGTGATCAACATCGGCGTCAGCGGCCCCGGCGTGGTCAAGGCCGCCGTCGAGGACCTGGTCGGGCACTCGTCGACGAACCCCACGCTGGGCGAGATCGCCGAGGTGATCAAGAGCACCGCGTTCCGCGTGACCCGCGTCGGCGAGCTGATCGGCCGCGAGGTCGCCTCCCGCCTGGGCGTCGCCTTCGGGATCGTCGACCTCTCCCTCGCCCCGACCCCGCAGGTCGGCGACAGCGTCGGCGAGATCCTCCAGGCGATGGGGGTCGCCCGCCTCGGGGCCCCCGGGACGACCGCCGCGCTGGCCCTCTTGAACGACGCCGTGAAGAAGGGCGGCTCGTTCGCCTCCTCCTCCGTCGGCGGCCTCTCCGGCGCCTTCGTCGCCGTCAGCGAGGATTCCGCCCTGGCCGCCGCCGTCGAGCGCGGCGACCTGACCCTGGCCAAGCTCGAGGCGATGACCGCCGTCTGCTCCGTCGGCCTCGACATGATCGCCGTCCCCGGCGACACCGACGCCGAGACCCTCGCCGCCCTGATCGCCGACGAGGTGGCCATCGGCGTCATCAACCACAAGACCACCGCCGTCCGCGTGATCCCCGTCCCCGGCAAGAAGGCCGGCGACCGGGCCGTCTTCGGCGGCCTCTTCGGCGAGATGATCATCCTCCCCATCCACGCCGCCGGAGGGGGCGCCGCCTTCGTCCACCACGGCGGGCGAATCCCCGCGCCGCTTTCGAGCTTGCGGAATTGATGGGGAAACGAGAATGAACCCCGAGTTGTTCCGACGAGTCGCCCTCCGCCGCGACTTCGACGAATACCGACTCAGGGCCGGCGACGTGGCCATGCTGATCGACCGCGTGCCCCATCCCTCCGGCGGCGAGGACGGGGTCGTCCTCGAAGTGTTCAACGCCGTGGGCGAGTCGATCGCCGTGGTCGCGGTGCCCGAGTCGGCCATCGATTCGCTCCGCGAGGACGAAGTGTCGCGGCGCGAGGCCGAACGGATCACGCCGGGCAACGATCAATTGCGATCGTTGATCGGCGAGTTTCAGCCGGAGCCGGGCACCTTCGACGATGAAGAGATGCCTTGATTTGCGATGATCGCCGGAGCACCCTCGCGGCTTGCCCGCGGCGAAGTTTGATAACATCGCGCCTCAATTATCCAGCCGCTTCCGCGCCTTCGTCCGCCGGATCAGGTCATCGAACGACGCCTTGCGTTTGGCGGGGTTGGAGGCGGGGAACTTGCGGAGGACCTTGGCCTTGGTCAGGCTGGGGTCGTGGGCGACGATCTCGGCGAGCTGACCGGGTGAGGGGGTCATGATCTGGGTGTCGCCGTCGTCTCGCTTCGCCATGCACTCGGCGCAGCAGATCCGGTGCTTCTTGTCGGCGACGTGGGCGGCGGTGGCCGGCGAGATCCAGACGGGCTGGTTGCACTCGGAGCAGGGCCTGCGCGTCGACCCGGGCACGGTCGAGATGGGGTTCATCAGGACCTTGAAGCAGAGGACGACGATCTCGTCATCCTCCGGCGTGGTCCCATCGGCGGGGGTTGGCTTCTGCTTCCGAGCCATGAGCGATCTTCCCTTCATTTCCGGGGGGACTTGCGGGACCTCGGCCCGTGTCACTCGACGACCATCTCGCCGTTCATGACCATCCAGTGGCCGGGGAAGGTGCAGAGGTAGGGGTAGCGGCCGGGCTTGTCGGGGGCGCGGAAGTAGATGACGGACTGGCCCTGGGGCTCGGCGATGTCGGTGTGGGCGAGGACGGCGTCGGTCCGGGGGATGTAGCGGCGGGCGACGGCGTCGGGGTCGGCGATGATCTTGTTGGCGAGGTCGCCGACGAGGGCGAGCGTGCCGGGCCGGATCAGCGCCCAGTTGTGGGGGACGGCGTCGGGGTTGACGAAGGTGAGCTTGATCGGCTCGCCGGGCCGGGCGGTGAAGGTCCTCGGGAGATAGCTCAAGTTCTGGCCGGCCTCGATCCGGACGGAGCGGGCCGCGGGGATGGGGGCCGCCCAGGGATTCGGGGCGGGCTTGAAGGTCAAGGCGACCATGTCGGCCAGGATCGGATGGGCGGCGATGGTCTTCGACGCGGGCCGGTAGCCGGGGAAGCCGGTGAAGGGGGCGGCCAGGCGGTGGACGGTGGCGAAGACGTCGAGGGGCGGGCCGGCTCCGGGGCGGAGGTGGAGGTGGAGCTGGTTGACGGGCTGGATGTCGGGCAGCTCCAGGAACAGGGTCTTGCCGTCGGCCATGACGTGGGCCGAGCGGATCGCCAGGGGGTCGTGGCCGGGCACCCCGGGGTGGCCGGGGGATAGCTCCTGCGAGCCGTAGCCCGGGCCGTAGCGGTAGTTCCAGGCCTGGGCGAAGTGCGAGGCGGCGAGCCCGGCGACGCCCGGGTCGACGGGGTCGGAGAAGGTGACGAGGACGCCGTTGTCGTGGGCGTGGAAGGCCACGGGCACCCGCGCGGGCTCGCCGGTGTAGCGGACGCGCTGGAACGAGCCGTCGAGCGGGGTGTAGCTGCCCCAGCCGGCCGTCCCGGTGACGTAGAGCTGGCCGTCCTTGGGGTTCATCCGGCCGCGATGCGAGCCCGAGGCGAACTCGCCCGGCATGGGGACGACGGCCCCCTGGGGCTGGCCGGCGACCTCGTCGCGCAGCACGAGGAAGTACGAGCCCGCGCCGAACGAGAAGTGGAGCCAGTGGTTGCCGAGGGGCCCGAAGCGGTCGCCGGCGGCGAAGACCTGGCCGCCGCTGGAGTTGTCGAGCCCGCGCGGGAGGTAGATCAGGGGGAGGTCGGGGGGCCGGTTCCCCTTGGGCCCGCCGGCGCCGTAGTGGCCGCCGGGGCGGACCTCGGCGACCATCGAGGCGGGGGTCCATTCCCCCTCGGAGCTGGGGACGGTGACGGTCCCGTCGGGGCCGAGGCCGAGGCCGTCGGCGTTGCGGAAGCCGGTGGCGAGGGCCTCGGAGGACCGGCCGTCGGCCGCGATCCGGATCAGGCCTTGCTTGCCCGAGACGGTGTAGAACCGCCCGGCGGCGTCGCGCTGGAGCCCGCAGGTGAAGTCGTGGCCGGCGGTCGAGGTGGCGAAGGCGTTGCTGAAGCACTCGTGGAAGTCGGCCTCGCCGTCGCCGTCGAGGTCGACGAGCCGGGTGATCTGGTCGCGGCCCAGGACGTAGACCCGCCCCTCGGCCACGACCAGGCCGAGCGCCTGGTGGAGGCCGGAGGCGAACCGACGCCACCGCACATGCTCAAGCGTCGCGTCCAGCCCGGTGACGTGCCAGACGTCCCCCTGGATGGTGCAGAGCATGGCCGAGCCGTCGGGGAGGAAGTCGTGGTCGCCGAAGAAGAGGAGGGCGTTCCAGGGGTTCTCGAACGGCGGCGTGATCGTGTCGATCGCGTAAGGGCCGGCCGCCCCGACCGTCCCGCGCGTCTCGATCGTCTCCGGCCAACGGCCGGGGCCGCCCTTCGTCAGGGGGGCGAACGGATGGCGATCGGCCGGGGCGACGACCCGGACGAACTTGCCATCCTCGGCCCAGGGGGCGTCGAGCATCTCGACGTCGCCGAGCCTGTAGGCGAAGGCCACGCGGTCGCCGTGGCGGTAGAACCCCCGGTAGAGGAACGGGGCGGCGGGCTTCTCGCCCGGGGTCCAGGGCAGGGGGATGCCGTCGGGGGCGAGGCCGTCGATGAAGCCGTGCCGGGTGGCGGCGAGCTTGACGAAGCCCCCCGTCCAGGCCGCCTCGTAGCGGAGCGTCTCGGGGTCGAAGCAGACCGACATCTCGCCGCGACCGCCGAGGCGGACGCAGACGCCCTTGGGGACGACGACGCCCGGCGACCGGAAGACGCCCGAGAGCACGGACCCGAGCTTGGACCGGCTCCAGCGGCCGTCGACCCAGCTCTGCTCGCCCTGGTTCCCCCAGTGCCCTTGCCGGCCGCCGTCGAGGCCGGGGAAGGCGGGGAGCAGGGGCGGGACGTCGGGCCGCTTGCCGAAGAATTCGGCCTCCTTGGCGTAGAAGTCGTACACCCGGTCGCGGTTGACGGGGAGCTTCCAGCCGGGCGTGCGGGCCGGGTCGAGCGGGCCCCGGTCGTAGGCGAACCCGGCCGGGGCGTGGGGGGTGGCGACGTGGCGGAGCGGGTCGTCGCCGGCCCGGGTCCCGGGGCGGCCGAGGTCGATCAGGAACCGGACGAGGTCGCGGCGCTCGGCGGGGGTCATCGCGGCGAGCAGGCCCTCGGGCATCAGGGTCCCGACCGCGCGGACGGCCTCGACCTCGCCCCGGGCGACCCGCGCCGGCTCGCCGGAGGCGGGGTCGCGGAGGACGATCTCGTCGGCCGTCTCGCGGAGCTTGTACCCCTGGACGACCCGGCCGTCGCGGGTGGCGACGGCGACGGCGTCGTACCCCTCCTTGACCTTGAGCCGGGGCCAGAGGATCGACTCGACCACCTCCTCGGGCTTGATGCAGGCGCCGGCGGCGGACAGCTCGGGGCCGACCTCGCCCCCCCGGCCGGCCACGCGGTGGCAGGTCAGGCAGGCGTACCGGGCCGAGGCGAACACCTCGGCCCCGCGCCGGGGGTCGCCCAGCGCCCGGGCGTCGGCGAGCAGGGCGGCGACGGTGAGCGGGTCGCCGGCCGGGGCCTCGGCCTTCTTGATCTCGGCCGGCGGCGGGGCCGGGGCGACGGGCGTCCGGGGCTTGGGGGCGGGGCCGGCGGGCTGGCCGTCGAGCTGGGGGACCAGCCAGTCGAGGCCGTCGAGGTTGTCGCGGAGCCGGTCCTCGGCGTCGTCCTGGGTGTGGCCGAGGATGCCGATCGGCCCGCGATAGCCGGAGTCGCGGATGGTCTTGAGCAGGCCGAGGTCGAGCGAGCCCTGGCCCAGCGGGAGGATCTTCCTCGCCCCCGGGTCCGCGCCCGGGTCCATCCCGTTGAGGTTCAGGGCCTTCAGGTGCGGCATCATCAATTCGAGCAGCGCGGGGAAGCGGCCGAGGTGCTCGTGGCCGTGGTGGAGGTTGTAGACCATCCCCACGTTCGCCACGCCCTGGCCTTTGAGGTGCCCGATGATGGCGACCTGGTTCTCGGGCTCGCCGAACCAGCCGCCGTGGTTGTAGAGGGCGATCGAGCAGCCGGCCCCGGCGGCCTCGTCGGCCAGCGGCTTGAGCTTCGCCGACGCCGCCTCGACCCTCCGGGCCTGCTCGGCGGGGTTGGCCGGGCCGTTGCCCACGTCGATCAGGACCCAGAGCGCCGCCTTGACGTCGTGCCGCTTGAGGACGTCGAGGATCAGCCGGGACTCGCGGTTCAGCTCCCCGGGCGCGACCCAGAAGGCGTCGAGGGCCACGCCGTGCCGCTTCAGGGCCTCGATCTCGGCGTCGAAGGTCGGGATGTGCTCGGGCCGCCAGTCGTAGGCGAAGTGCTGGAATCCCAACCGACCGAGCATCGCCGCCCGCTCCTCGGGCCCGCGGTGCCTGGCGTCGAACGGGACGATGCACCAGGCGATCAGGTTGTCGCGGCCGAAGATCCCGCCGGCCGGGGCCGCCTCGGGCGGGCTCGCGGTCGCGATCGGCCCCGAGAGCATCGAAAGCAGGAGCACCCCGAGCAGGATCGCCCGGGAGACTGGTCGCGGCATGGTCGACATCGGCATCATCCGGCCCTCGGACCCAACGGACTTGGCGCGCGTCGTGGATCGCGGCGCCGGGGACCTGTATTATCGGGCCTCCGCCGCCCCTGTCCATCGGGCGGCGAGGTCCGGACCGATCCCCCAAGGGAAGCGAGGCTCGCGATGTCGCAGCGTAGGCACGATGACGGTCGCCGCCGGTCCCGACTCGTCGCGATCACCGCGACCCTGGCCGGGTTCGCCCTGCCCGCCCTCGCGTCCCGGTCGCCGGAGGGGGCCGAGCCGCTGGCCCTCCGCCTCCGGGCCCGGCCCGAGGATGGCGGCAAGTTCCGGGTGGCGGAGACGCCCGCCTCGTGGGACCCGGCCGAGACGGCCATGATCGTCTGCGACATGTGGGACGCCCACCACTGCTCCAACGCCGTCCGCCGCGCCGGGGAGATGGCCCCGACGATGGACCGGGTGCTCAAGGTCGCCCGCGACCGCGGCGTGGTCATCATCCACGCCCCGAGTTCCTGCATGGACGCCTACCGGGGCCACCCGGCCCGGGAGCACGCGAAGGGGACGCCCCGGTCCAAGGCCCTCCCCCGCGAGATCGCCGGGTGGTGCCGGCAGGTCCCGGCCGAGGAGAAGGGCGTCTACCCGATCGACCAGTCCGACGGCGGCGAGGACGACGACCCGGCCGAGCACAAGAGATGGGCCGCCGAGCTGGCCGCGAGGGGCCGGAACCCCGCCATGCCCTGGAAGTCGCAGCTCGACGCGATCGCCATCGCGCCGGCGGACTACATCAGCGACGACGGCGAGGAGATCTGGAGCATCCTCGAAGCCCGCGGGGTCAAGAATGTCGTCCTCATGGGCGTGCATCTGAACATGTGCGTGCTCGGCCGCCCGTTCGGGCTCCGCCAGATGGCGAAGAACGGCAAGAACGTCGCCCTGATGCGCGACATGACCGACACGATGTACAACCCCAAGGCCGCGCCTTATGTGAGCCACTTCGCCGGGACCGACCTGATGGTCGAGCACGTCGAGAAGTTCGTCGCGCCGACGATCACCAGCGACCAGATCCTCGGCGGCGCCCCGTTCCGCTTCCAGGACGACCGGCGCCCGCACGTCGCCTTCCTGATCGCCGAGGACGAGTACAGGACCGACGCCTCGCTGCCGGCCTTCGCCTCGTCCCACCTGGTCAAGGACTTCCGGGTCAGCTACCTGCTCGGCCCCGAGGGGGTCCGCGACGACCTGCCCGCCGCCGGGCTCCTGGCCGGCGCCGACGTGGCCGTGATCAGCGTCCGCCGCCGGGTCCTCCCGAGGCCGCAACTCGACGCGATCCGCGCGTACGTCGCCTCCGGCCGCCCGGTCGTCGGCCTCCGGACGGCGAACCACGCCTTCGCCCCCCGGGCGGGGGACGAGGTCGCGCCGGGCCGCGACGCCTGGCCGACGTTCGACGCCGACGTCCTCGGCGGGGACTACCACATGCACCACGAGCCCGGCCCGGCGGTGGCCCTGGCCCTCGCCCCCGGGGCGGAGTCGCATCCGATCCTCGACGGGGTCGACCTCGCCGGCTTCGTCGGGCACGGCTCGCTCTACAAGGTCAGCCCGCTGGCGAAGTCGGCCGCCCCCCTGCTCATCGGCTCGATCCCCGGCCAGGCCGCCGAGCCGGTCGCCTGGACCAACATCGCCCCGGGGGCGGGCAACCGGGTGTTCTACACCTCGCTCGGCCACGTCGACGACTTCGCCGACCCGGCCTTCAACCGCCTGCTCCGCAACGCCCTCGGCTGGGCCGTCGGCCGCTGACGTGTTGATCACTGTCTTTGTAGGGTGGATGAAATCCACCAATCCTCCGGCATGGCCCGAACCCGCGGCGGACTCCATCCCCCCGACGAATCCGGGCGATCGCTGGCGATGGGCTGGCCGGGTGCCGGCCCAGCCCATCGCCCCCCAGCCGTTCCGCATCTGCTGGCGGGCGGTTGCGGAGGAGGCGCGGGTCCTTGGCGTCGGGGATCAGGGTGGCCTTGGCGTCCTTGATCCGCATGGCCAGGGCGAGGCCGTCGCCGTCGAGGTCGTTGCGGCTCCCATCGGACTATTCCTGCCCGTCCCGCTTCGGCGGGATGACTTTCAGGTCGCCCAGCTCCTTGACCTCACCGGGGGCGACGATCACGCCCTCGAAGAGTTCGCCATAGATCCTGGCCATGCCGTTGTTGGCGGAGGCGCCGTACCTCAGGCCGGGGACGAGCCCCTCGACGCGGAACCGGCCGTCGCCGCCGACATGGAGGCCGTTGCCATAGTCGCCCCCGGGCAGGACGCCGACGACGTCGGGCCGATCCGGGTAGGAGCCCCCGGCGCTGGTCAGGGCCATCCCCTTGAGGGGGCGGCCCTCGTCGTCGACGATCCGGCCGGCGACAGTGCCCCAGGGCCGGAGCTTGAGGGTGATCGGGCCGGGCTCGTCCCCCTTGAGGAAGACCGAGCCGACCAGCTTCCGCCCGGCCTGGGTGACCGTCACCCGCCGGGGCGTCGACGGGTCGAGGGCGTGGACGAGGATCGAGGGGGATTCCTGCTCGTAGGCGGAGGACGAGAACAGGTCGGTGACGCCCGCCGCCTTGGCCCCGCCGATCGGCCGCCCCTCGGGGTCCTCGGCGTTGATCGTCAGCGAGTGCCCGGAATCGACCTGCAAGTCGAGGGTCGCCGACTCGGCCTTGGGGTCGAGGTCGACCTCGGCCAGGACGTGATAATTGCGGGCGTTGCACCAATTCGGCACGGTCCGAAAGGCCCTCATCTTCGAGTCATAGCCGCCGATCGCCGCGGCGCCGAGGCCGCCCCGGTAGAGTTCGAGATTGCCCCGGGCGGCGATGATGCCGTGACCGGGCAAGGCGACGACCTCGTACCGGCCGCCCTCTCGGATCCAGACGTGGGCCGGAGAGCTGCTGAGATAGCCGGGAAACTCGCCGAGGTGGGGGTTCTCCTCGAGGGTGTAGGCGTTGACGTAGCCCGATGCCGGCTTGCCGGTCGCCCTATCGGTCACGCGGCCCCGGACCACGATGCCCCGTTTCAGCGTGAAGTCGAAGGCCACCGGGTCCAGGCCGGGCGAGTCGGCCGGCACCTTGATCGACGCCTTGACATAGGGCAGGTCCGGGCCCGGGTCGAAAAACAGGCGATAGGCTGCCCCCTTGGGCAGGCCGGACAGGCGATAGCGGCCCTCGGCGTCGGATTTCGCCTCGATCCCGGGGGCCGAGACGTGGCTGCTCTCCTCGAAGACCATCCCGCGGATCTTGACCCCGGCCAGGGGGCGGCCATTGTCCTTGTCGCGGACGACGCCGGCGACGATCTTGGCCGGCGCGACGGCGTGTTCGAACCGGGGGGAGTGGATCACCAGGGGCTTGGGCTCGACCCAGCTCCGGTCGATCGTGCGGATCTCGGGCTCGTCGCGGCCCAGGACGAGCACGTCGGCCGTGGCGATCGTCGGGCCGGAGACGAGCAGTTCGGCGATCCGGTTGCGGCCGATCCCCTCCAGCCGGAACCGACCATCGGGGCCGGTCGCGGCCTCGGACGAGATCGGCAACGCATCGAGGTTCCGCCAGATCCCGCCGACCCCGCCGTCCCTGGCCCGGGCGATCCAGGGCGAGAGGTCCCCCTCGGCGCAATAGAGCCGCGTGAGCTTGACCCGGGCGCCGGCGACCGGCCGCCCTTCGAGGTCGACAATCCGGCCTTCGATCGGCGGACCGCCCTCGACCAGCTTGACCGTCCGCTCCTCGCCCTTCGCCTTGAAGAGGCCCATCACCCGGCCGGGGCCGAACCCCGGGGACGACGCGACGAGCCAGGGGTACGACCTGCTCCTCCCGAGCATGATCGACTGCCGGGCGGTCCGCGGGACCCGGATCAGGAACCGGCCGTCGGGCCCGCTCCTGGCCTCGGGGATGGGCTTGACCTCGTCGTCGTAATAGGAAGGACGCAGGGTGGCGCCCGCGACCGGCTTGCCGTCGGGGGCGACGACGAGGCCGCGGACCTCGACCACCTCGACCGGCTCCGACTTCGGCACCGGCTCGGGGGCCTCCCGGATGGCCTCCGGCACTCCGGCCGCCGCGTTCGCGGGCGGGGGGGGCGCGGGGCCGTCCGCGCCGATCTTGCCGAGCGCGACGACCCCGGCGGTCACCATCGCGGTCGCCGCCAGGGCGGCCGTCGCGGCGATCTTGAGCTTGGTCATGAGCATCCCTTTGAGAATGATGTGGGTCAGTGCCGCCGCCCCGGCCGTGGCCGACGCGCCGCCGGTGGCCGCGGCGAGCGCCGCGCGGGCCATCGCCTCGGGGACGGCCGCGCGGGCGGTGGCCGCGCCGGGGGCGAGGGCGACGCCCAGGGCGGTCGCGGTGACGCCCCGGCGGGTCAGGCGGTCGCGCAACCGCCGGCGGGCCTGGGACAGGCGGTTCCGGAGGGTCGGGATGGTCCAGCGGAGCCGGCGGGCGGCCTCCTCGTAGGTCAGGCCCTCCAGGTCGCAGAGCACGACGGGCAGGCGACGCCGCTCGGGCAGGCGGTCGATCTCCTCGTGGAGGATCGCCCTGAGGTCGAAGTCCGGCCCGGTCGGGGCGGGGGCGGGTACCGTCGCGGCGAGGGCCGGGGCCCCCGCCTCGCAGCCCCTCCTCCGCCTCGACTCGACGCTCGCCTGGACGGCGGCGCGGCGGGCGACGCGGTGCAGCCAGGCGCCGAGGGCGGTGCCGGCGCGGACCGAGCCGGCCTTGCGGGCGAGGACGAGGAAGGTGGCCTGGAAGGCGTCCTCGGCGTCGTGCTCGTCCTTGAGGACGGCCCGGGCGGTGGCCAGGACCATCGGCCCGTGGCGGGCGACGAGGGCTTCGAACGCCGGGCCGTCGCCGGTGGCGGCGTATCGGGCCAGGACCTGACCGTCGTCGAGCCCGACGACCGACCCGCCGCCGAAGAGGTCGCGGAGATGCCGCACTGTCGCCTCCGATGCCGATGCCGATGCCGCCGTGCCGCTGGCCATGGTCCGCCGCCTCCCCCTCGGAATCGTCCCGTCCGGGAGGAGAGAGGGGCCGGGCCGCCGGTCCGTCTCGGGAATTTTCCGAGGATCTCCGCCGGGCCGCCCTACGCCTTGGCGAACCGCCGGAGGTATTCCCGCTCGGCGACGACGTCCCGGGGGCTCTCCAGCCGGTCGAGGAAGACGAGGCCGCGGAGGTGGTCGTCCTCGTGCTGGAAGACCCGGGCGACGAAGTCGACGAACTCGCGCTCGACCTCGGCGCCGTCCAGGGTCCGATATCGCGCCACGATCCGCCGGTGGCGGGGGACGAGGCCGCGGAGGCCGGGGATGCTCAGGCAGCCCTCCCACCCCTTGACGACCTCGGCGGACCGCCCGACGATCTCGGGGTTCACGACCACCTCGGGCTCCATGCTCGGGGCGTCGGGGTAGCGGGGGTTGGGCCGCGAGGCGACGAGGAACAGGCTCGCCCCCTCGTAGACCTGGGGGGCGGCGATCCCCACGCCGTCGGCCTCGCGGAGGGTGGCGAGCATGTCGTCGACGAGCGCGCGGACCTCGGCCGTCGCCGGCAGCGCGACCGGGCCCGCGGGCTCTCGCAGGACGGGATGGCCGAGCTGGGCGATCTGGCGGAGCCGGGGCATGGGGCGGACTCGTGGATTCCGGGGGGTCGATCGCGCCGCGATCGACCCGGATCTTATCCGGCGGGGGCCACCCGGCCAACGCATCGCCGAGCCGGGCCGAGGTTTCGACGGCCGGGCGGCCGATCCCCGCCCCCGGGAGCGGTGCCGGATTTGCACCGGGAAGGGCGACGACGCCGGGGCCCGCGGGGCCTCGGCCCGGAGGACCCCTGGAACGGAGCCCGAGAGCCATGACGCCGAGAATCACGCCGCGGATCGCGCTGGTCGCCTGCTTGCTCGCCCTGCCGGCCTGGTTCGCCGGCTGCGACGTCGACACCCACGGCACCGCCACCGGCAAGCCGAAGTCGGTCGGCCTGGAGCCGGGCGCCGGGCCGGGCCAGAGCGGGTCGACCAGCACTTACAAGGTCAATGCCGGCGGCCCGGGGGCCCCGGGCACCACCCCGGCCAACCCGGAGAACAAGTGACCCCCGGCGGCTCTGTAAGGGACTCGTCGAATCGCTGATGGTCCCTGGGGATCGGCGGACGCGGGTCGCAGGATGAGGAGCGGCAGAGGCCGTCTTGGCGCGGAGACGGCCTCTGGCGAAGATTCTCCCCCGGCCGCCGATTCCGAAGCTATGGTTCCCCAAGGCGGTCAGGCCTCAGGCGATGATGGCCATTCGCCGACGAGCCGCCCCTTGTCACCCGCTATTAGCTCCAGGAGATCCCCTCATGGCGATCATGAGCAAGCCTTCGGCGGCACCCCACATCTCGCTCACGTTCATCACGATCGGGGTCGTCATGGCGATCCCGTCGGCGGTCTGGTACTCGATGTTCAACCCGCAGAATTTCGCGCGGTTTTCCTGCATGAGCCTGTTCTTCCTGGGGCTGGCCTTCCTCGTCATCGGCTTCTCGGTCGGCTACATCGGCCGAGCGGCCCGGCAAGCCGAGTTGCCACCCGCTGAGGTGATGGGAGCCGTCGCCCGGCAGGATCAGGCGATCGCGAACAGAGGGGTGGCTCCGGCCATCGCCCCCGTCCTGCATCCCGTCGCGAACCCAACAAACTTCGTTCAGACGGGCCAGCCCGCCGCCGGGCCGCTTCGGTGAGACGGCCTTCTCGCCGTGCCGAAACGCCAAGGACGCATCCGAGGTCATGCGGCCGAGACCCGAGGGCGACTGCCTCCCTCTGGGCCTAGCCCCGATCACGCCAGGATCGGCCGGACGACCTCGCCGGAGACGTCGGTGAGTCGGTAGTCGCGGCCGGCGTGGCGGAAGGTGAGTTTGGTGTGGTCGATCCCCATCAGGTGGAGGATGGTGGCGTGGAGGTCGTGGACGTGGACCTTGTCCTGCACGGCGTTCCAGCCGAACTCGTCGGTCGCGCCGTGGACCACGCCCCCCTTCACGCCGCCGCCGGCCAGCCACATGGTGAAGCCGAAGGGGTGGTGCTCGCGGCCGTCCTTGCCCTCGGCCGTCGGGGTCCGGCCGAACTCGCCGCCCCAGACGACCAGGGTGTCTTCCAGAAGCCCCCGGGCCTTGAGGTCGGCGAGGAGCCCGGCGACGGGGGTGTCGGTGGCGTCGCAGTTGTTCTTCAGCTCGGCCCGGAGGCTGCCGTGCTGGTCCCAGAGCTGGCAGCTCTTGCGCCGGGAGGTCTGGGTGTGGTAAACCTGGACGAACCGGACCCCGCGCTCGGCCAGGCGGCGGGCCATGAGGCACTGGGTCCCGAAGATGGCGGTGGTCGGGTCGTCGAGGCCGTAGAGGGCGCGGGTGGCGCGGGACTCGGACGGGATGTCGAAGGCCTCGGGGGCGCGGAGCTGCATCCGGAAGGCCAGCTCGAACGAGCTGATCCGGGCGTCGAGCCGGCTGTCGTCCTCGCGGCCCCGGCGGTGGAGGCCGTTGAGCCGGGCGAGGGCGTCGAGCTGCTCGCGGCGGCGGGGCCGGGGCAAGCTCGGGTTGTCGAGGTCGGCGATCGGCCGGCCCAGGTCGGAGATCAAGGTCCCCTGATAGGCCGCCGGCAGGAAGCTCGACGACCAGAGCGGAGCCCCCTGCGCCGGCTGGCTCGGGCTGATCACGACGTAGCCGGGCAGGTCGCGGTTCTCCGAGCCCAGGCCGTAGGTCAGCCACGACCCCAGGCTCGGCCTCGAAAACGTCTGCTCGCCCGTGTTCATCTGGAGGCAGGCGCCGTTGTGGTTGATGTTGTCGGCGACCATCGATCGGATCACGCAGAGGTCGTCGACCCGCTCGGCGAGCTTCGGGAACAGCTCGCTGACCTCGGTGCCCGACTCGCCGTGGTTCTTGAATTTGAACGGCGAGCCGAGCAGGTTGCCGGTCCGGGTCCGCTCGAGGTGGGGCTTGCCGAACGGCAGGGGCTTGCCGTCGTCCCGCATCAGCCGCGGCTTGGGATCGAAGGTGTCGACGTGCGACGGCCCGCCGGCCATGAAGAGGAAGATCACCCGCTTGGCCCGCGCGGGGTGCATCGGCGGCCGGGGCGCGAGCGGGTCGGCCACGTCGATCCCCGCGACGTCGCCGCGGGCCTCGTCGGCCAGGAGGCCCGCCAGGCCCATCATCCCGAAGCCGGTGCCGAATCGGCGGAGCGCCTCGCGGCGGCCGATGTCCTGATGGTGCGTTGACGGCACGGCGGGCTTCCTCCGGTCGGTCGGTCAATCGGTCAATCGATGTAGAGGAACTCGTTGGCGCAGAGGAGGACCTGCGCGTAGGCTTGCCAAGCCAGGTCGGGCGGGCCCTCGCCCCCGGCCATCCGGCCCAGGAGGTCGCGGCCGATGGCGACCTCCTCGCCGGTCGGCGGCCGGCCGTAGAGCAGCAGATAGGCCCGCGTGATCCGGTCGCCGTCGTCGCCGGGGGCCGCCCGGAGGCGGGCGGCGAGGGCCTTCGCCTGGTCGATCGCGAACGGGTGATTCATCAGGAAGAGCGCCTGCGGGGCGACGGTCGAGACGACCCGGCGGTCGACCATCGCGGTCGAGTCGGCCGCGTCGAAGAGGGGGCCGAACGAGGAGCGGTCGGACCGGATGGTCATCTGGTAGAGCGTCCGCCTGGGGCTGGCGAAGTCGCGGGTCGACGGCCCGCCGAGGCCCGGGTCGAGCCGGCCGGCGACGGCGAGCAGGGCGTCGCGGACGGCCTCCGACTCCAGCCGGCGCCGGTCCATCCGGCCCCAGAGGCGGTTCTCGGGGTCGAGCGCGCGGGCCGGTCCGGTCGCGGCCGAGGACTGCCGGTAGGCCCGGCTCGTCATCATCAACTTGTGCAACTTCTTCAACGACCAGCCGTCGGCGACGAACCGGGCGGCCAGCCAGTCGAGCAATTCGGGGTGGGTGGGGGCCTCGCCGAGCTTGCCGAAGTTGCCGGGCGTCCGGACCAGGCCGGCGCCGAAGTGCCCCTGCCAGGCCCGGTTGACCATGACCCGGGCCGTGAGCGGGTTCTCGGCCGAGGCGATCCAGCGGGCCAGCTCCATCCGGCCGCTCCCCGGGCCGATCTTCGGCTGCGACGCGGCGACGACCCGCGGGACATGACGGGGGACGACCGGGCCGAGCCGGCGGTAGTCGCCCCGAATCTGGACCCGGGCGTCGTGGAACCCCTCATACGCGCTCCTGGGCACGCCCCCCTCGACGGCGACCAGGGCGACCGGGGCCGGCGGCGGGGCCTGGCCCTTGAGCCGATCGAGGTCGGCCTGGCGGGCGGAGACCTCGGCGCGGGCGGCCTCGGGCAGCGCGGCGAGGTCGGCCGCGTCGGGCCGGAACGGGCCCCCCTCGGCGACCAGGGCCGCGGCCAGCCCGGCGTCGGACTCGACCCGGAGGGCCAGGGCGTCGGCCGCCTCGGCCCCCTTGGCCGATCGGTCCCACTCGGCCCAGGCCGGATGCGTGGGGAGCGGGCGGGACGGCCCGTCGCCGTCGAGCTCGACCAGCTCCCAGACCCCGGCGTGGCCCAGGCGGTCGGCGTGCGGGTTGGCCGCGAGGAGGTCGGGCAGGAGGTCGGCCGCCAGGTCCCAGGCGGCGGGCTCGGGCCCGGGGGCGAGGGACTCGACCTTGAGGGCGACGGTCGTGGTGTCGAAGCTGTACTCGCCCCGGGGGGCGACGGCCAGCTCGATCGCGTCGCCGGGGCCGACGTCGACCCGGGCCAGGCCCCCGCCGGCGATCGCCTTCGAGCCGCCGTTGGCGACCGTGCCCGAGGCGACCTCGCGGCGGTCGCGCCCCTTGCGGACCGAGACGGACCAGGCCACGCCGTCGCCGCCGTTGGGGTCGGCGTCGCCCAGCCTGGCCTCGACCCGGACGGCCCCCTCGATCGGGCTCCGCCAGCGGATCGCGGCCGGGCTCCTGGGGCCGGGGTGGAGGTTGACCGACCGGGGGGGGAGCGTGAGCGTGCCGATCGCCGCGGCCTCGCCGCCCGAGTTCACGCCGACCCAGGGCGGGTCGGGCCGGGCCGACCAGAAGTGGACCCCCTTGCGGCCCCCGACGTCGGCCATCGGCCGGGCGAGGATGCGGCCCGCGTCGCCCGGGGCCAGGATCGCGGCCCACTTGCGGAGGGCGAAGGCCGGGAGCCCGGCCGGTTCCTGGCCGTCGGCGACCGCGCGGATGATGGCGCGGCCCCGGGGCAGGAGCGAGCGGGCCGAGGACTCGCGGGCGGCGGCCAGGGTGGCCCGGAACGCGGCGTCGGCCTCGGCGAGCCTCCGCTTATGGTCTTCGATCGCCCCCCTCTGGGCCCGGGTGGCGATCGGCGTGCGGAGCATGGGAGAGCCGGAGGTCTTGGCGCCGGGGTCGGGGAGGATCTTGGTGCTGGCGAAGATCCCGGCCAGGCCGTAGTAGTCGGCCGCGGGGATCGGGTCGAACTTGTGGTCGTGGCAGCGGGCGCAGGCGACGGTGAGGCCGAGGAAGCCGCGGGTGACGACGTCGATCTGGTCGGCCACGATGTCGGTGAGCATCTTCTCCTTGTCGGCGTCGCCGGTGCCCCACTCGCCGATGGCGAGCAGGCCGGTGGCGACCATCCCGCCGGGGTTGATGTCGCCGGGGTCGGGGCCGGGCAGGAGGTCGCCGGCGACCTGGTTGACGATGAACTGGTCGTAGGGCAGGTCGCGGTTGAGGGCGTCGACCACCCAGTCGCGATAGCGCCAGGCCTCGCCGATGTCGTCGGAGCCGCCCACGCCCCGGGCGTCGCGCGAGTCGGCATACCGCGCGACGTCGAGCCAGTGCCGCCCCCAGCGCTGGCCGTAGGCGGGCGAGGCGAGCAGGCGGTCGACGGACCTCGCGAAGACCTCCGCGTCCGGGTCGGGGTCGGCGACGAATCCGGCGACCTCCTCCGGCGTCGGCGGCAGGCCGGTCAGGTCGAACGTCGCCCGGCGGATCAGGGTCGCGCGGTCGGCGGTCGGGCCGGGCTCCAGGCCTTCCTTCGCGAGCCGGGCGAGGAGGAACCGGTCGATCGGGTGGGCGAGCGGGTCGACACCGCCTCCGCCTCCGCCTCCGCCGCCGACGACCGGCGGCTCGACGGCCCGGACGGGCCGGAACGACCAGAATTGGCGGTGCTCGTCGGTCACCCGGAACTCGGGGCCGGCGGCGGTCGTCGCCGATCCGGCCGTCGCCTCGGGCCAGGGCAGGCCGAGCTTGACCCAGCGCTCGAGGACGGCGATCTCGTCGTCGGGGAGCTTCCCCTTGGGCGGCATCTTGGGGTCGTCGACGTACCGGATGGCGTCGAGGAGCGGGCCCTCGCCGGGCCCGTCGGCGACCGCCGCCGGGCCGGAGTCGCCCCCCTTGAGCACGTCGCCGCGTGAGGTGAGCCGGAGCCCCCCCTTGGGCTTGGCCGAGTCGCCGTGGCATTCCAGGCAGCGCGCGACCAGGAGCGGCCGGACCTTGGCCTCGAAGAAGGCGTCCCCCGCCTCGTCCGCCGGGGCAACAGCCGGCGTCAGGACTCCCAGCGCTAGCAGCACCCCGCCGAGGCCTCGGAGCCCGACTATCATGGCATCTCCCCCGCGGTCCATTGTTAAACAATTCTTGACGAGGCGGGAGCCGGCCGTCAAGGGTCTGCCGTGGGGTCAAATCCACCGGGATCGGGCCATGCCGATAGGTTGGTGGATTTCATCCACCCGACAAGAGAGGAGATCCATCGGGGTCCGGGCCACGCCGAGGGGTTGGCGGATTTCATCCACCCGGCAAGAGGGTGGGCATCAAGGCTCGCGGTAGAGGACCCCGTCCTTCATGACCAGTTGGAGCTTGCGGACGGCCCCGATCTGCTTGGTGGGGTCGCCGGCGACGGCCACGAGGTCGGCCCGGAGGCCGGGCCTGATGGCGCCGATCTTGTCGTCGAGCCCGAGGACCTTGGCGGCGACGGAGGTGGCGGCCTTGAGGGCGGCGGGCGGGGTCATCCCGAAGTCGACCATCAGCTCCAGCTCGCGGGCCCCCTCGCCGTGCTTGAAGGCGCCGATGTCGCTGCCGTTGACGATCGTCACGCCCGCGTCGAGGGCGAGCTTGAACGCGGCGCGGGCCTGCTTGAGCCGGGCCGGCTCGGGGTCGACGCCGGGGCGATCGCCGCGGAAACGGGCCAAGGCTTCGAGGACGGTCAGGGTCGGGCAGAAGGCCACTCCTCGACTCGCCATGAGCCGGAAGACTTCGGCGTCGCCCCCCTCGCCGTGCTCGATCGTGGACACGCCGGCGGTGGCGGCCCGGAACATCCCGCCGCGGGTCGTGGCGTGGGCCGAGACGGGCCGGCCGGCCGAGCGGGCGGTCTCGACGATCAGCTTCAGCTCCTCGATCGAGAAGGTCGGCCCGCGGGCGTTGTCGGCATAGACCTTGATGACGTCGGCCCCCCGGCCGACCTGGTCGCGGACGACGCGGCGGAGCGAGTCGCCGTCGGCCTCCTCGGCCCCCTGGGGGATCTCCAGCTCGGGGGCGAACCCGCTCGGCGCGTAGGTCCGCGTGGCCACGATGGCCCGGGTGGCGACCACCAGCCGGGGGCCGGGGATGATCCCCTGCTCGATCGCCTGCTTGAGGCCGACGTCGGCATAGCCCGCCCCCTCGGTCCCGAGGTCGCGCAGGGTGGTGAACCCGGACATCAGGTTGAGCTTGAGGTGGTTCGTCGCCCGGGCCACCCGCAGGGCCAGGGGCTCCTTGAGCACCTGGTCCTCCCACGAGGCCTCGTCGTAGGCGTGGAGCAGGATATGCGTGTGGGCGTCGACCAGCCCCGGCAGGAGCGTGGCGTCGGGCAGGTCGACGACCCTGGCCCCCTCGGGCACCTTGACCTCCGCCGCCGGGCCCGCCGCGACGATCGCCCCGCCCTGCACGACCACGACCCAGCCGGGATGCGGCTCGCTCGCGACCCCGTCGAAGACGCGGGCCGGCCTCAGCACGACCGGCCCGGCGGGCGGAGTCTGCTGGGCGTGCGACGGGGCCGCGACCACCAGGGCGAGGGCGAGGGTCAGGCAGGCGGCGATGGGGAGGCGTCCGGGCATGGTCGTTCCTCGGGGGTTTTGTCGGTTGCCGCGGCCCGGCAGGCCAGGCCGATGAGCAAGGCGAAGGCCGTCGACAGGGCGAGTTGCAGGGCCCCTGCCGACAGGATGAACCGGAAGCCCTGATCGGAACTGGTGATCGGGACCCCGAGGACGTAAGCCTCGTAGAGCGAGCGGCTCCGCCGCCAGATCGGGCGGCACCACGCCATGTGGGCCAGCACGTAGACCCAGCCGGCGACCTCGAAGCCGACCCAGAACGCCCGCGAACGTCCCCGCCGCCGGGCGACCCGGAACAGCCCGACCTCCAGCACCACGACCATCGCCGCCATCCCCGGGTTCGGGTTGGGGATGGTCGGGGACATCGCACGCAAGGCGGCGAAGTCGGCGGCGACGATCGCCACGGCGGCCATGGATTCGACGATCGAGACGCGAGGCCATCTCATCGACTCTCCTCGGCGTCGACGGCGGGTCCGGGAGGATCGTACCGGCCCGCGCCCCACGCCGCCAGGACCGGGGGCGGGCGTCCCGGGAGAATCGGGGCCGCCCGCGATGCCGGGGGCCTTGAGCCGGGCGGGCCGCCGGGCCATGATCGGGGGCGTGATGCCGATCCGGGGCGAGGCCGAGGGGCGCGGGCGATGATCCGAAGGGTCGGTGACATGGCGAGTCCGGCGATCCTCCTGCTGGGCGTCCTGACGCTGGCCGCCGCCGCGTCGGCCCGGGCCGAGGAGGCCCGCCCCAACGTCGTCCTGATCGTCGCGGACGACCTGGGCTGGGCCGACCTGGCGTGCTACGGCAGCAAGTTCCACCGGACGCCCCACCTCGACCGCCTGGCCGCCGGGGGACGCCGCTTCACGCAAGCCTACGCCGCCGGCCCGGTCTGCTCGCCGACCCGCGCGGCCCTGATGACCGGCAAGCACCCGGCGCGGCTGGGGCTGACCGACTGGCTCCCCGGCCGGGGCGACCGGCCGTCGCAGAAGCTCCTCGGGGCGCCGCTCCCGACGGGCCTGCCGGCGGGCGAGGCCACGATCGCCGACCGCTTCCGCGCGGGCGGCTACGCCACGGCGATCATCGGCAAGTGGCACCTCGGCGGCCCCGGGTTCGAGCCGACCCGTCGCGGGTTCGACCTCAACATCGCGGGCGACGCCGGCGGGACCCCGCTGAGCTACTTCGCCCCCTACGCCCGGGGCGGCCGGACCATGCCCGGCCTCGACCTCGCCCCGGCCGGCGAGTACCTCACCGACCGCCTGGCGGCCGAGGCCGAGCGGTTCATCGAGGGGCACCGCGCGGCGCCGTTCTTCCTCTACTTGCCCCACTTCGCGGTCCACTCGCCGATCGTCGGCCGGGCGGACCTCGTCGCCAAGTATCCGGGGTGGGACGGCAAGCCCCGCGGTCGGCAGGAGAACCCCATCTACGCGGCGATGGTCGAGGCCCTCGACGACGCCGTGGGCCGGGTCGTCGCCACGCTCGACCGGCTCGGCCTGGCCGAGAACACCGTCGTCGTCTTCACCAGCGACAACGGCGGCCTGGCCACCCGCGAGGGGCCGAACACGCCGGCCACCATCAACGCTCCCTTGCGCGAGGGCAAGGGCTGGCTCTACGAAGGGGGCCTCCGCGTGCCCCTCCTGGTCCGTTGGCCGGGCCACATCGCGCCGGGCGTGGAGGAGACGCCGGCCTGGACCGCCGACCTCTTCCCCACGCTCGCCTCGTCCTGCGGCCTGGCCGATCCCGGGCCGGTCGACGGCGTGAGCCTGGCCGGTCTGCTCACCGCCGGCAGGCCGCTCGCCCCGCGTGCGCTCCACTGGCATTACCCGCACTACGCCCCCCAGGGCGGCAAGCCCGCCGGCGCGATCCGCGAGGGCGACTGGAAGCTGATCGAGTTCGCCGAGACCGGCCGCCGCGAGCTGTTCGACCTCGGCCGCGACCGGGGCGAGTCGACCAACCTCGCCGACAAGCGGCCGGACAAGGTCCGCGACCTCGCCGCCGGGCTCGCCGCCTGGCGCGAGTCCGTCGGGGCCCGCCCCGCCACGCCCAACCCTGGCTACACGCCCAACCCCCAGGCCGAGGACGGCCCGATCTCCCTCCACGCCTCGTCGGCCGAGGTCCACGGCGCGATGCTCCGGTTCGAGCCCCTGCCGCACAAGGACACCCTGGGCTACTGGGTCCGCCCCGACGACTGGGCGTCCTGGGAGTTCGAGGTCCGCCGCCCCGGCACCTTCGACGTCGAGGCCCTCGTCGGCTGCGGCGACGGCAGCGGCGGGAGCGTCGTCGAGTTCCGCTCGGGCGACCAGGTCCTCCGGCTGGTCGTGCCCGCGACCGGCGGATTCCAGTCCTTCCGGCCGCAGTCGCTCGGCCGGGTCCACCTGGATCGGCCCGGCCGCCACCGCCTCGAAGTCCGCGCCACGTCGAAGCCCGGGCCGGCCGTGATGGACCTCCGCCGCGTCACGCTCACCCCCGCCCGTTGAAGGGAATCGCCCAATGATCGCCCGGCCCATCGCGCCCCTCGCCGCCGCCCTGATCCTCGCCCTCCTGCCGGCGATCGCCCGGGCCGAGGGGCCGCCGCGCGGCTTCCTGGCGACCGGCGGCCAGACCTACATCCTCGGGGCCGACGGCCGGGTCGCCTGGTCGTACCCCCACGCCTCGCGCGACGGCTGGGTCCTGCCCGGAGGCCACGTCCTGCTCGCCCTCGCCAAGGGCAAGGACCACCCCGGAGGCGCGGCGGTCGAGGTCGACCGCGAGGGCAAGATCCTCTTCACCTTCGAGGGGACCCAGTCCGAGGTCAACACCGTCCAGCCGCTCGAAGCCGGCCGGATCATGCTGACCGAGGCCGGCGACCGCCCCCGACTCCTGGAGGTCGACCGCCGGGGTAAGGTCCTGGTCGAGGTTCCCCTCAAGGCCCAGATCAAGGACCACCACCTCCAGACCCGGATGGCCCGCAAGCTGGCCAACGGCAACTACCTCGTCCCCCAACTCCTCGACAAGGTCGTCCGCGAATACACGCCTACCGGAGAGGTCGTCTGGGAGGCGAAGACTCCCGATTGGCCCTTCACGGCGATCCGCCTCGACGATGGCAACACCCTCGTCGGCTGCACCGTGGGGAACCTCGTGGTCGAGTTCGACCCCGGGGGGAAGGTCGCCTGGCAGGTCAGCAACGACGACCTCCCAGGCCGCCCCATCGCCGACGCCTGCGGCGTCCAGCGCCTGGCCGGCGGCAACACCGTCATCGCCAGCTACCGGGCCAAGGGCGACGAGGTCAGGCTGACCGAGGTCACCCGCGACAAGAAGGTCGTCTGGACCCACCGCGACCCCAAGAAGCCCGGAATCCACCACTTCCAGATCCTCGGGCCCGACGGCAAGCCCCCCGACGGCCGCCCGCTCCGCTGACCGCAACCTAGCGTGGCCGGGCTGGCCGGGCTGGCCGGGCCCGCCCCGAGAAAATATCTTGTGGCATTCCCGCCCTCGCCGATATAGTTTAACACAAGTTGAAGCATCCGCCCCGCCCCGACAGCCCTCCGAGGTCGGTCCCCATGAGCATGAGGATGATGCGCCTGGCCTTGGTTCTGCTCGCCTCGCTGCTCGCGGCCGGGCAGGCGGTGATGGCCGACGAGGTGATGGCCGACGAGCGGCTCGCGCCCGACCGGTCGATCGAGGAGGTCGTCGACCATCACGTCGACGCCGGGATCGTCCGCGCGGGGGCCAAGGCGGCGAACCGGGCCGACGACGCGACGCTGGCCCGCCGGCTCACGCTCGACCTGGTCGGCCGGATTCCCACCGCCGCCGAGACCCGGGCGTTCGTCGCCTCGACCGACGCGGATAAGGCGAGCAAGCTGGTCGACCGCCTGATGGCCTCGCCCGGCTTCGTCCGCCACCAGGCCGACACCCTCGACGCCCTGCTGATGGCCGGCTCCAAGGGGAGCCTCCGCGACTACCTGGCCCGCGCCCTGGGCGAGTCGCGGTCGTGGGACCGCGTCTTCCGCGAGGTCATGGCCGCCGACGAGTCGAACCCCGGCCTCAAGGGCTCGGCGGAGTTCCTCAAGGCCCGCGCCAAGGACGGCGACCGCCTGACCAACGACGTCAGCATCGTCTTCTTCGGCGTCAACGTCTCCTGCGCCAAGTGCCACGACCACCCGCTCGTCAAGGATTGGAAGCAGGACCATTACTACGGGATGAAGTCGTTCCTCGACCGGACGTTCCTCAACGGGACCCAGCTCGGCGAGCACGAGTACGGCGTCGTCAAGTACAAGACGACCGAGGGCCGCGAGAAGAAGGCCCGGTTCCTGTTCCTGACCGACCGCGAGGTCGAGGTCGGCGGCCCCGAGGAGCTGACGCCGGAGGCCCGCAAGGCGGAGAAGGAGCGGCTGGCCGAGGCCAAGAAGAAGAACGAGCCCCCGGCCGCGCCGGCCGTGAGTGCTCGGCGCAAGCTGGTCGAGGTCGCGCTGGGGGCCGACGGGGGCGACTTCTTCGCCCGATCGATCGTCAACCGGACCTGGGCCCGCCTCTTCGGCCCGGGGCTGGTGATGCCGCTCGATCAGATGCACTCGGAGAACCCGCCGAGCCACCCCGAGCTGCTCCGCTGGCTCGCCCGCGACGCCGCCGACCACGGCTACGACCTCCGCCGCCTGATCCGCGGGCTCGTCCTCAGCCGCGCCTATGCCCGCGACGGCCGGTCCGACTCGGCCGAGATACCCGACGCCCGCCTCTTCGCCGTCGCCGCCCCCCGGCCCCTCACCCCGCTCCAGCTCGCCGCCTCGATGTGGGTCGCGACCACCGACCCCGCCGCCCTCCCCGATGACCCGGCCGCCGCCGACGCGGGCCGCCGGGTCGAGCCCCTCGCCGAGCGGGGCCGCGACCTGGCCTCGAAGATCGCCCGGCCCGGCGACGACTACCAGATCGGCGCCTCCGAGGCCCTCCTGATGAGCAACGGCGACAAGCTCAACGACCTCCTCTCCGAGGGGGGGGGCCGGCTCGTCGCCCGGATGGCCCAGCTCCCCGACCGCGCCGGGCGGGTCGACCTGGCCGTCCGCAACGTCCTCTCCCGGCCTCCCGACGACGACGAGGCCGCCCTCCTGGCCGAATACCTCGCCCGCCGCGACGACCGGCCGGCCGAGGCCGCCCGCCAGCTCGTCTGGGCCCTCCTCACCGGCGGCGAGTTCCGCTTCAACCACTGAGAGTCTGTCCCATAAGGAATCCGCGGATTTAAAGGCCTTTGGCTGACGGCTGACGATTGCTGAAGACGTGGAAGGCCAGGAATTCCCGGAAAATCGTCTCCGGTCGCTCCTTGCCCACTCGGCTGT
>JAABUX010000453.1_pt1 | contig 69890 bp, 66 predicted proteins | sample 5561851 | NCBI WGS metagenome assembly JAABUX01 (sample SAMN10711883, study PRJNA513361) | rock metagenome | isolation source: Antarctica rocks | place: Antarctica: Victoria Land, Richard Nunatak red sandstone | collected 2016-01-03
CGACGACCGCTCCCGCGACCTCGGGGTCGAGCTTCCCGACCGCCAGATAGTCGAGAAAAAATAGCGGCTTCGCATTGACCACGAGGATGTCGTTGACGCAATGGTTGACGAGGTCGGCACCGACGGTATCGTAGCGCTTCGCAAGCGCCGCGATGAGGATCTTCGTACCGACGCCGTCGGTCGAACCGACGAGCGCGCGCGAGGGATCGCCCGGCATCGCAAACAGTCCGGAGAACCCGCCGATCGCGCCGAGCTGGCTCGGATGGCGCCATTGCGCCGTCACATCCTTATAACGCGCCACGGCCGCGTTACCGGCTCCGATATCGACTCCCGCGCGAGCGTACGCATCTCCGTCGGTCTGCGAGCGCAGGGGGGCCTCGTCGGCTCGCACAAGTTCGTCCGGATTCCTCATTTCCTCTTCGCCGTTCCACTCGCTGAAAGGTTCGTCATGCAAATTCACGTTACGTCGGGCGCCCCCGGCGCGCTTCGCGCGGGCGCTCTCGTCGTGCCCGTCTTCGCGGACGGCCGTCTCGACGGCGCCGCGCAAGCTGCGGATTCCGAACTCGGCGGCGCGCTTACCGACATGCTAGCGTCCGGCGAGATGAAAGGTCATGCGGGGGAGACGGCGCTGCTCCACGCCGCGGCGCACGGGACCAAGCGGATTCTCGTCGTTGGGCTCGGCAAACGGGAATCCTTCGAAATCGCTTCGCTTGCAAAGTATGCGGGGGCTGCCGTCCGGTATCTCGGCAAACGTAACGTCACTGCAATCGCCTTCGCGCTACCGCTCGAGGCAGCCGCCGACCAGCAAAACGCGGCGGCGTTCATCGTGGAGGGGGCGCTTGCCGGAACGATCGACGGCACGACGTATCGCACGGAACCCGATAAACCGATCCTGCTGGAAACCATCGACGTCGTCGCGACCGCCGGGGCGCACGAGTTCGATCGCGCGGCGCTCGAGTCTGGAATCGAACGCGGCCGCATCATCGGCGAAGCGGTCAATTTCGCGCGCATCCTCGCGCTCACGCCCGCCAACGACATGACGCCCAAGCACCTCGAGCAGCACGCTGCCGATATCGCGAAGAAAGTCGGTTTGACGTTCCACGCTCTGGACGAAGCGCAGATGCTCGATAAAAAGATGGGTTCGATTCTCGGCGTCTCGCGCGGCAGCGATGAGGAAGCGCGCATGATCGTCCTTGAGTATAACGGCGATCCCTCGTCGAGCGAAAAGCTCGCCTTCGTCGGTAAGGGCCTGACGTTCGATAGCGGCGGCATCTCGATCAAACCCGCCCTGGACATGCACGAAATGAAATACGACATGTGCGGCGGTGCGGGCGTGCTTGCCGCGATGCTCGCCATCGGCGAACTCAAACCCAAAGTCAACATCATCGGCATCGTGCCGTCGAGCGAGAACCTGCCGGGACCGCGCGCGATGAAGCCGGGCGACATCTTGCGTGCGATGAACGGCAAGACGATCGAAGTGATCAACACCGATGCCGAAGGCCGGCTGATCCTCGCCGATGCGCTCTGTTACGCGCGCGAACTCGGCGCGACGAAGATCGTCGATGCCGCGACTTTGACGGGCGCGATGGTCGTGGCGCTCGGGCATAGTGCGGCGGGTACCATCTCCAATGACGACGCCTTCCGCGATCGCTTCCTGGACGTCGCGAAGCAAACCACCGAGAAGTATTGGCCGCTGCCGCTCTACGACGAATTTTCGACGACGGTGAAGAGCGAGATCGCCGACCTGCGCAATTCCGCGGGCCGCGCGGCCGGCAGCCTCACGGCGGCGGCGTTTCTAAAGGCGTTCGTGGGCGATACGCCGTGGATCCATCTCGATATCGCGGGCACGGCGTATACCGATAGCGAGACCGCATGGCTTGCCAAAGGCCCCACCGGCTATCCCGTGCGCGCCTTCGTCGCGCTCGCCGAAGACGCGGCGACGCCCGCCGCCGCCCACGCGCACAACGGCGCCGCAAAGGTATCGGTTAACTAATTGTCCGACGCGTTCCGACGCGCGCTCGCAAACGCCGCTGTCTGTGCAGCGGCGTTTGCATTTTCCGCGCCAGCCCTCGCAACCGGGAAGCCGGTGCACGAGTTCGCGTCCGTCACGATCTCGCCCGACGGCACGCGCGTCGCCGCGATCGAGAGCGACGAAGCGCTCGTCGACGGAGCGCCCGTGCGCCAGCATCTCATCGTCCGCGCGACGGACGGCGGGAACGCGCACGAAGTGCGCTTACCGTGCGCGCCCAGTACCGACTGCATCCCGTCGTCACCGGCGTGGTCGCCCGACGGCAAGCGGCTCGTCTTCGTGTTGCGGCCGCCGAAGACTACGCATCGGGCGCTCTACAGCGTCGGGCCCGATGCGATCGTCCCGCGGCGCATCCTCGATTTCATCGGTACGCTCGGGGCACTACGTTTCTCGCCGCGCGGTGCGCTCGCGGTGCTCGCGACGGCGGGCGCGCGCAAAGAGATCGGCGCGACGCAGGCCGGTGCGCCGATCGTCGGCGAGATCGGAGCCGCGCCGGACGAACAGCGCATCGCCCTCATCGGGCCGGGCGGACGCCTACGGTTCGCATCGCCGGCCGATCTCTTCGTCTACGAATACGATTGGAAGCCCGACGGCCGGGGCTTCGTCGGGACTGCGGCCCGGGGCAACGGCGATAACAACTGGTGGATCGCAAAGCTCTATGCGTTCGATGCGCGCACGGGCGCGAGCGACGTCATCTACGCCCCCGCGTCCGCGCGCGTGCAAATCGCAAATCCGCGCGTCTCACCCGACGGTAAAGTCGTGACGTTTATCGGCGGCATCATGAGCGATTTCGGCTCGACCGGCGGTGACGTCTTCGCGGTTCTCATCGGACAGCGCGGCCGGGCCGTCGATCTCACGCACGGTTCGGACTTTTCGGCAACGTCGCTCGCCTGGGACTGCCATTCCAGGTCGCTGCGCTTTTTAGCACTCCATGGAGCGCAACAGTCGATCCGGCTCATCGACGTAGCGACATCGTCGTTGCTTACAACCGCGGCGCGCGAAGTGTGGCACGGCGAGCGATCGATTTCCGCGCGGGACGGTGCTTTCGCAGCTGCGTGCGGCAACGGCACGAGTGCCGTGGTGCGGCAAGATTTCGAGCACCCTCCCGAGATCGCCGTCGGCAGATTCGGAGCATGGAAAGATCTCACGCACGTCAACGCCGGCATAGCTTCGGTAACGAAGGCGCGCAGCGTCACTTGGCGCAGCGATGCGTTCGACGTTCAAGGCTGGCTGCTCGCACCGCGTCACGTCGCCGCCGAGAAATCGTATCCGTTGATCGTAACGATTCACGGCGGTCCGTCGGCTGCGGTAACGCCGCGCTTCGTTTCGCGCGGAACGACCCGCGATCTTTTGCGGCGCGGGTACTACGTTTTCTATCCCAACCCGCGCGGAAGTTTCGGTCAGGGCGAAGCCTTCACACTGGGAAACGTAAAAGATTTCGGCTACGGCGATTTGCGCGACGATCTCGCGGGCGTCGACGCCGTCGAGAAGATCGCGCCGATCGACGATGCGCGGCTCGGCATCACGGGCGGCAGCTATGGCGGCTTTATGACGATGTGGGCCGTCACGCAAACGGGACGTTTCAAAGCGGGCGTCGCGGGCGCCGGGCTCAGCGATTGGATTTCATACTACGGCCAGAACGGTATCGACCAATGGATGATCCCGTTCTTCGGCGCGACGGCGTACGACGATCCGGCGGTCTACCGCAAATCGTCGCCGATCGACTTCATCAAGAATGTGAAGACGCCGACGTTCGCGTACGTCGGCGAACGCGATGTCGAGACGCCCGCGGCTCAGTCACTGGAATTTTGGCACGCGCTCGCGACGCTGCACGTACCGACGCAACTCGTCATCTATGCAGGTGAAGGGCACGGAATCCGCCTACCGGCGCACCGCGCCGATATTGCAAAACGTACCCTCGCCTGGTTCGAGCGGTACCTGCGCCCCCGTTAGCGGCGGGTGCTCGCGACCGCACGGTCGCGCCGGGCGGCGTCGGCGATCATCCGCGTCGAAACGGCTTGCGCGAGCGTATCGACACCGGTCGAAAGGGTTAAGAAATCCCCCTTGTAACCGAGATCGTAGGGCCCCGTCACGGCGCCCGATGCAACGTCGACCATAGAAACTTGCGAACCCCAAATCATCGCAAGCGCCCGCGTCACCGACCCGAACATGACGGTATCGACGTGCAACGCACTTCCGACCCTGCGCGCGCAAGCCGCATCGGCACACTGCTTATAGGCCGAGTTTTGATCGTACCCAAGCTTCGCGACGGCGCGCTCGACGCGTGCTAACGGGACCGCAACGCCGCCCTTCATAGCGACCACCCGGGTTTGAAATTTCGACCCGAGTTCCGCACGTTCGGCGGCAGTCGCCTGCACTTGATATGGCATCCCGGTATCGCCCGCGACGAGCGGCACGAGCGCGAACTTCGTCGTCCCGGCGGCCTGAGCGTTAGCGCCCGTAGCGAGCACCGCCGCAAGCGCGGCGACTCCGAGGGCGATGGTACGGCTGCAAGCGAGCTTCATGAAATCCTTTGCGGGCGACGAACAAACCTCTAACCGGAAGAACACTTTTCGACAGGTATATTCGCCGATCTTCCTTCCTACCACGTTACCACGGCACTTCCCAAAAACGCGCACATACATGGCGTGCGATCGTGGCGACTCAGCCAGCAACCTCGAGCGTAACGATATCGTCGGCCTTCGCAATCGCGTGAAAGCGGTTGTCGGTGTACGCCGTATCGACTTGCGGCGACGCGTATTCGATCGCATACGGAGTCGGTAATTCGAGGGACGAATCTCTGCCGTGGAGGCGGCCGGAAACGCGGGAGCCGTCGCGCAGCGACGCGGTAACGGTTCGGCCGACGTAGGAAGCCAGTTCATCTTCAGTCATACCGGGCGTTGCCCGAGCCGCACCGCGGCTATATATGCTTCCTCGCCCTTCCACCGCTGCGCCGAAACGCGGCCCGAATCGTCGAGAAGCGCATCGCCGCTCCGTCGGCGAACCAGGCGCGCATGCTTCGTACCGCCATCATCGCGTTCGCGTTCGTGCTCGCAGCCTTCGCATCGTTCAGCGCCCCGGTTCGCGCCGAAGACCCGCGCGCTGCAGCGTCACCCTCGCCGGCGCCGGCGGCAAGCGCGCTGCCCAGCGCCGGCCCGCTGGAAGCGCTCGCGTGGCGTAATGTCGGACCGACGCTCGCCGGAGGACGGCTCGCCGCGATCGCGGGCTCCGATAAAAACCCGGCGCTCGTCTACATCGGCTCGGCGGGGGGCGGCGTCTGGAAGAGCACCAACGGCACGACGAGCTGGCAACCGGTTTTCGATAAAGCGAACGTCGGGTCGATCGGCGCCATCGCGCTCGCGGCGAACGACCCCGATGACGTCTGGGTCGGTACGGGCGAATCCAATCCGCGCAACGACGTCAGTTACGGCGACGGCATCTACCGCTCCAAAGACGGCGGCAAGACCTGGAGCCATCTCGGCCTTGAAAACTCGTACGCGATTTCGAAGATCTCGCTCGATCCGAAGAACCCGCAGATCGCCGTCGTCGCCGCCCTCGGCGATCCGTTCCGAGACGGCGACGAACGTGGCCTCTACCGCACCGTCGACGGCGGCAAGACTTGGAAGAAAACGCTGGCACTGGCGCCCGATAGCGGCGCGGCCGATCTCGATCGCAGCGCCCGCGAACCGAACGTACTCTTCGCAGCGATGTGGCAATTCCGTCGCTCATCGTGGCATCTCACGAGCGGCGGCGGCGCCGACGGCCTTTTCAAATCCGTCGACGGCGGCGCGACGTGGAAGCGCGTCGAGGGCCACGGATTTCCGACGGGGACGCTCGGACGCATCGGCATCGCGATCGCACCGAGCGATCCCAAACGGGTCTACGCGCTGGTGGAATCGCGCGACGGCATCCTTTGGCGTTCCGACGACGGCGGTACGAATTGGCAGCTCGTCTCCTCCAACTCGCTGATCGACGAACGGCCCTTTTACTACACGCGAATCTTCGTCGACCCTGCCAACGCCGACCACGTCTTCACCACCTCGGTTAAGCTCGCGGAGAGCGGCGACGGCGGTAAACGCTGGTCGTTAAGTGGCAAACATCTTCACGGGGACCACCATGCGATGTGGTTCGCTGCCGACGGCAAGACGGTGCTCGAAGCCAACGACGGCGGCCCGGCGATTTCGCGCGACAACGGCGCCACATGGGAATGGCGCAACAACGTTCCGATCGGCCAAGCCTACCGTGTGGCGACCGACGCCCGTACGCCGTACGACATCTGCGTCGGCCTACAAGATAACGGTTCGTGGTGCGGACCGTCGAACGGCCGCAGCGGCGAGGGGATCTTACCGACGGACTGGCACAAAGTCGCCGGCGGCGACGGGAATTGGACGATCCCAGATCCCCTCGATCCCGATTGGATCTGGGCATCGGGCGGCGGCGGCGACAACGCGGGGTCCCTCGCGCGCTATAACATGCGGACGCGGTTGACGCTCGACATTTCGCCGTATCTACGCAATCAAAACGTCGTCGCCCCGAGCGAACTCGCCTACCGTTTCAATTGGGAAGCGCCGCTCGCGTTCTCGCCGTTCGACGGGCACGTGGCCTACTATGGCGGCAACGTGCTCTTTCGCACGAACGACGGCGGCCTCCATTGGCGAAGCATCTCGCCGGACCTGACGCGCGATATCAAAGCGCGCCAGGGCCTTTCCGGCACGCCGCTGCGACTCGACGTCACGGGGGCCGAGACGTACGACACGATTCTCGACGTCGTTCCCTCGACGGTCGCGCGCGATCAGATTTGGATCTCGACCGACGACGGTAAGGTGCAGCTCACCCGCGACGGCGGCGCGCACTGGCGCGACGTCACGATGCCGACGGCCGACATGGACGCGCGCGTCCCGACGCTCGAAGCGTCGCACCGCTATCCGGGCGTCGCCTACGCGGTGCTCGACCGGCATTTTACGGGCGACCGCGCGCCCTACGTATACGCGACGGCCGATTTCGGACGCACGTGGACGAGCGTCGTTGCGGGCTTGCCCGCGACGCAGTTCGCGCGCTCGATTGCCGAAGATCCGAACGATCCGAACGTACTTTTCCTCGGACTCGAAAATAGCGTTTGGTGGAGCGCCGACCGCGGACGTTCGTGGCGCAGCCTCCAGCAAAACCTGCCGCCCGCATCGGTGCGCGATCTGCGCGTCGCCGGCAACGGCCGGGATCTCGTCGCCGGCACGCACGGCCGCGGCGTTTGGGTCCTCGACGATATCGCGGCCCTCGAAGGCGCGCCGGCGCGCGCCGCGGAGGCCGTCCGCTTCTTCCCGCCGCCGCCCGCATACCAATACGAATTCAACACGCCGACCGTCAACGCGATGGGGGCGGGTTCGAATCCGCCCGGTCGCGCGATTTTCAGTTTCTTCTTAGCGCAGGCCGCACGCACGGCTCCGACACTCGACGTGCTCGATGCCGGCGGCCGTATCGTTCGTAGGCTCGCCGGAACGCACGACGTCGACGGCGTCGATACGCCCGTCGTGAGCAACGTTCCGGGCAATAATCGCGCGACCTGGGACCTCACGACCGAACCGCCCGTGCCGTGGACGCGTGCGCCGAAATGGAACCGCGGGCCCGATAACGGCGCGAATATCGCGCCGGGACCGTATCGCGTTCGCCTCAACCTCGACGGCACGTCGTACGTGCAAACGCTCGACGTTCGCGCCGATCCGCGCGCGAACGTCTCTGCCGGCAAGCGCGCGGCGCACCTCGCGTACGAGCGGGGACTCTACGACGCGCTCTCGCGCCTCGACGTCGCACTCAACGAGCTCGACAACGTGCAAGGGCAGATTCCGGACCGCCTGGCGACGCTTCCCGTTTCCGCGAGCGCGACGGTCGCTCGCGCCCACGACGTCCTCGCCGCGGCGACGCGCGAAGCGCACGTGCTGAGTTCGTATCCGGTCAACGGACAGGACAACGATTTCCTACGCGACCTCTTACGCGAACGCGTGCAGTCGCTGCTCGGCAATGCGACGGTGCTGGCACCGACCGCGGAGCAGGCGCGCGAGAGCGCCGCGCTGCTGAGCGAAATCGATGCGGCATTGGCGCAGCACGCGGCCTTCATGCGCGACCGCGTCGCACCGCTACAAACGGCGCTGCACGATGCCGGAAGCGCACCGCTCGATCTCGCCGCGAAGCCGGCAAAACCGAAGCCCGGCGAAAAACTAGACGAACATGGCGAGCGCCGCGGCGACGATTAGGCGTCAGCCCTCGTCGCTTGCGGGACGGCGATCGGCATGTGGCATTTCGTTGCGAGCACGAAGCGATTGCGCTTGCCGCCAGTTGCCCACGATCGTCTCCGTCGCGCCGGCGGTGTGCTCTCCAACGGGCACCGGATAGACGTCGGCCGTATCGACGAACGTTACGCCGGCGTCGGCCGCAACGTCCATGATCGCGTGCGAGGTCGGTTCGTCGCATTGCGCGGCGAACGTCATCGTGCCCAAGCACACGCGCGAAACCTGGAGACCGGTCCGGCCGAGATTGGTATATTCCATCGTGTGCTGCTGCGTCATGCGCGTTGCGTTCCGCGCTGGTAAAGCAAGCCGTTCTCTACGGAACGGTGACGAGCGTCTTGGTCTTCGTCTTCGTGACGGCAGGGCCGTTATACGTTTCGGGATATTCGCCCGTCAGACAACCCATGCACATCTGGCCGCGCTTGCGCGCGATCGATTGCAAGAGGCCGTCCTTGCTTAAGAATCCGAGCGAATCGGCACCGATCTTGACGCGAATCTCGTCGATCGTGTTGTTGGCGGCGATCAATTCTTCGTGACTCGCCATATCGACGCCGAGATAACACGGATGGATGATCGGCGGCGATGTGATGCGTACGTGCACTTCGCGCGCGCCGGCATCGCGCACCAGTTTGACGATGCGCGGCGTCGTCGTTCCCCGCACGATCGAATCGTCGACGACGACGACGCGCCTATCTTTGAGCAACTCCACGATCGGATTGAACTTCAACTGCACGCCGCGCGCGCGCAGCTTTTGATCGGGACTGATAAACGTCCGCCCGATGTAACGGTTTTTGATCAGGCCTTCCACGTATTGCAGCCCGGATTCTTGCGCGTAGCCGTGGCCGCCGGGGATCGCCGAGTCCGGGATCGCCATGACGACGTCGGCGTCGACGGGATGCTCGCGCGCGAGCTGGCGCCCCATCTCGAGCCGCGCCATGTAGATCGATTTGCCGTTGAGCAGCGAGTCCGGCCGCGCGAAGTAGATATACTCGAACATGCAGAGCGACTGCGGCTTATTCGCTCGCGCGCGATCGGTATGTAGGCCGTCGCCGTCGATCCACGCGATCTCGCCGGGCTCGAGCTCGCGGATATACTCCACACCCACGGTGGCGAGCGCGCACGATTCGGACGCAAACATATACCCGCCGCCCGGGAAGCGGCCGTAACAGAGCGGCCGCACGCCCCACGGATCGCGAAACGCGTAGAGCGCTTTCTCGGTCGACATCACGATCGAATACGCGCCTTCCGCACGCCCCATCACGTAGCGGATTCGCGCGGTCATGTCGGCCCCGGGAGCCTGCACGATCGCCTTGGCCAACACTTCGGAATCCGACGTCGCGTTCAACACGGTCGCCGCATCGAGCGACGCCCGCAGGTCGCCGGTGTTCGTAAGATTTCCGTTGTGCGCGACCGTCAGATCGCCGAACGCCGCATGCTCGAGTAACGGCTGCGCGTTGACGACGGCCGACGATCCGGTCGTCGAGTAGCGCGTGTGTCCGACCGCGATATATCCGGTCAGATTGCCCAGGATCTCCTCATCGAAGATGCTGGAGATCAGGCCCATCTCGCGGTGACATACGATCGTCGCTCCGTCGGAAACGGCGATCCCGGCCGATTCTTGACCGCGGTGCTGGAGAGCGTAGAGCCCGAAATATGCGTGGCGCGCGACTTCGTTGCCCGGCGCGTAGATGCCGACGACGCCGCACGCTTCATGGAGCGTATCGCCGGCCGGCATCGGCGCTCGGGCGTCATAGGACCTAGCCATGTACCGCCGTCCTTACGACGGCGAAGGCGTCAGTCATCCCGGCTGCGGCCGCCGAATATGGATAGCAGTGCCAGAAAGATGTTGATCGCGTCGAGATAGATTGACGTCGCGAGCTCGACTGCCGTCGCTGCGCCGCCGCCGGCCCGAATCCGGCCGAAATCGACGAGGACGAGCAGCGTGAAGACCGCGAGCGTCGCCCACGCATACAAACCGGGATGCAAGAAGTGCGTGAAAGCCGAGATCAAGCCCACGATGACGAGGCCGATGAGCGCTCCGAAGGCGATGCCGGAAAGCTTGCGGTAATCGAAGCTCGTCAGATAGACCACAGCCGCGAGCACGAGCATCCCGAGCCCTGTCGTGGAGGCGGCGTTCACGACGACTCCCGAGCCGTCGATGCGCACGTAATTCGCGATGACCGGCCCGATCCCGACGCCTTCGCAGGCCGCGAACGCGTAGAACAGGAGCAACGAGAGCGCGGGATTGCGGCGCGTAGCCGAGATGCCGATGAGGAAACCGAAGCCGATCAGCAGCGCGACCAGCGAAACGCCGTAGGGCATGCCGCCGGCGAGATAGCTCGTGACGGCGGTGACCAGGAAGCCCGCTCCCGTGATGCCGAGCACCTGACCGAGCAACGAGGCCGACGAGACGGCCGGCGCGCCGTACGGCGACTGTTGATAGCGATACATCTCGCCGCTCACTACCCGCCAGCTGCGAACGGGGTTTCGCAAGCGCTACGAATGCGCAGCCGACACCAGCTCGGCGATTCTGGCGCTCACATCTTTGGCTTCGGCGCGAGCCCGCGTTTCGTTGCGCCAATCGGCTTCGAATTTTGCGATACTGGCGTTGGTCATTTTGGTCTCGACCAGCACGTCGCCATCGGTGGTGAGGACGCGCGCGGCGTTATACCAGGCGACCCCGATCTCGTGGGCCGGGCCCTGGAGCGACTTTCCGCGGTACCGTCCCGAAGCGATCGCATCCGCGTCGCGCTTGATCGTCGCGAGGGAAGCGCTGACGCTCGGATCGAGCGGCTTTGCTGCAGCGGGCGCTATCGCCGCACAGAGCAGTGTGAATACGAGTACCGGCCGGAGGAAGTTCGTTTGCAACATTGCCCGTCGGTCCCCGGTTCGGTCACACGTCAAACCTTTTGCGCCCGCGCCTTAGGCCTGAAGTTGCGCGATATCGCTGCGGAAACTGAGCGAAACGCCGGTGCCCATACGGTGCGCGAGTTCGTCGACGGCGGCGTACGCATTCTGCCGCGCCGCAGCGACGTCGGCGCCGAGCGCGGTAACGGTGAGAACCCGTCCGCCGCCGGCATCCACCACGCCGTCGCGCAGCGACGACACGCCCCAGAATGCGACGCGGCCGGCCGGCAGCGCTACGTCGGCGCTGAGCTCTTTGAGCGCCGTGCTGGTGCGCGGGTAATCGGCGCTCGCGAGCACGACGCCCACACACGCTCCGCCGTCAAACGTCGCTGCCGTTTCATCCAGCGCGCCATCGGCCGCGCTTTTGAGCAGCCGCGCGAAATCGCCGCGCACGCGCGGCATCAGCACTTGCGTTTCGGGGTCGCCGAAGCGTACGTTGAATTCGATCACGTACGGCCCGTTTGCGGTAAGCATCAAGCCGCAGTACAGCACGCCGACGTACCGTTCGCGATCCGCGGCGAGCCCGTGCGTCACGCGATCGAGCACGCGCTCCTGAACTAGGGTGAAGAGGTCGGGCGGAAATCCGCGCGGCGGGGAGTATGCCCCCATCCCGCCGGTATTGGGTCCGGTATCCCCGTCACCGGCGCGTTTATAGTCGCATGCGGACCCGATCGGCACGAGCCGCTTGCCGTCGCCGATGGCGAACACGCTGATCTCGCGGCCTTCGAGCCGCTCCTCGAGCAACACGTCGCTGCCGCCGCCCGGCACGCCCGCCGCGCCGTACCACTCCCGCAGCACCGCAAGCGCGCTCTGGGTGTCCGGCGCGACGACGACCCCTTTGCCGGCGGCGAGCCCGTCGGCTTTGACGACGCAGCCGCCGCGCCAATTGGCGAGCGTTTTCTCGGCGGTAGCGAGCGAGTGCACGACGCGCGCCTTCGCCGTCGGAATGCCGTGGCGTTCCATGAAGCGCTTGGAGAAAATCTTCGACGATTCGAGTCGCCCGACGGCGCGGCCGGGACCGAACGTCGAAATTTTCGCTTCGCGCAGCCGGTCCCCGACGCCGGCCGCGATGGCGGTCTCGGGGCCCAAGACGATTAAATCGACGCGCTCTTCGAGCGCGCGTGCGAGCAGCGCTTTTCCATCGGTCGCGGAGATCGCCCAATTGGTGCCGCGCGTTGCGGTGCCGGCGTTGCCCGGGGCTGCGAACATGGCGGTGCACGACGGCGACTGCGCGAGACGCCAGGACAGCGCGTCTTCGCGCGCGCCGTTACCGACGACGAGGATGCGCACGCGCTACTCCCATTCCACGGTCGCCGGCGGTTTCGACGTGATGTCGTAGGCGATGCGGTTCACCCCCGGCACCTCGTTGACGATCCGCGTGCTGATCCGTTCCAACAGCGCGTGCGGCAGCCGCGCCCAATCCGCCGTCATGCCGTCTTCGCTCGTAATCGCGCGCACCGCAACCAGACTCGCATACGTGCGGCCGTCGCCCATCACGCCGACGCTTTGCAGCGGCGTCAGCACGGCGAAATACTGCCACGGCTTGGGATCGAGCGTCGCCGCCTCGATTTCGTCGGTCACGATCTTATCGGCGGCGCGAAGCATTTCGAGCCGTTCTGGCGTCACCTCGCCGATCACGCGGACTGCGAGGCCGGGCCCGGGAAACGGCTGGCGTTGCACGATCGCCGCGGGCAGACCGAGCACCCGGCCGACCTCGCGCACTTCGTCTTTGAAGAGCGCCCGTAACGGTTCGACGAGCCGGAGCGCCATCGTTTCCGGTAAGCCGCCGACGTTGTGGTGCGATTTTATCTTGTGGCCCGCTTTGCTGCCCGGCGTTTTCGACTCGATTACGTCGGGATACAGGGTGCCTTGCACGAGAAATTCGACATCGGAGAGTTTGTTCGCCTCTTCTTCGAATATTGCGATGAACTCGTGTCCGATGCGAATGCGCTTTTCTTCGGGATCGACGATGCCCGCGAGCCGCTCGAGAAAGCGCTGCCGAGCGTTGACGCGGATGACTTCGAGATGCAGCACGTCGCGAAACGCCGCAACGACGGCATCGCCTTCGGCGGCGCGTAAGAGGCCGGTATCGACGAAGACGCACGTCAGCTGCGAGCCGATCGCCCGCGCTACGAGCGTCGCCGCGACGGCGGAATCGACGCCGCCCGAGAGCGCGCAGATCACGCGCCCCGCGCCGACGTGCGCGCGGATTTGCGCGACGGTCGTCTCGACGAACGAATCCATTTTCCACGCGGGCGCGATCCCGGCGACGGCGTGCAGAAAGTTCGCGATCACGGCCTTACCGGCTTCCGTGTGCACGACTTCGGGATGGAACTGTACGCCGTAGAGTTTGCGTCCGACGTCGCCCATCGCGGCGACCGCGCACGTGCTCGTCCGCGCGAGGATCTCGAACCCGGCGGGCGGTGCGAGCACCGTGTCGCCGTGGGACATCCACGCGCGCGACGTCGCGGCAACGCCGGACATCAACGGCGATGCGTGCACGATTTCGAGCGCGGCCGCGCCGAATTCGCGATGCTGCGAGCGTACGATCGTTCCACCGAGCTCGCGCGCCATCAGCTGCATGCCATAACAGATGCCGAGCACGGGCACGCCCGCCGTAAAAACCTCCGCAGCGACGCCGGGAGCGTCGTCGGCGAGCGTGCTTTCCGGACCTCCCGTCAAGACGATCGCCGCCGGATCGCGCTTGGCGATCTCGCTCCAGGGCGCATCGTACGGCAGGATCTCGGAGTAGACGCTCGCCTCGCGAACGCGACGCGCGATCAACTGACTGTACTGCGCGCCGAAATCGAGAATGACGACGGTCGCCGTTCGCGCGTCCGCACCCGTCTTCGAAGAACTTACCATCGCAGCGGCGGTTCTGCGCTGCGCCGGAGCCTTCCCCGACGCGGCCCGGATCGCCGCCCGACCAAGGTGCGGGAGCGCAACTCCGAGCGTGAGAAGGTACACGAATGAATCGCTTGAGTTTTCTCGCGGCCGCTTCCGCGACCGCCGTACTCGCCGGCTGTGGCGGCGGCGGCTCGACGCCGGCAACGCAAGTGGATGTACCGCCTGCGGCGCCGCCGCTTTCGGCCGGTTCGATGGTAGCCGATCTGCGTTTCGGATTCGCGGCGACGCCGGCCCCGTTTCCGGGATACGATCCCGCCGGCGATGCGAAAGCGCTGATCCTTGCGGGAACTCCGTCGCCCGCGACGTCGCCCGTGGCGGGCACGCTCGCGACCGGCTCGTATGCCGTCAACGAGCGCTACGTCATCAAAGTACCGCAGGCGTGGAACGGGAAGCTCGTCGTTGCGGGGACGCCCGCCTTTCGCAGCGAGTTTGCGAGCGACGCCATCTGGGGCGATTTCGCGCTCGCGAACGGTTATGCGTTCGCTTCGAGTAACAAAGGTCTCAAATACAACGCGATTTTCGAAGCGCTGTCGGCGAGTCCCGATCTCGCGCGCGAGCTTCCGGTGCCCTTCGATTACGCCGGACTCGAAGCGAAGAAGTTCGGCTTTCGCTTCGGCGCGCTCGCGCAGACCACGTCGATCGCGGCATGGAATGCCGATCTCGCGACGCTAACTATCGCGACGCAGCAATTCTTAAAAACGTATTTCGGAAAGCTGCCGTCGCGCACGTATGCGGTCGGGCTTTCCAATGGCGGCGCGCAAGTACGGTCGCTGCTCGAACGCTACGGCGACCTCGTCGACGGCGGCGTAGATTGGTCCGGTGTTTTTTGGTCTGCGCAATCGAACATCCTCACGTACATGCCGAAATTTCTCGCAAGCATGCCGGCGTACGTGGCGAGTAACTTCACGGATGCTGCGTCCGCCGCTGCGATCGTCGCCGCGGGCTATCCTGCCGACGTCACGCAGCCTAACCCCAAAGACCCGTCGTTGTGGTTCGAATACTACGCGAATCAACCATCGTTCTATACCGACCTGACCGTTTTCGCGTACGCCTTACTGCTCGATGCGGCAGCGGCGTCGTCCGTCACGCCGAACGGCTGTACGCCCAATGCTATCAACCCGGCCGGCTTACCGGGAACGTGCGATGCGACGGGCGTCGCCGTCCCGGCGAATCGCGCCTCGTACGTGCCGTCGGTCGGCGTTGCGGCGAACGTGGCCACGTTCGAGCATACCGGCGCAATTCGTAAACCGCTCGTTTCGATCGCCGGCACGGCCGACATGTTCATCACCGCCTCCAACAACGCGAAACCGTACCTCGATCGCGTCGTGGCCAACGGCAACGGGAAAAAATATTGGCAATATCTCGTGAGCGGCGGCACGCACGTCGACACGTTTGCGAAATTCGGTTACGGTCTCCAGCCGCAATTACCGTTCGCGTGGGCCGCCTTCAACCAACTCGTCGCAGTGGTCGAACGCGGCTTCGCGCCACCCGGCGCCGGCTCGCAGCAAACGGTCGCGACGCCCGATGGAATCCGGTCGGCCTAAGGCGCCGCGCCGAACTTTCGCTCGTGCGACCGCGTTTTACGTAGCGATGCCGCTCTCGAAACGCACTCCGATATGCTAGCAGATCAAACGCCTCACGCCTACGTCGCACGCCTTCACGGAGGGTCGCACGCGCACGCCTCCCATTCGTCAGCGGCTCCGCTGGACGCCGGCTTCGAACGGACGTCCAACCGCGCCGTCGCCCCGGCTGGTGTACGGCCGTACAGCACGGGCCCGTTCGCGCGGCCGGTCACGGATCCTCAGGTCGTGCCCAAGAGCCGCATCTTCATCGAAAGCGTGCTGGGCGGGTACCCGCATCAATTCGGAAAGCTGCAATTTTCGACCGATCCCGTCGGCGCACACGACCTCTCGGCGCCGGTCTACATCGCACATCAGTCCGACCCGCACTACAAGATCCACTGCCGGAAATTTACGAATTGTCCGATAGAGGGTGCCGACGTCGCGATTCCGCGCGAAGCGAAGCCGGCGATGAATCTCGGCTATAAGTCCTTTAAAGATGACGGCGACCACGATCAACATCTCGCGGTACGTAACGTGGATACGGGCATCGAGACCGACATGTGGCTTGCCCCGCAGCCGAGCGGCAGCGGAGGACGGCTCGACGTCGGCTACGGCGGTTCGTATGAATTTTCCAGCGGCGGGGTCGGGCACGGCGGCGCCACGGCCGCGGGCTTCTCGCTCTCGAACGGACGCGTTCGCGCGGTCGATTTGCTCGCCGGGCGCATTCCTTACCCGTTGTTTCTTATCACGCCGTGCGAGAACGGTCACGTCGCGCCGGCCATCGGCGACGACGGCGGCAAAGATGAGGGCTGTCCGCCGATCGGCGCGCGGGTTTGGCTCGACTCGACGCCGGCCGAAATCGCAGCGACACACGTCTCGCCCGATTTCCAAACGATCCTGCGCGCCATGCACGAGTTTGGCGGCTACATTGGGGACCGCTGTTCGGCGTGCACGCTAAATATTTCGCGCGAAGCCGGATTAACGTACACGGCGTTCGGATTACCCGATCCATGGCGAGCTGTGGCGAAGTTGCATCCGGGCGAAGCGGAGAGCAACGGCGAGTATCACATCGCGATCGAAACGGGCTCGATCGATCTGAGCAAGCACCTGCATGTGATCGCGCCTTAAAGGCATGCTGTTCGCCGACGGCACGTCGCGCCCGGGCGTCGCGCGGATCTGGTGGATCGCTGCACTCGTCGCGGGAATTGCGATTCGCGTCGGACTCGTACCGAGCGTCGGCTCGCGCACCGATATCTCAGCGTTCGAAGATTGGGCGCTCGCATTGGCGCGACTCGGACCGCAGGCCCTTTACGCCGATACCAGCGGCCGGTCGTTTCCCGTCGTCGCTTATCCGCCCGGTTACCTCTACATCCTGTGGGCGATCGGCGTCCTGTTTCGCAACGCGTGCGATTGCACGCACGCGCACGATTTGGCCTTGAAAGCTGCGATTAAAGCGCCGGCGATCCTGGCCGACTTCGGCGTCGCAGCACTGGCCTACGCCATCGCCGCACGCGCGTACGACCGGCGCCGCGCGTTCTTCGTCGCCGCAGCGTTACTCGTGCTCCCGCCGCTTTGGATCGTTTCTGCATATTGGGGCCAGATCGACTCCGTTGCGACGCTTCTTCTCGTGGCAACGATCGCTCTCTGGATGGCGGGCAGTCGCACCGCCGCTTGGATCGTACTCGCGGCGACGGTGCTCGTCGAACCGTCCTGGATAGCGATCGCCGTCGCGCCCGTGTTCCTCGCGGCGGGATTGCGTCGCAGCGCATCTTTTGGAAGTCTCGCAGCCGGCGCCGTGGCGGGCGTCGCACTCGCGTACGTCAGCGCCCTGCCCTTCACGAGATTGCGGAGCTTTACGAGCGTCATGCACTGGCTTCTCGGACGCTACGTCGACGGCGTCGACAAATATCCGAATATTTCGTCGGGCGCCTTCAATATCTATACGATCGTCGGACGATTGTATCAGAGCGACGCGGCGAGATATTTCGGATTGCCGCTACGAACGTGGGGCGGCGTGCTCTTCGCGCTCACGCTGGTCGCGATCGCCGTGAAAACGTGGACGCTCGTGCGCGGCTCCGATGCGCAACGCCACGTCTTGGCGGCGGCGTTCGTCGCACTCGTCGCGCCGTTCATGGAGATGACGCGGATGCACGAACGCTATTTGATGGCCGGCCTCGTAGTCGGCGCGATCGTCGCCTGTGCGAATCGGCGATATTTCATCGCCGAAGCGGTGTTCGTCTTCACATTTACAGCGAATTGCGCGTTCGTTCTCAAAGGCTACGACGGCGGCGCCCACGAGCCGGTCACGGCGCAAGTCGGACACGCGCTCTCGGTCCTCAATCTGGGCGCATTCGCGCTCGCGGCAACGACCTTCTTCACAACGCGTTGCGGACGGCTGATCCGCGAAGTAGGCGGCGCGTGACCGATCGTCCCGGCATACTCGCTCCCCCGCCGCTCATTTTCGGGATCGCCCTGGTATGCGGGCTCGCGCTCGACCGCGACGTACGGTCGCAAGCGCCGCACGCACGGACATACCGCCGGCTCGGCGGAGCGGCGATCGCCGCGGGCGCGGCGCTGGGCTTCTTCGCCCTCGGCTGGCTGCGCCGCGCCGGCACGAATCCGAGTCCCTACGCTGCGACGACGGCCCTCGTAACGGACGGCCCCTTCACGTGGACGCGCAATCCCGCGTACGTCGGCGCGACGTCGGTCTATATCGGCGTCGCGCTTTACGCGTACTCACTGCCGGCCCTGACGTTCTTGCCGATCGCGCTGGCACTGCTGGACCGTGCCGTCGTCGACTACGAGGAACGGTATCTCGAAGAACGCTTCGGCGAGCCCTATCGCGCCTACCGGGCCCGCGTGCCGCGCTGGTTCTAGCGCGGTCCTACGCGTCGGGCCGGCGGCGCAAGCGTTCGTCGAAGCCTTCGTACGCCGCGTACAGCGCCGCCGACGCAACGACGGCACAGGCGAGCGTGCCTGCGACCGCCGCGTAGATCGGGACGAACGCGACGCCGACGCAGCACCCGACGACGACGGCGCTGGCCACGCCGGCGAGGGTTCGCATCGTTCGCACGGCGCGCCGGCGCGGATCCGCCTTCGCGCTCAGGTAACGATTTCCACGAGGCGGTCCCCGTCGCGCGCCATCGTTACTTCCATCGCGATGCGTTCGCCGACCGAGACGTCCCGGCCCCAGCGGTACGCGCTGTACGGGGTGTAGCGCGTACCGGGCGAGCCCGGGATGCGCAGCGAGACGTCGTAGACCACGAACGCTTTGGGCGGACCCGCGACGATGATGCATTGCAACGCGAAGGGTCCGATGACGCCCGGCGGGTTCGCGTCGCGCGCCGCGACGACGAATCGCTCCCCGATCTCGAAAGCTTTTTCGAGCATCGATTCCGTCAGCGTCGTCGCGATGTGGCCGGCCTCTTCCATCCGGACCGGAATGCGCGATGCAGCGTCGAGTTGCGACGGCGGTAACGAGCGCAGGCCGTCGAGATTGGTTTGACGCCGCGTGTCGGTTCCGAGCAATTCGAGTTCCGCGAGCATCGGCGACCAGAAGAAGTTGAGATTCACGCTCGGGCCGAGCGCATATTCCTCGATGCGCGCCGCCGCGAGGCCTTCGCGCGTGACCATGCCCGCGTCCATCAGCCGGCGCGCTTGCGCCTCGTATTCTTCGGGCGACGCACACAGAAAAAACGCGCGCTCGAAGGTTACGGTCGCATGCGCGGCTTTGACCATGACGAGCGTATCGATCTCCCCCGGCGACGCGAATGCGCGCGGATGGCGAATGCCGGCGCGCTCGAGGAGCGCGTATTGGTTGCCGGGTTCGTCGCGCTCTTCGGCTCGCAGAAGCCGCCGGTTTCCGAAGAACGGCACGAGCATGCGCCGTTCGATTTCGTCGTACGAGAATCGCTCGTGCAGGTAGACCTCGAACGATCGATTGGCGACGAAGAGCACGTTCGCTTCCAGCAGCGTCGCCTGCACGTCGTCGTCGAGCAACGCGTGAAACGTCGGCAGATGCAGCGTGGCATCGACGCAGCCGCGCGGCGGGTCGGCGCGGCGCGCGTAGTACGAAGAATACGTCTGTTCGCGTCCGCTTGCGGTAACGACGAGATTGCGCAGACCCTGTGCGCGCGCGCCGAAGGCGACGTCGAGAGCGGAGTGACTGCCGACGCTACATAGCGTCAGCGCCGAGCGGTCGTACGCCGCGAGCGCTCGCGCGATGTGCGGCTCGAGCACGGTTACGAGGCTGCGATCTCTTGGGCTTGGCGCGAGTCGGCATACTGCACGAGCAGGGTCGTCTTGACCCGCTGCGCGGCGTCTTTGGTCTTCGGCGTCTCGACCCGTTCCAAGAGTTTAAAAGCGTCGAGCAGCGTCCCGGGCAGGGTCCGATCGTGCGGATACTGCTTCTGCCAATCGGCGACCGAACTCTCGACCTGCAAGGCGTCGCTCTCCATCCGATAGCCCCAGCCTTTATCGAGATACTTGTTGATGCGGATGACCTCGTTGCGTACGCCGATCGGCGAGAACTTCAAATTTCCGAAATACTCGTCGGCGGGTGCCGTACGCGTCAAGCGCAATTCATGGGGAATCGCACTCACGCGCCCGATAACTTTAAGGTCCGGCGTATGCTCGCGACGGTATTTGATCGCGCGCGCCGCGGTGCGGTCTTCGTCGCTGAATCCCGGGTCGCCGAGAGCGCTCGCCGCGATCGCGAACAGCTGCCCGTATTCGGGATCGGGCACGCGCGTGAGCGGCGTCGCGGGGTCCGCGGCATGTTGCAACAGCGCGCTGCGATATGCGAGATCGTGCGTGAGGTTGAAGCTGCGAATATCCGCAACGAGCAACGTCACGAGCGCGTCGCCGTCGCGATGGAACGCCTGCGCGTTCGCGAGCCCGTCGGCTTCGGCTTGCTCGGCCAACAGCTTCGAATCGCTTCCGCTCGCGTTGACGCGAGTCAGCAGCACGCTCGCTTCGGCTTGATGTTCCGCATCGCCGTTTTTGGCGACGTAGTTGGCCGCTTCGATGACGTACCAGAGCGCCGCGTCGTTATTGGTCAACGCATTGTAGTGAAGCTGCGTCGCGACGTCGACGGCGAGTTGGGCCACTTCACCGTAATTCGCGTCGGTCGGTCGGAAGAGCGAGTACGCGCGGCCCGCATCGAAAATCGTCGAGAGGTAGTACAGCTCGTTTGCGAACGGCCAATTTTTGGCGGCGCCTTCGTCGTACGCTTTGCGCATCGTTGCGTACAGCGCTTGTGGATCGGTCTCGATCGCGGCGCGCGCCGGAACGGCAAACGACGCGACCGAAACCGCAACCGCACAGGCGGCGAACGCGCGTTTAAACAAGGCCGGAATCGTCGAGCACGGCGTGAAGGTTGTTGGAGAGCAGCGCATTTTTGATCTCGCGTGCGATCCGGCGCCCGGTGGACATCGGCTCGCTGTAGTTGAGGTATGAGTAGGGGGATCCATCGATGAACGGATTGGTGCCCGCAACGATGCGAGCGGAAATCTCCATCACGAAGAACTTCGCATCGGGCGTGATGATCGTCTCGATGCAAAACGCGCCGAAGAGCCCTTTGGAGGGGCAGATCTCTTGGCTCACGCGGACGACATCCTCGCCCATCCGGTACGCTTCGGCGAGCATCGATTCGCGTAGGACCAGCGGCGAGTTGCCGACGACGACGTAACTCGGTTCGATATCCATGTGCTCCTGCGCCGCTGCCGGAATGCGCCCGAGCGAATCGACGTTGGTCTCGTAGCGGCGATCCATGCTCATGATCTCGAGCTTACCCGTCAATGGCGAGTAAAAATAGTGGATGTACGCCGGCACGCCGATGATGTATTCCTGAAGCATCACCTGTTCGGTCAGATGGCTCGCGCGCTGTTCGAAATCGAGCGCGTCGCGAACGAAGAGATAGCCTTTGCCGCCTTGCGCCCCGTACATCTTGACGATGACGGGCCGGTCGATCTCGGCCCCGGTCGTGAATTGACGCGGTAGCGTCAGATTGGCGCGCGTGAGCCATTGCCGCTGCAGTTCGCGGCTCGCTTCCCAGTCGAGCACCGCCTTATTACCGAAGTACGGAATCGTCATGCGCTTGTGTTCGTCGAGCGATAGGTACGCGACGAACGAGCCGTGCGGCACGATGATGATCTTGCGCGCTTCGAGCTCGGGGACGAGTCCCATGAATTGGCCGTAATGATCGATCCCAATCACTTCGTCGACGAACGCATAGGAGCGATAGAGGCGTTCCGTTTCTCGATTGGCGATGGCGAGCGTGCGAAACCCTTCGTCGTGCGCGCCTTTGAGAATCTGCAGGGCGGAATGCGAACCCAGCGTCGCCACCGTGTAAAAGTCGCTCTTCTTACCTTGAGCGGGCGTGCGGAGAAGTTGTGGTGCGATCATGCGTGAGTCGCTTTCTGAAACGCCGGATTGCAAAGCAAAAGGTCGGTCGCCGCGGCGACGACTCGGGCTTCGGCGGCAACGCCGGGCGCCGTCGCCATGCGCCAGACCGTGAACCGTTCGAAGCTGCGCAGTCCCGTAATCGCGCGCCGGGCAATGCGAATCGGCAACGCGGCCGGCGCCGCCTGCGAGGTCCGCTCGTCGATCCAAACTTCGCCCGTGCCCGGGCCTGCGCTATCGCGCAAACGGATCGCATGTTTATTCGGATTAAAGATCGTCTCGATGGCACGCAGCGTCGGCACGAGCGCGTCCGCCGCGTCGTCGGCTACGTCGCAGCGATAGAGATCGGCCCGTTCCAGGGTCCGAATGCCGACGCCCAGCCGCTGCAGCGTCGCAAGCGCGGTCCGCGCTTCGTTATCGGGAATGATCAGCTCGACTTCGATGCAGCGGATCACGACGCGAGCGCTTTCGCGAGTCCGACGAAGAGCGCGATTCCGCCCGAGGGCGCGAGCATCGCCGCCGCGTCGAGGACGGCACGGTCGCGCGACGCATCGTGGTGCATGAACGTGAAGGCGTCGCGTTCGGGATGCGGCATGATCGCGAGGACGTTTCCGCGATCGTTCACGAGCGCCGCGGCGCCGAGCGCGGAGCCGTTGGGGCTCGCCTGCGGCGACACGTTTCCGCGCGCGTCCGCGTACACGAATGCGACCCGCGCCTCGCGCTGCAGACGCTCGAGCACGGCCGGCTGCGCGGCGAGCCGCCCTTCACCGTGCGACGACCATGCGGGAATTACGGCACCCGGCGCGAGCGCGCGCGTGATCGCACAGCGCTCGGGCGCAATCGCGAGTTTGACGTACACGTGCGTTGAACGGAAACGGCCGCCCCCGGCGTTCCGGGCGAACCCGGCTTGCACCCCGAGCGCGCCATCGAGCGCCGGCGCGAGCCCGCTTTCGAGCAAGATCTGCGCGCCGTTGCAGATGCCGAGCACCGGCTTTCCCGCAGCCGCGCCTTCGCGCACCGCAAGCATGAGCCGATCGTGCGCGGCGATCGCGCCCGCTCGCACGCGATCTTCGTAGGCGAAGCCGCCCGGCAACACGTACGCATCGAGCGTCCGTACCGCATCGAGATCGGCGTTCCAATGCACGAGTTCCGCGGCGACTCCGACGGCGCGGCACGCCCGAACCGTCTCGTCTTCGGAGTTGGTTCCGGGAAAGACAAACACGCCCACGCGGCCGCTCACGGCGCGACCTGCCCGGCGTCGTAGAAGTCGCGCAGCGGCGCCCGCCACGCGTCGTACAGAGCGTGGAGATCGTGCCGTGTCACACCGCGAGCGGCCTGCGTTTCGAGGCACGCCTCCGCCGTCGTCGTGCCGATGCGCCGCACCGCCGCATCGTGTTCCTGCGCGAGCGCCACGAATGCGTCCGCGTCGGGCGTTTCGACGACGAAGCCGCCGTATTCCGCAAAGGCGTCGATCTCAAAGCCCCCCGACGCATGCGTCCACGCCGCCATCTCGCTAAGACGCACGCCGACCGGGGGCCCACCGAGCTCGAGATTCGCAAACGCCATCTCGGCGAGCGCGACGAGCAAGCCGCCGTCGGAAACGTCGTGCGCGGCCGACACCAGGCCGCGATCGTAGGCGACGAGCATGGTCGCGATTTCGCGCCGCATATGCTCGTAGTTCGGCTGCGGCAGCCGGTCGGTCATCCCGCGCAGCTCCGCATACACCGAACCGCCGAGCGCGCTCTGCGCGAGCCCCAGGAAAACGAGCGCCCGCCCCGGTGCCTTCAACCGATGCGTTGCGGTCCGCGAGATGTCTTCGATCGCGCCCACGCAAGCGATGATCGGCGAAGCCGGAATCGCCGAGCCGTTGGCGGAGGTGTTGTAGAGCGAAACGTTGCCCGACACGAACGGCACCGCGAGCTCCCGCGCCGCATGCGCGATGCCGTCGATCGCAGCGACGAATTCTCCCATGTGCGCCGGGTTCTCGGGGTTGCCGAAATTCAAGCAGTCGGTGAGGCCCGCCGGTCGTGCGCCGACGGCGACGACGTTGCGGATGGCTTCGCACACCGCGAGTTCGGCCGCGCGTCGCACGTCGACGCGCGCGTAACGCGGGTTGCCGTCGACGGCGAGTGCGGCGGCGAGCGGAGCGCCCGGAATCGGTACGATCACGCCCGCATCGGCGTAGCCGGCGGGCACGGCGGTCGTCCCGCGCACGACCGAATCGAAGCGTTCGAAGATCGGTCGCCGCGAGCAGACGTCGCGATGCGCGAGGACCCGTGCGAACAGCGCCCCTTCCTCCAGCGTCTCCGGCGAGCCGGAACAAATCGGCGGCGGGCGCAACGCGTCTTTCGCGGCGGCGTCGAGTTGATTCGTCGTCGGCGACTCATCGGACTCGGCGGCAGGCAGCGCGACCGCACGATCGTAGCGCACGCCGCCGGTGAGGAAATCGATATCGACGCGCATCGCATCTTCGCCGCGATAGCGCAGCACATAATCGGTTTGCTTCGTCACCGTACCGATCACCGCGGCTTGCGCCCCCCGGGCGATCTGCGGTAACGAGAACTCGTCGTTATAGATCGCGAGCAATTCGGGCGTAAACGACGGCGGTACGACCCAGGTGAGGCGTTCCTGCGTTTCGCCGACCGCGATTACGGCCGGCGGCAGATTGTCTTGCGACGTCGGACAGCGATCGAGATCCACGATCGCACCGAAGCCGCCGCTCGCGACGATCTCGGCGGTGCACCCCATGATCCCGCCCGCGCCGAGATCTTTGTAGCCGACCGTGAGGCCGCTCTCGCGCAACACGTCGAACACGCGATACGACGCGCGCATGATGACGTTTTTTAGAAACGGATCGGGCACCTGAACGGCGCTCTTGTTTTGCTCGGCATCGTCTTCATCGAGCACGAGCGATGAAAACGCGGCCCCGCCGAAGCCGCTGCGATCCGTCGCCTTGCCGACCAAAACGATATCCCAGCCCTCGGCGTTCGGCGGTGCGGCGCTGTGAACGATCTCCGACTCTTCGAGCAGGCCCAGCGCCACCACGTTGACCAAACAATTATCGCGGAAGCCTTCGTGGAAATAGACGTCGCCCGCGATATTCGGTACGCCGATCGCATTGCCGTACGCGGCGATGCCGTCGACGACGCCCTGCGCGACGTACCGGCAATGCGGGTCCTCGAGCGGCCCAAAGCGCAACGGATCCGCGACGGCGACCAGGCGCGCGCCCATACACAATACGTCGCGCACGATGCCGCCGATCCCGGTCGCCGCCCCCTCGAAGGGCACGACTTGCGAGGGATGGTTGTGCGATTCGTGCGCGATCGCAATTCCGTAGCGCTTACCTTCCCAGGTACCGAGATGCACGATGCCCGCATCTTCCTGGGGACCTTGCATGACCGTCGGTCCGTCGGTCGGTAAGCGCTTGAGATAGTGCCGCGAACTCTTATACGAACAGTGCTCGCTCCATTGCGCGTCGAACGCGTGCGCTTCGACGAGCGTCGGGTCGCGCCCGAGGGTTTCGGCGATACGACGCATTTCAAAAACCTTGAGCGCGAGGCCGTGCGCGTGCAAGTCGGCTTCCAGCGCGGCGTCGTCGCGCGCTTCCCGTACGCGCAGCCTGCCCGCACTCGCGGCCGTCGCCGAAGCGTCAGGCAAGGGTCGCCTGCGGATGGGGGGCATTGAGCTGCGCATCGGCGGCGAGCACCGACGTACGGGCGTTGGCCTGCACGAGCATGACGCGTCCGAACATCACCGTGTCGTCGAGCGCGAGGGTCTTCGCAATCGCGAGCGCGAGTTCGCCCGGCTCGTATTCGGTCGCATCGAACACGGGTGTCGGCGTCGCGGCCGACAGCATCGCGGCGAGCTGCGGACCCGATGCGACGTACACGAGCCGTTGGAAGGTCGCATCGAGTTGCTGCGTCGCCTGTAGCACGTACGCCGGCACCAGATGGGTCGAGACGATGCGCCGCAGATTTTGTAACCCGAAAACGTTGATGCTTTGGCTCACCCCGTCGAGAATCGGGACGCTCTGCGCGCCGTCCGCAACGAGGGCGACCATACCCGGACGCAAGGTCGGAAACGCGCCGACGAGTTCCGCAACCATTTCGTAATTGTCGCGAACCCGTTCGAGGTCGCTCGGCGTGACCGTCTCTAAATCGCGATACATCTGCTTATCGAGCATGAGTTCTTCGCGGCCTTGCGGCCACACGCGCCACGAATCGTTGTCGACGACATCCGCGATGACGAGGTTACCTCGCCCCTCGGCACCGACGAGCCGCCCGAATTCGAGTTTGAGATCGACGAGCAGCGTTTCGTGGCGGCGCCACGCGTGCGCGAGGATTTCGAAGGTGATGCGTGCGATTTCGGTCATCGCGCCGAGTTCTTGCGGGGTCGCGATCCCGCGATGAACGATCTCGTCGAACTCGATGAGCGGATCGTGATTGGCGTCGTCTTTGAGAAAGAATTCGACCATGCGCGGCACCAGGATCGAACCGCGTGCGATTCCGGGTTTCCGCTTGACGAGCGAACCTGCCGCGACCCCGCGTACCACCACTTCGATCGGCAGCATCGTACAACGGCGCACGAGCATCTCGTTGTCGTCGTCGTCTTCGCCGCCGGAGATATAGTGCGTCGGTAAGCCGCAAAGATTGAGCAACCGGAACACGCGGGCCGTCGTTTTCGCGGCGACGCGGCCTTTGCCCGCGATCTCGTCGCGCCGCGCGCCGTCTCCGGCGGTGATGTTATCGAACGCCTGCACGACCAGCACGTCGGGCTGGCCGGGAGATTCGAACAGCGCTTTGGTTTTGCCGCGCGCGACTTCGAGTCCCTTATTCACGACGCGCTCTCGGCGAGCTCGCGCGAATGCGGGAACGGAGCGATATTCTTAATACGGGCGACGAGCGAGCGCGCGCGCTCCGGCGCGTCGCCGATGTGATCGGTCGGATCGAGCAAGGAACGGATCTCCGCGGGATCGAGGTATTTCGTGAGTTCGTCGTTATCGGCGAGCAGCGTCGCGAGCGGATTATCGCCGCCGGCCGCCAGTCGCTCGTAGGAAATCATCGCGGCATCGCGGATCGATTCGTGAAGGACTTGACGATCTGCACCGGCCTTGACGGCCTCCATCATCACGGCTTCGCTGCCCGCGAACGGACCGAACGTGCGTAGGTTCTGCGTGATGCGGCGCTCGTCGATCCGTAAGCCCCCCACGATCTTGCGCGCTAGCGAGAGCAGTTCGTCGGCACATAAGAACGCTTCGGGCAAAATCGTTCGGCGATTGGCGCTGTCGTCGAGCGTGCGCTCGAGCATGTTCGTCGCCGCGTTGTGCCACGCCGTATCGGCGTAGCCGACGAGCAGGCGGGCTAGCGAATCGATGCGTTCGGCGAGCACGGGATTGCGTTTGAACGGCATCGCCGAACTGCCCACTTGTTTCGCGCCGAAGGGTTCGAACATCTCGCCGAAGCCGGGCGACGCCAAAATGCGCATATCCATTGCGAACTTCGCTAGCGACGCCCCGAGACCGGCGAGCGTCGAAAGCACGAGATAGTCCAGTTTGCGCGGATACGTCTGTGTCGACACGTCGCGCGCCACCAGATCGAAATGCGCGAGCACGTCGGCTTCCTGATCTTTTGCCCGCCGGCCGGTGCCCTGGAGCAGCCGCTCGTAGGCGGCCGAGGTGCCGACCGCGCCGCGAATGCCTTTCGCGGTCAGCGCTTCGAACGCCACGCGAAATTGCGCCTCGTCGATCAGCAGATCTTGGGCGTACACCGCGAGCCGATAGCCGACGGTCATCGGTTCGGCGGGCTGGAGATGCGTATACGCGATGCAGACGCGCTCGGCGTGTTCGTCGATTCGCGCGGCGAAGGCGGCGAGTAGCGCGTGCAGGCTTTCGCCCAGGAGCGAGAGCGCCCGGCGCATGCGATAGGTCTCGACGGTATCTTCGATATCCATCGACGTCGCACCGAGATGGATTTTGCCGCCGCCGACGGTCGCCTGCGAGGCGAAGACCCGGATTTCCGCCATGAGGTCGTGCCCGATCTCGCGCTCGATGGCGTGCGCGGCGGGGATGTCGATGTCATTACGATGCGCGCGAATATCGGCGAGTTCGGCGGCGCTTACCAGGCCGCTGCGCGCCTGCGATTCCGCGAGTGCGACCCAGACGGAGCGCCATAACCGGCGGCGCTCGCGTTCGGAAAACAATTCACGTAATTCGGCGCGTCCGTACCGCCACGAAAACGGAGACGCATATGTCGTTTCGTCCATCTCCTGACCGCGAGTTCGCGGCGTTCGTCCGGCCGGCCTTGAACGCACACGCCGACGAAAAAAAAGTCCGGCATTGCTGCCGGACTTTCTCGTAGCTGGAGCGCTGCGCTGCGTCTAGTTGGTGCCTTGTTCGGCGTAGATCGTATCCAGCGCCAGCGTGTTGCCGGTCGACGTGGTGAGCGTTGCGGCAGCGTACTGAAGGACCACGTACAGCTTCACGCTGGTGGGCGTGAACGTACCGCTGGTCGCACTCGGAGAGACGGCGTTTTCGGCGGGTTGCGTCACGGTCGCCCCGTACGCGGGAAGTGGGCAGACATAGCGGGTGAACGCCGGTGTCGGCGCGCCGGGCGCCGGAGTCGCGGTGGTGGCCGTTTTCGCCGGGCAGGCGATGCGCGTATCGAACGCCGTCGTGCCGGCGCCGCCGGTGAGCTCGATGTTGACGCTCGGCGCGCCCGCGGCCGGTGCCGTCGCGCCCGCGGTCGTCTTCGCGAAGAGAACGATCGCCCCGTAGTTGACGGGTTGAATCTGCCCCGGAAGAGGCGTGCTGACGGTTAGATTGATCGGGGCGAGATTATTGAAGAGCAGCTCGATTTGCGGCTGCCCGTTCCCGGCAAACGTGATCAGATGGGATCCGTTGGCTTGGCCGGTACCGGGATCGAGCGGCGGCAGCGCCGCAGCGTTGGCCGTATCCGTACCGTTTTCGACCGCGCTTTGCGTGTCGGTAGCGGTGGTATTGAAGCCGGTATACCTGCCGTCGACGGCGAGCAAACCGCCGTCGATCGATTTGCCGGGGATGGTGCCTGGGGCAGGCCCCTGATTTGCGACAGGGACTGGTCCGCCGCCGGAGCCGTTCGGAAACGCGCCTAGCGGAAGTGACGATCCATTTGTCGTTCCACATCCGGCGAGGGCTCCGACCGTACCGATGAGGGCGAGTCGAGCGAAAAGACTACGCATGTAAAGAGAACTCCTTGAAAAGTTCTTCGGTATCCGCCTGCAGCGCGGGTGAAATGCAAAGCTGGGCGCGTGCCCTGGCTTCAATGCGCGGACGTTGCCCGCCGCAGCGAAGCAATCCTGTCATACGGGGGCCGCGAAATGCTATCGCGTAGCTACTCGCGAGCCCCCGCCGCGGTTGCGATATCGACGACCACGCGCGGGTCGTCCGCACGCCCCGTGACCACCGCTTCGAAGCCGCGCACGGCGCGTTCGAAGCCGATACGCGCGCGTCGTTCGCCGATGTTTCGCGCGACCGTACGCAGTTCGCGTTCGCGCCAACGTGCCCGAGAAGGCAGCGAGCCTCCGGGCCGCGCCGCTTCCCATACGAGCACATACTCGGCGGCGAGCGCGGCGAGTAACGGCACGGCGGCCCCGCGCGGATCCGAAGCGAAAAGTTCGTCGGCGAGCCCAAGGGCTTCGGCGGCGCGGCCGGCGACCGCCGCGCTCGCATATTGGTAGGCGCGCGCGTCCTCGGTGACGAGCGTTTCGCGCAGGACGTCTTCGAGGGTGATCGGGGAGCCGCCGAGTGCGAGCTTTGCGAGATCGGTCCGGACGCCCGCGAGATCGGCGGCGCCGTCGACGAGCGCCGCGATCGCGCGCGCTTCCGCCGCTACGCCGAGCTCGGCGAGCGTTTCGCGTACGAAACGTTCGCGCGCGTCGGCGCCGGGCGTCGTATCGATGCGTAGCGCCGCGCGCCCGAGCGCCTTGCCCAACGGTTCGGGCCGTTTGCTCGCCGGCGCGACGAGATCTTCGATGACCAGCGTGTTGCCTTCGGGAACGCGTTCGGCAACGGCGAGCAACGCACGGCGCGGTTCGGCACGCAAATCCTGTGCGCCCCGGACCACGACGACGCGCGTCGCACCGAGAAACGGAAACGCCGCGACCGCGGCCGCGACGGCCCCAAACGATTCGATTTCCGGCGCGACGAAGCGATCGAGATTGAGATCGCGCTCTGCCGGCGGCAACGTACGTTCGATGACGAGTGCGAGCGCGCGCTCGGCGAACAGGCGCTCGATGCCATCGATGACGACGAGTTTTCCAATCTTCGGCGGCTTATCGACGAACTCGTAATACCTCACCCGTTACGAACGCCCGAGCAGCATGCCGAAGGCCGGTCGCGTCGCCAGATCGGGCAGCGACTCCGCGTACGGCGGCCGCGCCACGCCGTATTCCGTGATGATGCCCGCGATCAAATGTCCCGGCGTGACGTCGAACGCCGGATTGTACGCGGCGACATCCGCGGGCGCCGCCCGGGTATCGCCGAAACCGCGCACTTCCTCCGGGGAGCGCTCTTCGATCTGGATACCGCCGCCATCGCGCAATGAGAAATCGATCGTGGAACGCGGGGCCGCGACGTAGAACGGGATGCCGTGGTGCGCGGCGGCGATCGCGAGACCGTACGTGCCGATCTTGTTCGCCGTATCGCCGCTGGTCGCGATGCGATCGGCGCCGACGATGACGGCGCGCACGTCCTTGGCGCGCATCGTCGCCGCCGCCGCGCTATCGGCGATCAAGGTCGCCGGGACACCCGCGAGCGCGAGTTCGAAGGTCGTGAGCCGCGCACCCTGCAGCAAGGGTCGCGTTTCATCGACGTAGACGTGAAGCTTCCGGCCCCGCGCGTGCGCCTCGATGATGACCCCAAGCGCGGTGCCGCTGCCGCCCGTTGCGAGCGCACCCGTATTGCAGTGCGTCAGTACGGCGCCGCTTTGTGGCATGAGCTCCGCGCCATGTTCGCCGATCGCGCGATCCACGGCGCGTTGTTCGTCGTGCAACGCGCGCGCTTCGGTGAGATAGCGGTCCGCCGGTTGCGCGAGCAGACGATCGACGGCCCACGTCAGGTTGACGGCGGTCGGCCGGGCGTTGCGAATACGGGCCACCGCGCGCGCGAAGTCGTTGTCGCTCGGATGCAGCAGTCGCGCGAGCGCGATACCGTATGCGCCGAACACGCCGATGGCGGGTGCACCGCGCACGCCGAGCGTTGCAATTGCGGCCACGACCTCATCGACGTTAGTTGCGAGCGTCCGCGCGAACTCGTCGGGAAGTTTTCGTTGGTCGACGTACCCGACCGCCGGCAGCGCCCCATCGTCCGCCCACCAGACTACATCGAAGGTCATGGGCGTGCGTTTCGAGGCCGGACCGGACGCGCCTCGCAGTGCGTCGGCGCGCTACGTTGCGGTCGGCTGTGCGCCGAGCGACGTGAAGCACTCGCGGCAATACACCGGCTTGTCGCCGCGCGGCTTGAACGGCACCGTCGTCGCGGTGCTGCAGCGCGCGCACGTCGCAGCGAACATCTCGCGCGAAGAACCCGATTGCGAGCGACTCGTCTTGCGCTGCGTACGGCAATCCCGGCAACGCTGCGGCTCGTTCTCGAATCCCTTTTCCGCGTAGAATTGCTGGTCGCGTACCGTGAAGGTGAACTGCGTCGCACAATCCTTGCACGTCAACGTCTTGTCTTCCACGCCCGTCCCTCAATAGGTCGAAGCGGCCGCAACTTAAAGTGCTGCCGTCGTTCTCGCGAGTATAGGCAGGTGCGCGGTAAAAAGCAAGCCGGCCCTTCGGCGGTTTACGAAATCGCGGCGACCGCGAGAGCGGCGACCGTTGCGTCGAAGCCCTTGTCGCCTCGCGCGGGATCGGCGCGAACTTCGGCCTGTGCGAGCGTGTCGGTGGTAAGAACGCCGAAGCCGATCGGCTTGCGCGTCGCGATACCGACCTCCATCAAACCGCGGGAGCATTCGCCGGCGACGTAATCGAAGTGCGGCGTTTCGCCGCGAATGACGACGCCCAGAGCGACGATGGCATCGTAGCGCCCGCTCGCGAGCAGTCGTGCCGCGGCAACCGGCAATTCAAAACAGCCCGGCACGCGCACGAACGTGCGCGCCTCTGCCGCGACGCCGCACGCGTCGAGCGCGCGGCGAGCGCCGTCTTCGAGCCAGGCGGCGAGATCACCGTAAAAGCTTGCGGAGACGACCGCGACGCGTTGGCCCGCGCCGTCGGGCAACGCGGTGACGTCCCGCTCGCCGGGCGGCTTCACAGGGCCACGGCCGGCGCGTCGCGCGGGTCGAGCAGATGTCCCATCTTCTCGCGCTTGGTATCCATGTAACGCACGTTATACGCCGTCGGCGGAATCTCGAGCGCGACACGATCGGCGATCGTAAGGCCGTAGCCTTCGAGACCCACGATCTTCTTCGGGTTATTGGTAATCAGCCGCATTTCTTTGATGCCCAAATCGACGAGCATCTGCGAACCCAAACCGTAATCGCGTTTGTCCGCCGGCAAACCAAGTGCAAGGTTCGCCTCGACTGTATCCGCCCCGCGATCCTGCAATTCATAGGCGCGTAATTTTGCGGCGAGGCCGATGCCGCGCCCCTCTTGATGGAGGTAGAGCAAAACGCCGCGGCCCTCGCGCGCGATGAGTTCGAGCGCCGCATCGCGCTGCGCCGCGCAGTCGCAGCGAATCGAATGCAGGGCGTCGCCGGTGAGGCACTCCGAATGGACGCGCACCAAAATATTCTTGCCGTCGCCGATATCGCCCATGACCATCGCGACGTGTGCGACGCGATCGATCGACGTCTCGTAGGCGACGCCGCGAAAGCGCCCGTGGGCCGTCGGCAGATCGAATTCGGCGATCCGATGCACGAGCTTTTCGTTACGCATGCGATGCGCGATGAGATCTTTGACGGTGACGAGTTTGAGGCCGTGCTTCTTGGAGAATTCGCGCAATTGCGGCAAGCGCATCATCGTGCCGTCGTCGGCCATGATTTCGACGATGACTCCCGCGGGGTAAAAGCCGGCGAGCCGCGCGAGATCGACCGATGCTTCGGTCTGTCCCGCGCGTACGAGCACGCCGCCATCCCGCGCCCGCAACGGAAAGGTATGGCCCGGCCGCAGAAAATCGGCCGCTTTTGCGCCCGGGTCGAGCATGGCCGCGATCGTCGCGGCACGATCGTGGGCGGAGATTCCGGTCGTCGTCCGATGGCGGGCTTCGATCGAAACGGTGAACGCGGTTTCGTGCAGGGCCGTGTTATCTGCGACCATGAGCGGAATCTGCAGTTCGTCCAGTCGCTTACCGATGATCGCGACGCAAATGAGGCCGCCCGCTTCCTTGCGCATGAAGTTGATGGCTTCCGGCGTAATCATCTGCGCGGCCATGACGAGATCGCCTTCGTTCTCGCGGTCCTCGTCATCGAGCACGATGACCATTTTCCCGGCACGAATATCCACGATCGCATCGTCGATATTGTCGACCAGCGGCTCGTCGGGCGGATCGGCCGCGAGATGGGTCGCAAGCTCGGGAAGCGCCTTCGATAGCGCCTGAATCGACTTATAGGAAGGCGTCCGGCGACCGGAACGCAGCAAGCTGATCGCGCTTTCCGTCAAGCCACTGCGGGTGGCCAGGTCCGCGGCCGTGACGTTGTCGCGGTCCATGGTAGTCTGCAGAACGTCTGCAAAAGTGCTCATGCGACGATTAGACTCTGTGGGTTTACAACTGTCAAGTCCTATTCCCTGGTTGACAATTGTCAATTCACGCGCAAGCGAAGCCACCCGAGGCGTAAGACGTCCGTCCCGGCCCGCATTCCGAAACCCGACGGCCGCCCGGGTCGCACGAAACGCGCTTTAGCCGCGAGGCCGGGGCCCCGCTTTAGAAATACAGTCGACGCGCTGGGTACCGCTGTAAGACAATCTCGTCCACTCGTAAAGTGGCTCGTTCGCTCCGCCCGGCATAAGTACAGGGTCATCCGCGTCTTCACGGGGCGCCGTGCCGACCAATGCGGAAGATGGAACGGTCCGTCTCGTCATCCTCAGGTAGCAGAGCGCACGGATAGAAGCACGTCAACTAGTTCGCATCCGGGGCACGGTACGAATTTTAAGCGGCTGCGCCTTAACGATTCACGCGTCGTCGAAGGTGACGATCGCTTTGGTAATCTGCGCGCCTCGCATCCGCTCGTATGCCTGGGCGACGGCGGGGAACGCAACGGCGACCGCGTCGAGACGTTCGGCGGTGACGACTCCGGCGGAAATAAGCCGTAGCGCCTCCGCCGTATCGTCGGGACCGCACGAATACGATGCGACGAGCCGAACGTCGCGGAAATATGCGGCACTCTGATCGAAGCTGAAGCGTTCGTCTGGCGCGATCGGCGTAAACATCAGCATCGTGCCGTCAGACGCAGTGGCCTCCACGGCGTGCGCGAGCGCCGCGGGGGACCCCGGTCCGCAGATCACCGCTCGCGCGCCATGACCGCTCGTCATGGCGCGCAGCGCCGCGAGCGCTTCCTGCGGCGCGAACGCCGCGACGGCTCCCAGCCGCAGCGCTGCCTCGCGCCGCGCTCCATGATAGTCGCTCGCTACGACGGCGGCACCCAAGCGCGCCGCAACGGCGACGTGCATGAGCCCCATCACGCCGGCGCCGACGACGTACACCGTCGTACCGGCGAGCCCGTTGCCCGCGGCGACGAGCGCCGTTTGCGTTCCGCCGACCAAGGCCGCCGCCGCCGCGGCCTCGACGGCGCGGGATGCGCGCGCGAGCCGCCGCTCGATCGTGATCGGAATCGCACGCCGCAGCGATTTAACGACGCATGCGAGCGGCTCGACGAGCGAGCCGTCCATGAACGATAGATGGGGCGGAAGGATGAGCGTATCGGCGAGATTGGCGCGCGGCACCCGGAAATATTCCGCCATCCCGCCCGGATCGAGCGCCGTACCGCGCCACGTCTCGCAATGTACGTAGCGCCCCGCCAAACACTCCTCACACGTCAAACACGGCGCATGATGGTGCGCGAACACGCGATCGCCGAGCGCGAAGGGACGCCCGTCGCGGGCGGTTGCCGTTCCGTCTCCGCCGATCGCGACGATGGTACCGGCCGGCTCGTGTCCGAACACGAAGGGCGCTTTTCTGCGAACGTACCACGGCATCAGGTCGCCGCTACAGACGCCGCTGGCCGCCGTGCGCACGAGCACGTCGCCCGCTTCGAGCGACGGCAGCGGCCGTTCTTCGATACGGATGTCGTCGACGTCGTACATGACGGCGGCGCGCATCGCTTTAGGCAGCGCGTACGACGCGGTCACGGCGCGATCGCGTATTTGAGATCGAGGCCGCGCCCGGTCTCGAGCGCCGCAAACGCGTCGGCGAGACGTTCGAGCGCGAACCGTTCGCTAATCAACGGTTCGACGTCGATCGTATGCGCGACGAGCAGCTCGTAGGCGGCGCGCACGGCCCGCGGCGTGAAGTGAAACGGGCTCACCACGCTGATTTCGTCGTAGTGCAGGCGCGACGCATCGTAGGCGACCCGCGTTCCGGCGGGTAGACCGCCGAACAGCACGACCGTACCGCCGCGTCGCACGTAGTCCGGCGCGGCTTCCCAAATCTCGCGCGCGCCCGTGCATTCGACGACGCCGTCGGCGCCGCGGCCGTCCGTTAGCGCGCGTACGGCGGCGGGGATATCGGGCGTCGCTCGCGCGTCGAGCGTTTCGACGACGCCGAGCCTACGCGCGAGAGCCAGACGCTCGGGGCGGCGACCGACGAGCACCGGACGTGCCCCCGACGCCCGCGCCACGAGCGCGTGAAGGATCCCGAATCCGCCGTCACCGACGACAGCCACCGTATCGCCGGCTCGCGCTGCGAGTGCCGCTTGCGCGTGCACGACGCACGCCAGCGGCTCGAGGAACGCCGCAGCTTCGTACGACACGCAGGCAGGCTTGAGAAAGGCGTTGCGTTCGACGATATGCTTCGGGATCGAAATATACTCGGCGTACGCGCCGAGGATCTTCGTCTCCATCACGCTCGCGCACAGTTCTTCTTGGCCCCGCGCGCACCAGTAACACGTGCCGTCGGGCGCGCTGTGTACCGTCATGATCGCATCGCCTTCGAGAAATTTCGTCACGCCCGCACCGACGGTCGCAACGTCGCCTGCAAATTCGTGTCCGAAACGCGTCGGCATCGGCATCTGCGGATGGCCGCGCCGGAACGCTTTGAGATCGGTTCCGTCGGTGAGCGCTATCCGCACGCGAACGACGACGCCGCCGGCTTCGGCAACCGGCCGCACATCGTCGCGAATTTCGACGCGCTGCGGCGCGACCAGGAACCCGGCACGCATCGGCCGCGCTACGGCTACAGGTCGAATTGACGTTCGCGCAGGGCGAGTGCGATATCGTCGGGTATGGCGACGGACTTACGGTCCCGATCGACGCACGCGCTTACGAGCATCGACTCCGCAATCAGCGTCTGGTCGCGCAGGATGCCGACTGCAAAGCGCACCGAGTGAATGCCGACGCCCGCGACGCTTATCCGCAGCGTCAACAGATCGTCGACGAGCGCCGGCTTAAAGAAGTCCAGCTCGACGCGGACGCGCGTAAACATGACGCCGCGCGCGCTAAAAACGTCGGGACCGAAATCGAGCGATCGGAAGAATTCGACTTCGGCAATTTCGACGATGCGACCGTACGCTCCGAAATACAGCGCCCCCGTGGCGTCCGTATCGGCCAACCGCACGCGTTTAGTGACCGTAAATGCGCTCATCCCGGCGTCGCCGCCCTCCCGGGTACTAGATTTCATAAGCCCACGCGAGTTCGTCGCTCGAGGGGCGACCTCCGCGCGCGTATTGAGCGGTCGCCGATAGCGCATAACGCGCGATCGGATCGATCTCTAAATTGACCGGATCGCCCGGGCCTTTCGTGCCGAGCGTCGTACGCGCCGACGTCTCGGGGATCAGCGCGATCTCGAAGTGTCCAGCCCGTGCCGCCGCGACGGTCAAGCTGATGCCGTCGACGCAGACGTAGCCTTTTTCGACGACGAAGGGCGCCATCGCAGCCGGCGTTTCGACCGTCAATCGATGGCCTTGGCCTTCTTCCACTTTGGCAACGATGCGGGCCGACGCATCGACGTGACCGTAGACGAGATGCCCCCCGAGCCGATCGCCCAGGCGCAGCGACAACTCGACGTTTACGGGAGCGCCGGATACGAGGGCGCCGAGCGCGGATCGATCGAGCGACTCGGGTACGACGTCGAAATCGATCGTCGTCGCATCGTAGGAAACGACGGTCAGGCAGACACCGCTGATCGCGATCGAATCTTTGGCTTCGATGCCGTCGGCAATCGCGCCGGGTGCGGCGATGCGCAGACGCACGCCGCCTCGCGGATCGCGCTCGAGTGCCGCGACGGTGCCGAGGTACGCGATCAATCCGCTGAACATGAGTGGTCCTTCTCTTCAAGCCGCGCGCGGAGTAAGACGTCGGTTCCGAGCGAGACGACGCGTTCGAAATGAAGCGGTTCCTTGCGGGCGCCGAACCGGAGCGCGGGAACGGCTTCGGCATTGCCCAAAAGCGCCGGGGCGACGAGCCAATCGATTCGATCGACCAGCCCCGCTTCGAGCAAGCGCCCGGCAAGCGTGGGGCCGCCTTCGCACAGCACGGTCGCGATCCCCCGGGCGCGGAGCGCCTCGAGTGCGAGCCGAAGGTCGAGGCGAACGTCGTGCGGACCGCCGACGTACGCGACGTCGGCGTGCGCTTCGAGTCCTACAAATCGTGCGCGCGCTCCGGCGGGAGCGAGCACCACTGTCGGTGCGTACCCGGCCAGCGGCGCGAAGATCGCGCGCTCGAGAGACACCGGCGCGTCCTGGCAGGCGATCGCGCGAACGTACGGCGTCCGCCGCGCGCGCGGCGGGCGTACCGACAGTTCTGGATCGTCGCTACGGACCGTACCGGCTCCGACGAAAACCGCGTCGTGGGTCGCGCGCAAGTCGCGCACGTATTCGCGCGTTTCGTGGCCGGTGAGCCAGTGCCGTTCGCCCGGCCGCGGCGCGACGTAACCGTCGAGCGACGTCGCGAGCTTGAGCAGCACGTACGGCCGCGCCGTACGAATCGCGACGGCGAATTCAGCAACGATATCGCGGGCCCACGCATCCTCGACGACGTCGACGGCGATCTGCGCGTCCCGGAGCCGCGCGATACCAGCGCCGGCCGTGCGCGGATTTGGATCCGGCGTGCCGACGACGACGCGCGCGACCCCCGCGTCGCGCACGGCCTGCGAGCATGGCGGCGTCAGCCCCGTATGGTCGCACGGTTCGAGGGTGACGTACAACGTCGCGCCACGCACGTCGTTGCCGCGTAGGGCCGCGTCACGTAACGTTTCCACTTCGGCATGCGCCTCGCCGCGTGTGTGATGGAAGCCTTCGCCGAGCGTCGTCGCACCCAGCGCAAGGACCGCCCCGACTGCGGGATTGGGCGACGTGTTGCCGCGTCCGCGAACCGCGAGTTCGCAGGCGCGGCGTAGATAGATACGGTCGAGGCCGGAGAGGGTCGCCGTGTTTACGGCGTTACCTCGACGCCTTTCCAGAAGGCGACGTGGTCTTTGATTTGTTTCGCAGCATCTTTGGGCGCCGGATAGAACCAGGCGGCGTCTTTGTTTTCCTTACCGTCCACGACGACGGTGTAGTAACTGGCCGTGCCCTTCCACGGGCAGACCGAATTCGTCGGACTCTCTTTGAACATAGCGCGGTCGATCGACTCGGGCGGAAAGTAATGGTTGCCCTCGACGACTTCGGTGCGCTGACTCTCGGCGATCGTCGCGCCGTTCCAGGTTGCCTTCGGCATAGGAGTAACTCCCTCGAGAAACGCGGCCGCACGGCGCGGCACGCGCGCTGGCTTAGACACCGGCGCACCTCACAGCGATGCACTTCCGCGTGGCGGCACTACGCATAGGCGATAACGACGGCTGCCGTGACCTGCGCGCCGCAGGCGGCAAGCGTCGCCGCACAGTCGCGCAAGGTCGCACCGGTCGTCAGTACGTCGTCCAAGAGTACGATCGAAGCACCGGCGATGATGTCGGGTGCGACGCATGCGAAACGGCCGCGCGCTCGTAGTCGCGCGCTGCGGTCGCGGCCGCGTTGACCGTCGCCCGCAACTTGGCGCAGCGCGACGACGACCGGGAGATCGCTCGCACCACCGCACGCTCGCGCGAGACGCACGCTTTGATCGAAGCCGCGCTCGCGTCGCCGCGCCGCGTGGGTGGGCACCGGCACGAGGATGGCATCGTGCGGCACGAACGGCATGACGCGTTCGAGCAGCAGTGCCGCGAGCGCGTCGCCGGCATCGCGTCGCCCGCGTTTGTAGGCCAGTACCGCGCGGCGCAGCGTGCCGCCGTAGCGGCCGACCGCATAGACGTCGAACTGCGACGTGGCGAGCCGCCGCACGCTGCGCGGATCCGGCGCGCACGCCGCACAGAGCGCCGGGCCTGGCACATGGCAGCCGATGCACGCGCTCGGGAATAACGCGGCCAGAAGCGTGGAAACCAACACGTCGCCATATCGCGACGGCAGGCCCGAGCCGCTAGGGCTTCCCACCCGCAGCCGCTGGCGGCAGCGGCGCCGGCGGCTGGAGCGCATGGCCGCGGACGCGGAGACCATCGAGCGACACGTTCGCCGCGTTGCCCGCATCGACGTTGGCCGCGACGAACTCGGGACGCGGGTCGAACCCGAGCGGCGGTTCGGGCGTGGCCAAGGCCGCGGCTCCGAGCGCCACTGGTTTCCGGTAGGCCCCGTACCGATGCGGTGCGGCGAGCCGCGTACTCGCGACAGCGACGCGCCGAGCGGCGTCGTGAGGCGCAGGCCGGAGATCCGCCGGGAGTCGCCGTACCGACGCCGCGACGCTTCCGCGCCGTGGCCCTGCGACACCGACGCGCACGAACGCCGGCGCAACCGCCACACGCGCTGCCCCGGGAACGCGGAGCGGCGCCGCGCGAGCGGCACGGAGCGGTACCGCCTTGACGGCGCCCGGCAACGAGGTCGCTCGACGCACGCTGCCCGGAGGTGCGCCATGCCCGCGCGCCGCTACGTGCAGCTCGCGCTGCTGCGGATACGCCGCCGGCCGCCCATCGTGACGCAGCCCGCTAGAGACGGCCGCGGGCCGCGACGCGCCACTGCGGGTCCACGCGAGTCGTCCGGCGCGGACCGGCGCCGGCAGCGGCCGCGGGGGCAAGGCTCGCGGGCTGACGGTTAGCGGCGTCGTAACCCGCGAAGCGAGGGGCTCGATTGCGACCGGCCGGGCGAGTTGCGTGAACGCTGCGAAAACGAGCGCGAGACCGACGGCGGCGGCCGCCAGCGTTGCGACCGTATCGACGATGCGAGAAGAAAGCGAGCGCGCCGATGACGTCTCCTGAATCACTCCGGCGTTAGTGCCCGCTCGCGCGCCCCGCGGACGCTAGGTTAGCCGGCGGGTTCCGGTTCGTTCGCGACGATCGCGCCCGCAATGGTCGCCGCGGGCTCGATCTTGTAGTCGATGCCGACGATGCTATCGCGAACCCGCGCGCTCGCGCCGACCGTGACGCCATCCCAGACGATCGAGTTTTCGATCGTCGCGCCCGCGCCGACGGCGACCCGATCGCCCAGAACCGTCGGTCCCACGATCCGCACGCCCGCGCCGAGATTTGCCGCCGCACCGATCCGTACGTCGCCTTCGATCCACACGTCGTGGCCGAGCGTAATATCGCCCGGATATCCGCGCACGCGCGCCGTGCCGAGCAGTCGCACGCGACCCTCGAGGACGTCGCGCGTCGCGCCGCGGTATTCCCCGGGAGTTCCGATATCGCGCCAATATGCGCCGTGCATCTCCAGACCGTAGAACGGTGCGCCCTCGCGCTGCAGCCCCGGAAAGACGTTCTTGCCGAAGTCGTAGAATGCGCTCGGCGGAATACGCTCGAAAACAGACGGCTCGAAGACGTAAACGCCGGTATTCACCAACTGCGAACGTTCCGTGCCCGCAGCGGGCTTCTCTTGGAAATCGACGATGCGGCCGCTCTCGTCGAGAATCACGACTCCGTATTGCGTCACGTCGTCGGCATGCACGAGGCCGATCGTCGCGACGGCTTCGCTTTTCTTATGAAATGCGACCAGCGCGTCGAGGCGCATATCGGTGATCTCGTCGCAGCCGATAACGACGAACGTGTCGTCGTGCAGGAACGACTCCATCGCTTTGACGGCGCCCGCGCTGCCCATCAACGTCTCTTCGTGCAAGTACGTCAGCTTCACGTCGTAGCGCGAGCCGTCGCCGAACGCCTCCACGATCTTGTCGGCGAGATAGTGCACGTTGATCGCGATCTCTTCGATCCCGAAGGAGCGCAGATACCGCATGAGGTGAGCGCTATTGGGTTCGCCCGCGATCGGCACGAGGGGCTTGGGAACTTGCTTCGTCAGCGGGTAGAGCCGCGTGCTCATACCGCCGGCTAGAATCATCGCTTTCAAGAAATCTCCGAACGCGGACCCGACCGCAAACGTTCACCGAGCGCGAGCCACACGAAGTGCGGTAAGGCGAGCTGTCGTCTCCAGCGGGCCGGCTCGCTGATCAGCCGATAGAGCCACTCGAGATTGTACCGGCGCCACAGCTCCGGCGCACGCTCGAGGTTTCCCGCAAGAACATCGAACGAGCCGCCTACTCCGATTCCGACGGCACACTTGGTCTCCTGTAGATACCGCGCGATCCACAGCTCTTGGCGCGGCGAACCCAGACCGACGAAAACGACGTCTGCGCCGCTGGCCGCGATGCGTGCGGCGACCGCCGCGTCGTCGCCCGGACCGAAGTATCCGTCGCGCGCGCCCGCGACGCGCAGCGCCGGGACCCGAGCGCGGACCGCCTGCGCCGCGCGTTCGGCGGTGTCGCCTTTCGAACCGAGAAAGTACACCGCCATACCTTCGCGGGCGAGCGAGGCACAGAGCGGTTCGATGAGGTCGATGCCGGCGACGCGTTCGGGAATCCGAGCGCCCCAAAGGCGCGCCGCAAACAGCACGCCCACCGTATCGCATAGCGAAAGGGCGCTCGCGTTGACGACGCGACGGAACGCGGCATCGCCGCGCGCTCGGACGATCATCTCGGTTCCGAGCGTCACGACGAGCGACCCCGCCCCGGCGCGCGCGAGCGCGACGATGCGCCGGACGGCATCCTCGCTGCCGATCGCATCCACGCGGCAGCCGAGGATGGTTACGGCGGCCATCGCGCTAACGCGCGGCGGCGAGCGTCGCGCGGGTCCGGGCGCGGAACGGTTCGAGCAGCGGACGCAGCCCCGCCGCGAGCTCCGGCGGCATCGCGCCCAGCGGCGAGCGGCAGGCACCGAGGTCGAAGCCGAGTTCGCCGAGTGCCCACTTCACCGGAATCGGACTCGTCGTCGCGAACAGCGTCGCAACGAGCGGCGCGAGCCGCAGATGCAGTTCCGCCGCGCGCATATTTTCGCCACGCTCGAACGCCGCGTGCATTTCGCGATACTCGCGGGCGCAGAGATGCGCCGCGACGCTGATGAGCCCGTTCCCGCCGAGCGCGAGCGACGGCAGCAGCAGATGATCGTCGCCGACCCAAAAGCCGAAGCCGTCGGGCCGTTCGCGCAAAATCGCCGAAAACTGCGCGAAATCACCGCTCGATTCTTTGACGCCCGCCACGTTTTCGTACCGGCGTGCGAGTTCGAGCAACGTTGCCGGCAGCATATTGGCGCCGGTGCGGCCCGGGATGTTGTACACGACGATCGGCAGCGCCGTCGCTTCGGCGATCGCGCCGAAATGCAGCAGCATGCCGTCCTGCGTCGGCTTATTATAATACGGCACGACGGCGAGGATAGCGTCGACGCCGAGTGCCGCGGCACGCTCGGTGAAGTGGGCGCTGTGCCGGGTGTTGTTGCCGCCCGTGCCGGCCACGACTGCGGCACGTTCGCCGACCGCGTCTTTGACCGCCGCGAAAAGCGCGAGTTTTTCGTCGTCGTCGAGCGCGGGCGATTCCCCCGTGGTCCCGCTGACAACGAGTCCCGTGTTTCCCTCATCGACGAGGAAGCGCGCCAAACGTTTCGCACCGGCGAGATCGACGGAACCGTCGGCGGCGAAGGGGGTAAGCATCGCGGTCAACAGCGGGCCCAGCTTCGGCGCTCGTGTGACGGTGGTCATGAGGCGTGAACTCCCTCGAGAGCCGCGAGCGCTCCGCGCCCCAGCCGAAAATAATCGTGAATCGATTGTTCGCCGCGGGCGACGTCTTCCTCGGGGACCAGCACCGAAATCGTGATATTCGAGTCGGTCGAGTGGATGATCTCGATGCCGCTCTCTTGCAGCGCCGCAACGACGCGGTACATGACGCCGGGCGTCCCGCGCATGCCGGCGCCGACGATCGAGAGCTTGGCGCAGTGCGAGCGCACGCGAATCGCGACGTTGAGGCCCGCGAGCTCCTCGCGCACGAGCGCGAGCTTTTCGTTGTCGACGAGGAAGAAAATGCCGGCGTTATTGACGTTGATCATATCGACCGAAACGTCGCGTTCGGCGAGGCGGCGGAACAGTTCGAGCTCGAGCTTCCCGCGCGCGTCGAGGTCGTCTATTTCGCCTTGGATGACGCGGATGAAGGCGACGTCTCGCAGCGACGTGATACCGGTTACGGGCTTCATGGCGTCGGGCGTGTGGCCTTCATCGATCGTGGAGCCGAACCCCGAGCGCAAGCCCTTGACCACGTACGGCGTCTGCGTCACGCGCCCCAGTTCCGCTGCTTTCGCGTGCACGACTTTAGCGCCGTCAGCCGCGAGCTCGACCATCTCGCCGTAGTTGACGCGATCGATCGTGTGGGCGCCCGCGATGCGCCGCGGATCGCCCGTCATCACGCCGCTGACGTCGGTAAAGATCTCGACGGCTTCCGAACCGAGCGCGCCGCCGAGCGCGATCGCAGAAAGGTCGCTGCCGCCGCGTCCGAGCGTCGTCACGGCGCCGCTTGCGCTAACGCCTTGAAAGCCCGTGATGACGGGGATGATGCCGCGCTCGAGCGCCGCAAGGACGTTCGCAGGTTCGACCCGCAAAATCTTGGCGTCGCCAAACGTCGCATCGGTGATGATGCCGGCTTGGCCGCCCGTCATCCCTTGCGCATCCGCGCCCCACGACGTTAGCAACTCCGCGAAGATCGCGCAGGCGATCGCTTCGCCGCACGAGATGAGCAAGTCCCGATTGGGCCCGCCGCGGCTCGGTCCGAGCAGCGCGAGCAGCGAGTCCGTCGCATATGGCTCCGGGGTGCGGCCGAGCGCCGAACAGACGACGACGGGCGACGCTCCGCGCGCGCGCGCTTCGAGCACGCGGGAGGCTGCGATTTCGCGCAGTTCGGGCGTCGCGAGCGAACTGCCGCCGAATTTTTGAACGATCGTTTTCATGCCGAAACCGCGCGCGATCGCGCAGCGCCGACGAAGCCGCGCGAGAGGAGCAGTTCGAGAATCTGCACGGCGTTGGTCGCGGCGCCTTTGCGGACTTGGTCCCCGACGATCCAGAGTTGAAAATGACGCTTCGAACCGTCTTCGGCGCGCAAGCGTGCGACGTGCACGAGATCTTGACCCTCGACATCGCGCGGCGTCACGATGCCCGTGGGGTGATAGAGCACGCCGGGCGCGCGGGCGAGCGCATCGGCGAGTTCGGCGACCGTCGTATCGCGTTCGGTCTCGACGAACGCGGCTTCGCTATGCGCGTAACGCACCGGCACGCGCACCGTCGTCGCCGCGATGTGGAGGTTTGGAAGGCCGAGTATCTTGCGGGTTTCGGCGGCGACCTTCTTCTCTTCGCCCGAGTCGCCGTTTTCATCGAGCGTCGAACCAACGAGCGGAATCACGTTGCGGAAGATCGGCGCCGCAAAGGGCGTGCCGTGCGTTGCACCCTCGAGCGAAGAAGCGCCGCGCTCTTCGCCTGCGAGCGCTTCGAGCCCGGCTTTGCCCGCGCCGCTGACCGCTTGATACGTCGCCACGCGCACGCTACGCAGCCCGGCAACCTGCGCTATCGGCGCGAGGCCGACGCAGAGCACGATCGCGGTACAGTTCGCAACGGGAAAGATCTGGTCGCCCGCGCGCGCGGCGTCGGGATTGACTTCGGGCACGATCAGGGGCACGCCATCGGCCAGCCGGAACGTCGCGCCGTTATCGATCACGACCGCTCCGTTTCGGGCACAGCCTTCGGCGAGTTCCGCACTAGCGTCGTCGCTCGATGCGAAAAATATCGCGTCGAAGTTGCCGGCGGCGAGCGCCTGCGGCGTCGCGGTGCGGATCGGCCACTCGCGCTCGCGGTAGCGTAGCGGCTCGCTGCGGTCCCGCGATGCGAACGCGCCGAGTTCGTCGATTGCGATCGCCCGCTCGTCGAGAACGCGCAGGATCATCTCACCCACGACACCCGTCACGCCGACGACGGCTACCTTCACGCTAATCTCCTAAGAACGCGTCGAGTCCGACGGTCAATTTCGTTTGGCGCCGTACGTTTCGTACGGCGAGCAGCACCCCGGCCATGAACGACGACCGCGCGAGCGAATCATGCCGGATCGTCAAGAGTTCCCCTTCGCCGCCGAAGAGCACTTCTTGATGCGCCACGAGCCCGCGCAGCCGAACGCTATGCACCGGCACGTCATCGCGACCGGCCGCCGCCGCGACGCGGTTGGCCGTCAGCTTCGCGGTGCCGCTCGGTTTATCGAGTTTCTTATCGTGATGCAGTTCGACGATTTCGGCCGTCGGAAAATAGCGCGCCGCGGCTTCGGCGAAACGCATCGCGAGCACCGCGCCGATCGCGAAATTCGGCACGAGCGCGGCGCCGACCGTATATTCGTCGCACATCGATTCGAAGCTCACGACATCTTCGTCGGTCCAGCCGGTGGCCCCGATCACGGGCGAGATACGGCGTTCGACCGCCTCCCGCGCGACGTCGATAGAAACGGGATACACGGTAAAATCGACGACGATCTCAGGAGTCGCAGCATCGTAGAGCTGTGCGATATCGTCGTAGAGGATGCCGCTGGGCTTCGCGAGCCCGAGCATGTAGGCGAGATCCGCGCCCGCATCCGTACGATCGAACCCGCCCGCCAGTTCCAAGTCGTCCGCCGCCGAGATCGCCGCGCACACTTCGCGCCCCATACGTCCGAGCGCCCCCGCGACGACGACGCGCATCACCGACGAAGCGCCTACGATACGACTTTCTCGAGCGGCGCGTATTTGAGCATGACCATCTTCTCACCGACGTTGGGGAACATGATCGTGAGCAACCCGTCGCCGCCCGCGCCCGCCGTCGCCGAAACGAGGCCTTCGCCCCACTTAGGATGCCGCACGCGATCGCCGACTTGGAGATCGAGTCCGATACCCGCGCCCGCCGTCTCGTGAATCGCTACTTCGCGCCAGCGGCCACCGGCCGGGCGCTGCATCGGCACGACGTTGCCGATCACTTCGACGCTCGGCATCTCGTCTAAGAAACGCGATTTCGGATGCGCGAACGTGTTGCCGTACAGCGTGCGGCGCATCGCGTAGGAAAGATACAGGCGATCCATCGCCCGCGTGATGCCGACGTACGCGAGACGCCGCTCTTCTTCGAGTTCGGTCATATCGGTCAGCGCGCGGGTATGCGGGAAAACGCCTTCTTCGAGACCGGTCAGAAAAACGACCGGGAACTCGAGTCCCTTCGCCGCGTGCATCGTCATCAAGGTCACGAACGACGACGACGGATCGAGCGTATCGAGATCGCTTACGAGAGCGACGTTGGCGAGGAAGTCGTCGAGGGTCCCAGCATCCTCGCGGGCCTCGAACTCTTTAGCGACGCCGATGAGTTCCTGGAGGTTCTCGAGCCGCGCCCGCGCGTCGGAGGTATCCTCGCTTTGCAACTCCCGAACGTACCCGGATTCTTCCATCACGGCGACGAGTAGATCGCTGATCGAGAGATCGGCCTGCCGCTCGCGTAGCGCCGTGATGAGGTCGGCGAAGCGCTCCAGTTCTTTTTGCTTCTTCGGAACCGCGCGGCGCAGCATATCTATATCGAAGACCGTCTGTCCGACGGAGACGCCCGCGGCATTGGCCGCGTCGACGAGACTGGCCAACGTCTGCTGGCCGATGGACCGGCGCGGCACGTTGACGATACGCCGGAACGCGACGGCGTCCGCGGGGTTCACGATATAGCGCAGGTACGCCATCATGTCTTTGATCTCGGCGCGCGCGTAGAAACCGACGCCGCCGACGACGCGATACGGAATGCCTTCGCCGAGGAAGCCTTCTTCGAAGACGCGCGATTGCGCGTTCGTGCGATAGAGCACGATGAAATCGCGATACGCCGCGCCCTCGCGTACGAGTTCTTTAATCTTCTCGAGCGCATAGCGCGCTTCGGCGCGCTCCGTTTCGGCACCATAGACGGTGACCGTCTCGCCCGCCGCGCGCTTGGTGAAAAGCTTCTTCTCCGCGCGCGTGGCATTCTGTGAAATCATCTCGTTTGCGACGGTGAGGATCGTTTGCGTCGAGCGATAGTTCTCTTCGAGCTTGAAGACCTTGGCGCCGGGGAAATCTTCTTCGAAGCGCAAAATGTTTTTGTAATCGCTGCCGCGCCACGAGTAGATCGACTGATCGTCGTCGCCGACGACGGTTAGATTCTTATGCTCCTGCGCGAGAACGGCGCACAGCTTGTACTGCGCGTAGTTCACGTCCTGATACTCGTCGACGAGGATGTAGCGGAACTTGTTCTGATAGCGCGTCCGGACTTCGACGTCGGCGTCGAGAAGCTCGATCGTCTTTGCAATCAGATCGTCGAAATCGAGGCCGTTGGATTCGCGCAGCCGGCGATCGTATTCGCGATAGACCTGCGCGATGCGCTCGCCGAAGAACGACGTATTGGCGGTCTCGTATCGATCGGCATTCTGGAGCGCATTTTTTGCTTTGCTGATTTCGTCGAGCGCGGCACCCGGCGAGATCTGACGTTCGTCGAAATCCAGATCGTGCAACACGTCGCGCACGATCGAACGCTGATCCGTATCGTCCATGATCGCGAAGTTGGGCGAGATACCGATCTTCTTACCGTCGCGGCGCAGCATGCGCACGCAGGTCGCGTGAAACGTCCCGACCCATAGATCGCGCACCGCGGTGCCGACCATCTTCTCCAGCCGAGCCTTCATCTCGCCCGCAGCCTTATTCGTGAACGTAACGGCGAGAATCCGGTCGGGGAAGACCTTCTTCTCCTCGAGCAGGTATGCGATGCGGTGGGTGAGGACTCTAGTCTTACCGCTACCGGCGCCGGCGAAGATGAGAACGGGTCCATCGATGTGGGTGACAGCTTCGCGCTGAACGTCACTAAGAGCGTCGGTTTGGACAATCATCACTCGTCTTTATTCGCCACGACGCCTCTGCGCGCCTCGAAGCGATTTAGCGGGCGATGCGCAACACATCGGCGCCCGGCGGCGCTAGCGCGAGTACGCTGCTGAGATACGCAAGCGTCGATTCGGCACCCATGTTCCGGTTGACGCCGACTTCTTCCAAGCCGTCGAAGCACGCACCGCCGCTCACCATCACGGCGTTGCGGGAGTTGCGGCCGTAAAACCATTCGAGCCCGCATTCCGCCAGCCGCAGATAGCGCTTTTCTCCGGTAGCGGCCTCCGCCGCAAGCGCCGCGTCGACGAGCGCCGTCGCTTCGAGCGGCTGTTGCGCGTAACGAGCCCGGCGCGCGTTGCGGACATACCAGCCGGCGTTGCCGATGGGGACGAACATGCCGTCTTCGACCGTCACCATTTCATAGAAGTCAAGCGTCTTACGGCCCACTTCGACGAACTCCGGATCGGAAAGAACCGTACCGATCCGCAGTAACGCCTCCGGAAGCCGCGCGTTGTCGTACGTTAGTTCGTTCTCGAACCACTCCCACGTTGCGTCTGAGTGGATCCGAAAACGGGCCACGAGATCCGCCCCGATCCGACGTAACGTCGCTTCGATACCGGCGTGACGGCGGCCGCTCGCTTCGTACGCGTGGGCGAGACCCAAAGCTGCGTAGGCCGACGAACGCACGAAACCCGATTCGTCCACATGCGGCAGCGCCCGGTCGATCCGTTCGGCGCACACGTGACGCCAAGCTTCGCGCAACGCAAATCGCATGCCGAAGCCCATCGCCCAGACCGCGCGCCCGTTACTATCCGGCGTGCCGACGTCGTCGAGCCAGGTGCGCGAGTAGCTCATGAAATTATGATAGCGTCCGTCGGGCATCTGCGCGTCCAGCATGAACGCGAGATAGACGCGAGCGAGGCCAAGCGCTTCGTCGCGATGGCGTTCGTGCGCGCTCGCGGCAATCGCAACCATGAACGCACGCGCGACGTCGTCCGTGCAATACCCCTCCTGACGGTTGGGAATATCGTGGATGGCGTGCTGCGCGATTCCGACATCGTCGGTCAGCGCTCGCAAATGGTCAAGCGACGGCGGACGCCACATACTTACGCGGGCCGAACCAGTTGCGGCGTGCCGCCGAAACGGCCGCCGGGGAGCACTTCCTCGAAGACGCGCGCATAGGCGGCGGCGACGTGCGGCCACGTCATCTGTCGTCCGAAGCGGTAGGCGCGACGTTCGGTCGCACGGCGCAGGAACGAATCGTCGAGCAAGCTCGTGATTGCCGTTGCGAGTGCGCCCGCATCGCGGAAGGGTGCGAGCACGCCGCGCCCGTGCGCGAGCAATTCTTCGGCGTACAGATACGGCGTCGAAACGATCGCCTTGCCCGCCCCGGCGGCGTAGGCCAGCGTCCCGCTAACGATCTGCACCGGATTGAGATACGGGGTAAGATAGATGTCCGTGGCGCTCAGATAGCTCAGCAGTTCGTCGAACTCCAGAAAACGATCGACGAGCTTGACGTTGTTCTGCAGGCCGTACTCCGCGACGAGCGCCGTAAGCTCTTCGCGATACGACTCGCCCTCGAAGCGCCGCACGCCGGGATGCGTTTCGCCGAGGATGAGATACAACGCGTTTGGGTGGCGCGCGACCACCGAGCGCATCGCTTCGACGCCGTATTCGAGGCCTTTCCCGCGACTGATCAGGCCGAAGGTCGAGATAACCATCCGGTCGCTCACGCCGAACGCCGCTTTGGCTGCATCGGTCGACCGGAACGGGACGTCGGGCACGCCGTGATGGATGACGTGCAATTTGTGCGGATCGACCCCGTAGTCGTCGATCAGAATGTCTTTGCCGGTTTGCGAAAGGACGACGACCGCGTCCGAACGCTCGCATAAGCGGCGGGCAACCGTGCGATGCGACTCCGTGGCGTGCGGCAGGACGGTGTGCAACGAAACGACGACCGGCTTTTTCACTTCGTCCAAGAGGTCCAAGAACAACGACCCGTCGGTGCCGCCGAAGAGGCCATACTCGTGTTGCACGTCGAGCAAGCTTGCGGGATGCAGGTCGATCGCGCGCGCGACGTCGCTATACGAATCGCGATCGTCCTGCCGGAGGCGAGCGATCACGCGCGCCGGGTAGACGCGATCGCCGCCGCCGGGCTCGTCGATTGCCACGACGTCGCTTGTCGTTCCGAAGGCAAGGTCGTAGCTGTCGACGACGTCTTTGGTGAACGTCGCAATGCCGCATTCGCGCGGCGGAAACGACCCGAGAAAGAGCGTCTTCGGCGGCGACGGACGGACGGACGGTGGCGTGCGCAGCTCCAAAAGACGACCTCTCACATGCTTACTAAATGGTGAGCTTTCATCTACCGCAAAATTTTAAATAGCAAACGAATCCGTCGTTACACCGACGTCGCCGGAACCTCGGCGACGATGCGCGCGTCGCGTGCGAGAACGGTTTGCGGCGGGATGAGCGCACCGTGGCCGATTACGGCCCCCTCGGCGATGACGGCTCCCTCACCGACGCGCACGCCGCTTGCCAAGATAGCATCGCTGACGCGGGCTTTCGCGCCGACGTGTACGCCGTCCCAAAGAACGGCGTCATGCACGAGCGCACCCGCGCCGACGTGACAGCCGCCTCCCAGAACCGCGTAAGGTCCCACGACTGCGGAGGGATCGATGCGAACGCCTTCACCGATGAAGGCCGGGATCCGGACGTTGGCGGGTACGCTCGGATCCGCTACGAGCCATAGCGAGCCGCGGGCCGATGCCCTGCGGTCGCCCGATGGTGCGAGCGGAAGTTTGCGATCCAGCACGTCGCGATGCGCTTGCAGGTACTGTTCGGGTCGACCGACGTCGAGCCAATAATCTTCCGTCACGTACGCGAACAGCGTGTCGCCGGCTGCGAGCATCGCGGGGAAGATCTCGCGTTCGATCGAGACGCTGCGACCGCTTGGAATCCGGTCGAGAACGCAGCGATCCAGGAGGTACGTACCGGCGTTGATGCGATCGGTCGGCGCATCTTCACGCGGCGGCTTTTCGACGAAACGCGAGATGCGGCCGTCGCTATCGCAAACCACGCAGCCGAACGCCGATGGATCGTCGACGCGGATCGCATGCAGAACGCCGAGCCCGCCCTTACGTTCGTGAAACGCGATCATCGCCCGCAGATCCAGGCTCGTAAGCACGTCCCCGTTGAGTACGAAGAAGGCGCCGGTGAGGTGCCGCTCCACATTCTTGAGCGCGCCCGCGGTGCCGAGGGGGGAGGCTTCCACCACGTAGGTGATGCGCATGCCGACGCGCGAGCCATCGCCGAGATGGTCCTCGATCGCCTGGGGCAGATACCCCGCCGCGAGAATGACCTCGTCGACGCCCGCTTCACGCAGCCGCCCGAGGTTGCGTTCGAGAAAGGGCACGCCGAACAGCGGGACCATCGGTTTCGGAGTTCCGTACGTGAGCGGTCTCAGGCGCGTTCCCTCGCCCCCGACCAAGATGACAGCCTGCAAATGAGCTCCCAAAGCGACTTTCCTCACGGCTTCTTCGCCAAAGACGGTCGTCTCGCCTCACCTCACCTCACTGGAGGGGTTGCTTCACCGCCATCCAAATCGCACTCCGCAACACCGGTCCCGGTTCGTCTAATGGTAGGACAGCAGACTCTGACTCTGCTTATCGTGGTTCGAGTCCATGACCGGGAGCATAGACGGCCCTATCGTCTAGAGGCCTAGGACGCTGCCCTCTCACGGCGGTAACGCGGGTTCGAATCCCGCTGGGGCTACCAGAAAAACTAGATTCTACGAGGCTTTCCGCCTCACCGACCCGGATGACGCGGTCGAAATGTCACATCCGTGTCACGTACGGGACGAGGCCAATCAGCTGACCTGCCGCATAAACTCGGCAGCGGCTGCCGCGTCTCGTTCTTCATATACCTGGATGTAGCGGTCGACGGTCACGGCGATTATCGAATGACCAAGCCGGCGTGGGATGACCTCACTTGCAACGCCCGCCTTCGCGACCCCGGCTCGTTCGACCAGATCGCTGAAAGCACTTGGAAATCCCAAGGGTTCGTCGGGCTGCCATCCCGTTTTGATCGTGCGCGGCGTCGAATCGCGAAACCGCGATCTGATCGTGTCCCAGGGCGTGGTGCCCCATCGATTGGCACCTCACATTCACCGCCAGTACGATGAAATGGTCAAGTATGCAACCGCGCTTCGGCTCGGCACCGCTCAAACCGAGGCGATCCTGCGCCGTTTCACGCGCAGTAACGTGCAGCACCCGACGTACAAAGCGCTCTACTATCTGATCGATATGGCAGCAATATCATTGTTGACGTTGAGGCGACGCCGGCGCGGACGAGTCAAGAAATTGTCGCAGCTCGGCGGATGATCGAGCGTGTTGAGTCGAGGTTTGGCATCGCCCCGACGACTTTGGGCGCCGACAAAAGCTACGGTACCGTACCGTTCTTAGCGTGCTGATCGATCGAAACATTACGCCGCATATGCCAGTGCTCGATTGGACGCATCAGGGAGCCTGGATCGAAAGCCGTCGACTTTATCTTGGGCAAACGCGCCCGGGCTCGGGCAATCGACCGACGGTTCGTTAGCCGGCGTGCCGCCAAGCCGCCCGCCGGCTATCGAACTGTATATCCGCCGTCGATCACTAGCGTGTTTCCGGTCATAAAGCTGGATGCATCGGAGGCCAGGTAGACCGCCGCACCGCCCGACTCGTCGGGTTCGCCTGGCCGGCCCATCGGGGTCGCGCCGAGCCAGGCGCGGCTTAGCGCCGGATCGGCGAAATAAGGTGCCGTCATGTCGGTCCGCATGTAGCCCGGCGCGATGGCATTGACGCGCACGCAGTATTCAGCCCATTCGGAAGCCAAGCTTTTGACGGCCATGATCACACCCGCTTTCGAGATGTTATAGGCCGATTGTTTCTGCGGCACATTGACGATCATGCCGGACATCGAGGCGCAATCGCGCAGGCCTGCGCGGTGAAAAAGACCCCGGTCAAATTGATGCCGATCACCCTGTTCCAATCTTCGAGCGAGATCGTTTCCGCCGGCGCGTTGCCGTCGATGCCGGCATTGCACAGCGCGATGTCGACCCGGCCCCACCGTGCGCGCATTTCCTCCACCGCGCGAACGGTGTCGGACGGAAGCGTGACATCGCCGGCACAACCGCGGGCCTCGACGCCGTTCGCCGTGAGCGCATCAATGCCGACACGCAGTGTTGCTTCGTCTCGGTCCGTAAGCATAATGCGTGCGCCGTGAGCACCTAGCGCTTGTGCCATCGCTAGACCCAAACCTCGAGCGCCACCCGTACGAGCGCGGTGCGTCCAGTCAGATCGAACATGAGCCGTCCTTTTCGAGCTAAACGAAAGTGATCGGCGAAAGTTCGCCGTAGTCTGTGAACATCAGAACCGCATCCGCGACTCGCTCGTCGGCCGGACATCGCACAGACGGCATAGTTTGGGAACGCTAACCGCGAAGATGCGAGCTTACGAACGACCGCGCCCGAACCGCGAGATCATACCCGTCGCTCCACAAATTGCGCCAAACGCCTAGCGTATTGGAAAGGCTCGGCGAAACCACCGTTGATGAAAAGCTCTCGAAAGTAATTATTCCCGCGTACCGGAGTTCGGCGAGAGCCTTAAAGAACGTTGAGAAGTCGACGGAACCCGAGCCCAAGTAGCCGCGATGGCTCTCACCAACATGAACGTAAACGAGTTTATCGCCGCAGCGGCGCACTGGGCCTGACATATCGTCTTCCTCGATGTTCATGTGATACGTGTCCAGGTGAACGCCAACGCCGGGCTCGTCAATCTCCGCGATGAAGCTCAGCGCGTCGTCAGCGGTCGTCAGCAAATTCGTCTCATAGCGGTTGACGACTTCAAGTCCAAGTGTCACGCCCTGCGCGACCGCCTTTCGCGTAACACCTTTGAGAACGCGGATCGCGTTGGCTCGGCCCGCGGCCGTCGGAGGGTGCAAGTACTTCTGAAAGGCACTGTAGAGAATTCCGCCCATATACGTCGAGCCCATTTGCACCGCGCAGTCGAGGGCTGCGTGCAGCAATGCCTCGCCGGCGGCGACGGCGACGACGTCTTCGCTCGAAATATCGGTTGCAGCGGACAAACCCAGAGAACAGGTTGCTTCTAATCCATACTCGTCAAGGAGCCGACGCGTCATCGCAGCGTCGACTGACGAGGGGTCGAGCAATGGAATTTCGATGATATCGTACCCTGCTCGCTTCGTCTCTGCGATGGCGTGAGCAGCGTCCGCCTCACTCCAGCCACCCGTCCACACCAAAGCATGCACGCCGAGTCGATTCATTCGCTGTTGTTCCGATCCGGGCAAACTGGCCGCTGTGGTGTCTTTAAGCTTGGTCCGGTTGGAACCATCTCGCGTTCCCGGCCTCTGGTCGAGTGGTCTCGATTCGTCTCGGCTGGCAGCGCCTGGCAAAGTGTGTAGAAGCGGTTCCCTCCCGTTGCCGTGAGGAGCGCCGCGGTCGACGGTCCAATCTTCTGCACATGAAGCGCAAACGAAAGGATGGGACGGCCTTCGCCGAGCTGCTCGCTTCCAAGGACCAGGACGTTCTCAAAGAGATGCTCTCGCTGGTGTACGCCGCTGCCAATCGAGCAGAGCGAAGAAGGGATGGTCGAGCGAAGATATATGTCGCCCGAAAGCCTCGAACTCGTTCTTCAGACACAAATCCGGACGTGGTCCGACCGTCTCGCTGACAAACAGCAACATCCCCGGTCCCCGTGGCGCTCGTTGTTATCGATACGTCAGGATTATAATCGAGCTCAATTGGTGTTTCAGGCCGGAGTTGCTGGTGTTGGGGTAAAATAGCCGTGGACGACACCGATAGTGCGTTTCGAACGCTCGGCGGAATCGAGGTACCGCTCTTTGTGCTCGAGGGCGAAGGGATTCGGGCGAGCGTCTCGGCCTACGGCGCGCATCTCCTCGCGCTCGAGGTGCCGGATCGCGAAGGCGAGCGCGCGAACGTCGTCCTCGGCTTCGCCTCGCTCGACGCGTATTGCACGGGAACGACGTATTTCGGCGCGACGATCGGCCGCTACGCGAATCGTATCGCGCGCGGTCGCTTCACGCTCGACGGAGCGGCGTATCAGCTTCCATGCAACGACGCGCCCAATACGTTGCACGGCGGTTCGTACGGCTTCAATCTCGCGACGTTCGCAGTCGTTCGTAGCGATGCGAACGCGGTGACGCTCCGGCACGTCAGCCCCGCGGGCGATCAAGGGTTCCCCGGGTGCCTGACGCTCGACGTGACGTATGAGGTCGAAGCGAACGCGCTACGCGTCGCGTATGAGGCGACGACCGATGCGCCGACGGTCCTCAACGTGACGAACCATAGCTATTTCAATCTCGAGGGTGAAGCGTCGGGCTGCGTCTACGATCACGAATTGCAGATCGACGCGGAGCGATACCTGCCGATCGACGCGACGTCGATTCCGCTCGGCGAGCTTCGCGATGTCGCGGGGACGCCGTTCGATTTTCGTACGCCGCACGCGATCGGCCAACGCATCCGCGCGGCCGACGATCAACTCGCGAACGCCGACGGGTACGATCACAACTGGGTCCTCTCGCCGCCTCGGACGTCGGGCGACGTGCGCCGTTGCGCCCGCGTTCGCGCGCCGCGCTCGGGCCGCGTCATCGAATGCGAGACGGATCAGCCCGGCCTGCAATTCTACACGGCAAATAAGTTGACGGGCGCACTTCGCGGCCCGCACGGCAATCTCTATCGCCAGGGCGACGCGTTTACGCTCGAAACGCAGGGCTTCCCGGACGCACCCAATCAGCCGTCGTTTCCCTCGACCGTCTTGCGGCCGAGCGAAACGTTTTGCTCCGAAACCGTCTTTCGATTTTCCGCCCGATGAGCCTCGCGAGTCGTTCGTGAATGCTGAGCGAGGCGCGCGCACGTATCGAGCGCCCGGCCGTGTGAATCTCATCGGCGAGCACACCGATTATAACGACGGCTTCGTGTTGCCGGCCGCAATCGCGTACGCGACGCGCGTGAGGGCGACCCCGCGTGGCGATCGATGTGTGACCGTCGAATCGGACGGTTTCGCGGGCGACGTCGCGTTCGATCTCGACGCGCTCCAACCGGGTGTGAAGGGGCACTGGAGCGATCTCATCCGCGGAATGCTCATCGAGGTACGGAGCGAGGGCGCGCGGCTTCGAGGTCTCGATCTGACGATCGAGAGCGACGTGCCGATCGGTGCGGGTCTGAGTTCGTCCGCGTCGGCCGCGGTCGCCGTCGGATTCGCCGCGCTCGACATGGCGGGGATCGCGGTCGATCGCGTCGCGCTCGCACTCGCCGCACAGCGCGCGGAACGCAAACACGCGGGTGCGAACGTCGGCATCATGGATCAATTCGTCTCGGCCAACGCCCGCGAAGGGTCTGCACTACTGCTCGACACGCGATCGCTCGCCTTCGAGAACGTCGCGCTTCCGACGAGCGCCGCGTTCGTCGTCTGCAACACGATGGTCAAGCACGATCACGCGACCGGCGGCTACAACGCACGTCGCGCGGAGTGTGAAGAAGGCGTCGCCGCGCTGAGTCTGCGCTATCCACGAATCGCCGCACTGCGCGACGTCTCGCTCCCCGAGCTCGAAGCCGCGCGGGACGATCTCACGGATGTCGTTTTCCGGCGCTGCCGGCACGTCGTCACGGAGAACGCGCGCACGGTCGCCGCGGCGCACGATCTCGTCGCGGGCGAGCTCGCGGCCTTCGGCCGCGAGATGGATGCCTCGCACGCGAGCATGCGCGACGACTACGAGATCAGCGCGCCCGAGGTCGACACGATGGTCGAACTCGCACGGGCGTTCGGTTCGAGCGTCTACGGCGCACGCATGACCGGCGGCGGCTTCGGCGGGAGCACCGTCAATCTCGTCGCGAGCGACGCGGTGGATACGTTCGTCGCCTACATCGCTTCCGCGTACCGAGACGCGACGGCAACCGAGCCCGCGATCTATCTCGGTATCGGCGCCGCGGGCGCGGCGCGCGTCGACGCCGGTGACGAGCGGACTCGGTGAGCGACGATTGGCGAGCGCGCCCGCATCGGCGCCGCAACGCGCTGACGGGTGAGTGGATACTCGTCTCTCCGCAGCGCACGCAGCGCCCGTGGCAAGGCGAATCGACCGCGCACGCGCACGATGCTTCGGATCCATACGATCCGACCTGCTATCTCTGTCCGGGGAATCCGCGCGCCGGCGGCGAGCGTAACCCGCAATACGCGCGAACCTACGTTTTCGACAACGATTATGCGGCGCTCGTGCCCGACGCCCTCGCCGGTGGCCTCGATGATGACGAGTTACTCGTCGCGCGCCCCGAGGCCGGTCGCTGCCGCGTCGTGTGTTTCACGCCTCGGCACGATCTCTCGATCGCGCATATGGCGGCGTCGGACGTCCGCGCCGTCGTCGATGCGTGGGCGGATGAATACGTTCGGCTCGGAGCGCAACCGGAGATCGCATCGGTCGTGATCTTCGAGAATCATGGTGCGGCGATGGGTGCGAGCAATCCCCATCCCCATGCGCAGATCTGGGCGACCGAGACGATCCCGAACGAGCCGGCGAAAGAGCTCGCTCAGAGCGCCGCCTATCGCGCGTCGCACGACGGGGCGTGTCTGCTTTGCGCGTATGCCGCACGCGAGTGCGAACGCGGTGAGCGCATCGTCTACGCGAACGATGGTGCGGTCGTGCTCGTGCCGTTTTGGGCCGTGTGGCCGTTCGAGGCGATGATCGTGTCGCGCCGCCATCGCGGCTCGCTCGCCGAACTCGACTCGAGCGAGCGCGATGCGCTCGCGGATGCGATGGGCGTTCTCACGCGCGCGTACGATCGCGTCTTCGACACGCCGTTTCCGTATTCGATGGGCTTCCATCAGCAGCCGACCGCCGATATGGCGATCGCCGACGACGCTGCCGAGCTGCATCTCCACGCGCACTATCTTCCACCGCTGCTGCGGTCGGCGAGCGTTCGAAAATACATGGTCGGCTTCGAACTGCTCGCGATGCCGCAACGCGACATTACGCCCGAGAGCGCCGCGGCGCGACTGCGCGAACTCGTCACGCCATCGTGATGACGACCTTCCCGGAATTGCCTTCGTCTGCGATGTGATAGGCTTTGGCGGCATCGTCGAGCGCGTACCGGTTCGTCACGGTCGTCTCGGGATGCAGCCCCCAGCGCGCGAGGCGTTCCGCGAGTTCGGCCATATGCGGCAGCGACGTCACCCACGAGCCGAAGAGCGTGATCTGCGGATGGATGAGCAGCGGCGAGACGTCGAACCGCACGTCGTTGCCCTCACCGACAAACGCACAGCGACCCCAGTGTCGCGTGCCCTGCAACGCGAGCGTTCGTGCCGCGGGCGCGCCCGAGCAATCGACGCTCGCCTCACACCCCTTCCCGCTCGTTACCTCGCGGATCCGATCGAGTGCGTTCGCATCGGCGGGGAACGCGTCGTCCACTGCGCCGAGCGAGACCGCGAGATCGCGGCGCTGCGCGCTCGTGTCTGTCCCGATGATGTGGTGCGCGCCGAGCGCGCGGCCGAGCATCGCGGCGGCGAGTCCTACGGGCCCGAGGCCGGTCACGAGCAGGCGATCGTACCCGTTGACCTTCATGCGCGTCACGGCTTCCCACGCGGTGCCGAAACCGCATGAGATGAGCGCGCCGTCGACGTACGAGAGCTCGTCCGGCAGATGGATGCACGTGGTCTCTTCGGCGAGCATGTACGGCGCGTGTCCGCCGTCGCGTTGCCAGCCGTGCGCCGCGCGTAGCGGGCTCGTGCACGAGATCATGTAGCCGGCCTTGCAATCCTCGCAGACGCCGCAACCGCTGATGTGATAGACGATCACGCGATCGCCCGCGTTGAATTCCTTGCAACCCGGACCGACCTCGACGATCCGACCGCACGGCTCGTGGCCCGCGATGACGTCGCGGTATGCTTCATCGCCCGTGCCGAGATGTTCGCGATAGATCGCGCGGATGTCGCTGCCGCAGATGCTCGACGCTTTGATCTCGACGAGCACCTGGCCGTGCCCCGGAACGGGCACGGGCTGCTCGCGAAACGCGACGGTCGAGTTGCCGGGCAGCGTGACCCCCTTCATCATCGTGGGTCGCTCGGAATCGTTAGCGTTCGTCGAAGTCGCGTGTCGCATCGAGAACGTCTACGGCGGCGAACGTCCGACGCCTTCGCTTCGACCCGGCGTCCTTCAAGCGAACTACGAATCACCGGAGGATGGAATCTGCCATCTTCCGTCGGCTCCCCGGTGCTACGTACCCCATGAGCGGCAAAAGAGTTACTAAAAGCTGCTAAGACGTTCGAGCGCTGCCGCGCATCGCTGCAGATCCTCGCGCGCTCGATGAACTCTTCGAAAGTCGTGCGCGGCGGCACGATGGTGCTCTGGATCGGTCCAAGCGATTCACCCGCTTTGCGAAGCCGCTCGAGGTCGAAGCCGGGGGTGAGAGTTCGTATCCCTTACATCTGACTAAGATTTCTACGACGATTTAACAGCTGGCCGCCCCTTGGAGTCTTGAGCGTGATCTCGCGATGGACTTGGTCATCGGTGCATCCTCAAGGATCCCCGAAACGATCGCGGAGATCGTGGATTTTGTTACGGGCTCGCGGTTTGCATCTGTAGCCGGCAAATGACCGAGATCATAGCACTCTTCAGACGGTGATCTCAGATGAAATTTTTCAGTTTTGGCCCTCCGAAGCTGGCCGTTGGCGCTATTCACCTTCGCGGGCACGTACGATCGATCGTGGCGAGCCGTGTAGGCGAGACTGAAGAGGCGTCCGATTGACAAAGCGACCGCCGCATAAGGGGCACCTAGCGCTTCCGAACGTCGAGTTTACTATGCTGGATAAGTCGAAAGCAGGGCCCGCGTCTCGGCCACGACTCGACCAGCGAAGGCAGGGTCGCGCACTTGTGCGGAGCCGAGCATAGGCTGGCCCTTCTCGTCGAAGTACACGCCGGTGTCGTTGGACTCGTCGGTCAAGACCTCCGTGATCACCCGAGCGGCAAGTTGCGGGGTGCTCCAGTATTTGATGTGGGGCGCCAGCGGCCCGAGAACGTACTTCCCCAGGAAGCGGAAGACGACGTTCGCGTCGCGGCCGAGGCCGGTGCTAGGATTGAAGCCCGGTTCGACGGCGTTAAAACGGAGCCTCGGCGTCTCGCGCGCGAACACGAGCACGGTGGCGAGATTGCACTGCTTCGAGGTGGCGTACGCATCGAAGCCGGGATTGGACGAGCCGCCTGGCAGCCATTCGCCGCGCGCGCTGGCCTCTGCCGAAATGTAGCGCGCACCGCGGAAGCCGGCCGCGACGGCGGGCTTGCGCTCGGGATCCTCGACGCCGGAGCAGATGAACACGACGTGCGCGCCGTCAGGAAGGTGTGGGATGAGCGCCCCTGTGAACGCGAACGGCCCGAGGTGGTTGGACGCGAAGGCTTGATCCCACCCCTGCGCCGTCCGCGCGGACTTCATCGGCATAATGCCCGCGTTGTTCAGCAAGCCGGCGATAGGAAGACCGAGCGCGACGATCTCCGCGGCCGCGCGCTTTACACTCGCAATGTGCGAGAGGTCGCAGACAACGGACACGGCGCGCCCGCCGTTTTGCTCGATGGCCTTCTGAACTCCGCTAAGCCTTCCGGCGTCGCGCGCGACCAGCACAACGGTGCTGTGTTTAGCCACCTCAAGTGCGGTCGCGCGGCCGATGCCCGAGGTCGGCCCGGTGATGATAAATGCCTTGCGGTCGGGTTGACCATCGGTCGACATTTGCTTTGCCATCTCTTCTCCTAAGTGTCTGTCTAGTCAGTCATCAGCGAGAACAAAAAAATCAAGACACCATTCTCCAAAGGGCTTCGAAGCCGGCCCTGCAGTGCTTCTTTGCGTTCGCTGGGTGCTGGGCGACAAAGTCCATCATTGCTTCCGCCACTGAATTCGTAAGTGTCAGCACCAAAGCCATTGGGGATTTGCTCAGGGAGCCGGTCGTGCGAACCCGCTCCAGTAATTCCACTGGGCCGGCCATAGCTTCGTTAGCGGCAGCACGGGTTGCGGGTGTGATCTCATCGGACGCGTCGAGTTGAGCCAGGGCGCGCCGCTTCTCGGGGAACGAGAGAGACCAATTCATCCAGTTTTGCCAGACGTAAAAGAGCTGCTCACGAAGCGCTGCACTTTTCCGGAGGTCCCGCATTGCAGCAGACGCCATGTCGATCTTCAGCTCGAGGTAAAGCGCGTTGAAGAGGTCGGACTTTGTTTCGAAATACGTGAAGAGCGAGCCGTTGGCAACGCCGGCTTCCTTGGCGATGCCTGCTGTCGGCGCACTCAGTCCTTGCGCCACGATAACGCGAGTTGCGGCGGCGAGGATCGCGCTGCGCTTATCGTCGCTTTTTGGCCTCGCCATATGATTCATCGTATAGTAAAGCGTCTAGACAGTCAACAATTTTAAATGTCGGGGACGCGTGTTCCTCGATCGGTTCGCACCGTAGCGTAGTGCGTCGACGAGAAGGCCTTGCGAAAGGGTCGGTTTGGATCGCGGTTGACAACGTCACCTTGGAAAGGTACGGCATGTCAACGGTTCTCATCACCGGCCACCATACGGGCATCGGCCTCCAGGCCGCAACCACCATCGCCTCGGAGTTTCGTCTCAATCGGTGCTGGCCGGTCGCGATCTTGCGCGAGTTGACGCAGCTGCGGCCGCTCTCCGTAAAAGGTACGGGGTTAAGGTCGCTACGCTCGCGCTCGACTTCTCGTCGCTCGATTCTGTCGGCGCGGCTGCGGCGGCGTCTCGCGCGACGATCAAGAGTGGCGAGATCGATTCGCTTCAAGCCATTCTCTGCAACGCCGGAGCGCAGATCCACGGCCCGGTCTCCTATAGTGCCGACGGGCTACGAGGAAACGTTTGCGGTCAACTGGCTCGGGCACTTTCTGCTCCTGAATTTGTTATTGGACTGCGTCTCGGAAAAGGGGCGGATCGTATTCACCGCCAGTGGAACGCACGATCCGGCGACGATGAACGGCAAGATGGTCGGCGCCGCCGTGGAGCCCGACGCGAAAAAAGTCTGAGAGCCGCCCGTTCTCGATGTCCCTCAGGCGACTGGGGTGGAGAATGCGCGGCCATACGCTTCGACGCGGTCGGCGCATCACGCGCCGCTACCAACCACGCCGTTCTCACATCATCGCGAAGTCACCGCTGCAAGTTTGACACTTCTTCGAAGTCGAGGATTTGCGGTTCTCGGCCGCAAGAGGCGATGAAGGCAAGCAATTGCCCTGGCCCGATGCCCATGCTCTCCGTATGCACGAGCGGGTGAAAGTTCAACTGCTCGGCCGTTAACAAAGCCGCATCGACCACGACCGTTACCGAGCCGCCGAGGTCGTTGATTAGAGCGAGCGGGGTGAGCGTGCCAGGCATCACGTCGAGCACGTCTTGCATCGTCGCCGGCGGTGCGAAGCGCAGTTGCCCGTTCGCACCGATAAGGATGTGTAATCGTTTGAGGTCGATGGCGCGGTCTTCATCGGCGACGATCAGGAAGAGCCGCCGTTTCTTGTCTTGCAGTAATAAGTTTTTGGTAAAGCGTCCGCCGAGGTGATTTCCGCGTAACGCCTTCCCCTCCTCAACGCTGCGGTGCTCGGGATACGGCACAATTTTCGTCTGAATACCCAGCTCGTCGAGACGCTGTAAGAGCCGATGGCGACCGTCGCCGTCGGATAGCCCGTCGTCTGTCACCGTTTCACTCGCACCGATCCGACGCACCGCTTATCCACCTCGGTTACTCGCGATCGTTTCAAAAAAGCCGCTCGGCTTCGGCGATACGAATTCAGTCATCGCCTCGACAAATCTATCGCGCTCGTTTTCGGTCAACGCCATGTTATGCCGTCGTTCGAAACCGATAGTCGACGAGGGCTTGCCGCTCATCGAACGCCCGCAGGGGCTTCCGGAAATGTGACCGGGATAAACCTCGACGTAATCGGGCAGTGCGAGGAGCTTGCCGTGCAACGATGTGAACAGCGCGTCGGCCGCGTTTTCGCCGCCGAAATCTGAACGCCCGATGTCACCGACGAAGAGCGTATCGCCCGTAAGGACCATCCACGGTTCCTTCGCGCGTGAAAGATCGGTCACGAGAAACGAGGTGCTTTCCGGTGTGTGGCCAGGTGTGTGGAGCGCTCGGATGACCACGTTGCCGAGCGAGATTTCGGTGCCATCATCCAGCGGCGTGAATGGAAATCGCAGGTCGGCGCTGCGGTGGTAGTAGATCGGCGCGCCGGTGCGTTCCGAGAGTTCGCGTTCTCCCGATCGGTGATCGGCGTTCACGTGCGTGCACAAAATCGCTTCGATCTTCATCCCGCGATCTCGCGCAATATCGATATATTGATCGACCTCAGACTGAGGATCGACGACCGCCGCGCGGCCTTGACCACCTCAACCGAAAACGTACGAAGCGCAGCCGGTCTCGGATCGAAGAATCTGACGGAAGATCATTAGGGTGAAGCTCCTATGAGCGGTTGTGGAGAAAGCGGAGCGGTCCCGCCTCGGACGTGCGTTTCGCGCATGCGTATTGCGACGATGATGCCGGAGAAAAACGTGAGTGCCGAAACGACGAGGATCGCGCTACCTTCACCGAATCGATCCGCGACGACGCCTGAAAGGAGTGCTCCAAACGCATAGCCGGAGTCGCGCCAGAGTCGATACACGCCGACCGAGCTCGAGCGGACCCGCGGATCGACGACATCGCCGATCGCAGCGAGCAAGGTCGGATAGACCAGTGCCGTGCCCGCGCCAAGCGCTATTGCACCGAGCAGCCACAACGTGAAGCTATCGCGCACGATGAAGAGCGCGATCGCGAGCGACTGCAACCACATACCGGCCGCGATCATCCACTTGCGCCCGAGGCGATCGGAAAGCGCGCCCGTGCCGACTTGCAGAAATCCCCACGTTGCGGGATACACCGCGGCGAGAATTGCGATTTGTCCGATGGGGAGACCCGCCCCCGCAAAATAAAGCGGTAAGATGCCCCATGCGAGACCGTCGTTGAGATTGTTTACGAGACCGGCTTGGCTGATCGACGAAAGCGTCCGGTCGCGCCACGACACGTGGGCAAATATCTCGCGAAAGCTTTGCAGCACGGGAAAAGCCGTCGGCCGCAGAGACGCTTCAAAGTGCGCGTGACCGCGCGTCTCGCGGACGGCGGCGATGGAAAGGACGAGCGCGACCGACGACGTCACGATTCCGAGAACGAAAGGCCACGGCCGAAGCCCGTACGCTTGCGCGATGCTTCCGCTGGCGTACGCTGCCGCCGCAACGGCTAGATATCCAGCAAATTCGTTGAGCCCCATCGCGAGGCCGCGCTGCTTCGGTCCGACGAGATCGATCTTCATGACGACGGTCATGGACCAGCACAAGCCTTGATTGATGCCGAGCAGAACGTTCGCAAAGACGATCCAGCCCCACGAAGGCGCCCACATCAGCAAGAACGGGATCGGCAAGGCCACGAGCCAACCGGCGACGAGCAACGGCTTGCGCCCCGTTCGATCGGCAGTCCGGCCGGCGTACAAATTTGCGAATGCCTTCGTGAAACCGAAAGTAACGATAAAGGCAACGACGACCGCCTGCGAACCGAGATGAAAGAGCTCTTTGCCCATGAGCGGTACGACGTCGCGCTCGAGCCCGATCATCGAACCAACGAACGCGTTGATAAGCACCAAAAGCCAGAACTGCCCGGCATTTGCAGCGAGACCAAGTCGCACAGATGTCACGCGGTCAGCCTGCACGAGAAAGCTCCTCGCCGGCCGCTTCCCACTCAATTGGCCCAATGGCAATTCGCGTCGCATCGAAACCGCGTTCGCGTAAGATTGCGACAGCTTCATCCGCAAACGTGCAGTACGGCCCGCGACAATACGCTACGTACCGCTTCGATTTCGGCAGGGTGACCTTGCCCGATTTTAGTTCGGCGAGGGGCGTGTTGATGGCTCGCGGCAAGTGTCCGGCGGCATACTCCTCGGCGACGCGCGTATCTAAAAGTGCGACGTGCGGATCGGCGATCAAGGCGTGCACGATATCGTAATCGGTCACTCCCGCGTCGCGTTCACCAAGGTGTTTGCGGACCGTAGCGGCTAGGCGAGAATCATTCTGTTCCGCCACTTCGCGGAGGTTCTGCAGCAAACGATAGACGTTCGAGTCCGCAACGCGATAAAACGCATAGGTACCGCGGCGATCGACACTAACGAGCCCGCATTTGGCGAGAACTTGGAGATGCTGCGACGCGTTCGCAATAGATAAAGCGGTTTCGCTTGCAATATCAGCAACCGTTCTTGGCCGCTGAGCGAGGAGCTCGAGAAGCTCGAGACGATGTGGATTCGAAATCGCGGCCGGAACGCGCGTCAGCGCAGAATAAACATCATCCTTGAAGCGCCTTTTGGCTGCTGGGCCAAGATGTCGGAAGCTCACATTCAAGAAATTTATTGAATATAGGCGTCATTCCTCCCTCCCGGGACCGCGATTCTATAAAAGGCCACCGGATATGAGTCGTAGTTCGGTCTGCGTAACGCGCTCCCGAGAGGGACGACTACATCATGCCAACATCATCGGCGGCATTCCGTCGGCCACAAATCCATCAATCTCGCGCACGTGAGCATGGATCAGTGCGACCATGTGCGGATCATCGGACGTTTCGGTTACCGCAATTCCGCGGGCAAGCATAGCCAGCTGACGGCGATATTGTCTGCTCTTGGCAAACAGCGCCGGCACGCTACGGCTCATCGGGTACGGGAACGCTTGGTCTTGGTCGAGCCGCTCATACATCGTCGCGACGTGCTCCTGGATCGCCATAATTCCATTGGGAAGCGTCGTCACTGTGCGGCGACGAAACCATGGCGCTGGAAGAGCGCCATTCCGATGCGCATCGGGCCTCGCATATTGCCCGGCGCCATCACGTCCATCCCACCGCCCATCATGCCGTCAGCGGCCCCGGCTGTAATCGCGCTCGATTCGAATACCGCCCTGTTGCTAAAGTACAATCGTGTCCACAGGACGCGTAGCAGCGGTGTAGCGATGTAGCAATTCGCGTCGGTCGAGAATCGCTGTATCGTCTTTAACGAACTTCAACACCCGCACCGGCTTCGACGTCGCGATTCGAACGCTACATCGCGAGGTGCGTTATGCTTTCGTTTTTGCGGTCGACCCGGGCCCGCGGACGACGACGACCGGCACGGTGCTGCGACGTACGATATTTTCCGCAACGCTTCCGACGAACAAACGGCGAAGACCGCGGCGCCCGTGCGTGCCGACGACGATCAAATCCGCGCCATGCACCTCGGCTGCCTTAAGAATCTTTTCCGCCGGATCGCCCTCGGCGATCACGCTTTCGCACGCGACGCCATCCGCGCGTGCCCGCTCGGTTCGTGCTGCGAGTAGCGCGGTTGCCGTTGCGCGAAGTTCGTCGAGCATCGACATCGGGTCGTAACCGTACGTAGCGGCCTTCTCGAGTAACTCGATCGATTCGACAACGGCGCATAACACCAGCCGAGTACCCTTGCCTTTCGCTACGTCGAGCGCGAAGGCCGCCGCCGCGTCGCTTGGATCGGAGTCGTCAATTCCGCTGAGGACGCAATCGAAAACCGTTTCGCGGCCTTTCGCGCCGCGCGGCACCACGAACGTCGGTACGTCGGTGTGGCGCACGACCCCGTCCGCGGTGCTCCCCATGAAGAGCCGCTCCAGGCCGCCTTTGCCCTGCGTGCCCATCACGATCGCGTCGACGTGCCGCTCTTTTGCGAGCCGCACGATCGCGTGTGCCGGCCGCCCTTCGAGAACGGCGCTCGTCGCGACGAGCCCGGCGTCCGTCACGCGTTTCGCGGCTTCTGCAAGGATGGATCGCGCGGCAACATCGAGTTCGTGCGCGAGCGGCAACACGAGACCCGCACCGCCATTGGAGGTGGAGCTTTCGGCGATCGCACCGGCGTGATCGACGGCGTAGCACAGGAGCAGTTCGCTAGCGTGACGCCGAGCGAGAGCGATTGCAAACGCAACCACCAGATTTCCGGTATCGGAACCGTCAGTAGCCACGAGAATATGGTGCAGGATGCGGCTCATGCCGTACCCCGCCTTCGCGTTGCAGCGTCCGGCGTATGGGAAACGTTTATATTAACGTGATGGTCCCATCTTCGGCAATCGCCGGCACCGCAGTGCCGGGCAGTCGAACGGTGAATTGTGCGCCGCCGCCTTCGGTGTTGTGCACGTCGATCGAGCCGCCGTGCTCCTCGACGAAGCGCTTCGCCAACGCAAGTCCCAAGCCGCTGCCGGGCGTATCGCGCGACGCACCACCACGAAAACCCGGCTTGAAAATGTTCGCAACATCGACGCTATCGACGCCGGGACCGTCATCGTCGATTGTGAACGTGATGGCGCCGTCCGCGCCGCGGCAGTCGACGTCGACGCGCCCGCCGCGCGGCGTGTATCGAATAGCGTTCGAAACGATGTTGTTGACGATCTCGCCGATGCGGATCGGATCGCAGACGAAGTTGGAGCATTCCTGCTTGCGGACGGCGCACTGCAGAACCTTGAAAGCGACCCCACGTTCCTGCGCTAACGCCTCGAGCCCCAGCACTTCGTTCGTGATTACCTCGCAGATATCGACCGTTTGTGTGGCGACATCGAGATGTGAGGCCGCGGCCCCGCGCGGGACGTCGTTAAGCAGCGCGTCCGCCTCATGCAACGCCTGTAGCACGGCCGCGAGCCGGGCCGCGCTCGGCTCCAGCACGCCATCCTGAAACGCTTCGACGTTAGCAACCGCGACCGCGAGATGATTGCGAATTTCGTGGACGACGCTTCTCACGACGGGGCCACCATCTTGTAACCCACGCCGAATACGGTCAAGATATAGCGCGGGTTTACGGGATCGCGCTCGATGCGAGCCCGAAGGTTTGCGATATGCCGATCGAGCGTCCGATCGAAAATGTCCCCATCGGCGCTGACGCGTTCCAACAACTGAGCCCGAGTCAACGTTCGACCGACATTCGAAGCGAGCACGTCTAGAATCTTGAATTGCGTCGGCGTCACGTTGACCACTTCGTCATCGACGCGAAGTTCGTGCGCTCGAGCGTCGATCGTGATACCACCGACGAGCAGATTGGGCCGTCGCTCGGCCTCGCGATCTTCGCGCGTCGTCCGGTGCAAGACGCTCTTCACGCGCGCCACGACTTCGCGCGGGCTGAACGGTTTTCCAACGTAGTCGTCGGCGCCAAGATCCAGCCCGACGAGGCGGTCCGTCTCGCTCACGCGTGCGGTCAACATGATAACCGGCACGTCTCGTTCCGCCCGGATGCGCCGCAGCACTTCGGTGCCCGGATAGCCCGGGAGGTTGATGTCGAGCACCACGAGATCGGGCCGGTTGTCGACGAAGGCGGCGACGGCGGCCGGACCATCGGCGGCGATCACGACGAGGAAGCCTCGTCTCTCAAATACTGCGCTAGCACATCGACGATGGCTGGTTCGTCGTCGACCAGCAGCATGGTTCGTTGCGCTACGTCCCCCATTGGGAAAAGATTCGTGCTACGCGATGTTGCGCCTGGTAAAGGGCCCGGGCATTGGAGCTCGGCGTCTTCGACGTTGCCGCTGCCGCCCGGAGTTACGCCCCACGTGCGCCGGGGTGCTTCGTCGAGCCGGTGCGGGCGCATAAGCCTACTTAACCGCTTTAATCGGCAGCGTTAGCCAGAGCATACCCTTCCACCGCCGCAGACGACTTCACAATGTACCGCAAACGTTCCCGCCGTCTTAGGCGAGAACGACACTTCGGCGATCTTACCGGGCATGATAACCGTTTTTGCAAGCCCGAGTTGTGCCGATTCGACGCCATGAACGCCTTCGGAAGACGTGAAGCGCAACAGAGTCGGTTCGCCGACGTGCGTCTGGATCGTCGCCGGGATGAACGCCCAATTTTTTACGGCGATATCGATCGACGGGTGCGCCGAGGTAATGGCGGCGCTCGTAAAGACACTCGCCGCCGTCGCGAGACCGGCGATCAGAAACCGGCGTGCCGAAAGCAATTTTTCCATTTTGGAGCCTTGCCGTGCTTGCGGAAAAAGTGGTGGAGTCGCATTGCAGCTTGCGCAAGCGGGCATGCCAACGATAAACGTTGATCGATGTGACTCATGACGTCGCCAACGCGTCAAGGCAACGAAGGACCGGAGACGATGCCGCCCTCCAACTGAGGAGAACAGTGCGATGATTAGCAAAAAGACGAAAGTTCATCGACGAGAACGTAGCTCACAAGTGCGAATATTTGACGAAGATACGCGGTAGGCGCTCCAGGCTCGTCGAGATCTCCCAGCGTTAGCGAGACTTCCCCCACGTGTCAAGCTGAGACGGTACCAGTAACCTCCAAGATTTAGTGAGCTACTGGGCGTGAGAGGACGATACGTCATGGAAACCACAGCCGTCAACGGCGTAGCTTCGCGATCGGCACAATCG
>JAABUX010000454.1_pt1 | contig 69702 bp, 65 predicted proteins | sample 5561851 | NCBI WGS metagenome assembly JAABUX01 (sample SAMN10711883, study PRJNA513361) | rock metagenome | isolation source: Antarctica rocks | place: Antarctica: Victoria Land, Richard Nunatak red sandstone | collected 2016-01-03
AGTCACGAACCAGCAATCCGGCTGCGGCCTGCTCATGACCGAGTTCACCTCCGCCGACGGGCTCACCCGTATGCGCGAATCCAAGCGAAAACGCTACCTCACCTTCTATGACGACGAGCACCCTATCGCCGCGCAGATCTTCGGCTCAAACCCCGAAACCCTCGCCGAAGCCGCCCGCATCGTCCAGGACACCGGCTTCGACACGGTCGACCTGAACCTCGGCTGCCCGGCAAAGCGCGTCGTCGCTTGCAACGGAGGCTCCGGCCTGCTTCGCGACCTGCCGCTGATCGCGAGGATTTTCGAAACCGTCCGCGCCGCCGTCACCATCCCGTTCACCGTCAAGTTCCGCATGGGCTGGAACGATCACCATATCGTCTGTGTCGAGCTCGCCCGGCTAGCCCAGGAATCGGGCCTCGACGCGGTCGCCCTCCACGCCCGCACCCGCGAGGACGGCTACTCCGGCCAGGCCCGGTGGGAGTGGATCGCCTCCGTCAAAGACGCCGTGAATATCCCGGTCATCGGCAACGGCGATATCCGCACCCCCGAGGACGCCTGCGCCATGGTCGAGCAAACCGGCTGCGACGCCGTCATGATCGGCCGAGCCGCCCCGGCAAACCCCTGGATCTTCCGCCAGATCGCCCAGTACACTGCCACCGGCCGCTACGACGAGCCGACCGAAGCCGACCGTTACGCCCTTATCCGTACCTACTTCGGCGCCCTGCTCGGCGAGACCGACGACCAAGCCGGTACCCAGCAAAAAGAGGCCCAGGGCAAAATGAAGCAGTTCGCCTCCTGGTTCACCCACGGAGTCCCCGGCGGCGGCGGCCTGCGCAAAGCCATTTATGAGGCTAAAACCGGTCACGCGATCCTCGATGCCGTCGAATGCTTCTTCGAGCCGCGACTGCGTGAAGTTCGGCTGGGAACGGATGAGCTATGCGCCGTTTCAACTCTCGAGACCTCTGTACCTGCCTGAACCCCGGTCGCCATTGCTTCCATACACATATTTGTGCGAGATTTACACATCGACTCTTCCGGAGGATAAGCATGCGTACAAACATCGACATCGATGACGATTTGATGGAAGAGGCTCTTGTCAGAACCGGCAGCAAGACAAAGAAAGAGGTCGTGGAGATGGCGCTTCGAATGCTCGTACAAGTGCGCCGACAGGAAGGTCTTCGTTCTTTAAAAGGCATTCTGAAAGACGAGGGCTGGGGCTGGGGCTGGGATGGAGATTTACGCGAATCCAGCCTCCGCCGGTCGCCGGACACCCGGGAAGAAAAATAGTGGTCATCGTGGATTCAACGGTTTGGATCGACTTTGTTACTTCACGCGATAACGAATACACCTTCTGGCTCGAACAGCGGATGGGCCGTGACCCGATTGGGTTAACAGACCTGATCCTTATGGAAGTGCTGCAAGGAGTTCGCAATGACAAGATTTTCCTGCAGGTGCAGGATCGACTCACGCAGTTCGATGTATTCGATACCGGCGGCCAGGAGCTTGCGATCGAGGCTGCCGAGAATCACCGGTCCCTTCGTAAGCCCGGGTACACCGTTCGGAGGCAAATCGATTGCCTGATAGCAACCTTCTGCATCCACGAAGGCCACACGCTCCTCCACCGCGACCGCGACTTCGACGCCTTTGAGCACCACCTCGGGCTGCGAGTCGTGCACCCGTTACATCACTAATGGATCTGTGCCACATACTTGGAAGATGCTGTTAGCATTCTGTCCCAGGAAGCACATACGTCTTTCCAGCTTAGGGGGAATTCATGAAGCCATCCATACCGCCCTTCTTCGCTGCGCTCTGCATTCTAGCTACACTTTCAGTAATTTGCCAAGCCAGTGACAAAGGTATTCCGGCTGCTCAAGTTTTCCAGACACATATGCAGGTATCACAGGAATTCGGCAATCTCTTCTCCCGAACTATTTCGTTCCAGGTCTCCGGCTTCGATCCGTATGTGAGGAGAGTGAGTGGAAGCGGCGTATACAAGGTCGTTGCGGTATCTCCAGAGCAAGTCACTCTTGATGGCCAGTTCTTGTATGACGGGAATCCCATGAACCATAGCAAAAACGTCATTAAGAAGGGAGGGAGGGTTGTTTGTTGGCAGGACGATTGTGCCCCGGCGACGGATGCAAGTGGCTTATCGATCAATCCCCTGTTATGGGAGCGCCAGAGGGCACACTTCACGTTGGACAGACATGGGCGGTGAACATTGCGTTCGCTTGGGAGCTGGGACCTGCAGGAAAGCAAAAAGTGACAGTCATTTCATTAGACCCCACCCATGACACTGTGACCCTCAAGCGCGAAGGCAAGGGAGACGGGCCTTTTGCGGATGACGTGAAGACGTTGACTCTTATCAGGGAAAAGAAAAGCTATGCAGCGACGGTTTCAGGTGGCCATTCCAAGTGGAGCGGAATAACAACGTTCCGCCGTGGAATTATCCAAAGCGAAGCACTGATTGTCGAAAGGCCGGTAACGGTCGTTACGCAAAAGGCTGGCCAGAGCCCTGGCATCGAACGGCAATACATTCTTTTGAATGCGATTCCTCTGGCCCTACTTCACGATTGAGCTGTTAGGACGGGGTCTAGCGTTCCCCAGCAATCACCCGCGGCCACCGCTCTCCCGTTCCACCGCGCTTCCTGAAAATCACAGCCCGCTTCTTCCGCCATTTCTCATCCAGCGCCAACAACCGCCACTCCACCTCCGGCGCGAAGTGCTTCAGCACCGTATCCACGGTCGAGTGCACCCGCAGCGCGGTCACCACGAAATACAGCAGCGGCGGCTCGGGCGACAACTCCACGCCGGGAAAATACCCAGTCCGCGCAATCTCCCCCGCCGCATGCAGCGCGCGCACCCGCATCCAGTAATCCAGCCCCTGCATCGGCATATGCAGGTCCTCGCTCGTTTTCAACTCCAGAACCGCCAGCCGGCCCTCGCGCGTCACCCCCAGCAAATCCAGCATGCCTCGGTCCGCTGAAGCCAGCGCCGGCACCTGCGTGTACACGGGCGTAGGCCGCAGCGAAGATTCGAGTTCCCCTAAATCCGCGCGCAGCACTGATTCGAGCCATCGCTCCGGCTGCATCCGGTAAAGAGGATCACGCACACTCCCGCCGGGATGCCGCGACCGGAACAACCGCGCTACAAGCTCGCGCAGCATAGGTTCGGTCTCCCCGTTCAGCGGCGTTTCGCTCGCCCCCGCGCCAAACGTGATCCGGTCCTCCCGCGCGAACGAGGTCGCGCTCACCCCGTGCCGCACCCGCGCGAACTCCAGCCCGTGCAGCCGAAAACTGATCTCGGTCGCCGAGCGCGGCAGCACCTCCACTCGCGCCCGGTCTTCCGGCTCCAGCAGCCCAAGCACCTGCTCCACGGCAACCCGCGAGCGTTGCACCGCCGCTTCCGAGTTAAACGCCGAAACCAGATGCGCGCGCAAATTGCCGGAATCCGCTACCTCAGCCGGCTCCAGCTCCTCCCGCAGCTCGTCCAACTCCCATAATTCCCACTTGGCCACTCCGGGATGCAGCCACTGTAAACGCTCGCGCACCGTGCCGGCCATCCCCGTCGGCACCACAACCTTTACGCCCTCGACCACCCGACGCCCACCGGAGCGCGCCCGGCACTGCTCCAGCCAAAGCACCGCGACCGTCAGGATGCCGTCTACCGCGCTCTGCGTCTCTTCCCCGTTGATCGCGACCAGCGCCCAAACTGTCTGTCCGCGCTCGAGCATTCCACGCACGTAAGCAGGCCCAAATGAGTGCTCCAGGTCAGCCGCCGCCGTAAACGTATCGCTTTGCTTCAGGTCAGGAAAATACCGCGTCAGGACCCGGCTCAGCAGCACCATGAAGCGCTTCCGCGCCGTGTCTCGCGCAGTCGGCGTTCGCACGTCTCGGTCCGGCACCAGCCGCAGCACCTGCGGTTTCACCTGTCCGAACCGCTTTACCTCCAGCCGCAATGCCTCGCGCCGATCCTGAAGCCCCACGACCGTGCGCACCAGGTTACGGTCCTCACTCCAAAGTTGCAATACACAGCGACCGGCCGTCGCATCGAGGGTCCAGCGCGACGAGGCCATGTCGAAGAGCACGGTCCCGTCCTCGACCACGCAAGCCCGGGGATTGTCGGTCAGAAAACTCTCAAGCGCAGCGGCCAAAGCAGCCGGGGCAAGCGGTGGAGCGGTACGCGCAACCGATGTGACTGAGAGAGACAAGGCAATTCCAGCATGAGCCTGACCTGGGTGCAGGGCAAGGGTACTTCCGTGACCCCTCTACCAGCCCATGCGCTTGCGCAGCTCGGTTACATGCGCCGTGTGGTGTCGCCCATGCCAGCTATACAGCGCCACGACCTGCTCCAGGGTTGCCCGCCCGCTCTCCGGGTGCACATACCCGCGCCCAGTCCAGTCTTCCGGCCGCACCGACGCGAGCAATGCCGACATGCGCGCATGCAGCGGAACCAGCAACGCCAGAGGCGCGTCAACCGGACCGGAAACCTCGGCGGTTTCCGCCCACAGCTTCTCGTCATACGGCTTGACCGTGGGCCAGTCTTCCGTCAACGCCAGCTTCAAACGCAAAAAACGCGTGCATGTGCGAGTCAGCCACATGGTATGCGAGTTGGCGCAGCGTCCACCCACCCTCACGATAGGGCGTATCGACCTGAGCGACACCCAGGCCGTCATATGCCGAGGCAAAATGTATAGGAAGCGAGCAGATCGCCGCAAGATGCGCCTCTCGGTCCGCCGGACTTTGCTCCGGAAGACCGAGGGGAGAACGCTGGCTGAAATCAGGTTGAGACGTGGCCATGGCAACAGCCTAGCGCACTCATCGAAACCTCGGGTTGCAACGACTAGCGATGACCGTTAGCGTGATGGTGCCGGTGGTGGTGATGGCGATGACGACCCTGGTGATTATCCTGCGCCGCGAAGGCGGAGGCCGAGCAAAGGAGCGCGAGGGAGAGAACGACAAGCTTCTTCATGCGCCCATAGTAGCAAGAGACATGCCATTCTGTTGCGCAAATTGCAACGGAGCCCGCGTCTGAACGCGGTACCGCGGTCACGTGGACGTTCTCGTCTGTCTCGCCTAGAATCGTGAAGCTCCCGCCGCCCATCCAATCCGCAGGTACACTCTCTCCTCATGACAGATCCGGACCAGCAACAAAAGCAATTCTTTTCTCAAAAATTTGGCGTAACCGACACACTGATGGAGCGCTCCCTGGGCGAAGCGCTCTCCGCCGGCGGCGAGTACGCCGAGCTTTACTTCGAGTCGGTCGCCTCCACCTCCCTCGGCATCGATGAATCCATGGTCAAATCCGCCTCCCAGGGAGTTAGCGCCGGCTGCGGCATCCGTGTACTTTCGGGCGAGCGCACCGGCTATGCCTACACCGATGAGCTCTCGCCGGACCGCCTCCTCCGTGCCGCCCGCACGGCCGCGCTCATCGCCAGCGGCCCCGCCCGGCAAACTGTAGTCGGCCTCCAGGCCCCCCTGCCCGACCCGGCGCGGCCACGCCTGTACCCCGCGCCTGCAGCTGAGCTCGATCCCGAGCTCAGCACCAAACTCGCGCTCGTTATGCGCGCCGACAAAGCAGCGCGCGCCTACGATCCACGCATCACCGAAGTCCGCGCCTCCTACGGCGACGAGATAAAACATATCCTCATCGCCGCCTCCGACGGCACCTATGCAAGCGATATCCAGCCGTTGCTCCGCCTCAACGTCTTTGTCCTCGCGAAAGACGGCGGCAGCGCCACGCAGGAAGCCAGGACCGCACGCGGCACCTCCGGCGGCGGCGGACGTGTGGACATCACCTACTTCGACGACATAAAAACCCCCGAGTACTTCGCCCACGAAGCCGCCCGGCAAGCCATCCTGCAACTCACCGCTATCGCCGCCCCCGCAGGCGACATGGAAGTTGTGCTCGGTCCGGGCTGGCCCGGCGTGTTGCTGCACGAGGCTGTCGGCCACGGCCTCGAAGCCGACTTCAACCGCAAGAAAACCTCCGCGTTCTCAGGCCTTATCGGCCAAAGAGTCGCAAGCGATCACGTTACTGTTGTGGATAACGGAACAATTCCTTCGAAACGCGGTTCCATCCACGTCGATGACGAAGGCGCCGACTCCCGCGAAAACGTGCTGATCGAGAACGGCATCCTGCGTGGCTACATGAACGACAAGCTCAGCGCCAAGCTTATGGGCATCGCGAACACCGGCAATGGCCGCCGCGAAAGCTACCAGCAAGTGCCCATGCCCCGCATGACCAACACCTATATGTTGGCCGGGCAAGACGAGCCGGAAGACATTATCCGCAGCGTCCGCCGCGGTCTCTACGCGGTCAACTTCGGCGGCGGGTCAGTCGACATTACCAGCGGCAAGTTCGTCTTCTCGGCGTCCGAAGCGTACCTGATCGAAGACGGCCGGATTACCGCCCCCGTGCGCGATGCCACCCTGATCGGCAACGGCCCGGAAGCGCTTAAATACGTCTCCATGGTCGGCCACGATTTAGCGCTCGACGAAGGCGTGGGCAACTGCGGCAAGCAAGGCCAATGGGTGCCGGTGGGCGTTGGCATGCCCACGATCAAGCTCGACCGCATGACCGTTGGCGGCACGGGAAGCTAAAACAGCAACATACGAAGTGAACACAGCTTGGCGACGCACCAGGCACTTCATGCTAACCATAGGGTCGTTTTGGGTGGACAGAATAACACCACGAAGTAGTCAACTCATCAACCATAGAAAGAAGCTGCCATTTGCAAACATTTCGTGAATCACGTGATTGCTGACAGATGGACTGGTGTGTCTTGCAACGAAACTAAGCTAGACGCACCCATTATCGAGGAGCTAGACAACATTACCGCGGCTCTTGACGCAAAAGCGAGAACATTAGTCACGCTCGATGGAAAGAACGGAGCATATTTATATATCGGAGGAGGTGCCGGGCGGTACGTAACATATGCTTCTATTAAGGCTCAACAGCTCTGGAAACTTCTATCGGATAATGCTGACGCTGAAACAGTTTTACTCTTTGCGACGGACGCTTATTTCTTTTGAATCGTATGGCGGTGTTGCTGCAATCTGAGGGTTTGTATCTGCGCGGCAACCACCGTGCACAGAAGCAATACAGTGAATGTGGCGATGGAAACCAACACGCGGGTTTCGGGTGCTTTGATCCATCGCTTGCACGCAAACCAGAACGCCGTCGATACCGCTGCGGCAATGAGGAGGTAGACCGCCGCCAAACGGTTTGAAGCGTACCAAATTTCCGGGCTCGCCATGCTCGCTTTGGTGCGGAACCCGTAGAGTCCGTTCGGCGGCACAATGCCGAACAGCATCGGAACTGCCACCGCTGCCGTGAGGATTGGAATGGAAAGAAAAAATGCATCAAACCTGTTCATAAGCACCCGCCTCACCGCTGATCGCACTCAGCCATTCTGTGATGATTTGTGCAACAGCCCCGGATACCCCTGTCTGACCCAAGCGCAGAGATGATGGTCCAGCAGGGAAACCAGTGTGCTGCGTACTGCTTGTGCACTGTCCAATCAAAGACCGGATGTGCTCGAACTCACCTTTCCGACATGGGCGTCCCGACCGCACCCGAAATGTAGATGGGCAGGAAGACAACTTACCTATTTTACAGGTTGTTGACAAAGCGAAAGTGTTGCAAGCAGCTCGCATCTTTTCGAAAAAGGAAATCTCGATCCCTCTTTGAATGGCAAAAGCAATGTTGAATGTTTGGCATTCGCGAGTAGCTCGCCCACAACGGCTTGCAGCAATTGTGGGCGATCGGAAAAGATCACGGTGGGCGGCCTAAATAGGGATTGTAGAAATGCCAAAATGGTGCAATTTGTAGCAAATTGCCGAAAAGCTTCACAAATTGCAAGCGCATCACGGACAGTCAAGAACAGGGCTAAGCCGCACAAATAATTAAGTAAGAGGAGTGCACACTATGGCGAGGGAAACAAGATCCATGCCAGCCTACGTCGCCCAGTTCGCTGAACAAGCCGAAGCGATCGTCCAACAAGCCCTCAAAGCCGGCGCAACCGACGCCGATGTAGTCATCCGTGAAGGCGACGAGTTCGAAGCAAACGTGCGCATGGGCGAGCTCGAATCGCTCAAGGACTCAGGCTCGCGCGGTGTGGGCCTGCGGGTCTTCCTCGCCGGCGATGAAGGCCAGCGTGTCGGCAGCACCTCCTCGAGCGACTTCACCCCTGTAGGCATCGCGCATCTCGTCGCCGGAGCCATCGCGCTCGCCCGCATCTCCTCACCCGATCCCTCACAGGGCCTGCCCGAGCCGACCACCTTTGGCTCCTTCGATGGAGACCTGGCCCTCTACCACGACGACGTCTATTCCCTTCCCGGCCCCGAGCGCATCGAGTACGCGCGCCGTGTCGAAGCAGCCGCGCTCGCCGCCGACCCGCGCATCACCAACAGCGACGGCGGCAGTTTTTCAGCCGCCACCAGTCTCAAGGTGCTCGCCAATTCGCGCGGCTTCAACGGCGCGTCCCGTTCGTCCTACTGCGGCATCTCGGCGGTGCCCATCGCCACAGGCAAAAACGGCGAAATGCAGCGCGACGGCTGGAGTTCCAGCGCCCGCACCCTCACCAAACTCGAGTCACCCGAGCAAGTCGGCCAGGAAGCCGCGCGACGCACCCTGCGCCGCCTCGACGGACGCCGCGTGCCCACCCAGCGCGTCCCTATCGTCTTCGCGCCCGAGGTGGCCCGCTCCATTATTGGAGCCATGGCCGACGCCGCGAACGGCGACGCCATCTACCGTGGAGCCAGCTTCTTTACCGGAAAACTCGGCCAGCAGGTCGCCGCGTCCTCCATCACAGTGATTGACGACGGCACCTTGCCCGGTCTATTCGGCTCCGCGCCCTTCGACGGCGAAGGGCTCCCCACCCGCTGCACGGTGCTGATCGAGAACGGCATCCTGCGCTCCTGGCTGCTCAACACCTATACAGGTCGCAAGCTCGGCCTGCCCAGCACCGGCAGCGCCGCGCGCGGGCTCGCCGGCAACCCGGGCATCGGCACGCATAACCTGTTCCTGCCCGCGGGCGATCAGACACCTGAGCAGATCATCGCCGCCATTCCCCAAGGCCTTTACCTGACGGAGTTCCTCGGGCGCGGCGTCAACATGGTCACCGGCGACTACTCGCGCGGCGCCTCGGGCATCTGGATCGAAAATGGGCAGCTCGCCTACCCCGTGCAGGAAATCACAGTTGCCGGCAATCTCAAGGAAATGTTCTTGAACATCTCCGCAATCGGCAACGATCTCGAGTTCCGCTCGAGCACCGCTTGCCCCACCCTGCGCATTGAGGGCCTCACCATCGCCGGCGCGTAGCTCCGCGGTTCCGGCCGTAGCCAAGACCGGTTTTTACCTCGTAAAACAGCCACGAGCGCATTCTGACATCCCTGGCAGGAACGGCTTGCTTACCTTGGTAAGTAAATCGCCGCTATTTGAGTCATCATTTTCCGATGAGTTGCCGATAATAGCGGAAGACCTCCCTGCCCGCGCCAGGCACACGGCCTCTGCCGTGACTTGAGCAAAAGCACGGGTTGCGCATGGGGCGCCTACAATGGAGAACAAGCCGGAAACAGTAGAAAATGCCCTGGCCAGCATGCGGCCACCGATCCCCGGCGGCGAGGCTGCAAACCACACTTTGCCGCAGTTGCGCGAAGGCTCATTGGTGTTCTGCCAGGCGCAGCGGGTCATCTATAGCAGCAGCAACCTGCGATCGGTACTCAGGCTTCCGGAAAGGTATCCGGTGGCCAGCCGAAGTGTAACCGAACTGGTCGCGTTCGCATGCGGCCCGGAGCAGGAATCCTTTCGCGCCATGCGTTCCTGGCTGGATCAGCTCAGGGTCCAGTCGACCCCTGTCGACACCCCTCCGCTGGTGCTGCAAACAGCTAATGACGCCCGTACCCTGCATGTCAAGTTCAATCCAATCGGCGACGAGCACTGGATCGCCTCGTTCGAAGACGTAAGCACGGATGAGCAATCCGACGATCAAACGTTGGCAATAGCTTCCCGAGATCACCTGACCGGCATTGGCAATCGCGCGTTTTTCGAAGGTCGCCTGGATAAAACATTGGCCTGCCTGGCGGAGGGTGAAGTAGCGAACACGACATTGTTTTTCCTGGACCTGGACCGCTTCAAGGTGGTCAATGACACCCTAGGGCATGCGACCGGCGATGCCCTGCTACGCCTGGTCAGTGAACGGCTCCGGCAGTCATTGCGCGACTCTGACACCCTCGCCAGACTCGGTGGAGATGAGTTCGCCATCCTGCTCGCCTCGGCCTCCGGCAAGGATTCGGCCGCGTCCTTAGCCACGCGCATTATTGACATGGTGCAGCGGCCGTATCTGATCGATGGAAACGTGATCAACATTGGTGCGAGCATCGGCATCGCGATCGCGCCGGAGGATGGTACGTCACGCGATCAATTACTGAAAAGCGCGGATCTGGCGCTTTACCAATCCAAAGCCGCGGGTCGGGGAGTCTTTCATTTCTTCCAGCCTGCCATGCAGGAAAAGGCGCAGCGGCGGCGCTCGCTCGAAATGGATCTGCGAAAAGCCCTGGTACTGCGGCAGTTCGAACTGCACTACCAGCCGCAGATTGATGTGGAAACCGAAACTGTGATCGGGCTCGAAGGTCTTCTGAGGTGGCGCCATCCGCAACGCGGTCTCGTGCTCCCAGGAGATTTCATCCCGCTCGCAGAGGAGCTCGGGCTAGCTATTCCGATTGGCGAATGGGTATTAAAAACCGCTTGCCGCGAAGCCATGCGCTGGCCGGACTCGGTGACCGTTGCAGTGAACGTTTCCCCGTTGCAGTTCGAGATGGGCAAGTTTGCAAGCACGGTTGAGAAAGCATTGAGCACCGCGGGCCTGCCCGGGAGCAGGCTCGAGATTGAAGTCACTGAAAATATTCTCCTGCGCGATAGCCAAACCGTTCTCGTCACACTCATGGCCTTGCGTGCGCTGGGCGTTCGTGTGGTCATGGACAGCTTCGGGACCGGCGTCGCCTCGCTGAGCCAGCTTGTCAACTTTCCCTTCGACAAAATCAAGATAGACCGATCGCTCATCGCCCTCCAGGGTGGAGACGCGAAGAATCGTGCGATCGTGCGTGCCATCTCCGCCCTAGGTCACAGTCTTGGCATATCCACCCTGGCCGAAGGGGTTGAGACAGCGGAGCATCTCGCGCACGTTCGGTCCGAGGGGTGCCAGTCCGTCCAGGGTTTCTATTACAGCAAGGCCGTCCCCTCGAGCGAACTGGCCGCTCTGATTACCAACCTGTTTCCGGCCACCGAGTCCGGCAACCAACAAGTGAAGGAGATGCATGAGCAGCGAACTTTTTAAAATTCTTTACTGCAGCCGCAATTTTATTGGGGGTGGCCCAGCCCAGAACGATGCCGAGATTAGCCAGATCCTCGCAACGGCGCGCGCCAACAACAGTCGGCAAAGTGTGACAGGAGCGCTGCTGTTCAATTCCGGCTGCTTCGCCCAAGTGCTTGAAGGCCCGAGAACGGCTATCGAGCAGATCTTTGAACGCATTCAGCGCGACCCAAGACATGGCGACGTTACGGTGCTCGAAAGCGGGAGCGCGGCGAGGCGGGATTTTCCCGAGTGGTCCATGGCGCACGTGCAACCTCCATCCGGGGCGCAGGCGACTGGCGTGGCGGCTACTCTCGACCAGGCCCTCTCCCATCCGGAGAACTCCGGCAGAGAAGTGCTGGAGTTGCTGCGGAACCTCGTGGTTCAGGAGGATTAGCCGGATCAATGCTTCGCCGCCTTGAACACACAAGAAGAGCTATCTACGATTAAATTGTGCTGTGCACGCGGTAAATGGAGCTCGCTCAAGTCAGTCAGGATCCGCGCTGAAGGAGTACTTTCCTTGCATTCCAACAGTGGCGACAAGGCGGGGGGCTTTGCCGTAGGCTCAGGAAGCGCGATGTTGTTTTCTCATGAGATCGATTTCGACCCTGGCGAGCCAGATCTGGTGCTTGCTCGTTTACCGGCTCGGCCGGCTGTATTCGCATTGCGCGGAGTAACAGGTGAGCCATACCTGAACCGCACAGCTAATCTGCGGCAGCGGCTCATACGGCTGCTTACACCCGCGCCCACACAGAGCCGGCGACTGCAGCTTGCCGGCCTGGTTCGCCGTATTGCCTGGACCGAAACAGCGTCTGACTTTTCTGCGCAGCTCCTGCTCTATCGCGCTTCGATAGCTGTCTACGGCGAACGTGCTGCACAACGGCTTCATCTCCGCGCGCCGTATTTTCTGCGAATGGGCATGCGCAACCGCTTTCCTCGCGTCTGGGTGACCAACACACTTACGCTTGCCGCAGCCGATGACCTGTTTGGTCCCTTTCCGTCGCGTCATGCCGCCGAACGCTATGGGGAGGCAGCACTCGATCTTCATCTGCTGCGACGCTGCTTTCAAGACCTGGAGCCCGACCCAGTGTTTCCCGGCTGTATCTACTCCGAAATGAAGAAGTGTCTCGCGCCGTGTTACGGCGGCTGCTCCGATGAGCGATATGCGGAGGAAACCGCCGCAGTGCATGGTTTTTTGCGCACGCGCGGAGCAAGTTTGCTCCAACTGCTTGCAGGGGAGCGTGACCACGCCAGTGAGGTCCTTGACTTTGAGGCAGCGGCAGCGGCGCACACGCGCTACAGCAAGGTACAAGCCGTCGCTGCGCTCGCGCCGGAGATCGCGGAACCCCTCGGCGCCCAGCACGCCGTCATGGTGCAGCCTGACGCCGAACCGGATCAGGTTGCGCTATACCTATGGAAAGGTGGCATCCTGACCGGGCCTGTGCTGTTCTCGGTACTTGGCATGCGCCTGCCCAATGAGCAATCCGGGTCGAGTTCCCTGTTCGCGCATCCAGCTGCCTACGCCGCCGTGCCTCTCGAGCCTGCAAACCAGGAGGCACCGCAGCAGCAGACCGCTGTAGAAACACCCGAGGATCGCCTTCGCGAAGCGCTCGATGTGCTCGCAGGGCAAAACAACAGTGCCCATCCAGACCCCGGCAAGCAGGTACTGTGCGATCACCAGGCACTCCTTGCAAGGTGGTACTTCCGTCCACAAGCCAAGCGCGAAGGCGAACTGGTCCTCGCGGATCCAGCGCATGGCACTGTACCGTTCAAGCTTCTGCTGAGGGCGACTGCCCGTGTTTACCGTACCTATGCGGAGCGGCACGCACCTGCGCAGACGGTCGCCCATGCGCCCTGACCGAGGTGCGGATTCCAGGAAATTTGTTCCACGTGGAACATCCGCACGAGCCTGCTTCTGCCGTTCTGATTGCAACCTATGTAGTTGATTCTGCAAGATCTGCGGGTATGCACGGCGTGTGGCGCAGAGTTTTGCCGCTCCATAGTAGGAAGGCTGTTCTCCCTTGGGAAGAGACGGTCCGGAGGAAGCAACGCCGATCCTTGACGCAAGCGCTACCGATCAGGCAGGCCGATAAACTGGCCTGCTTCGCTCAGAGCGATCCGGCCTTTGGATTCCTGGTCAGCGCTGCTCTAAGCTTCAGTGCTGCCTCTCAGCTACTGACCGTGTGCGTCGAGCCAGGTTCTCGCATTCCCTTCCTGCGCCGTACGGAATTCGACGCAGTCGTTGATCTGGGTTTGCGCGATGCTCAGTCCACGAGCGGAGGCGTGGACGGGGTGAGTGGTGTAGAAATCCTTGACCTCCTGCGCCTTTTCAGGGGAGCAGAACGAGCCGGCTGCCCGCACGATCGCGCCGCCATTCATCTCGGTCAACTGGGCGGAAACCGCGGGCCAATTCCCCTGGATATACTTCCACGCCGTATCGTGCGTAGCCGGGTTACCGAGCGCGCCGGCCAGAATAAATAACGAGTCCTGATTCTTGACCTTGCCGGATGCGGCATAAGCCATGGCCCGGTTTGTCAGCGCCGGGTCCTGGAACGCGGCCAGCAAGCCGAGCGCCTGTTCCGCGTGTTGGGGATTGTTGTCTGTTTCAAAAACCTTCTGGAACTGGTCGAACAGCGTCGCGTCGCCATTCTGCGCGGCAACGGACAAGGCCGCCGGCTGGAGCGTCGGGTCCACCGAGTCCGGGTTCCCGAGATACTGCGCGGTCAGCTTTTTCGCTGCGGCAATCGTATCCGGATCTTTCCCAATACCTCCGACGAGGGAGAACAGCTCGGCGCGTAGTTCGGCTTTTTCCGGCGAGTCGTCCCCGGCGGGGAGGCCCAGTTTCGCAAGCTCAGGCTTGTAGGTGCGGACGACCCAGGCAGCGAACTGCTGTTTCTCCTCGGGTGTCGCGAGCAGCCGCGTGTTGATGGAGCGCAGACCGTTCAGCACGGTTTCTGTTACTTCCGCGCTCTCGTCGGCGCGGGTGGCCGCGGCCAAGTCGAGGGTGTCGCCGACTTTACTTTTCCCGGCGCGCACCTGCGCCCACTGGTCGCCGATCAGGCTGATGCGCTCGCTGGGCGTGAGGCCGCTTTCAATCCGCGCGACTAGTTTGGCCTCGGCCGCAGCTGGATACAGACTACGGTAATAGCCTTTACCACGCGCATTGGCGAAGAAGAGCGGGCTTTGCCCTGCGGCGAGTTGCGCTCCCGCGCCGCTCAACAGCGGACAGTCCGCAAGGGTCGACTGATTAGGGGAGCTCTTGAAGCAGACCGGCACGGTCCAGGTCTGCGCAGATTCACTCGCGTGGGCTCGCTGTGCGGCGGGGCTCAGAAAAAAACGGCTTTGTGACGCAGTGACTTGACCGTTGGCGGGCTCGGCGAACTGGATCAGCGGCACACCGGCCTGTCCGATGAAGCTTTCCATGATTCGATCCACGGGCTTGTGGCTGGCCGCGGTCTGCGCGCTCCAGAAATCTTCCGCCGTCGCGTTGCCAAACAGGTGTGCCTCTAGGTAGTTGTGCACCCCGGTGCGGAACTGCTGCTCGCCCAGGTAGCTCTCGACCATGCCCAAAATCGCGCCGCCTTTCTGGTAGGTGATGCCGTCGAACATTTCGTTGATTTCGTCCGGAGTGTTGGCCTCGGCGCGGATAGTGCGCGTGATCGCCTGCGCATCCAGGTTCAGGGTCGAGTCGAGCGAGACAGCTTCCTGCTCCGGCACATGCCAATCGGGGTGCCAGGCGGCGACCGGCTTGTTCTCCATCCAGGTAGCAAAACCCTCGTTCAGCCACAAGTTATTCCACCACTGCATCGTGACCATGTCGCCGAACCACTGGTGGGCCATTTCATGCGCCACAACCTGCGCCACGCGCTGTTTCGCGTCGACAGAGGCGTGCTTTTCGTCGACGAGGAAGTCGGTTTCACGATAGGTGATGGCGCCGAAGTTCTCCATCGCGCCGGCTTCGAAGTCGGGGATGGCGATCATGTCGAGCTTAGGCATCGGGTACTTAATGCCGAAGTAGGTGTCGTAGTAGTGGAGCACGAACTCCGCCGCCTGCACCGCGTAGGGCGTTAGCGCGAGCTTGTCCGGAGTGGAGCAGGCACGGATGGGCACGCCGTCGCTCTCGCCCTCGGTGCAGACAAAGTCGCCCACCAGGAAAGCGACCAGGTAGGTCGACATCTTGGGGGTGGTCGCGAAGTGCAGCGTGTGCTTCCCTGCTTCCGCCGGCTTGTCTGAAATGATATTGGTGTTGGAGATGGCGGTGTCATTCGCGTTGACCGTGAGGCTTACGTCGAAGGTGGCCTTGTAGGCCGGCTCATCGAAGGACGGAAAGGCGCGACGCGCGTCGGTCGGCTCGAACTGTGTGACGGCATAGTTGCGCTTGGCTGTCTTGGACAGGTAGAAACCGCGGAGCTGGCCGTTGAGAATGCCTGAGTAGCGAATATGGAGCGTCATGGGGCCGGCTGGGAGGGGCTTGGGAAAGGTGAATGTTGCCTGTTCCTTTGCCTTATCCTCGCTGACCTGCGCGGTTTCGCCCCCGGCCGTGACGGACTGAAAGGCGATCTCCGCCGCGTTCAGCGTAACGGTGTTCGACGGCGCGGCCAGCAGCGCATCGATGGTTTCGTCGCCCGCGAAAGTGGCGTTGGTGAGATTGGGCGTGAGCGCGAGCGTGTAGTGCTGCGGGGTAGCGTTAGCGGGCAGGCGCTGGGCGAGTGTAGCGAGCGGCAAACCGACAGCAAAGAGAGCGAGAAATAGCGAGGAATGACGGCACAACGCCATGCAGCAACCTTTCGGGACAAACAATGCGGGGGATGAGGGGAGCAAGGGAAATGAAGAGTATGGTTCGCGTGCGGCTAGGCTGCGCCCTGCGTACTGCATTCGCCTTCGGGCCATGCGCTCTTTTAAAACTGGACGTCACTGTAAGCTTAAAGTTGACGGCTTAGTGTTTCAAAACCTTTGTTCATGGTTTGATCAAGCCGTTCTACCCGGCCGTTGAGTGCGCGTAGTTCGGATTTAGTCTCACGTAACTCCGGGGCACCAGATCCTGAATGATCTGTCGTACACCACCTACGACGGACTCCACTTTTTCAAGGTTCACCATCACCTCACTCCTCCGCGATGGATGTGCGTGGAAGGCACCTATCGCTTCTCAACAGAAAGGTATCAGGATTCGCGGTAATCGAGCAGAAAAAGCCCGGAGAGTGCAAGGCACACGGGCCAGAGGAGGCCGGCGATTCGGGCGGCGCGGGTGCCGGGCAGGCGAAGCTGAAGCCAGCGGGCGGAGCCGGCGGTAGCGCCCATGACCGCGATGGGCGTGTGGGCCAGTTCGGCCAGCATTTCATCCTTCACGTTGCTTAGCCCGTGCGAGTGCGTGAGCAAGGCCGCGCCCCCGGCGGCGCACAGCAGGGGGAAGACGTAAGCCGCGCGCGGCGAGCGCCAGCGGCCGGTGGCCACGGCCCACTCGAAAATTGCGAAGCAGGTAATGAGCACAGCGTATAGGCGATGCTCGAGGACGTCGGGGAAGGCGAAACTGGCCCAAAAGGGTTGTGGGCCGAGCGGCCAGCTTGCAGCATCGGCGCGGAGCACGATGAACATGGCCAGCGCGATAAATAGCAGCGGCCAGTTGGTGGCAAGCGAGCGCAGGCGGCCGCGCGGCAGGGCGCGCGAGGCAAAGGCCAGCAGGGCGCAAGCGAGCACGATGAGCCCGGCCCAGTGGTGGTTGTACTCCGACCAGGCACGGCCGCTCGCGTCGCTCGGTGCACCTGCGCTGAATTGCGCGGATTCGACGGCGGCCTGAATGTTGCCGGGATCGGACAGTTGGGCTACGGGCGGGCTGGTCAGCAGGGGCGGCTCCGGGCGCATGCGCTCGACGATTTCGTGCATGGAGAGGCGATCCTGCTGAAGATCGATGGCGGGCGGTTGCGAGGTAAGGGAGGCCGCGGCAAGGATCGCGGTGATGCCAAGCCCGATCTCCGCCTCGGAAAAGCGACGCAGGCGCAGGAGAAAGGGTTGCGGGTGGGCTGCTTGAGAGCCGCCGCTAACGGAGGGGAGTAAGTTTTTGGGGCGTAGTAGCCGGTAATTGCCCGCGCCGAGCAGCAGCATGGCGAGCAGCAGGTAGGTTTTGGCCAGCACCATGACACCGTACGTAGTGCCGTAGAGGCCGGCCCACGAACCGACATAGAACCAGCTCATGCCGACGCCGGCGAGAACCAGGAGGGGCACGCTGACCAGCGCCATGGCGGAGTAGCGGCGGGCGAGTGTTTGCGCTTCCCCCAGCGTCAGGCTGGTTCGCAAGGCGAGCAGGAGAAACAGCATGGCGCCGACCCAGCCGGCGGTGCCGAGGTGGTGGAGGGCGGTGAAGCCCATCAGCAGTCCGCGATCCTCCATGCGCGAGGCGCCGTGGCTCTGCGCCACGGAGGCACCGAGCACGACGGCGGCAGGCAGGAGGGCTGCGTAGGCGCTCCATGGCGAGCGCAGGCGCAGAAGCAGGGCGAGCAGCAGGGTGCCCGCGATCTCGAGCGTGCCGGCTACGAAAAAGTTGGCGGAGACAAGGGCGGGAAATGTGAAACCGGAGCCGCCCATCAGGATCGCGACCGAGAGGCCGACGGAGGCAGCCTGCACGAGCGCGAGGGCGACGGCGAAGCGGCTGGCGATACGGCGCGTGTGCTCGAGGGAACCGGGGTTTGAGGCGGCAGGCAGGGCGGCGATAAGAAGAAACAGTAAGCCGCCGAGGGTGCAGGCTTCGAGTGAAAGCGACGCCGCGCGCAGCAGGACGCTTAGGAGGTCAAAGTCTTTGAGCAGCCAGATCACTATGCTTTAGAGTACCGGATTGCGGTTCGGACTCGCCCGATGGCGCTACTCAACCCGGAAAGGGATTTCGCCGCGGGTGATGTGGCCATCGGCGGCGAGCGCCTGCCAGCGCAGGGTGTATGCGCCCGGGCGCAGGCCGTTCGCATCGGAGGCGATGGCATCGGGCGAAGTTTGCGCCGCAAGCTTGAGGGCATGCGCCGGAGCATCCGGCGAGACGAGCGACAAGGTGCAGCGCGGGCCATCGATGCGCGAGTTGAATTTCAGGTCGATATGCAGCTGATTGCCGTGCACCACTCCGTTCAGCTTGGGCGTCGAGGCAACCAGAACGGCATGTGCGAGTGCCAGTTGCGGTGCGGCGAGCGCCAGGGCAAAAAGAACAGGGACGCGAAGTGATTTGAACAAGTGAGAAGCTCCTTTTCAGGCTTGCGTGTCGGCGTGGTTCAGCCGAGCCGGTTGGAGGCCATGCGGACAGACTGGCCGCTGATTTCAGCAGCGCGCGCCTCTGCGTAGGCGGCGGCGCCCATCAGCGCCGCACGGCTTTCCAGGATGATGTGGACCGGGGTGTGGACGAGCAGGTCGCTGAGGCGGCCCTTGTCGGTAAAGGCTTGCATGAACGTGCCGTCGCGCATTTTGTCGAGGATTTTGGGAGCGATGCCGCCGCCGATGAACATGCCTCCGGTAGCCAGCACCTTGAGCGCGAGGTTTCCTGCTTCAGCCCCGTATACCGAGACGAAGATATTGAGGGCGCGAGCGCACAGTTCGTCCTTCCCGCCTCCGCCCAGCTCGCCGATGACGGCGTTCGGGTCTTCCGTTTCCATACGCTGTTTCAGTTCCGGGGATTCGGGGAGGTGTTTTTCGTCGCGGAGGAAAGCATAGACATTTTTCAGGCCGATACCGGCGATCACGCGCTCGTAGGAGACACGGCCGCCGAGCAGTTTCTGCAGATAGCGCAGAAGATCGATCTCGGTCTCATTGCGCGGGGCGAAGTCGCAGTGGCCACCCTCGGAGGCGACCGGGACGTGCTGCTTGCCATTCCACATCAGCAGAGCCTCGCCCAGTCCGGTACCGGCGGAGACCAGGCCGCGATTGCCGACCATGCTGGGGTCGCCGGGGCTCAGGGTATAGACCTGGTCGCGGGTGAGCTCGGGGATGCCGTAGCCGTTGGCTTCGAGATCGTTGATGAGAAAGACGTGATCGATGTCAAGGTTGCGCGCGAGCTCGCGCGCGTCGAGCAGCCAGGGCAGGTTGGTGAGCTTGAGGCGGCCGTTGCGCACCGGGCCAGGTACGCCGAAGCAAGCCGAGGTGATTTCGGGATGGTTGTTCCGCGCGGAGAATGCACGTACAACGGCTTCGAGTCCGGTGTAGTCCTGTGCGGGGTAGCGCTGTTCCGTAACGTGCTGCAATTGTCCGTTTTGAAAGTCGTAAAGCGCCAGAACCACTTTGGTGCCGCCGACGTCACCGGCCAGAATCATCGCGAGAGCTCCAGGTGGCCGGCTCCGTCCGGGCCGGGTTTGGGCAGCTTGGCGGCTGCTTTTTCATCAAGCAGGAACAGCAGCGAGCCGTTTTTCGGCTGGATCAGTTGGGCCGGGGTTTCGTCCACGTCCGGCTCGCCGTAAAGGACGCGCTCGAGCGGTGCGGCTTTGTCGTCACCGCCGATCAGGAATACGACTTCCAGCGCTTCATTGATAACCGGCGCGCTCAGACTGATGCGCCAGGTGTCCTTCTGCGGGACGTGATTGGCAAAGGCGATACGGCCCAGCTCGTGAACGCCTTCAGTGTGCGGGAACAGGGAGGCAGTGTGGCCATCATCGCCCATACCCAGCCAGACGATGTCGAAACGCGGCGCTTCGGCGCCTTCAAGACGGAACTCGCGACGGATCACTGACTCATACTTTGCCGCGGCCTCTTCCGGGTCGAGTTCGCCTTCAATGCGGTGCACGTGCTCGGGGGCCAGCGGGACTTTCGAGAGCAGCTGCTCGTTTGTCATGCGGTAGTTCGAATCCGGGTCGTCGGGACCGACCGGGCGTTCATCGACCCAGAACAGCTCGACCTTGTCCCAAGGCAGATCTTTTCCGTAAAACTCGTTTCCATCGGCCAGCAGAGCAAACATCTCCTTGGGGGTGGACCCGCCCGAGATCGCGATTCTTGCGCGGCCGCGTTTCTCGATGGCCTGCTGGACGCGCTCAGCAAAATGCTGGGCGGCTGCGCGGGCCAGGGCATCGCTGCTCTCATAAACGCGGTAGATCACTTTCAGATACTTTGCCATGGCTCTTTCCTCTTGTTTTCTAAACCGCGTGCCAGGTGTGATTTTCTGTTGCCAGCAAATCTTCGGAACTCTTCGGGCCCCACGTGCCGCTTGCGTAATTTGGGAAATCCTTGGGTGGATTCTTTGCCCAGGCTTCCAGCAGCGAGGTGTAGAGCGCCCAGGCCACCTCAACGGCCTCCCGGTGCGAGAACAGCGTCGCATCGCCGAGCATGGCGTCGAGCAGCAGGCGCTCATAGCCGTTGGCCGTGTATTTACCGAAGGCGTCGTTGTACTTGAAGACGGCCTGGACGGGGCAAATGGTGGTGTCGGGGGTAGGCAGCTTGTTGCCGAAGACGAAGCTGATGCCCTCGTCCGGCTGAATGCGGATGCGGATCAGGTTCGTGGGAATACCCTGGCATGGACCTTGGGACGCGCCGGTAAAGATCTGCTTTTCCGGCTGCTTGAACTCGACGACGACCTCGGTAACACGTTTGGCGAGGCGCTTGCCCGCACGGAGATAAAACGGCACCCCTTTCCAGCGCGGGGTATCGATCGAGAGCTTGACGGCAGCGAAGGTTTCGGTGCTGGAGTTGGGGTCGACGCGGTCTTCCTCGCGGTAAGGTTTCGCCTCTTGCTGGCCGCCTTTGCCGTCGCTGATCTGGCCTTTGCCGTACTGGCCGCGGACGGCCGTCTCTTCGGTCAGCTGCTGAATGGCTTTGAACACCTTCAGCTTTTCCTCGAGGATGCCCTTGGCCTCGAACTTCGCAGGCGGCTCCATCGTAACGAACGAGAGCATTTCCATCATGTGGTTCTGGAGAATATCGCGCGAGGCGCCGGCTTTCTCATAGAACGGCCCGCGGCCTTCAATGCCGATCGACTCGGCAGCCGTAATCTGGATGTTCTCAATATATTTCGCGTTCCATAACGGCTCAAACAGCGCGTTGGCGAAGCGGAAGACGAGGATGTTCTGCACCGTCTCCTTGCCGAGATAGTGGTCGATGCGAAAGATCTGGTCTTCCTTGAATACCTTCGCGACACCGTCGTTAAGCGCTGTTGCTGACTTCAGGTCATGGCCGAACGGTTTCTCGATGACCACGCGGACGGTGGCGCCGTCGGCAGGCTTGTCCATGCCCTGCTCGCCGAGCTTATCCACGATCTCCTGAAAATACTCGGGCGCGACGGCGAGGTAAAACAGGCGATTGCCTTTGGTTCCCTTTTCCTTGTCGATGCCGGCGAGTGTTTCTTTGAGCTTTATGTAGCCGTTCGAGTCGTCGAAATTGGTGGTGAAGTAACTGACCTTGCCCATGAGTTCGTCGAGCTTCGCGTCGCTCTCCTTTGCGCCGGAGTCGACAATCGCCTTTTTCATGTCGGGCGTGAACGTTGCGCTCAGGTCGCGGCGGGCTACACCAACAATGGCAAACTCTTTCGGCAGCAAGCCGCTTTCTTCAAGGTGGAACAGCGCAGGCAATAGTTTCTTTTTGGTGAGGTCACCGGAAGCGCCGAAAATCACGACAATGGTCGGCTCGGGTGCTCGATTGGCAACACTCGCAGTTGCACTTGTCACAAGATCGGGGGTCATGGCAGTGTCGCTATTGCTCATCGTCTTCCTTGTATGCTGGACCGTTACAGCAGCCCTAGTGTTTGCAGCTCGGCGCGCAAGGCGGCGGAGCCGGTGTACTGAATAGCGTGGAGGCCGAGAGCTCGCGCTTCCGCGGCGTTCTTTTCACGGTCGTCGATAAAGACCACCTCGGACGCAGGCTTCTGCAGCACTTCGAGCGCCATTTTATAGATGGCCGGATCGGGCTTGCGCAGCCGGACATACCCGGAGCAGAGAAAAACGGAGAGGTATTGCCTCAGGCCGAAGCGGGCGAGGCGCAGGTCGTTGAGTTCGCGCGACTCATTGTTGAGCTGACCCATCCGCACACCGCCCTTTTCGTGCAGTTCCCTAAGCACCGGCATGGCGGTGTCGGGGATCAGCATGGATTGATCTTCAATCGCTTTTCTGACGGCTTCGGGCGAGAACGGGCGCGGCTTGAAGAAGAGTGTGCGTTTGAGGTATTGGTCGAAGTCGATGGTGCCCTTCTCCCAGGGATCGTTTTCGACTTCGTGCCGCTGCTCGAACTCCTGGCGGTCTTCGGCCGAAAGCTCGAACTTGTCGAAAACGACTTTGCGTTCATTGTGGTCCCAACCGTTGGTGAGCAGCACCCCGCCGATATCCCACAAAACCGTGCTGAACTGACTCATCGTGTGCGTGTGCCCTTCGGGATGAACTGGGACTGTTGGATGCACTGGGTGGGATCAACAATGCAGAAGTTGAAACGGGAACAGGCGTCGTGTGGACGCCTGTTTTCCTGCTCTGGCAAGAGAATCCAGGGTCGCTGAGGAGCGAAACTCCTCAGTCCTGATGCTCTCTGGCTTTTGCCTCTTCATTCACACCGGCCAGCGCCGGGGTTGCCTTCCCGCCGCCCTCCAGCAGCGCCTTCGCGCGCTTCACGATGTTGTCCACGCCGAAGCCGAGTTTTTCAAGCGCGAGCGTACCGGGGGCCGATGCGCCAAAGCGGTCGAGGCCGATTACGTCGCCGTGGCGGCCGACCCACTTCCACCACCCCAGCGTCGCGCCTGCCTCGACGGCGAGCTTGGGCACGTGGTTGGGCAGTACCTCGAGCTTGTAGCTTTCGGGCTGCCGCTCGAAGAGCTGCCAGCTCGGCATCGAGATGATGCGTGCCGTGATGCTTTCCTTCTTGAGCTCGGCGGCGGCTTTGATAATTTGCCAGACCTCGGCGCCGGTTGAGACCATGATCAGGTCCGGAGTGTCCCCGCCCCTGTCGACAACGTACGCACCCTTGCTGACGCCGTCGTAGATGTCGAGCTTGGCTGGATCGAGAATGGGCAGATCCTGGCGGGAAAGCGCCATGAAGCTGGCCTCGCGGTGCTCGAGCGCCAGGCGCCAGCAGGCTGCCGTCTCGTTCGCATCCGCAGGGCGGAAGTCGATCAGGTGCGGCACGGCGCGCAGCATCATCAACTGGTCGATGGGCTGGTGAGTCGGGCCGTCCTCGCCGAGGCCAATGGAGTCGTGCGTGTACACGAAAATGGAATGAATGTGCATCAGCGCGGCCAGGCGCAGCGCGGGCTTGGCGTAATCGGAGAAGGTGAAGAAGGTGGACCCGTAGGGAATGACGCCGCCATGCGCGGCCATGCCATTCACCGCTGCGTGCATGGCGAATTCGCGAACGCCGAAGAAGATATTGCGCCCAGCGGGATCGATATGAAAGTTGCCGGACTTTTTCAGGATGGTCTTGGTCGACTCGGTGAGGTCGGCCGCGCCCCCGAACAGCTCCGGTACCGCGTCGACGAAGGCGTTCATGATCGCGCCGCCTGCGTTGCGCGTCGCCATGGGCTTAGTGTCCACCGGGTAGGTGGGCAGGGTTTTCTCCCAGCCTTCCTTCAGCTTGCCGGCCTCGGCGCGCTCATACTGCTCGGCCAGCTCGGGGAATTCGCTCTTGTACTTCGCGAAGAGGTCGTTCCACTCCCCCTCATACTTCGCGCCCTTGTCGACGATCTCCAGCCAGTTCTTCCCAGCCTCTTGCGGCACGTAAAAGGTTTTGTCCTCGGGCCAGTTGAGGGTGCGCTTGGTTTCCTTGGTGTTCTTTTCACCCAGCGGCGCGCCGTGGGCTTTGCTGGTGCCGGCCGCCGGAGAGCCGTAACCGATAATCGTGCGCACGGCGATCAGCGAGGGCTTGGTGGTTTCGGCCTTGGCGGCTTCGATCGCTTTCGAGAGCGCGTCCAGATCATTACCATCAGCCACGGTCTGCACGTGCCAGTGGTAGGCCTCGAAGCGCGCCTGCACGTTTTCGGTAAACGAGAGATCGGTGGGGCCGTCGAGCGAGATCAGGTTGTCGTCGTAGAGGAAAATCAGCTTGCCCAGGCCGAGCGTGCCGGCCAGCGAGGCAGCCTCATGCGAGACGCCTTCCATCAGGTCGCCGTCGCCGCAGATGCCGTAGGTGTAGTGCTCAACGACCGGGTAGTTGGGCTTGTTGTAGACCGCGGCGAGGTGCTTTTCCGCCATCGCCATGCCGACCGCCATCGCAAACCCTTGTCCGAGCGGGCCCGTTGTGACCTCGACGCCGTCGGTCTCGCCGTACTCCGGGTGGCCGGGAGTCTTCGATCCCCATTGGCGGAACTGCTGCAAATCCTCGAGCGAAAGATCGTAGCCGGACAGGTGCAGCGCACCGTAGAGCAGCGCCGAAGCGTGGCCGTTCGACAGCACAAAGCGATCGCGGTTAGCCCACTTGGAATGTTTGGGATTGTGGCGCATGTACTTGTGGAACAGCAGATATGCCATGGGGGCATCGCCGAGCGGGGCACCGGGGTGGCCGCTGTTTGCTTTTTCCACGGCATCGACGGCAAGGAAGCGCAGGGTATTGATCGATAGCAGGTCCAGATCGCTTTGGGTGTCGCTCATAAGGTTGGAATCTTTCTCCGAAGTAAATTAATCGTCATACCAAATGATAAGCGCTTGCAATCTCGAACTGGTGTTCGCAGGGATGTTCGAAATCAGCCACACGAGAGGTATAGAATGCGGTCCATGACGAACTGGCAACTTTTCGTGTCGGCAGGCCTACCGAGCTTACTGGTTCTCATATCCATATGGCGCTCAGACACGCGCATGAACGGTATAGATGCGCGGATGGACCGGATTGAGGTGCGGATGGACCGGATTGAAGCGCGGATGGACCGGATTGAAGCGCGGATTGAGTCTACGAATAATCTGACCAATAGTCGAATTGACCGTGTAGCCGATGACCTGACACGCTTCTACCAAATCTTAGGCAGGCATGAGGAAGCGATCGATACGCTTAAAAAGAAGTAATTTCCCGAGTAACATTGCAACGCTCTCCATCCCATTCGCATTGAGTTTCCGCCATTCAATGGGCAAGCTCCTTCCCCGTAAACGCCGATGTGGGTTACGCAAGGATTCCCACTGAAAAGTTCCGGCCTTCCCACTGGTTGGATGCTGTCCAGTAGAGGGTAAAGGTAAGCTGGGCGGGCGAGGTCGTGGGAATATCCGCGAGGGAGCCGGCGACACCGAGGGATCGCGAACAGACGGTGCGCTTCGTCAACCAGTTGTCAGTGGTGTAGAGCAGTTCGAAGGCATCGGCCGAGATCACGCGCAGGGTTTTGCCCGCTTCAATCTGCGAGACGGGCCGGCGCATCTTCCAGACTTCTATGGGGCTGATCCTGGGGCCTTCGCCGTAACGCGCCTCAACCGCCGCAATGCGGTCGAAAACGCGGCCGTCGTGTACTGAGCGTACAAGTTTCAGGTACTCGGCATGCGCCCAGACCAGCGGCATGGCGGAGCCTGCCGGATCGCCCAGCACGACCGGGCCGGCGGTGGTGTCGAGCGAGAGGCGCTGGTCCCAGACCTGCTCGGGCAGCATGGAGCCGGGGGAAGCAAAGCCTTCCATGGCACGGAGAGAGTGGCGCACGTTCTGACTGGCAGGACCGCCCGCGGCGAGCTCATAGTGGGCGCGCTCCCCGGTAAGCAGGGGCCACGCGCGCCCTTGTCCGTAGTGGAGAAACGGGCCGCCGCCTTTCTGCTCGCCATAGCCGTCATGGTTGTAGCGGCGCCAGACCGGGCCTTGCGGACAGTCCACTCTCAGAATGCGATCGACGACCTTCAGCGAATCCACAATCAGCGGGTCATCGGCGCGGCGGATGCCGTAGCGCACCAACTCCAGAAAACCCGCGTCGATCACTGCGTTCGCGGGGAACTCGCTTTGTTCCCAGGGCGCGCGATTGTTGAGTCGGATGTTACCGGGGACCACGTCGTCGCGGTGCCAGGGCTCGCCGGGCGCGGGTGGCTGGATGCGGACGTAGTGGCGCTTGATCTCCGGGTGCAGTACGCCGTCATTCGTGACCGTCCAGTCTTCAAGGTGCGACTGGATCCAGTCGGCATGCTCGTTGAGAAACTGCGCAAGCCCGGGCGAGCCGTGCGCTTCCGATATCTCGGCCGCGCAGCACAGCGCGCCGATCACCGCCGCGAGGGTCGAGGGCGAGTAACCGGCGTTTTCCTCCCAGCGCTCCTGTTGTGTGACCGGCGCATAGCGGACCAGGAAGGCAGCAGCGCGCGAGACGAACGGGAAGACGTCGAAGTTGGCCAGGCCCCCGGCTTTCCATAAACGCCACGCCAGGATGATGGGAAAAGCGACTTCATCGAGCTGGATGCCGGTCCAGTACGGGGTGCCGTTGACCCAGAAGTTCTGCGCGAAGCTGCCGTCGGGCTTCTGCGTACAGGCCAGGTAGACGAGCGCCCGCATAGCGGTTTCAACGCGGCCCATGGCCAGCAGCGCGGAGGCCGACTGCACCATGTCGCGGGTCCACACCAGGTGGTAGCCGCCCAGGTCGTCATCGCCCTTGGCATAGCCCCACGGGATGGAGAGCGAGGCAATAAAAGCGCCGGAGTACGTCTTGTCCTCGTGCATCAGCACGACCTTCTGGCTGGCCCGCAGCAGGCGTCCGCCGTCGCCGGTGTGCTGCTCCAGGCCGTCGGGCAGCGCAACCCGCTCCCACTGACGAATGAACCGCTGAAGATGGTTTTCAAACGGCGCCGCCAGCGAGCTCATGGTGGCCGACAGCGCGGCGTGATGGCTTTCGCCGAAGCCGATGGCGAGGACGAATTCGCGGGTGCCGGGGTTTGCCGCGTCTTGCTTCGCCCGGTGCAGATCGACCTCGCCCATGATCGCAACATTGCCGTCGGTAGCCGAGCCGTACTCCCAGTGCATGCGGAAATCGTGCTTCAAGTCCTGCCAGCCGTCACTTGTCCCGACAAAGCCGCAGGAAGCGCGGCAGAAGCCGCAATCGGCGGCCATGGCGAGCGAATTGGCATCACGCCAGGCCAGCAGCACCCGCGACCCCGCCACGTCGACCACGCGCGCGGAGTTGCCCGCGCCGCCGCCGCCCAGGTGCGGCGAAAGCAGCGCGTAGAGATGCAGGCGCGGCAGGAGCTCGGGCGAGGCTTCGAGGCGGACACGCACCAGCACAACCGAACTGTGCGGATCGCAAATCGTTTCCTTGGTCAGCGTGTAGCGGCCCCCGGGGTCGCTGTTGACCTGCCGGGACGCGGGGGCCGCCGGGTGCACATAGGAGAACTTGCGCTCCGTGTCGCGCTTTTCCTCGTGGAAAAACGACTCGCCGTCCGTGATCAGGAACTCCATGTCGCGGGTCTGCGGGCGATCGATGGTGGGGTAATAGAGCTCGTTGAGGATGCCGTGCGAGGTGGTGTACCACACCTTGGAGGACGCGGAGTAGGCACAGCCCACACTGTTTTTGATGGAGGAAGTCCAGCGGCCGGGCAGGCCCGGGGCGCCGGGGGCTTCGCCTCCCTGGTTGAGCCACAGGTACTCGGGGGCGGCAGCGGTGGAGTCGTTCATGGGTGCAGGTTCCTCCGGTGGAGTGCTTCCAGAGTAGCGCGAAGGCTTGTCCGAATCAGGCCAGGAAGAATTGCTATCAGGCTAACTACAAGTGATATCATTTTGAGGCTAAGGAGGTGAACAAGTGCATGCTGTGACCATTCGCAATTTACCTGAGGAGACGCACCGGGCGCTGAAGCAGCAGGCAAGACTGCACGGGAAGAGCACCGAGGCGGAAATTCGCGCGATTCTGGAGGAGGCAGTGCGTCCAAAGGAGCAGGTCGGTCTAGGTACGGCGCTTCATGAGTTCGCGATGCAGTTTGGGGGCGTCGAGCTGGATATCACACGCGACTCATCGCCGGCGAGAGCGGCCGATTTCGAGTGATTGTCGTCGATACCAACGTCGTCTCCGAGCCTCTGAAGCCGGAGGCGAGTGCTGCGGTTCTCGATTGGCTGAACCGCCAAGCCGTCAAAACCCTGTATCTGACGACAACGAGCCTGGCCGAACTGCTGGTCGGTGTCGAGAAACTACCGGATGGGCGGCGCAAGACAGTCCTGGCGGAGTCGCTGAAACCACTGCTCACGAAGGTGTTCGGCCCGCGTATCCTGCCTTTTGACGAGGCTGCTGCAGTGGCTTACGCAAAACTGGTAAGCCGGGTGAAGGCGGCTGGGCGTACAGTTTCCTTCGCGGATGGACAAATTGCGGCGATTGCCATGGTCCAGGGATTTATGGTGGCGACCCGGGATCGCGGGCCGTATGAGGCGGCCGGAGTGAAGGTGATTGATCCCTGGGAGTCGTGAACCAGAGTGCAGGACAAACAGCAAACTTGATCGTGCAGTAGCCAGCTACACCTATCACAGCACCTGCGAGTTCGCATCCGGGTCGGGGTGGAACTGGACTTCGCTCATGGCGTGAGTGATTTCGCGGTTCTGCATGAAGTATTGCCAGACAAAACCGGTGCGCAGGTTTTCGGCCATCATTACGCTGATGCCCTGATCAATACCGAGAATGTCCTCGGCGAACCATTCGCCTTTGCGATCGAAGGCGTCCACAAAACCGTAGCGGGTCCACACACGGTCTCCCATCTTCTGGCGCATGGAGAGCAGCACGTGGGAGCACTCTGCGGGGAGGAACGGCAGCGAGCCCGCGGCGGCGCAGGGGACGAGCGTGCCATCGAGCGGGCCGATCGAAGGGGGGCCGCCCCAGACGCGGTAGCCGTCTTTCGAATCGGATGCGGTAATGCCCCACATATCCTGGTCGATCCAGTTGAACTTCTGGCCGAGATTCACGCACCACAACTGGTGGGCGCGCGTGGCGGCAATGGAGTTGGTGAAGTAGTTGGCGTGGAGGTCGCGCTGATCGCGGTAGTCGCACCAGGCGTGCGCGTACTGGTGGATGAATAGGGGCGCAACGCCGGAGATGTACTCGATGCCGCCGAACTGGATAAGCGGTCGCTGCAGAGCGTTCCAGGTCTCGACCGGGATGGGATGGGTGGGTGAGCCGATGGCCATCAGGTACATCGTCATGAGTTCGGCGTAGATGTCCCAGCGATGCTTGAGGAAGCCTTCTTCGGGCAGCCATCCCATCGAAAGCGTAGGCCCGAGGTCGAGCATCCACTGCCAGTCAACGCGGCGGTAGAAGGTGGTGGCGAGCGCGGCGATGCGGGCGTTGCCGGCGAAGTACTGCCGGCACAGCAGCACGCCGCACAGCAGCAGCGAGGTGTCGATCGACGAGAGCTCGGAGTTGAACATGCGCTGGCCGCTCTCAATGTCGATGAAGTGGTAGAGGAAGCCGTGCTCGTGCGGGCAGTCTTCGAGCAGAAAGGCGAGGGTTTTTTCAACGCGCGCCTCGCAGTCGCCCTGGCGAAGGTAACCGCGTTTGGCGCCGATACAGAGCGCGCTTAACCCGAAGCCGGTTGCGGCGATGGAGGCGGCACGCGAGGTGGAGATACCGGCGGCCAGCGCACGGTCGCGGACCAGGCCGGTGCGGGGGCTGGCTTCGTTGTAGAAGAACTGGCAGCCGCGCTCTTCCATTTCGTCGAGCAGGCTGTCGGCCAGCTTGGAAACCTGGGTGAGCGGACGGTTGATGAACTGGCCCGGCGCATGCACGTACTTCTGCTGCGCGGCCTGCTCCGGCTGCGGCTGCTGGCCCGGGGCGGTTTTGGGCGCCTGCTGCTCGTTTTGATACGCAAGGCCGCCCCTGGGCGCGCGCGCGGCAAGCGCACTGGCCGAACCTAGGGTAAGAGCCCCGCCCGCACTGGCGGCGGCGGCAGCCCGCAGCATTTCGCGGCGGGTCAAGCGTCGATCAGTCAATCCTGCTCCGTTATGTATCGAGCTTACGTGTCTTCACAAAGGATGCACGAAGGGGGCCTTTCGTCTCTCACTTCTTTGCAGGCAAACCGCTCTCATTGCGCCGAAACGCTCCGGGCTGCATCCCTATATAAGTGAACCCCGCCGCGCCGCACAGGTCGCGGCTATCCGAAGGAGGCACCTTGGCCTACGAACTTCCCGCACTTCCCTATGACTATGCCGCGCTTGAGCCGCACATTGATGAAGCCACAATGAAGCTGCACCATGACAAGCATCATGGGACCTATGTAACCAACCTGAACGGCGCGGTGGAGAAGCACCCCGAGCTCGCGAAGCACACGCCGGAAGATCTGCTGCGCTCGCTCGATACGGTCCCGGATGACGTGAAGGCAGTGGTGCGCAACAACGGCGGCGGCCATGTGAACCACACGATGTTCTGGACGATCATGAAGCCGGGCGGCGGCGGCGAGCCGACGGGTGCCATCGCTGACAAGATCAAGGAAGACTTCGGCTCGTTTGAGGACTTCAAAAAGCTGTTCAACGAGACAACGGCAAAACAGTTCGGCTCGGGCTGGGGCTGGCTGGTGCTGGATGGCGGCAAGCTGAAGATCGTGACGACGCCGAACCAGGACAATCCAATTTCGCAGGGCAAGTTCCCGATTCTTGGCAATGACGTTTGGGAGCATGCTTACTATTTGAAGTACCAGAACAGGCGCCCGGAGTACCTGGCGGCGTGGTGGAACACGGTGAACTGGGATGAAGTAAACAAGCGGTTTGCGACGGCGCAGGCAGCGTAAAAGCGTCGATGCGTGGGAGCAGCAAGGCCTGGGATCCATCCCAGGCTTTGTTGTTTTCGGCCGCAGGGAAAGAAGCAGGTCCTTTGGCGCAAGCGCTACCATTGCGCTCAGGATGACACCTGGGTTAGGCATAAAGCCTAAAGGCACAAAGTTAAAAGCACCAATCAGAATGAGTTGTAGTGGGGATGAGGCGAGAGTAGTTGAAGGCGCATTCCGTGCGAAGCCGCACACCGCGGCACGAACGACTTTCGTGCGATGCGCGGGTTTCAAAGGAAGAGGAGTCATGGCTTCCATGCTTCGATTGTTTCGTTTTCAGTTGGCTGCCGCAGCGCTGTTGGCCGGGAGCTTCCACTTTGCCGCCGCGCAGACGGCCCTGCCCGTCGGAAATGCGCATTACCTCATCACCCAGAATGACAAGTCCCTCGGCGAGGCGCAGTATGCGATCGTCGCGGTGAATGGCGGAAACACCCTCACATCCAGCGGCCACATGAGCCTGAAAAGTTTTTCTTATTCCTTCAATAGCACGGCTACGGTGGATGGCGAGGGAAACCTGGTGCGCGACCAGCTTACCGGCTCGGTGCATGGCGCGAAAACTTCGGGCAAGGATATCCAGTTCAACACGGCATCAGACCCCACCGGGCGCTCATTCACGATGGACATTGCCGCGGATGGCAAGCAAAGCACGAACTCCGTCGATCGTCACCAAAACACGGTCCTGACACCGGACCTGGATCCCGCGGCCTATACCCTGATGACGCACGTGGCGCTCAGGCAGCCGCCGACAGCATGGGTGCTGATCCCGAAGGAAAACGGGATTCTGGTTCCAGCGCAGTACACGCCCGCAGCCGACCTGAATGGAACCCTGGACGGCCGGAACGTTCTGGTGAAGCACTCGATCGTCGCACTCAGCGACCAGAACTCGCTGGTGATCGAGCTGTTCTATACACAAAGCGGTCTGCTGCTGAAGGCCGACCTGAATGCGCAGAATCTCCATGTGGCGCATGACGGATTCAAGCTATTGAATCGTCCAAAGCCGGTAGCGCCGCCGGCAGGGGAACCGCCTCAGGGGGACCAGAGCCAGCCGGGTCAGCAGGCTCCACAGGAACGGGGAATGCAGCCGGGAATGCAGCCGGGAATGCAGCCGGGAATGCAGCCCGGAGCGCAGCCCGGACAGTCGGGACCGTCGCAGCCGTAGCGACGGGCGTTGTCACACCGTTATGCCTTGGCTCTGCGCGGCAATCAGGGCCAGCCCTTCTCCCGTCGTCTGGATGCGGCCCTCAAGCTGCGCGTCTTCAGCCACCGCGAGCAGGTCCTTGAACCGCGGTCCCGGACGGTAGCCTGCGGCGATCAGGTCGCGTCCGGTCACGAGCAGCCTGGGGCGGACCTCCTCTGCCGACGTAGCTTCGTACCGGTTTTTTGCGAATTCGTAGAGCCGCAGCAGTTTGTGACTCGACAGGCAGTCCATCCGGTGCAGCTCCAGGTGCTCAGGGAAGCGCGGTAGCCGGAAAAACCGCTTCAGCGTGGACTCCTTCATCTTTTCAACGTCACCGAAGCGCATGTGGTTCGCGACCAGCGCGGCGATCTGCTCTGTGTCCTCATTGGAGAAACGAAGCCGAGCGCAGATGGCCTCGGCCATGCGCGTCCCCACCTCGGCGTGGCCGTTGAAGCGCCAGCGGCTGCCGTCGAGCACGGCGCAGGGCGGCTTGCCGACATCATGCAACAGCGCGGACCAGGCGAGAGTGCCAGGCACGCCGGCTTCGAGTTTTTGGAGCAGCAGCAGCGTGTGCACCCACACATCGCCCTCGGGGTGCCAGTCGGGCGGCTGCTCGACCCCGTGCATGCGGTCGATCTCGGGCAGCACTTCCCGCAGCAGCCCGGTGCGGTCCAGCAGTTCAAACGCATAGCGCGCATGGCCCTCGGTGAGCATGCGGGTCAACTCATCGCGGATACGCTCCGGGCTGACCTGGTGAACGGTGCCGGCCTGCGCACGGATGGCTCGCTCGGTCTCGGGCTCGAGCGTAAAACCGAACCGCGCGGCAAAGCGTACGGCGCGGAACATGCGCAGCTTGTCCTCCGCAAAGCGGCGCGCGGGGTCGCCGATGGCTCGGATGAGCTTCGCCTGGAGATCAGCCTGCCCGCCGACGCAATCTAAAATTTCCTCAGCAAGCGGGTCATAGAGCATTCCATTGACCGTGAAATCGCGACGGGCTACATCCTCGCGCGCATCGGTCGAGTAGCGTACAGAGTCGGGGCGGCGGCCGTCGGAGTAAACCCCGTCGCTGCGAAACGTCGCGACCTCGGTCTGCGTTTCGCTCCCGTCCTCACCCGGTGTACATACCAGCACAACGCCGAAATGCGCGCCGACCGCGAACGTGCGCGGAAACATCGCGAGCACGACATCGGGTGTCGCGCTCGTGGCCACGTCAAAATCTTTGGCCGGACGCGCCAGCAGACGATCCCGTACGCAGCCCCCGGCATAGAACGCCTGGTAACCCTGCGATTGCAGTGTCTGGACGATGGTACGCGCGGCTTGCTCCCCTGAACCTGTATCGGTCATCGGACACCTCCCTCATACGATGGAACGAAACACGCATACGATACGTAAGGAGCGTTTATGCGAGCGACCACCAAGTTATTATCCGTTGCACTGTTCGTTTGGGCGCTGCCGCTGTCGGGCCAGAGCAGCCAGCCGCCGGTGCCCAATGTATCGGTGTTACTCGGAGAGGTGCAGGCACATCAGGCGGCGCTTGAAAAAACGCGAGAGAACTACACCTATCTGCGACGGGTTGTTACGACGGAGCTGAAGGGGGACGGCACCGCAAAAAAAACGGAGTCGGAGGACAAAGAAGTGTTCTACGTCAACACCCACGAGGTAGAACGCACAGTACGCAAGAATGGCAATGCCTGGTCGCCGAGCGACGGGAAAAAGGAAGAAGACCGGGTCAGGAAAGAAGTGGAGAAAGCAGAGGCAACCCCTCTCGGTCAGTCGCTGCAGGCGACAGCATCAGCGTGGGCCGCATGCTCCAGATCATGAAAACCTCCCCGGCGCGCCGGGCGACCCTGGACGGCCGCGGCATGATTTTTTTCGACTTTACCGGCGACCCGCACGCCAAGACCAATGGCCTCGCGGAGGACGCGTCGAAAAAGATCACCGGTACGGTCTGGGTCGGCGAGGGGGATCGCCAGGCTCGCCGCCTCATCGCTGTATTTCATGACAACTTCAGCGTGGGTTTCGGCCTGGCCGCGGTTGCGAAAGGCAGCAGCTTCACCTTCGATCAAAAACTGGTCAACAACGAACTCTGGCTGCCCACAAGCACATCGTCGGCAAGGCTCTGGGCTTCGTTGGCTACCGCGGAGAGATCCAGGTCGACGATAGCAACTATCAACGCTTTCATACCCAAGCGGAACCGGAGCACTGAGGTGGACGGCGCCGCTTGATCCTGGGCATTGAAAGCTCCTGCGATGAAACAGCGGCCGCCGTCGTCGCGGGCGGCCGCCGAACACTGTCGAGCGTCGTGGCGTCGCAGATCGGCATCCATGCACCCTATGGGGGCGTGGTGCCGGAGCTGGCCTCGCGCGAGCACCTGCGCAACATCGTGCCGGTAGTGCGGGCGGCTCTGGCCCAGGCCCGCGTCTCGCTCCCCGAGTTGGACGCCGTTGCCGTTACGGAGGGTCCAGGGCTGGCCGGGGCGCTGCTGGTAGGCGTGACCTATGCCAAGACCCTGGCCTGGGCGCTGGGGAAGCCGCTGGTCGCGGTCAATCACCTGGAAGGGCACATCCATGCCGTGCTGCTGGAGCACGCGGCGCAGGATGCCTCAGCGGCAGCCACAACTGCGCCGGCTCTGGCCTTGGTCGTTTCGGGCGGCCACACGCACTTGTATGTGGCTGCCCCCGAAGTTACGCGCGAAGGCAGCGGCCGCTGGCAGTACCAGGTGGTGGGTCATACGGTCGACGACGCGGCAGGCGAGGCATTCGATAAAGTCGCGAAGCTGCTGGGGCTCCCCTACCCGGGCGGCCCCTGGATCGATGGGCTTGCGCCGCATGGGGACGCGCGCGCGGTGCCGTTTCGCTTTGCCGAGGTGCGCCGGCGGGAAGGGCGCCAGCGAGCCTCGACCGTGTCGGCCGATGCTCCGGAACTGATGTTCTCGTTTTCGGGCATTAAGACAGGGGTGCTGCGCTACGTGGAAAACCACGGTCTGGGTCCGGCGTGTGCGGCGCGTGCGCGGGCGCTCGGCGCGATCGAAAAGCCTACGCTTACGGACGCGCTCGCGTTGTGCGATGCGGAGACTCTGGGCCTGATCGCGTCGTTTCAGCGGGCAGTGGTCGACAACCTGGTGGGGCGCACGCTGGCGGCCGCGCGGCGCTACGGAGCCCGCACGGTCCTGGTTTCGGGCGGCGTGGCGGCCAATCGTGAGTTGCGTGCGTGCTTCGAGCAGCAGACTGCGCGCGAGGGGCTGACTGTCCTGTTCCCTTCCCTTGCGCTCTCGACCGACAATGCCGCGATGATCGCGGCAGCAGCGTGGCCGCGTTTGCAGGCCGGTCTGCTCGCGCCGGATAGCCTGGAAGCGAACCCCCGTTTGCGGCTTGGCGTTGAAAGCGGCTGCTAAAATCAACCTACAAGCCGCAACAGCCCACAGGAAACCCTCGCCAGCACCCTCGCCGAACGAATGACGATTCACCTCTTCAATACCCTCAGCGGACGCACGGAGCCGCTCCTACCCATGGACGGTGAAACGCTGCGCATGTACGCGTGCGGGCCCACCGTGTATGACTACGGACATATCGGCAACTTCCGTACTTTTCTGCACGTGGATGTACTGCGGCGTACGCTGGAGCTGAACGGCACGCAAGTGCGGCACGTCATGAACATCACCGACGTCGATGATAAGATCATCCGCAATGCCGCCGCGGCCGGCTTGAGCATCACTGATTACACGCGTCGTTTCGAGGAAGCGTTTTTCGAGGATCTCGACGCACTTTCGGTCGAGCGGCCCACCGTGGTGGCACGGGCAACAGAGCATATACCCGAGATGGTCGCCCTGGTGGCGAAACTTGCCGAGAAACAGCTCGCATACCAGGCAGAGGATGGATCCTGGTATTTCCGCATCGCCGGCGACCCGGAGTACGGCAAATTATCGAAAAAAGATTTCGCCGGAATCACCGATGGGGCTCGCGTCGAAATGGACGAATACGACAAGGATTCAGCACGTGACTTCGCACTGTGGAAGGCTCCGAAACCGGGCGAGCACCACTGGAACTCAGCAGTTGGCCCCGGTCGCCCGGGCTGGCATATTGAGTGCTCAGCCATGGCACTGCGCTATCTTGGGAACTCATTCGACCTGCATGCCGGCGGCGAGGACCTGATCTTTCCCCATCACGAGAATGAAATTGCACAATCGGAGTGCGCGACCGGTGAAATCTTCGCGCGGCACTGGTTCCATGTGCGCTTCTTACTGGTAGAAGGCCGGAAGATGTCGAAGTCCGAAGGGAACTTCTACACGCTGCGCGACTTGCTGCTGAAGGGATACAAGGCTTCGGCAATCCGCTCGCTGCTGATCTCTGTGCCGTACGGGCAACAGCTCAATTTCACCTTCGAGGGACTGGCAGCGGAAACCGCGGCGCTGGACCGATTGCGGGCGTTTCGCGATCGCATGCGAAGCATACAGCCGACGGCATCGGAGCCGGTAGAAACAAATTTAGAACTGCTGGCGCAAACGGCGCAGGCCCGCGGCGCATTCGACGCAGCCCTCGCCCACAATCTGAACACAGCCGAAGCGCGCGCGGCAATTTTCGATCTGGTTCGCGTCGCGAATACTGCTGCCGATGCCTGTTTGCTGAATAAGATAAACGCGGAGGCAATGCTTGCGGTACTTGAGCATTTTGACCGCGTATTTGCAGTTCTTGCAACAGATGACGCCGCGATCACCCACGCAGCGCTTGCCTGGGCGGAGTGCGAGGGGCGGCTCGAGGAGGCCCCGGAAGAATTGAGGGCCCAGTATTTGCTCACCGACGCTCAGATCGAGACGTCGATCGAAGAGCGCAAGCAGGCTCGCCGAGTTCGCGATTTTGCACGCAGTGATGCGATTCGCGATGAATTACTGCACAAGGGAATCGTGATCGAAGACAGCAAGGACGGGGTGCGCTGGCGAAGGAAATGAGCTTTGTTCAGAGCGCCGGAGGTTTCCACAATTCAATACGGTTCCCTCCGGATCGCTGAACCAACCGAAGCGGCCGTAATCGTACTCTTCGCGCTTTGGGTTGACGGCAACGCCGGTAGCCTCGTGATCGCGTGTAGATCACCCACTTGAAAATTCAGCATGGCCGCCTGCGCCGGAGGGAAACACTCCGACTCCTGAAGAAAAAAGGCTATAGCAATGTGGGCTCGCTGCGCTCGTGCAGGGAAGGCTAAAGATCCTTCCGAGCTCTCGAGACTAAGATGCTACCGATACCACTGGTACAGCGCCTCAGGATTCCGTGCTCTGGCAAAGGCGCTGCCAAAGCCTGTAATTCTCGCCATGCGCTCTCCCCAGCAACCGTCATGTTGCCTGCGAGTATAAGGTCCTATGCGAGTGCAGGTCCATAAAGAAAGGCAGCCCGGAGGCTGCCTTTCTTTACATCAGGCCTGTTATGCCGGCGAGGGGCTACCTTCCGGGAAGCCGCCCCCGTGCTTCGGTTCCGGCTTCATAATCTGCTGCACATCGCCGGTTGGGGTTCCGTTCGGCGGGTTGCCGGAATCTTTCATCGGCGGCAGCTGCTGTCCGTCGATAATCATCCGGATATCGTTCGCGTCGAGGGTTTCCCGTTCCAGAAGCGCGGTCGCCATGCGATGCATGGCGTCCTGCTTCCCGTTCAGGATGCTATACGCCGACTTATACGCCCCGTCCACCATGGAGCGGACTTCGCTATCAATCTGGCGAGCCGTTTCCTCCGAGAAGTCACGATGTTGTGCGATCTCACGACCCAGAAAAATCTGCTCTTCCTTTTTGCCGTACGTCAATGGACCGAGACCGCTCATGCCGTACTCGCAGACCATCTTGCGGGCAAGCTCTGTCGCCCGCTCAATGTCGTTGCCGGCACCGGTCGTCATCTGCTTCAGGAAGATCTCCTCGGCGATGCGGCCGCCCATCAAAATGGCAAGCTGGGTCTCGAGATAATCCTTGGTAACGGTGTGGCGATCGTCCACCGGAAGCTGCATCGTTACACCCAGCGCCATGCCACGCGGAATGATGGTGACCTTGTGCAGCGGGTCGGCATGGTCACGAATCGCAGCAACCAGCGCATGCCCGGCTTCGTGGTAAGCGGTGACCCGCTTTTCCTCGTCGCTCAGCAGCATGGACTTACGCTCGGCGCCCATCATGACCTTGTCCTTGGCAGCCTCGAAATCCGCCATCAACACAGCCTTGCGGTTGTAGCGGGCGGCGTTCAGGGCAGCTTCGTTGACCATGTTGGCCAGATCGGCGCCGGAGAAGCCCGGTGTGCCGCGAGCCATCACGCGCAGGTCAACATCCTCCGCGGTCGGGACTTTGCGGGCGTGCACAGCGAGTACTTCCTCGCGGCCACGTACATCAGGACGACCGACAATCACGCGGCGATCAAACCGGCCGGGACGCAGCAACGCCGGATCGAGCACATCCGGGCGATTGGTCGCGGCGACTAGGATTACACCGTCATTCGACTCGAAACCGTCCATCTCGACCAGCAATTGGTTGAGGGTTTGCTCGCGCTCGTCGTGTCCGCCGCCAAGTCCCGCACCGCGGTGACGGCCCACCGCATCGATCTCATCGATGAAGATGATGCACGGCGCATTCTTTTTCCCCTGCTCGAACAGGTCACGCACCCGGCTCGCGCCGACGCCGACAAACATCTCAACGAAGTCAGAACCGGAAATCGAGAAAAACGGAACATTCGCCTCGCCGGCAACCGCACGCGCCAATAGGGTTTTGCCGGTTCCTGGAGGTCCAACGAGCAGTACCCCCTTGGGAATACGTCCGCCGAGCTTCTGGAACTTCTGCGCCTCACGCAGAAACTCAATAATCTCCTTGAGCTCTTCCTTAGCTTCATCCACCCCGGCTACATCCTTGAACGTAACCTTTTTCTGCTGCATGGAAAGCAGCCGCGCCTTGCTCTTACCAAAAGAGAGCGCCTTGTTGCCGCCGCTCTGCATCTGCCGGAGCATAAAGAACCAGAGAGCGCCGATAATCAGTATCGGGCCAAGATTGAACAGGATCGGCAGCCAGGAACTCCCCTGATTATCACGTACCGTCACGGAAACATGGTTCTCGTCGAGAACGTCATACAGGTGCGAGTAAGTCGCCGGCACCGTGACGTGGTACGGCGTGCCGCTCCTTAGCTTGCCATGCACTTCGCTGCCGTTGGTAATCGTTGCATCCTGTACCTGGCCGCTCTTGGCATCCTGCAGGAACGTGGAGAACGTTACATCCTGGTCATGCCCGGAGCCGCTGCCCTTCTGGAAAACCTGCCACAGCAGAATGAGGCAGGCAAAGATAAATACCCAGAAGATGACTGTTTTAACTGTCGAATTCACCAGAAACCCTCACTTCTCTTAAGAGCGCACACGCATTTGCGAGTGGAAACTTATTCCATTTAGACGCAGATTCCCGGCCAAAGGAGCAGATTTCCCCGCCAAAGATGCATCTGCTCAACAACGATCCACAATGCGCTCAAAAGAAAGCCAGGATTAGAGTACAGCAGGAAGCCCTTGCCGCGTACTGTCCTTTTTCGGGGCTGCTCCGGGCGCTCCTGTTGTGGAACTCGAGAAGCCTTCCGGAATGGGCGCAATTCGACCTGGTCGCCTCCGATCGGGCATTCTGGAAACTGTGAAGAACGCATCCACGCCGGCATCCACGCCGGCACCACCGCTCTTCTGCCTTCGCGCGCTGCCGCCCGGCACCCGCCTTGGGCTCGCCGTCTCCGGCGGTGCCGACTCGGTCGCGCTGCTATGCCTGGCGCATCGGTTGGCGCTGCGGCAGGGCTGGATTCCGCGGGTTCTTCATATCGATCACGGATTGCGCGGCCAAGCCTCCATGGAAGATGCCGCCTTTGTGCAGACCCTGGCGGCGGAGCTTGCGCTCCCCTGCGAGGTCCTGGTGGCCGATATGTCGCACAGGCAGCCGGCCGGAATCGAAGAGCGTGGCAGGCTTTTGCGCTACGGGTGGTTCCGCCGTCTGCTGCTCCGGGGCGAACTGGATGCCATTGCCACGGGCCATACGCTCGACGACCAGGCTGAAACGGTGCTCGCGAAGCTGCTCAGAGGCGCCTGGACAAGCGGCCTGGGCGGCATTCACCCCGTGGTACCCGCCGGCGATCTGCCCGGTAATCTGCCCGGTGATCTGCCCGGTGATCTGCCCGGTGATCTGCCCGGTGATCTGCCCGGTGATCTGCCCGGTGATCTGCCCGGTGATCTGCCCGGTGATCTGCCCGGTGATCTGCCCGGTAAGGACACCGAAGCGCCCCAGCCCACACGGGGAGCGGTCGTGCGGCCACTGCTGGCGACCCGGCGCCCGGAGCTCCGGTCATGGCTCGAAAGCATTGGCCAGCCCTGGCGCGAGGACGCGTCCAACGCGGACGTACAGTTCACCCGCAATCGCATCCGCCACCAGCTGCTGCCTGCCATGGCGGCATTCAACCCTCAGGTCGCCGAGCAGCTGGCGCAGGTCAGCCTCCTGGCGCGCGAAGACGAGAGTTACTGGCAGGCGGAGCTGCGTCGGGTACTGCCGGGGCTGCTGCTGCCGGGGCGCCCTGTGCGAGGCGGCGGGCGGGCCAGCTCCACCCTGCCGGGCGAACGTTCGCTGGCGATTGAGGTGGAGCGGCTTCGCGCATTGCCCGCAGCGCTGAGGCGGCGAGTGTTGCGAGCTGCCGCCGGGCAACTGGCGGGCTCATCGGTCGGTTTCGCGGAGACGGCACGGGTGATGGAACTGCTGGACGGGCCGGTGGGCGGCACAGTACGAGGCGGCACGGGGCGGCGCGAGCAGCTCACTGCCGAGCTCCGTGCCGAACGTACTCCGCGCGAGCTGCGGTTTGTGTTCAAGGCACAAGTACCGGAGACGCAGGCTTCGCAGTCGGCACAGGAGATAACTATCGCGGTTCCCGGCGAGGGCGCCGGGTTCGGTGTCCATCTATGGATCGCGTACCCCGGTGCGCATGATTCGAAGGAATCGCTGCCGCCGGCGACGCTGCGGGCCGCGCAACCGGGCGATCGCATCCGGCTACGCTACTCGAGCAGCGCGCCCAAGCGGGTAAAAGAGGTGCTGGAGCGGATGGGTGTGCCGGCCCCCGACCGCGCGGGTTGGCCGCTGCTGGTGTGGCAAGGCGAGGTCGTTTGGCTGCGCGGCGCGGTGCTGGAACCGACGCCGCTTTCAAGCCTTCTCAAGATTCAAGCTGAACCTTTCATCTGATGTTGGCGCACGCCGCTATTCCTGTAACGAATCACCGTTGCAGCCCCGCGCGGGCATACAGGGTTACCCTGCCAAACTGTACCGGAAGATGTATATATTCGGGCGCATTCTCTACGACGGTCTCGTATGGCCACGCCGGCTGATGCACGACGACGTAGTCGGCATGATCTTCGGCGAGCCATCGTCCGGGCTCCCGATGCGCAATGTGCGCAGCATTTTCAGGACTGGTCAGACCAATTGTGTCGATAATGTAGTTATTAGGAAGCTGCCAACCGATAAACCCTGTCTCCGGGGTGGCGATCCGTGCGCCCTCGGGTGCGTGCTGCTGCAACCAATTGTCCATTTGCGTGTAGTCCCGTTCGTAGTCCGATGCAAACACGGGTATATGTATCTTCCAGGAGGCGCGGAGAATGTAAGCGTTGGATAGGCATACCAGCATCGCTAACATGAACAGAAATAGAGACGTTTCCATGCCCTGGACGATGTAGAAGTATCCGTATGCCGCGACCAGTACACCTGCGAACCGAATCAGTCTTTCGGCGGTGAAGCAGGCGCAAAGCCAGGTTGCTACAAAGATGATATGGGAAGCAAGCAGCACTTTGCCTCCAAATACCTTTGCAACGGCCAGCAACAAATAACAATAAAGTGGCGAAGTGAGGGCATTGACATGCTCGCCGATGTTATAGACAAGCCCGTGACCCTGGAGGGCATTGCGTATGTAGCGCGCATAGATGAGGGAATCATCAATTACTTGATAATTCCCGGCCCAGGTCAAAGCGCACGCGAATACAATGATCAGAAAATAGCGCAGCTGCGGCTTCATTGATTCAGCATAGTGCATGCGCGATTTAAGGAAGTATGGAATACCTAACAGCGGGGAGACGCGACTGCACTGTCGTGAGAAGCACGGTGCGGCCGTGCTGCTTTCGCGCCCATTCGTTATTCGTGAGGAAGCGCCTCCTCAAGCCAAGCCGTAAAGGCCTGGGGGCTGCCGTCGCGATGCAGAAAGGCGCGCACCAGCTCCTTGCCGGGCCTCGATCCGCCGGGCTCCAGAACCTCCTCGCGGTAGCGCGTTGCCACCGCCTCGGCTAACAGGTCCTGCTCGGTACGGACGGCCGCGAATTCGCGGAAAAAGTCGAGCGCGATCACTTTGTCGTACAGGTAGGTGTAGTAGTTCGAGGAGTAGCCGGTAAGGTGCGTGAAGCTTGCATACAGCCGGTTGCCGTCGACCCATTCATACGGCAGAAAGCGCCGGTAGTCCTCCTGGAGCAGCGCGTCCAGGTCGAGCGTGGCGGGGTCGAGCCGGTGCGTGTCGAGCGAGTAGCTGGTGTAGAAAAGCTGCGTCCGTACGGAATCGGCGCGTCCAAAAGCGCCGGCGCGGTTCATGCGCTCGACCAGCGCCGTCGGGATAGGCTCGTTCGTCTGGTAATGGCGGGCAAAGCGCGCGAGCAGCGCCGGATCGCGGAAGAACTCTTCGAGCATCTGCGACGGCACTTCCACGAAGTCGCCTTCGGTGGCGATGCCGCTCACGCCCGCCCAGGCCTGGTGACCGCCCAGAATCGCGTGCATCAGGTGGCCAAACTCGTGCAGAAAGGTAATCACATCGGAGTACTGCAGCAGGCCTGGGTCTCCGCTTTCCGGGCCTCCGCCGCCGGGAAAGTTGCAGATCAGCGCCGCCTCGGGCATCTGGATGCCCCGGATACCCGGGATGAGCGGAGCGGCCGAAAACCATTTGTCTTTGCCTTCGCGTGGGTGCATATCAAGGTAGAACCGGCCCAGCTTTGCCCCTGCGCCCCGAGCGTCATACACGTCCCACGTCGTCACACTTTCGTGCCATGTTTCCGCATCGGCAGCCAGCTCGAAGCGCACCCGAAACAGCTCTTCGACCAGCGAGAGCACACCGGCCTGGACGCGGTCATAAGGAAAATAGGGGCGGACGTCCTGCGAATCGAACGAAAACTCGGCCCGGCGGTACTGTTCCAGCCAAAAGCCGCGGCTGGCCGCGTCGACTGTGTCCGGCACAGGCCCGTCCGTCTCGCGCGCTGTTTTCCGGGCAAAAGCGAGTACCGCGGCGTACTCCTGTTTGGCTCCTTTTTCTGTAGCCGCGTCCAACTCGTTGAGAAAGCTCTGCATGTTGGCAGACGACTGCATCATTTGGTCGGCGGTCGCGAGGTCGGCCCAGGTCGCAAAGCCGAGCAGCCCGGCAATTTCATGCCGCACTGTGAGCAGGTCTTTGAGCACAGCGACGTTGGCCGGAAACGCCCGCGTTTGATAGGCCAGGAACATGCGGCGGCGCAGGTCGGCGCTGCGGGCAAAGGTCATCACCGGCAGGTAATCGGGAAAGTTCGTGGTGAGGACGATTTTTCCCGCGTGCTCGCCTTCCCGTTCAGGCGTGTGGCTCGCGAGAAAGTCTTCCGGCAGACCGGCGAGCTCGTCGGAGCCAAGCAGTACAGAGTCGACCACCACCGTGCCGACGCTCTCCTGCACGTTTCGCCCGAACGTAAGCGAGAGGGTGGTCACGCGCTCTCCCAACTTCTGTAATTTGGCGCGCGTCGCGTCATCGCGGTCCACGCCGGCCAGGCGATACCCAAGCAGTGTGCGCTCGACGTAGTGAGTGGTCGCGAGGTCGGCGTCGATGAGGGAAATCTCACGAAGCGCGCCGTACACGTCGCGGTTCAGGCTCAGCGCCACGCCGGCCTGCGCCACGTTTTGCAACTGCGCCTGCGCGGTGTCGCGGATACTCCGGTCCGGATGCACGCTGTTGAGCAGCGACAGTTGGGAGCCGGTGGCGCTCAGGATCGCGACCGCGTCGTCATAGCTTCGTAGGGCACTCTCGAGCAGGCGCGAGGAGCCTCCGGCGCCGAGTTCGCTGACCAGCATCGTATGCCGCCCGAGCGATTCCGCGACCCAGGCCTCCAGGGCCTCGGCGCTATTCAGGGTCCAAGGGTGGGTGACAAGGCTGGTGGCGGGGCTTGACCCGGGCATGGGGATTGTGACTTCCATATGCTCTTAGACTGCACGGATGCCGCGACCGGTGCAAGCGATGCGTACCCTCGTCCGCCAAATGCCCAGGGCAGACGCATCTTAATTTCCGAGTAGCGAGTGAATGGAGCAGGTAGTTGTTGTCCCAGCCTGCTTTGAGGCATTTGCCGTGCATGCCGAGCTTGCAGGTTTTGCCTTGTTTGAGCAGGTTGAGCGCGATGCGGTTGATGACGGAGAAGTTCTGCGCGGCGTGGCCTGCGCGCTTGCGGCAAAGGTCTTCGCCGAAGCCGACATCGAGCACCCAGTGCAGCTTGTTTTCGATGCCCCAGTGCTGGCGAATGGCCGAGTTCAGCCACTCCGATTCAGGCTTCAGGCTTCAGGCTTCAGGCTTCAGGCTTCAGGCTTCAGGCTGGTGATGTAGAACCGGGTCTCGCGTTCGGTGTTGCCGGTGGCCTTGTGGTATCGCTCCGCTTGGATGCACACCAGACCTCGTGAAGACGCCCATCCCGAGGTCTTTTCCACCAGACTCGTGTCCGCGATCACCGCGCAGGCACGCCGTTCGACGCGCTCATGGCCGCAGTCGATCTCTTCGGCTACCGCATCGGCGGGGAGCATGCGGAAGCTGTCCTCGATCTGTTCGCGCCGAAAAGACCCGGTTGAACGTGTCGTGCGAGGGTATCCCGCCGGGAAGCGTCAGAAAGCTATTGAACCACTCGATCCTGGCATGGCCATAACCTTCGATCTCGTTCCAGCCGCCGGCTCCGCTCAACACCGTCGCGATGGCGATCAACAGAATCTCTTCAAACACATGCTCCCGCGTCCGTTCCACCCGTGGATCATGCACTTCAGCGAAATACTTCAGCGGACTGTCCATGCCCCAACACAGACCACCCACCCAGCTTCAAGGAATAGCGATTAAGATGCGTCTGCCCTGGCCAAATGCGCCAGGCATTTGCGCCTGCCTCCGTCAGGGGCTAGCATCAGCAGGCGTCTTTTCGCAGCAGACACGAAAGGAGACACAGCGTGCGGCTTCCCCAAAATATCCCGGCCGCACTCCGCGATCGCCTCCGGCCGATATGTGTCGCAGTTACGGCTGCCGAACCGCTTGCCCTTTTTCAGACTGCGAGGAAAGAGTTTCAGGAAAACTCGTTTCTGGAGATGCGTTTCGATGCGCTGCCTGCACCCGGTGACGCCCTGCCCCTGCTTCGGCAGTTCTGCCAAGCGTACCCGCAAGCCGCAGTTCTCGCGAACTGCCGACGCATTGCCGGTGGCGGCGGCTTCCGGGGTTCCGTCGATGAACAGCTCGGTCTGCTTGGGCAAATGGCCGATGGGGGCGCGGTGCTGGTCGACGTCGAACTCGAAACACTCGAAGCTGCGGAGCCGGAGCAACTGATTCGACTGCGCGATCAACTGACCGGCGCCGGCGCTCATTTGCTGGTGAGCGCGCATGACTTCACCGGCACCGGCGACCTCGATGCGACTCTCGCCAAGCTGCGGGCGCTTGGCGCTCCGGCTTGCCCGGCGATCTATAAAATAGTTTCGACCGCGCAGGGGCTCGCCGACAACCTGCGCATGCTTGGCTTTATCGAGGCGGCCTCGCGTGAGGTGCCGGTGGTCGGCATCTGCATGGGCCTCCCCGGGCTGCCGAGCCGGGTGCTGGCGCTGCGCTTCGGGGCGCTGTTTACCTTTGCCTCGGCGAGCGAGGGTGAGGCCACGGCAGCCGGGCAGGTTTCGGCCAAACTGTTGCTCGAGGAATACCGGGCCGCCGCGCTCTCGTCGGAAACCCGTGTCTACGGCGTAGCGGGTAATCCCGTTGCGCATTCCCTCTCGCCGGCGCTGCACAACCGAGGATTTCGCGCCGCGGGTATCGATGCGATTTACCTGCCTTTGCACACCGCCTCGATCGAAGACCTGATGGCCCTGGTGCATGGCTTGCCGATTGCCGGGCTGAGCGTCACGATGCCCTGGAAGGTGGAAATTTTGCCGTATCTCGACGAGGTCGATGCGCTCGCGTCCGAAATCGGGGCGGTCAATACGGTGCTGCGACGGGCAGACGGCTCCCTGTATGGAAGCAATACAGATGCCGCCGCGGTCGTTGAACCTCTGCGGAAACGGCTGTCGCTGGGCGGCGCACGGGTGCTGCTGCTGGGCGCGGGCGGCGCCGCCCGCGCGGCCTGCTTTGCCTTGCGCTCCGGGGGCGCGGCAGTGCACATTCTGACCCGAACGCCGCCCGCAGCCGAGCAGCTTGCCCGCGACAGCGGCGCCGCAGTTGCCGACCGTGCGCAGTTGGGCCGCTTCGACGTAGTCGTAAATGCAACCCCGGCCGGCATGGCGGGAGCCACGCAGAATGCGGAACTACTGGTCGACGAAGCGACTCTCAGCGGAGTCCGTGTCGTGTTCGAGATGGTATATCGGCCGGCGGAGACGCCCTTAACGCGCCTGGCGAAAGCGCTTGGCATCGAAGTGATCACCGGACGGGAGATGTTTCTCCATCAGGGCATCCGGCAGTGGTCACTCTGGACCGGCAACGATGCGCCGGAGGCAGCGATGCGCGATGCGCTGCTTCCCGAGCGGGAATAAACAAGCGGCAAAAAGGAGTTCGGCATGGCCAAATACGATGCGGTGGATCGGTTGATGCGTCTTGCAACAGAAAAAGCATCGCCCTCAAAGGTAGCGGGAGCCGAGGGCGCGCCTGCTACAAGTACCCGTGCGGTGCGAGATGCGGAAGAGGTGCTTGAAGCGGAGGTCAGCCGTTCCGAGCGCGGCGCACCGGCCTCGGCCATCCCCCCGACGCACAGGGTCGAGACGACGGTTCCAGCCGAGCCGCAGGTCTCGTCCGCGGAGCGCGGCCGCCAACTGCTGGGCGCACTCCGGCCCTTTTTGCCTGCGGTTGGGGGCGCGCTTCGGTTTGTGGACCACGGGGCCGTGCAGGCCGTTGCCCGCCTGCTGCCTTTGCTGGGAACGATGACGGGCAATCTGGCCTCGAACTCTCCCAAAAACACGACTCAGCTCGAAAAACCGATTCCGCCGGTGCCGCCCGCCCCCGACGTACGCCAGATCGCGATCTTTGAGGAATTGAACGCTCAAAAGCAAAGACTGGGAGCCCAGGACGAGCAAATCCGCCACCTGCGCGAAAGCCTGGAACGGACCGTCGTGGAACAGGGCTCGCTTTCGCACCTGGCTCACCAGCTTGCCGAAAGAGTACGCCTGCTGACCGCCGCCGTGGTGATTCTTGGAGTTCTGGCAATTGCGCAAGCAGTCCTGCTTGCGATCTTTCTCCGTCGCTGATTCTCGACCGGCGCATTCTTAAGGGTGGAGGCGCGAGGGGATGTAAGCCATACGCATTTGGAGTGTGAACACATACCGCGGCAGGCAACATATACAACGAAAGTTGCAGGTTTTTATTGCCAACCGTGTTCGGTCGCCGCTACGATGCGAGCACCAACGATTGAAGAAGCGGCGCTTCCCTTCAGGCATATGGCCCAGGACGTCGGTTCCGCTTCCCTCAGTCCCGCTGCGTGCGTTGTGCTTTCAACCGGAACACCAGATCGCGGAGTGCCCCCATGGCGTGGTATGCCTACTGTGTCACCGAGAAACAAGCCTTCCCTGCACTGCTTCGACATCGCAAGCCGGTACCGCTGGAAACAGTTACCGGGATCGAAGGCAATCAGGTTTTTCTGTACCCAGCCAATGATTTAGCCGTTGTTGTCTCTGAACACGTTCCTTCCCAGGTTTCTTCCTCGCAAAATGCCAAAGATCACGCCCGCGTGATCGCCGACTGCTTCAAGACCGCTACCGTACTTCCCTTTCGCTTCGGCACCGTGTTTGCCAACGACGAGTTGCTGCGTCGTTCGGTTCGCGCGAACCAGCGGCAGTTTCTCTCAAACATCGCTGCCCTGCATGGCAAAAGCGAGATGCATATGAAGTTGACGCTTGAGGACTGCTGCCGTGAGCAGATCCGGGAGGCATTCACAGCTGTGGGCTCCCGTGGGCGTACTTACTTGAGCGATCTTCGAGAGTCGGCAGTGCGGCAGCGCGAGCGCCAGGTCCGCGGCCGCTCGCTCTCGACGCAACTCAACCGAATGTTTTCGCCGCTGGCCGAGGAGATCACCTGCCGCCGTCTGGAATCGGGCAAGATGCAGCTGGATGTCAGCCATCTGATACCGTCTCGTCTGGTCGAACGCTACGGAAACAAGTTTCAAATGGTGCGGGAGCAGATGCGCGACTGCCAGTTGCAGCTATCCGGACCGTGGCCGCCGTATCACTTTGTCCACAGCCTGACACGGCCTGTCACAGGGCCAGTCACTTCGATAGCTGCGCAGTCCAGCGCCCTGTCTGCTTAGGCGCATCGACGAGGGTGACTGCCGATACATGTATGCCGCATTTGCCCTCGTCGCTCATGAGAATCGCCTGGGCCCGGAATCACCCTCGGGATTACGGGTTCGGCTTTCTGGCCAGCAGCAAGGCGTTTTCACCTTCACGACGAGTGGCCCCGGCTCGATCGATCTTGCGCCAGAATGCCCAGAAATAGTCCACCGCCGAAAGGATCGAAACCAAGGCCATGAAGTAGATGGCGGCCAAGGCCAGGGAGTCGATCGGAATTTGAAACCAGCCGATATACCAGGCTTGCCATTGATGATCGAGCACAGCGGTGACCACGCAAACAATCTGGATGACGGTCTTCAACTTGCCCAGATCGCTTGCCGCGATCGTGAACCCTTCGGAGCTGGCGATGGAGCGCAGACCGCTCACCAGGAACTCGCGCCCGATCACGACGGTAGCGATCCATGGTTTGACGATATGAGGGTTGTACTCAACCAGGGCGATAAAGGCCGCGGTGACCAGGAGCTTGTCGGCCAGGGGATCGAGCAGCATGCCGAGGGTCGTGATCTGTCCCCGTTTGCGCGCAAGATAGCCATCCACGCCGTCAGTCAGAAAAGCCAGCAGAAAGAAGACGCAGACCACGAGTTCCTGTGCGCCGGGTGTAGCGCGCAGCGGAAAGTGCGGAGACAGGAGCCAGATAAGCAGCGGCACGCAAAGAATGCGGCTCGTCGTGATGGAATTGGGGAGATTCACACACTTTCAACCTGGGCCTCCCGAGCAATCGGGACACGGTGGGCGCACGTCCATTATGCACCAGCCCCATTTCTCTTTCCGTAAACGAGAGCATCGCCGCTCGGCGCAGTGAAAGCAGCCGAGCGGCGAAATTCCAGCTTGCAACCGGGCTCAACTCATGCGAGGAATGCAGCCGCGTCCTTCCACGCAAACCAGGTTGTCCCCGGTGGCGTGCGCCTGTTCGAGCGCCTGGATAGCGCAGTCGACCAGCTTTTCGCGCGGGGTTCCTCGCTTGGCCCGCATGCTCGCCGCACCTACCGTTACTGTCGCGCGATGGCGTTTCTGTCCGGCATAGACCGCCAGCTCTTCCACGCAGCCGCGCAGCCGCTCGGCAATCTGGGTGACGCCGTCGGTGCCGACGCCCGGCAGCATGACGACAAAGTGCTGATTATCGAAGCGCGCCACCATGTCGTCGGACCGGCGCAGGCTGTCTTTGAGCAGGGTGGCGACCTGGGCTTGCAGCATCTCGGAAAATTTGAAACCGAAATCGCGCTTATGTTCGGCAAAGTTGTCGATTGAAAAAAACAGCAGCGCTACGGAGTGACGGCGAGCCGCCTGCTGGTCCCAGGCTGCGCGGAAGCGCATGTCGAAGGCAATCCGGTTGGCGACACCGGTCTTCGGATCGAGATGCCGGCTCTCCTCAGCGTCGACTGCTCCGCCTTGGATGCCTGCAAAGGCAGCCTGCCGCAGGGACAGAAACTCGCGGCGTGCCTCACTATGGCGCACGCTGGCCAGTTGGATCAGTAGAACCGCCGCAAAACCGGGAGCCCAGAAGGACTCCAGAATCAAAGGCAGGCCAGCCGTGTGGGCAGCCGGGCCCAGCAGCAACGAAGCGGCATCGGCCAGCAATGCTCCGCCGGCCGCGATCACCGTCCAGGAGCGCGGCAGCGACGTGAGCCAGCCGGTCAGAAGAAGCAGCGCCGCTACGCCGGTCTGCATGGGCAAAAGCTGCGCCGCACCGGCAAATGGCAGTCCGGCAAGCAGGGCAATGACAAGCAGCATGCTAAAAACCACGAGCGCAGCGCGACCGCTTTCTCGCTTCCGGAACGCCGGGGGCAGGAGCAAAAGCAGAATCATCAGGAGTGTAATCGGAGCGCCGCGCAGGGCAAAAACTCGCGGCGGCAGCATCAGAAACGTGCGCTCGGCGATCAGCAGCCCATGGAACAGGAGCCCAGCCCCGAGCAGCGCCGGCAATGTTCCTCCTGAAGGGGCCGCGGCTTGCATTTCGGCAAACTCGAGCTCGAGCTCCGCGGGGAAGCGTCCCGGGGAGGTCGCAGCCATACCGGCTAAAGGTGTTTTCAAAGGAATGGGCGTGGATGTTTCAAACATGCAGGCAGTATCGGCGCGCCCGGGATTTACAACAGCCTCTTGTACACAAGCTGCCGTATGGCATTCCCGTTTTTGCACTGGCGTTCATAACGGGCCATGCGGAAAGCAGCGCCGGTTTCATTCGACTCCAGTGCCGACGTTTTGGCTGTCGAGCACATCTGTTCATGCGCGTTGTAGCAGGTTCCAACGGTCGAAGGTTGCGTCTGTTGAATGTGTTCACGGTCGCTCGGGGAAGCTTGGGAGTTGAGCGCGCCTTACGCATCTACAAGACGTTGCTCGAGCCGGAACTTGCCGGGAAGCCCAGGCTCTTGCATGACAGAACCCAGGCAATGGTGAGCTGCGTCGCAGAGTTGTTTACTCTCACGCGTAAATTCCCCGCTGCTTGATGGCGAACGCAACCCGGTCCATCGCGAGCATGTAGGCGGCAATACGGTTGTTGACGTCATGGGCCTCCGCGTAGCGCACCACATCCTCGAAGCTGTCGGCGAGAATCGATTCCAGCTGCTCGTTGACCACATTCTCCTTCCAGAAGTAGCCCTGCCGGTCTTGCACCCATTCGAAATAAGAGGCCGTCACGCCGCCGGCGTTCGCCAGGATGTCCGGGATGATGAAAACGCGCTTGTCCGCGAGGATTTCATCGGCCACCGCGGTGGTCGGACCGTTCGCGCCTTCGGCGATGATGCGAGCGCGGATGCGGTCGGCGTTGCGACTGGTGATGACATTTTCCATCGCGGCCGGAATCAGGATTTCGCAGTCGGCGGTCAGCAGCTCGTCCGGGTCGGCAGCTTCGGCATCCCGGAAACCGATCACGGAGCCGTTGCGCAAGCGGTGCTCGGCGAGCGCATGGATGTCGATGCCGTCACGGTTAAAGAGCGCACCGTCATACTCGGCAATGCCGATGATTTTGTAACCGGCTTCCATCATGAGCCGGGCGGCGTTGGATCCGACGTTGCCGAACCCCTGCAGGATGACGCGGCAGCCTTCGCGGGGCAGCTCAAGAAAGCGCAGCGCCTCGTCGCACACCTTGCGCACACCGCGACCCGTGGCTTCGCGGCGCCCGCGCGAGCCCCCGATGGACAGCGGTTTCCCGGTCACAACGCTGGTCACGGTCTGCCGCATGTGCATGGAATAGGTATCCATGATCCAGGCCATGGTTTGCTCATTCGTGCCCATGTCGGGCGCCGGCACATCCTTCTCCGGTCCGATAAAGTCGATGATCTCCGCAGTGTAGCGGCGGGTCATGCGTTCGAGCTCGCCCTGCGACATCTTCTTCGGATCGCAGATGACACCGCCTTTCGCGCCGCCAAACGGGATGTTGACGACCGCGCACTTCCACGTCATCCAGCTGGCCAGCGCGCGCACTTCGTCGAGCGTCACGTCGGGCGCGTAGCGGATGCCGCCCTTGCCGGGACCGCGCGCCTGCGAATGCTGCACCCGGTAACCGGTAAAGACCTCGAAGCGGCCATCGTCCATCTGCACGGGAAAATGCACGATGATCTCGCGCGAAGGCTGCCGCAAAACCTTCCAGAGACCGTCATCCAGATTGAGCTTGCGAGCGGCGTAGTCGAAGCGGGCGGCTTGCGCCTCCCACGGGTTAATTTCCTGTTCGAGCGATATCGTTGTTGCCATACTTCCTTTTTCTCCATCAGCACGGATACAGTCCGGCTACCATGGGCTACCCGGCTCAAGTTCCGGCCTGAACAAACGTCCCCGAGTATAGGCCTCGCCTGGGGGCCCAGCAAGGCACCGGGCGACACAATGTCCTGTTCAGCGCCACTTTCGTCACCTACGTAGAGTTGGACGCAGTTTCCCTCTCCGTGAGGCCAGGGCATGCGCGCGTTACCATGGGCGGAGAACACACATGCCTGACGCCGAGTACACCCTTCCAGCTTCCGAGCCCTCCCGCGAACAGTTCCTTGCGCTGGCGGTGAAGCACACGCTTGTGCCGTTGTTTCTGACCCTGAACGCCGACCTGGAAACACCGGTAACGGCGTTTCTGCGCCTGGCTGCCGACGAGGAAGAGTGCTTTCTGCTCGAATCCGTCGAAGGCGGAGAAAAGATCGGCCGCTATACATTTATCGGGGTTCGTCCGTTTCGCAAAATCATTGCGCGCGGCAATACGCTGCGCATCAGCGAAAAGGGCAGCACCGAAACGCGGGAGGGAGACGTCTTTAAGGCCCTTCAGTCCGCACTTGCCGGTCACACGCCGGCGCAGCTGCCCGGCCTGCCTCCGTTTACGGCAGGCGCCGTCGGCTTTTTCTCCTATGACGCGGTGCGAGGGATCGAGCGGCTGCCGGCGACCGCGGCCGATGAGCTTGGCATGCCGGACGCCTGTTTGCTTTTCTTCAATGAGGTGTTGGCATTCGACCACCTGCGCAAGGAGATGGTGCTGATCGTGACAGCGGACGTGCGCGCGAAAGCACCGGCGGAGGCGTACGCCGCAGCGCAGGCTCGGCTGGAACAATTCGCGGGCCGCCTAGCAAGGCCCTTGCCGGAGAGCGCTCGCCGTCCGCCCGCGCCGGTTGGCGGCACACTCGAGGTGGTTTCGCGGACCAGCGAGGCGGATTTTCTCGCTTCGGTCGCGCGCGCCAAGGAGTACATCGCGGCAGGGGATATCTTTCAGGTCGTGCTGTCGCAGCGTTTCGACGTCGAGCCGCGTGTAGACCCGTTCTCGATTTATCGCTCGCTGCGCATCGTCAATCCTTCGCCGTATATGTACTTCCTGCGGCTTGGGATTGAGAGCGCGGCGGACACACATATAGTCGGCTCCTCACCGGAGATGCTGGTCCGGGTGACCGGGGACCGGCTCGAATACCGGCCCATTGCGGGGACGCGTCCACGATCCTCAGACGAGGAAGAGGACCGGCGCATCGCCGACGAGCTGCTCGCGGATGAAAAGGAGCGCGCCGAACACGTGATGCTTGTGGACCTGGGCCGCAACGATGTGGGCAGGGTAAGTGAGTACGGCAGCGTACGCGTACGAGATTTAATGCGCATCGAGCGTTACTCGCACGTGATGCATATTGTGAGCGCGATTGAAGGCCGCCTCCGGGCGGGTCTCGACGCGGTGGATGCCTTTCGCGCCTGCTTTCCCGCTGGTACGCTCTCCGGCGCGCCCAAGGTTCGCGCGATGGAGATTATCGAGGAGCTGGAGCCGGCGCGTCGCGGCATCTACGGCGGATCAATTCTGTACGCCGACTATTCCGGCAATTTCGACTCCTGCATTGCCATCCGCACCCTGTTGCTGCGAGGCGAACGTGGTCACGAGAAGGGCTACGTGCAGGCCGGCGCGGGTATCGTGGCTGACTCGGTCGCTGAGCGCGAGCATGAGGAGTGCGGGAACAAAGCACGGGCCGTGCTGAGGGCTATTGAGCGCGCTCGCGGGTGACTCGCCGAGTTTGAGTAGGTTTCACCTTTCGACGCCAGAAAAAGCTCGGCTTCTCGCCGGGTCCTTTGTTCCGGGCGCTTGGTCGCCGTTTACTTCAGCGCAGAGCAAGCGTTGCCCTGACCCCTTCCGCATACGGCGTTTTATGCAAGCCGCCCAGCAGTTGCGCAAGCTTCGCGTCATCCAGCAATAACGGCTGGTCAAGCAGGTGCTGCATCTCTCCAAGCTCGCGGATGTAGGGGTTTAGCGCGCGCACGAACCCCATCATGAACTTGCCGGGAACGTTGTACTTCGGGGGCTTGCCCTCGGTAGCGAACACCAGTTCCGCCATCTCGCGGATCGTGGTCACGGCCACACCCCCGAGATTCCAGGTTTGCGCGACCTCGCCTGACCAGGCCGCGTCTGTTTCCAGAATCTTGGGAATCGTGGCCACCGCATCGGGAACGTAAACAAACTCATGCGGCCGGTCAATCGGGCCGAGTACTTGCGCCTCGGTTCCTTTTTTGGCGGCCTGAAACACGCTCCATACGTGGCTCGCCTCGATACGCGGTCCATACAGGTCGGCCATGCGCAGGACCCCGGTAGCAAAAATGCCGGGCACATGCGCGGCCAGCACGCGATCTTCCTGTTCGCGGCGGATCCGCCCCTTTACGGTTGCGGGCTCACGCGGATGGCTTTCGCCCACAGGCTCCGTCTGCGGCGTGCCGTAGCTCCAGTTCGAGCTGACGAGCAGAAACCGCTGCACGCCCGCCTGTTTCGCAGCCAGAAGCGTCTTTTGAATGAGCGGGAGGTGGTCCTTGAACTTCCAAAGCGCGACGCCGACCAGGTACACCACCGTGCCCGCGCCGGCACAGGCCAACTCGAAGGCATCCTTGTCCTCAGGATCCCATTGCAGTTGCTCGCATAATGGGTCTCCGTGAAAGCGAACCTGCAAGGCCAGCAGCGAACGCCCGACGACGCGATAGGGAATGCCATGCTGGCCGAGCAGCGGCCCGAGTCCCCTGCCGATCGCGCCGTTCGCGCCCAGAATCGTTACCTTCCCCTCAATGCTCATACCTCTTTACGCTACCGACAGAATCCTGTGCCAGCAAGTCGCCCTGGCGAGCATGGCTTCCATGCGGCGCAGGTCGGCGCTGAATAAATGCTGCAACTACCGGCCGCGCGCGCCAGAAATGGAGCGGCAGGCTATGCGCATCTCACTTAGGCGCGGCGCGCTCGGGAAGGCGCAACCGAACAAGGGGAGAAGCATGCAACTTAAATCACTCGGTCGACTGCTGATCGACGAACTGCAGGAAGTCTATATTTCCGAGACGCTGATTCAGGAAGCGCTTGGACGGCTGGAAACAGGGGCTTCCGCGAAGGAGCTAAAGGGCGCATTCGAGAAACACGGTGAGCAAACGGGCGCGCAGATTGCCCGACTCGAGACCGTGTTTGAAAAGCTGGAAGCAAGCCCGCGCGGAGGCCACGGCTATAGTATGAAGGCGCTGTTGCGGGAAACCGAGGACCGCATGGGAGACGGCGGCGATGCGCCCGTGGTGGATGCGAGTCTGATCGGCGCGGCCCGGCGCATGGTGCACTGGAAGATCGCCGCATACGGAACCACGCAGATTTATGCCGAGCGGTTGCAACTCGGGGACGTGGCGAAGATGCTGGGCCAGACGCTCGAAGAGGAGATAGCCGCGGACGCGCGTCTGGCTGAGCTGGCCAAACAGATCGATGTGTTGGGCAATGATGAAGTGTAGCGGTATGGGGCAATGATGACGGTAGCGGCAAACCTTTTCGGGGTAGTGACATCCGACAAGGAGCATAGCAGCGGCGGATTTCCATAACGCGCTCTGCAAGGGAGAAAAGCGCATGTTTCTGATCATTGGAATCGTTTTACTACTGGCCTGGATTGGCGGTTTCATTGTTTTTCATGTTTCAAGCTTCCTCATTCATCTGCTACTTATCTTTGCGGTGATCTCCATCGTTCTTCATTTCGTTCGTGGGTCTCGAGCCTAGGAGCACCCGAGAAGACAACGGGCTGCACCTTGACGGGTGCAGCCCGTTGCGTTTTGGAATCGAAGCTGCAACTATTCGCTGTAATGGAGGAGGCTGAAAACGTCGTATTCCGCAAAGCGGTTGCGGCCTTTCAAGAAATCGAGTTCCACCGCAAAAGCCAGTCCGGCGATCTCGCCGCCAAGCTTCTTTACCAGTTGCAAAGTGGCTTCCATGGTACCGCCGGTGGCCAGCAAGTCATCCACCATCAGCACCCTCTGCCCCGGCGTGATCGCGTCCTTGTGCATTTCAAGCGTGTCGGAGCCGTACTCCAGGTCGTAGCTCACGCGAACGACCTCAGCCGGCAGTTTCTTCGGTTTGCGCACCGGGACAAAACCGGCATTCAACCGATACGCTAGCGCCGGCCCGAAGATGAAACCGCGCGCCTCAATGCCCAGCACCAGATCGATGTCTTCGCTGATGTAATGCGACGCCAGGCCGTCGATCAGTTCCGCAAAGCCTTTCCGGTCTTTGAGCAGCGTGGTCACGTCATAGAACAGGATCCCCGGCTTGGGGAAGTCCGGGACAGTGCGCACCAGGCTTTTGAGATAGTCGCTGTTGTAGCTGCTCTCCGAGATCACTCCCGAACGTTGAATCTCCATCAATCACCAGGCTCCTTCAATCGTGAATGCTCCCAGCGCATCCCCTGAGCCGGGAGGCAAATCTTCTTCCTGAACGCGGTCCACGCGACTGCCGCGTGAACCCTTTTCGAGCTCCGTCCGCAACTTTGCCAGCAGGTCAGCGGTGCCGGCGGCAATCACCTCGACGCATCCACTCTCCGTGTTGCGCACCGCCCCTCGCAACCCGAGCGCCGCGGCTTCCCGGTGCACGAACCACCGAAAGCCCACGCCTTGTACGCGGCCCTCCACGCAGTAATGCCGGACGATGATAGGGCTGCTCGAGTCAGTCATGCTCGAGTCAGTCATGCTCGAGTCAGTCATGCTCGAGTCAGTCATGCTCGATCCGTCATGCTCGAGTCAGTCATGCAAGTCGTGGTGTCATCGCTTGCCGCACCTCAGTGTCCCGCACCTCAGTGTCCCGCACCTCAGTTTCACAGATGCATGCATGGAGTGCAACTGCCCGCAGTCCGTTGCACCGGGCTTGCGCGGTGCCTTTCGGTAATTGAGCATCGCGGTTTACGACAGGTCCAGGTTTGCGAGGAAGGTTTGCGAGGGAGGTTTGCGAGGGAGTACGAGTTGAGCAACGAACAGGAAGAGCAGAAAAGTGCAGCGCCGGGGCTCTCGAAACGCGTGCAGAGGGCGATACACGGCAGAACAGGCGACAACGCGAGCGATCCCGGGCAGGAAAACAAGACGCTTCTGGAGCAGAACCCCAACTCGAACGTTCTACCTGCAGGGCCAGGGCCGCATGACCGTTTTTAACGCAGCCGCCCGCGCACGAACCATGGACTGCCACGCCAACGATGTCGGGTTTGTGCCATCGATGGCCGGCCACTACATCGAGAACACCGGTACAGAAGATCTCGTGTTTTGGAGATGTTTAAGGCGCCCAGATTCGAAGACGTTTCGCTCAATAACTGGATTCGCCGCGTACCGCCGGAGATGGCGGAGGCGCACCTGAAGCTGGCCGCGGCTTCGGTTGCAAAAGCGCCGTCGGAGAGAAACCAGATTCTGCCGAAATAGGGCAGACGCCAACCGGTGTTACGCCTGATTATGAGCCGGTTTCAAGCTCCGAGAGTGCCAGCGTCAGTGAGCGAACCGTGTTGGCGTCAGCGTGTTCGCCGAAACTTTGCACCTGGGCAAGCGCCGTGCGCAGCGCATTGCTCAGGGCTGCGCGTTCGCCGATGCCGAAGCGGCGCACGGTATTGAGCAGCGCCACCGAAGCATGAAAGAAAACAAACGGCTGCTCCACGCGCATGCGCTCGACCAGCCATGGCACAGCGCGCATCTCCGGCTTCATTTGCAGGATGCAGATCGCAGCCAGGCGCTTGCCGGGCGAGTTCGCGGAACTCATGAACTCATCGAGAAACAGGTCCGCCGCAAGGGCGAGCGTGCGCATTTTCGCGACCACTCCGTTCATGGCGCGGGTGCGGTCCGGGCCGGCATGCATGGAGGAGCGCGTTGTCTCATACTCCTGCGCGAAGCCGAGCATGCGGGCCTTAATGGCAGCTTCGGCGGATTTGCGCAGGGTGGAGTTTGGGGCTGTGTCCAGCAGCGATCGAACGCCAGTGGCCGCCGCGACCTCCGCGCTGGGGATCGTCGCGGCTGCTTCCACTGCTTTTTCCGTGCTCACGGCCGGTACCGTGTGTGCCGCCGAGGTCGTTGTGACCGGCGTTCCGAGCGCGGCCGATTCGCTCCGCGCCACCTGCTGCTGTACGTCCCGGTCGAACTCGATCTGCCAGATCTTGAACCGGGTAGCGCCTTCCGCAACGCCAACCGCTGCTTTCAGCAGCTCGCCGGCCCCCTCGCGAAACCACCAGAGAATCAGGCCGATCAGCACCGGCCACACCACGGCACTGCAAATGGAAGCGACTCCGGCCAGAATGCCGGCCACATCGTTGGCGTGCTCTCCGCCAATGACGGGATGCGCAAAGGCGGGCGTCTCTGTTGCGATCAGTAAGGCAAGCACGGGCGCTCCTGCATACTCATGAAAAAAAACGTTAGCGAGGGGAGCGCGCGGGCTCCACGCTGCCTGTTGCGTCAGGCGGCAGAAACCCCATAAGAATCCACACCGCAACCCACAGCAGCATGCCGAGGACGATGAGGGTAAGCCCCAGGGACCAGAAGGCGCTGTATAGCTGCGCAAAGCCGGGGTCGGGTGCATAGCCGAGCATCTGCGTGAGTGCGACAGAGAAGAGCAGCACGGCGCCCAGGACCAGCGTCACTGTGCCAACCAGCCGAATACGTCTGAAACCTCGTTGCCAGTACATTGTGTTTGTGATGGTAGACCGCGGCTCGAAACGCGGCAAGATGACTACTATTCAGGTCGATTTATCTGTCGCAAAGTCGCCAAAATGCAGGCATGTTGTGGAAGTAAAACGGTGTGGAATTGCGCCGTTACTCGCTACGCCCGCGACAGGTATACGCCTTCCGCCGTATCGACTCGTATTTTCTCGCCCTCATTGATAAACGGCGGGACCTGCACCATCAGGCCGGTTTCCAGCTTGGCCGGCTTGGTGACCGACGAGGCGGTCGCTGATTTTAGACCCGGCTCGGTCTCGATGACGGTGAGCTCGACGGTCTGCGGCAGATCGATGCCGACCGGCACGCCGTCGAACATCGACACCGTGATCTGCAGGTTGGCTGTCAGGTACTCGACGGCATCGCCGAGGGTGTCGCGCTTGAGGTTGAGCTGCTCGTAGTTGCTTGGGTCCATGAAATAATAGTCGTCGCCGTCGTTGTAGAGGAACTCCATCGGCATTTCGTCGACGATGACGCGCTCGATCGGGTCGGGCGAGCGAAAGCGGTGCTCGAACATGGAGCCGGTGCGCAGGTTGCGCAGCTTGGCCTGGATGAACGCGCGCAGGTTGCCGGGAGTGCGGTGCTCGACCGCGAACACGGTATGCAACTCGTTGTTGAACTTGATGATCATGCCCGGACGCATCTGGGTGGCGGGGATCGCCATACGGGGAACTCCTTGCGGGTGGAGAGAAAGTGACGCGAATCGCGCAGGCTCGCTGAGGGGCTAAAACCTTCTCACAGGGCCGGATTCATTCTAGCGCAGCGCCTCTGTCGCTTGCCGCGCTGCGTTTTAAGAACCGGCGCCGAAGATCTTGCCGAAGAAGTGGCCGATGGAGCGGAAAAGACCAGTGCGTGGAGTGGGATGCGGGGCGGCCTGCGCAGGCTTTCCGGGCGCAGCTGGTACAGGTCCGGGTGGCGGGGAGCCGGGCGGGGGCGGTCCGGGCGGCGTGTCGGAAGACAGCACGGCCGCGACCTGTGCATGGGCCTGGCCTGCCGGCACCACCGGCGGCCCGGAGAGTGTTGGCGGCGGTTGCAGCCCCTCGCTGACCGCGGTTGGAAAAGCCGTGTCGGCCGGCGTCGACGACGGACCGCCCAGCGGCTTTCCGTTTGCAGCCACTGCTGGAGCTGGTGCCGCAGGCGGGCAGCCGCAGGGCTCGCGTTCGTTATCCACGACCTCCTGCAAAGAGCCGTGCACAAACAGGACGCGCTGCCCCGGACGCACACGGTAGGCGCCTCCATCCATGAGGCTGGTCGCCGTGACGTAGGGAGCATCCTCCCCGGCGTTGTCGACGCAGGTATCGCCTTGCCGATTGACGCGGAGTTTGAGATTTGCCTGCCCCGGCCCGGAGATGAGCAGGCGCAGGTCCGGCGTCAGCACGACGTCGGAGTACGCGCCCGGGGTGTAGCGGGCTTCGAAGGCACCCCGCTCCACCGAGAACATCAGCCCCGCTTCGTCCGGTTTTGCATTGCCGGAGGTTGACGTGTCTTTCGCGATGTGGAGGATGGTGCTGGCGCAGAGTTGGAGCACGCCGCCGCGCAGCAGCTTGATCTCCGCGGTCTTGTCTCCCGCTATGATTTCGCCGTTATTGGCGATGGTGGCGCGCCCGTTCGCGACGCTGAGTGCACCGCGCAGGCTTAGCCCTTCAGTAGCGACAGTGGCCAAAGGCTGTGGCTGTGGCTGTGTCTGTGGCTGTGGCTGGGCCGGTACAGGCTGTTGAGCAAAGGCTGCGTTCAGCGCAAAGCTCAAGCCGGCAAATGCAAGAAGGAATGGCCCATGAAGTCGCACGCGGGGTGGCCTGTGTACCTGGTGATGATGCCTTTTAGAGCGCAAGAAAGTTTCCCACCAATTGTTTGCCGTCTTGCGTCAGCACGCTTTCCGGGTGGAACTGCACGCCTTCGACCGGGTGCTCGCGGTGGCGCAGGCCCATGATGATGCCGTCAGCTGTCCGCGCCGAAACTTCCAGCTCCGCCGGAAGTCCATCGTCGGCAACGATCAGCGAATGATAGCGGGTGCAAGTCATTGGACTCGCGATGTTGGCGAAGATCGTTTTGCCATCGTGCTCGACCTGGCTGGTTTTGCCGTGCATCAACCGCGGCGCGCGCACCACGTTGCCGCCAAAGGCCGCGCCCAGCGCCTGGTGCCCCAGGCATACGCCTAGGATCGGCACCCGGCCCGTGAAGCGGCGTATGAGCTCGATCGAAATACCGGCTTCCCGCGGCGTACAGGGGCCAGGCGAAAGCAGGATGCGTTCCGGCGCGAGTGCTTCCACTTCCTCAACGGTCAGCTCGTCGTTGCGGCGCACCACCATCTCCGCTCCTAGCTCGCCCATGTACTGGACGAGGTTGTAGGTGAACGAGTCGTAGTTGTCGAGGACAAAGACCATGGCACATTCAGTTTACTGCGCTGCCGCTCAGGGCCGCGCGCAACCTTAGGCGAGCTGCTCTTTGATGGAGCGAGTCCGTGCCGTTTGGACATCTCCCGTGTGTTTCGTCGTGACCGTTTCGATCAAAACGATCCAGCACTCCCCCTCCGCAACTGGGTTGTGCAGCGTACCGCGAGGGATCACGCAGAACTCTCCGGTCTCCAGTACCACATCAGTTTGACCTTTGACCTGAATGCGCAAGCTCCCTCTGAATACATGGAAGAGCTCGTCTTCCTCATCATGTTTATGCCAGGCGAGCTCGCCCAGTAGCTGGGCTACCTTCACATACTGGTTGTTGACACGCCCGACCACTTTCGGAGACCAGTAGTCGGTGAGCTCTTGAAACGCGGTGTTCAGGTTCACGGGGTCGATCACGGGATCCTCACAAGCGGGATTGTAAGCGGAGTCAGTACACCCAGCTCTTCACATCCGCACCTTTGGGCGCGGTCGCCTGGATGCGGGCGGCCATTTGCGGCAGCACGCGCTGGGGCCAGTTGCGATTGTTCTCAGCCATGGTGTAGGCATCGGGGCCGCCGGTATAGCAGTGCGGGTCGCCGGCTCCGTACTGAAAGGTCGCGTCGGAGTGTGGATTGCGGGTCGCGTCAAGCATCCCCTGCATACGGTGCACGGCGTTGTTCAGAAAGTACGTATCACCCTCGCCGGCCTGCACGTGGATTTTGCCTTCGAGCTTCGGCCCCAGCGTTGCCCAGTCGCGTTCGAGCATGGCGGTCAGGTCCCAGTGGTCGTGCCAGTAGGCGACGACCTGCTTGTCGATCGCGCCCGTACGGTCGTTCCACACCGGTTCCGGGTAGCCGTCGGGGCCCTGCGGCGAATACACAGCCTGCCAGATGTTCCATTGCTCGGTGGAGCGCCCGTGTGTGCCCAGCACATACTCGAACTGGACTTCGTCGCCGGTGGTTGCAAGAATCGCCCCGTTGGCTCTGCGATCGGCCGCGATGGGCACCGAGCCGAAATCCGCGTGGCGTACAAAGGCGTTTGTGTCCTGGTACAGGTTCACGTTCTGGTAATCGTGGAAGTCGACCGGATCGGGGCAGGAAGCCCATGTGCCGTTGTAGAACTCCGGGTAGAAGATTTGCGATGCCAAGGCTTCCCAACCCCCTGTAGACCCGCCGAACGTGGCCCGCGCCCAGCCCTGCCCGATACCGCGGAACTCGTGCTCGATCTCAGGGATTAGTTCTTCTGTTACGGCGCTGCCGTAGGGGCCAACATTCGCCGAATCCATGACGTACGAGTCGTCATAGTAGGGATTGGCGTTCTGGATGGAGATGACAAGCATGTGCGGCATGCGCCCGTTGGTCCAGTCTCCATAGAACTGATAACCCTGCTCGGCGCGCGCCCGTTCGCGGCCTCGCATCTCCGGGCTGGGTGGGGCGGTTCGGAACGCAAGCCCGAAGGTGGGCGAAAAATGGTCCTGGTAGACGACCGTGGGGTAGTGTGCGTCGGGGTGATCGGCGAAGCCGGGCGGCAGCAGCACCCAGGCATTCAGGTACATGTCGCGCCCCCAGAACGCTGACAGCTTGGCCGAGCGCATGTGCACGAACCTTAGATAAGGCTTCGCGCCGGGGTCTTTCGCCAGTAGCTCATCGGAAGTCGGCGTGGCGGGAATCACCCGGTCCAGCGTGAGTTGGGCGCTTGAGCCGGGCGTCCAGGCAATCTTTTGCGGCGCGTCGTAAGGGTTGCCAGGCTTGCGGTTCCAGTGCTGCCCCTCGCCGCGATCCGGCGGCAGCATTACGGTTTTGCCGCTGGCGAGATGAAACGGCTCGTACACGTTGAAGACGGACTGAACGAAATAGCTGCCTGCGGGGATTTCAGAGAGGCGCCGCAGTGGGTAGCCTGCCGTTGTGTTATCAACCGTCACCGTGCCGCCCGGCTGCAGGTCGTTGACATCCACGCCAAAGGCCTGCGCGGAGTCGTACTGTTCCTGCACTTGATCGCGCGGTTCCTCGGACTCGGACTCGGCCCCCTCATTGCGTTTCGAGAAAACGACGAGCAGATGCCCCGTGAGCGTTGGGGCGTCTTTGGGGAAGGCCGCGGCGGGAACCGTTATGGTGATCGACGGGGTGGACTGGGCATGGGCGGCGAGCGGAATAGCACAGGTAAAGAGGAAGGTGAAAGCGAGAAGGCGCATGTGGGATCCAACATAGCACTTCACGTGTTTGTCAAAGCAAGACGTTAAAGCGAGATAAGTGCCAGCGGCATGAGCGTCCATTCGGTTCAAGAATGATTCGGCTCGGTAAGCCGGTGCTCGATGGCGATAACAGAGGTGCTCTTCTCTCGGCGCTATTCAGGGCCGGGAGCTTACACCTAGCGGACGCCCGGGGAAAGTTCTCCCCAGTAGATAAGCGGCACCGCATCGCCGGTACGCGGCAGGGCCGGGAGCTTGGCTGTGTTGCCTGCTTCCTCCAGCACTGCATCCAGGTGGCTTAGAACCTCTTCGACGCTCATGGTGTACATTTCGCGACCGTTGTCGTACCCGTTCCCGATGGAGTGCTTCAGGTAGCGTCCAGCGATCTGGGCAGCGAGCTGGTCCGTGATGACGTGGCCGGTCCGGCGCTTCTGCTCGACCCACGCGTCATAGGGCATGGCGATCCACACGGGACGCCCGTTCACATCGAAGCGTATGTCCACCGCATCGGCATGACGGGTTGCGATGGCAACAACAATCGCCTTCCAGCGGCAGTGCAGGTCTTCGCCTGTCCAGTGATCGGGAACGTGGAAATCGTCATACATGAATCTCAGCCTACGTTGACCGGCGGGCACACGCAAGTGTTGCGTGAGCTCCGGATGCGAGTACAAAAATATCGCAGAAAAAGCAAACATATTTTTCAGTCGAACCTGCGTCCAATTAGCAACCATCACCCTGGCCAAACAAGATTTCTCAGGAGTTCACAAGTGACGACCCGTTCCCCAGAATCTCTTCAGCGTTTCGAGGAAAAGCTGCGAGCCCAGCAGGCATTGCTCGAACGCACCATGATCTCCGCTGTGAAGGAAGGCCGCCAGAGCAGCACGGATGACCTTCAGGACGCTGCCGATCACGCTGTGCAGTCCTACCAGAAAGAGCTGCTTTTCCTGCAGGGCACACAGGGCCACAGCCAGTTGACCCAGGTTCGCTCCGCGCTGGACCGAATCGACGAAGGAACGTTTGGGGAGTGCCTGCAATGCGGCAATGCCATCGGCGAAAAACGCCTGGAGGCCGTGCCGTGGACCCCACACTGTATTGCCTGCCAGGAAAAGATTGAGAATGGTGAAATGGCAAGTCCGGTTCGTGCCGCATAAGGATTGTGCTTCGACGCAAGGCTGCGTTTACGCGGCAGTCTTGCGTGCCTGCCAAACATCGCCCTGAGAATGCATTCATACCCGCAGGGTTCGTCGCTGCTCCGGCTTGGGTCCTGGTTCTCTCCGCTGCTAGACTGTTGATGTGGCGTCCAGCGATTTAGTCTGAACGACTATAGATTCTTCTTCAAGGCGCAAGAGAATACTTCGTGGAAATCCAGACAAGAACCCCCGGCACTGCCGGCAGCATTTCGCGCGTCGGCTCCGCAACTCCATCCTGGCTTGCGGGCAATCGGCAATTGGTGATCCGGTTTTCCGTTGTCGCCGTCGTGCTCCTCCTTCTCCTATTGATCGGCTCGATCTGGGCGAGCAACCGGGCCGAAAAGGCACAAATCGCGTTCAGCAATGCCATGGATGTATACGACGCACCCGTGCAGCAAGCAGGGCAACCGCCGATTCCAAACGTAAAAGTCTATCCCTCCTCGGCTGCTCGGGCCAGGGATGCGAATCCCCTGTTCCGCGATGTGGCGGGTAAATACGGCCTTTTCAAGGCGGGCGCGAATGCGCGGTATTTCGCCGGGTTAACCGCCGAAGATATGGGCGACAACACCGCGGCTGAAGCTGACCTGAAAAAGGTAGCCGACGGTCACGATGCCGGATTGGCCGCTCTCGGGAAGATGGCACTGGCGAGCCTCTACCGGAATACAGGGCGGCAATCGCAGGCGGCTGAGTTGTACCGGGGCGTCATTGATCATCCGACTCAAACGGTTTCGGCCAACGCCGCCCGGTTAGCCTTGGCGGCTTCGGAGGAGAAAACGGATCCGCAGGGAGCGCATGAGTTGTACGCGAAAGTCAAGGACAGCGACAAAACCACGGCCGCTGGCCAGATAGCGACTCAGAAACTTAGCGGCAAGTAAAGTTGGAAATGCCGTAAAAGAAAAGCCTGCTACTCGCAGGCCTTTTCTTTTGCATGGAGTTACCGTGCATCGGCGCGGAACTTGCCCTTGATGAATTCGACGAGAAAGGCTACGGCTGCTAATACTGTTGCGGCGATGAGGGGGCTCTTACGTCCCATCACGTAATAGCCGATCTGTGAGTTGCTTGTGGCTTCGATCATCAGAAAGTCCGCGATCAGTATCAGCAAGTAAAGTATGCCGGCCGGCACCTCGAAAGCCATGACGCGCTCACTTTTCACAATTAGGGCATCGATGAAACCAATTGCGAAACCGACTGAAAAGGTGGATTGGATGTAGGCGCTATGAAAGCCAGGCAAAACGCTGGCCAGTCCAAAAAACGTAAAGGCAAGAATAGCCCAGGAAAGACCAAAAGAGAAAAGCGTCAGAATCATAAGTTATACAAGCGTTCGCAGGAATGATAGCGCATAGTTTCCTCTTTTGCGACCGTTTTGCAATGAGTGCGCCCTATTCAGACAGTACCTGTGACACCCTTTGTATATGCTGCTTCCCACTCTGGCACTGTTGCTGTTGTTTGCGCTCACCGTTTCCGCGGGAGCCCAGACGCTCCCAACCATTGGAACGCTCATCCAGGACGTACAGCGGAACCAGCAGCAATTGGATAAGACCCGCGAAAACTACACTTTTCGCGAGGTGCAGACCTTACACGAACTCGACAAGCACGGAGCAGTAAAGAAGGAGGAGAAGCGTGAGTACAACGTCTTCTTTGTGAATGGGCACCCGATTCAGCGACTGGTCCGCAAGAATGGCGCCGCCTTGAATGCGGGGGAGGATGCGAAGGAGACCGATCATATCAAGCATAAGATCGAACAGGCAGAGCAAACCCCGCCAGGGGATTTGCTGAACAGCCGTCATCAAGTCAGCATAGCGAGATTGCTGACCATTGAGCACCTGAACAATGAGCGCCGCATCACAATGGACAACCGGCCCATGATTGCGCTTGATTTTGCAGGAGACCCCAAGGTGCAGACACATGGCATTGCTGAAGACGCTTCTAAGCATCTCTCGGGCACTTTGTGGATTGACGAGCACGACCGGCAGGTGCGTCGCGTACAAGCTACGCTGGATAGCCCTTTTCGCCTGGAGATGGGGCTTGTCTCGCTATCGACGGGATCCAACTTTACCTTTGACCAGAAGATAGTCAATAACGAGGTCTGGCTTCCGACAAGCGCCTCCGTGCATATTGAGGCCAGAGCCGCTGTCTTCCTCGGGTATCACATCCAGGTCGAGATTGTGGATGACCAGTACCGGCGATTCCATGCCTCGGCCGACCAGCAGGAAGGTTCCCCTTCGAAGCCATGAACTGTGGCGAATGCTTGCCAGAGCCTCATAGGCAGAGGGGAAGCAAGTTTGCTTCCTCCTCTGCTGTGCATGGCGTGATCAAGTTTCGCCGGATACTTACTGCGGTTGTGCTCCACCATTTGATGGACTGGTTTGCCCATCGCCATTGTGGCGCATAGCTCGCATTTCCTGCATATGCTGCTTGCGATCCGCGATCATCTTCTCGTATTCAGGCTTCTGCTGGTCGTTCAGAACTGCTCCGAGCTTGGAATTAGCATTCTCGTCGGCATTTTTCATCTTTGCCATCCTGTCCTGGCGCGACATGCTGGCATCTTGATGTGTTTGCATGAGCTGATCGTGGCGCTCCTGCAGAATAGGCTTGATTTTTGTTTGCTGGTCGCTGGTGAGGTTTAACTTCTTGGTCAGGTGCGAAAGCTCCTGATCGGGCGACATGGGGCCACGGTGCATGCCGCCATGTTCCATGGATTGACCGCCCTGTTGCTGCGGTGTGGTCATGGTGTCGTTCTGGGCGAACAGCGCGGAGCCGGATGCAAGACCCAGACAAAGCGCGCTGCTGAAAGCTATCGTGCGAAATGGAAGACGCATGAAGTGTCTCCTCCTACACCTATGGAAACCCGTTCCCTAGCTGCGAGTTGTGCAATCTTTGTTGCTCTGCGAGCGGCGGCATGATTACTGGGTTGCTGCGTAGTCCACATTGAAGAAGCGGAGAGGCCGGATCTTTTGTATCTGGATGATAAGCATACGCGAGAACCGCTCGATACTTTTCCTCCCCTTGATAGTTACAGTGCTGGCAGCGGGGCCAGTATCGAAGCGTGGGCGCAGTGCCTGAAAACACCGCCCAAGTGTGTGCCGCATGCGCAGGCACAATGCGCATCTCTTTAGCGTGGTATGCGATTGGCCCTCGAGATACAAAGACAGGTCCGCGTGCATTTGAGGCATTCACCAGGCTGCCACCGGAACCGCTCGACGCCCGCCAGAGCCACCGAGTTCCCGTTGCTGCATACCAGTCCACGCTTAGGGGAACAGGGTCTGCTACGCCGATCGGCGCTGGCCCCTCATTTCGTATTTCTACAAGGAAACCTGGTCCTTGACCTGCCACTTCTTCCGCAAGGTATGCCGCGTGGAGAGTCACATTCTTGCATTGAGCCACCGTCTCTACGCCGGATTTAAACGGCCCATGCGCACTCGCATGACCAGCGCCGGAAAGGAGTAAAGAAAAGGTAAATATGGATGGCGCGCATCTCATAACGAAACACATTTTGCACTTTACCTTTTTAATGGTGGTTCAAAAAAATATAGAACATTCATACAAGCGGAACGCAAAATAAAAAACAGCCCGCATGAGCGGGCTGTTCAATATTATTACCGGCGATCTCCTAATCTCCCACGCACCTGCGCGCGCAGTACCATCGGCCCAGCAAGGCTTAACTTCCGTGTTCGGGATGGGAACGGGTGGGACCCTCGCAGTATGGTCACCGGTAAACTTGTTCGGCATGGTGCAATGGCTACTATGCTCACTGCCTCCCGTGTCATCTTCACGGAAGTGCCTGAATATCTCACAACGAAATCGATTGGGGTAGTACTAGCACTGTATCTACAGTACAAGGCTTGTGCTGAATGTCCATCGGTGCGAACTGCACAGAGTTAATTCTATGGACAAGCCGAACGGGCGATTAGTATTGGTAAGCTGCACGCATTACTGCGCTTCCACCTCCAACCTATCAACCAGGTGGTCTTCCTGGGCCCTTCAGGGAGATCTCATCTTGGAGCGTGCTTCCCGCTTATATGCATTCAGCGGTTATCACAACCGAACTTCGCTACCCAGCCATGCCCTTGGCAGGACAACTGGAACACAAGAGGTTCGTCCATCCCGGTCCTCTCGTACTAAGGACAGCCCTCCTCAAATCTCCTACGCCCACAGCAGATAGGGACCGAACTGTCTCGCGACGTTCTGAACCCAGCTCACGTACCGCTTTAATAGGCGAACAGCCTAACCCTTGGAACCTTCTACAGCTCCAGGATGCGATGAGCCGACATCGAGGTGCCAATCCGAAGCGTCGATATGAACTCTTGGCTTCGATCAGCCTGTTATCCCCGGCGTACCTTTTATCCGTTGAGCGATGGCCCTTCCATACAGAACCACCGGATCACTAAAGCCTGCTTTCGCATCTGCTCGACTTGTAGGTCTCACAGTTAACCATTCTTATGCTTTTGCACTCGACGACTGATTTCCAAACAGTCTGAGAATAGCTTCGCGCGCCTCCGTTACAATTTAGGAGGCGACCGCCCCAGTCAAACTACCCGCCTAACTATGTTCCTCTCCCGGATCACGGGAGCAGGTTAGAATCACAACGCTCACAGGGTGGTATCTCACCGTTGGCTCCACCAAACCCAAAAGCCTGGTTTCAAAGCCTCCCACCTATCCTGCGCAGCAAGGGTCATAATTCATAGTTAAGGTGTAGTAAAGGTGCACGGGGTCTTTCCGTCTAGCTGCGGGTAACCGGCATCTTCACCGGTACTACAAGTTCGCCGAGCAACTCGTTAAGACAGTCGTACGATCGTTACTCCATTCGTGCAGGTCGGAACTTACCCGACAAGGAATTTCGCTAC
>JAABUX010000455.1_pt1 | contig 69603 bp, 46 predicted proteins | sample 5561851 | NCBI WGS metagenome assembly JAABUX01 (sample SAMN10711883, study PRJNA513361) | rock metagenome | isolation source: Antarctica rocks | place: Antarctica: Victoria Land, Richard Nunatak red sandstone | collected 2016-01-03
CGGCTTCGGGCCTGCACACCTCCGACCATTTCTGCGGCATGGCCGTCTCCGGCCATCTCACAGCCCCGACGCTGGCGGCTTACCTCCAGAACGCGCGGGAGGGTCTGACGGAGATCGTCTGCCACCCCGGTCTGAACAACCTCGAACTGTCCCGCGTCTTTGCCTGGGGCTATGACTGGGAGGGGGAAACGGCGGCGCTCTGCTCGCCCGAAGCGCGCACGGCGGCTGTCACCCGCACCACATGGCGTGATTGAAAACCACTGAAAGCCGCTGATGTCCACCTTTTCCTTGTTGATCTGCCCTCTGTGTGGGGAACGGCTGGCGCGGGTGGAAACGACCCTCCGCTGCGGCCGGGGGCACTCTTACGACATTGCCAAAGAGGGCTACGTCAACCTGCTGCTCGCCAACCAGAAGGCGTCCGCGTCGCCGGGGGACACAAAGGCGATGATGACCTCCCGGCGGGCGTTTCTGGAACGAGGGCATTACGCGCCGCTGTCGGACCGGATCAATGTTCTCGTCAGCGAATACCTCGGCGGGAACGGAACGGCAGGTGTCGGGATTTTAGACGCCGGGTGCGGCGAAGGCTACTACCTGCACCGGCTCAAGTCGGCTCTGCCGTCGGGCGTTGAGTGTTATGGCCTGGACATCTCCAAAGAGGCCGTCAAGCTGGCGGCGACAAGGCACAAGGACAGCACATTCTTGATCGCCAGCGTCCATCGGGACTTGCCGTTCGCCCCGGCGTCCTTTGACGTTGTGCTGAACGTGTTCGCGCCCCGGAACCCGGTCGAGTTCGCGCGCGTCCTCCGTCCCGGCGGCCTGGCGCTGGTCGTCGTCCCCGCCGAGGGGCACCTGGCCGCGCTGCATGACGCGCTGGGGATGCCCCGGATAGACGGCGACAAAGAGCGGCGGACGACCGAGGACTTTGAGGGGGCGCTTGCCCCAAGCCATGCCGAGGCGCTTCGCTATCGGCAAGTCTTGCCGCCCGAAGACACGGGTCATTTGATCCGAATGACGCCCACCGGAGGGCGCTTGTCAGACGAGGCGTGGGCGGGCGCGATGAACCTCCCAAGCCTGGACATCGAGTTTGCCTTCACGCTGATTGTCCTCCGCCGCGCTTCCGACGCGGCGGCTGAAAACGAGTAGACTGTGCGTGGATCGTCAAACCGGCTTGCATTAAAACAGGCATGGTGTCATACTCTGTAGCATGGACAACGGCCCCGCACAGGAGACGAGGGAGATAGACACAGCCGAGCGGTCTCACCGGCGGCGGACGGCGGCAATCGCCTTAGTCTTGCTGGTGGCGGGCAGCGCTTTGTTCTGCCTCTGGGTCGGAGTCAGGCCGCAGCGCCTTCTGGACCGGGCACTGCATCGGGGGGTGGCCCCCGCCGCTTCTCCGTTCACGGACGCCGAGGCGCGGGACGCCCTCAAGCGCGAATCCGGCTACCTCGCCGCCTGCTCCTACACCGAGCAGGCAGGAAGCAAGGCGCGAATCTTTCCAGGCTCGGCGGCCTATGGCGCGCTCAATGACGTGCGCATCGGAGACCACGGCGCGGACTGGGTGGCTCCCGAAGCCGGGGCCATTGGCGCGATCAGCCTGATGAAAGCCGCCGCGTTCGCGCGGGCGCATGGAGAGGACACGCGGGGCGAGGACGCCGTCCTGGACGCCTATTTCGATGTCTGGCTGACGGGGCATCGGCAGGGCTGGGTCGGCGATGCCGGGTCATCCGAAGCGGGCGGCATGGCGGCGCGCGTGTACTACGACGGGCAAGGCCAACGGACTCGGAGCGAGGACGCGACCCCGGCGGCGACGGGGATGACCGTTGTGGCGCTATGGAAACGCTGCGAGTACCTCGCCGGAACGGGACGAGCGGCGGCGGGAATGCATTGGCTGACGCGCGCGTGGCCGCCGGCGCGGGCGGCGGGGGAATACCTGCTGCGCCACCAGGACACGCGGTTCGGGCTGGTGCGCGGCCCGGCCTCCAGCGGGGACTTCTGGCTGACCGATGCCGTCGCGGCGACCGATGCCCTGCGGTGTCTGGACTGCTGGGCTAGGACGCTGAAAAGGCCCGATCCGCGTTACGCGGCGGCGGCAAGCGCGATCACGACCGGCATCGCCGGCATGAAAGAACGCGGCGACTGGTCCAACTTCTACCGGGTCCGACACCGGGACCATGATTATGAGCCGGAATACGGCGACAGCTTAGACCAACTTTGCTTTCTGCCCTATGAGGCCGATGTCCTGCCGCCCGGCGAGGAATATGCCCGCAGGATCAGCGACTGGTGGACATTGGGCGGAAACGAGTTTTCCATGACGGCGCAGACAACGGACGCGGCGGACTGGAAATACTACGGGACGCACTGGCATCACTACTTCGCGGCCAGACCCGAAAACGAGTATCTGTACCCCGGCCCAGGGCTGCAACTGGCGAAGGTCGAGTGGAAATACGCCGCGCAAACCCACGACCCCGAACTGCGCCGGCGGGCCGTCAACCGCCTGCGCTGGGCCGCGCGTCGGGAATATTCCGCCCTCTGGCTGGGCGCGACCGCCCCGGCGCAACCCGACGGCGGCCTAGTGGACTGGCGGGACGGGGCGAATTACCCGCGCACGGCGGAAACCTGGGCTCGCTTCATTGATACAAGCGCGTACTTCATCCAAGTGACCTTGATGGTCAACTTCAACCAGGACACGCGCTATGTCCCCGAAGCTCCCTTCGACGCTCCGCGTTGAGGAGTACAGACAGAGGGCAACCGCGACAGACAAAGGGCAACCATGGGGGGGTGCCCCTACCCATGACGGGCATTGACGGGCGCGTAGGGGCGGGCCTCCGTGCCCGCCCTCCTTGTCCCCGTGCCTGCCCTCCCAGAGCGATTGCCTTACATCCCCCTGCCTTCGCTTGCTTTTGCTAGGAACGGCAGGTATAATTTCCCTAATCCTTATCTTGTACGGGAGGACGCGCGATTCTTCCGCCTCAACTTCCCCGTCACCAGGAAATTCACCCTCCGCTGTAAGACCCACCTATGAAACACAACTTTTTCCTGCTCGCAGTGCTGGCGCTTGGGGCCATCCTATCGCCGGCCTCTCCCGCACACGCCGCAGCCCCGCCCGCGCGCCGGCACATCTTGATGGACGCCGACTGGCGCTTTTCTCAAATCAAGCCGGCGGCTCTGCAAAACGGGATCGCCGTGACCCACTGGCGCTGGCGCCCAGGCCATGCGGATGAAGCCGATCAGATGACGGCGGCGCCTCTGAGCACGACCGACGGCGATTGGAAAGACGCGGCCACCGGCGATGATGTCTTTCATGGTCGGGTCGGCTTTGCCTGGTTTCGGATGACGCTGCCCGCCCTGGCGGCCCGGCAGGGCCGCACCCTGCGCTTTGACGGCGTGGACGATAACGCAACGGTGTATCTCAACGGTCAAAAGCTGACGCACCATGAAGGCTGGAACGACCCGTTCGACGTGCCGCTGGACGCCGCCTGGAACGCGAACGGGCCGAACATCCTGGTCGTCCTGGTCGAGAACACGGCGGGCGGCGGCGGCATCACCGCCCCGGCGACGCTGGGCGTCAGCGCGGCCCCCGGCGGCGCCGATCCGTCCCGCCCGGAGATGAACGACGCGGGCTGGCGAACCGTCCACCTGCCGCACGATTACGTCTTGGAGTCGGCGTTCACGCCCAAAGGCGACGCCTCGCACGGCTCCCTGATCCCGACGGCGGCGTGGTATCGCAAGACGTTTACGCTGCCCGCGTCCGATAAAGGCAAGGCGCTGTGGCTGGACTTCGACGGCGCGTACCGCGACAGCAAGGTCTACCTCAACGGGACGCTGCTGGGCGAGCACCCCTGCGGCTACACCCCCTTCCGGTACGACATCAGCCAGGCCGCTCACTATGGCGGCCGCAACGTGCTGGCCGTGCAGGTCAGCCCGCAGCACGAGGAGGGCTGGTGGTACGAGGGCGGCGGCATCTACCGCCACGTCTGGCTGAACGTCGCCGATCCGGTCCACGTCGCGCCCTGGGGGACGTTCGTCAGCACGAAGATGGCCGAGCCGGGACCGGATCGGGCGGTCGTACCGGCGACAGTGTTCGTCAGAACCGCGATCGGCGACGCGGCGCCTGATCCCAACGTCGCACACTTGACAGCCGCTCTGGGCGTCAACTCATACCGCCTGGTGTCGCGCCTCCTTGACCCAGCAGGCAAGGTCGTGGCGACGACGGAAACGGCCTTCGGGGCGGAGCAGAACCCGGAGATCGCGCAGCAGATGACCGTCGCACAGCCGCAGCTCTGGTCAGTCGAGACGCCGCGCCTGTACCGCCTGCATACGGAGATCAGGCAGGGGGATCGCCTGGTGGATGCGACGGATACCCCGTTCGGCATCCGCACCATCCGCTTTGACGCCGAGCAGGGCTTTTTCCTGAACGGCAAGCCCGTCAAGATCAAGGGGACGTGCAACCATCAGGACTTCGCGGGCGTCGGCGTCGCCATGCCCGACAGCCTGCTCCTTTGGCGCGTCAAGAAGCTGAAGGAGATGGGCAGCAACGCTTACCGCATGTCCCACAACCCGCCGACAGCGGAGCTGCTGGACGCCTGCGACCGGCTGGGGATGCTGGTCATGGACGAGAACCGGCACCTGGGCGATACCGAGAGCGGCAAGGCGTCACAGGACACGCCCTACGCCAATCTGCACGAAGTCCAGAGCATGATCCTGCGGGACCGCAACCACCCCAGCATCATCATGTGGTCCATGTGCAACGAGGAAGGCATCCAGGGCACCCCCCACGGGCGGGACATCTTCGCGGCCATGAAGAAGGTCGTGGACCAGGCCGACGGGACGCGCCCCGTCACCTGCGCCATGAACGGCGGCTACGACTCCGCCGTCGGCATCACGTCCGTGGAGGACTTGCAGGGCATCAACTACAATCCGGGCGCGTATGACGGCTTCCACAAGGCGCACCCGACCATGCCGCTTTACAGCAGCGAGACGTCCAGCGAGGTCGGCACGCGCGGGATCTACGGCCCGGACACGTTTAAGATCGACAACATCACCTATCTGGGCGACCAGGCCAAAGGCCACATCAGCGCCTATGACCTCCACGCGCCCGGCTGGGCGCAGACAGCGGAAGCGGCCTGGCAGCCCATCGCCGACCGGCCTTTCGTCGCCGGAGGCTACGTCTGGACGGGATTCGACTACAAGGGCGAGCCGACGCCCTTCGGCTGGCCCGACGTCAACTCCAACTTCGGCGTCATGGACCAGTGCGGCTTCCCCAAAGACAGCTACTACTACTACCAATCGGTCTGGGGCGACAAGCCGGTCGTCCACGTCCTGCCGCACTGGAACTGGGCGGGCAAGGAGGGTCAGCCGATTGACGTCTGGGCCTACTCCAACGCCGCCCGCGTGGAACTCTTCTTGAACGGGGCGAGCCTGGGCGCGAAGGACATGCCCCGGAACGGCCACTTGTCCTGGTCCGTCCCCTACGCGCCGGGGACGCTGGAAGCGCGCGGCTTCGACGCTGCGGGCAAAGTCATCGCGACCAACAGAGTGGAAACGACCGGCGCCCCCGCCGCCCTGCGGCTGACGACGGACCGGACGGCCCTGACGGCGGACGGCGAGGACTTGACGATGGTGGAGGTGGATGTGGTGGACGCTCAGGGCCGCATCGTCCCGACAGCGGACAATCTGGTGACATTCGGCGGCAGCGGCGTGGGCCACATCGCGGGCGTCGGCAACGGCGACCCCAGCGACCACGGCCCCGACAAGGCTAACTATCGCCACGCCTTCGGCGGCAAGTGCCTGGTCATCGTCGGCGTGGGCGAACGGGCCGGGGACATCCGTTTGACGGCGTTCGCATCCGGCCTGAAGGGCGCGGGACTGAACCTGCGGGCGGGGAAGTAAATGGAGTGATGAGGGTGAGTGTGTAATCACCGAGGGGGTGAACCCCCTCGGCCCTTATGCCTCAGCACAACAAAAAAGCCCTATGAAAACCCAATCTTTACCCTGCACCGTCGTCCTGCTGGCTCTCGGCGCTCTCGCCTCTATCCTTCCCGCCGGGGCGCAGACCGTCTCGGGCGGCAGTCTGCCGACACGCTGGGCAAAACTCGTCTCGCCCGCCAACGCCCTGCCCGACTACCCGCGCCCCCAGATGACCCGCGCCCGCTGGCAGAGCCTCAACGGGACGTGGGACTACGGACTGACCGACAGCGCGGCCACCGCCCCACCTGCCGCCTATGAGGGCAAGATACTCGTCCCCTACCCCTATGAGGCCGCGCTGTCGGGCGTCGGCAAAGCCAGCCCCGTCACCCAGCGGCTGTGGTATCGGCGGACGTTCACCGTCCCCGCCGCTTGGCGCACGAACGGGCAGCGCGTCCTGCTGCACTTCGGGGCCGTCAACTGGGACAGCACGGTCTCGGTTAACGGTACGCCGATGGGCGGGCACAAGGGCGGCTACACCGGCACGGACTACGATGTCACCGGCGCGCTCAAGCCGGGCGCGAATGAACTCGTCGTGTCCGCCTACAACCCGATGCGGCACGATGTCCCCGACGCCCAGGTCATCGGCAAGCAGCGTCCACAGTCGGGAAGCATCTTCTACACCGGCGCGACGGGCATCTGGCAGTCGGTGTGGCTGGAGCCGGTGCCGGCGGCCCACATCAGCGGCCTCAAGATCACGCCGGACATTGACGCCAAAGTCTTGCGGCTCACGGTCAATACGGACGGCGGCGCGGCGGGGCGTGTGCAGGTGACGGCGACGGACGGCGCGGCGACGGTTGCCAGAGCTTCGGGGGCGGCGAACGCCGAGGTCACGGTGCCGGTTCCCGGAGCCCACCTGTGGACGCCCACCAACCCGCACCTGTACGGCCTGCGCGTCACCCTCGCAGGCAGGAGCGGCGACGCCGTGGACAGCTACTTCGCCATGCGGAAAATCTCCCTCGGCAAAGATGCGCAGGGGCGGACGCGGCCCATGCTGAACAACCAGTTCGTCTTCCAGGTCGGCGCGCTGGACCAGGGCTACTGGCCCGACGGCATCTACACCGCCCCCACCGACGACGCGCTGAAGTCCGACATCGTCACCGCCAAACGGCTCGGCTTCAACCTGCTGCGGAAGCACGCCAAGGTGGAGCCGGACCGCTGGTATTACTGGACGGACAAGCTGGGGATGCTCGTCTGGCAGGACATGCCGCAGGCGTTCGGGAACCTGAACGACGCGGCCAAAGCGCAGTGGCTGACCGAGTGGCGGAGCGAGATCGCGCAGTTCTATAACCACCCATCCATCATCGTCTGGACCACGTTCAACGAGGGCTGGGGCCAGCACGACACCGAGCAGATCGTCGCGCTCACCCGGCAGCTTGACCCGACCCGCCTGGTCAACGACGCCAGCGGGTGGACGGACAAGGGCGTCGGCGACCTCCACGACACCCACGCCTACCCCGGCCCCTGGTCGGACAGGCCGGAGCCGACTCGCGCCGCCGTCAACGGCGAGTTCGGCGGCGTAACCATGCGCGTGGACGGGCACACGCTGTTCCACGGCAAAGTCATGGGCTACGGCGCGACCCTGAGCAGCGGCTGGAAGACCACCAAGCGCTACCAGGAGCTTCTCCGGAACGCCTACGGCATCGAGGAGAGCCGGGGGACGAGTGCGGTCGTCTACACGCAGCTCACCGACGTGGAACAGGAGTTAAACGGCCTGTTGACCTATGACCGGGCCGTCACCAAAGTAGACCCGATGGTCGTCGCCGCCGCCAACGGGGGCCGGTTCCTGCCCTTGCCGCCCAACCCAAGCCCCAACACCGACCTGGTGCCGACCTCGGAGGACGAACCCCACACCTGGTCCTACACGACGTCCAAGCCCGCCGAGGATTGGACCCAGACGGGCTTCGATGCGTCCGCGTGGAAGACTGGCCCGGCCCCCTTCGGCCACGACGCCGCCAATGTCCGCACCGCCTGGGCCGACACGCCCGGCGACATCTGGCTGCGGCGCGAGGTGACACTCCCCGCCAACCTTCCTGCGAAGATGGACGTGGTGACGATCCACGATGAAGACGTGGACGTGTACGTCAACGGCGTCCTGGCGGCGTCCGCGACCGGCTATGTGGGCGATTACGTCCGGCTGCCCATGTCGGAGGCCGCGCGGACGGCGTTCCGCCCCGGCAAGAACGTCATCGCCGTTCACTGCCACCAGACCGTCGGCGGGCAAGTGATTGACGTCGGCATCACAAATGCAGGTGTGCCATGATTAAACTCCTGCCGCACCTTGCCTGCGCGCTGCTCCTCCTGAACGCGGCGACCCCGGCATCCGCCATGCCTGCCGCGCCGCCCAAACCAATGCCGCCGACCTTTCTAGTCGGCGGCGACCTGTCCGTCCTGGCGCGCGAGGAACAGCTCGGGGCAGTTTACAAAGACGGCGGCAGGCCGCGTGAGGCGCTTCAAATCTTCAAGGCGCACGGCTGGAACGTCATCCGCCTGCGGCTGTGGGTCCACCCGACGGGTCAGGGAGACCACATCAACGATCTGCCCTATACCGTGGCGCTGGCGAAGCGCGTCAAAAAGGCCGGGTTTAAGTTCCTGCTGGACTTCCACTATTCGGACACCTGGGCAGACCCCGCGCATCAGACCAAGCCGGCGGCCTGGAAAGACCTGCCGTTCGACCAACTCACGCGGCAGGTCCAGACCTACACCCGTGGCGTCGTTGCGACCCTGCGCGCAAGCGACGCCCTGCCGGACATCGTGGCGGTCGGCAACGAGACGATCAACGGGATGCTGTGGCCCGACGGCAAGGTGGAGGGGCCGGGGGGTTGGGCGAGGTATGGCACACTGCTGAAGGCCGGCATCGCGGGCGTTCGGGAAGGCGCGAAGCCGCTGCCGTCCCCACTCCTCATGATCCACCTCAACAACGGCGCGGACGCGGGCCTGACTCAGTGGTTCTTCAGTCACCTTGATCCGCGCGGCCGGGGCATAGACTTTGATTTGATCGGCCTGAGCTACTACCCTGACGGTAAAAACACCCTGGCGCAGCTCAAAAGCGCGCTGGCCGCTGACGCCCGCGCCTACCATAAGCCGCTGGTCATCGCCGAAACCGCCTTCCCCGCCAGCGGCGCGGCAGGGCCGGACCAGCCCGTCTACGCCGCGTATGGCCGGACGCCGGACGGCCAGCGCCGGTTCCTGGCCGATCTGGTTAGGACGGTTCAGGAGACGCCGGGCGGGCTGGGGCGCGGCGTCCTCTACTGGCAGCCGGAATGGGTCCCCATCAAGGGCCTGCCGAACTACAACGGCGGCAGCTCACTTTTTAACGACCAGTTCAACGCGCTTCCCGGCATCGGGGCGCTTGCGCCGTCCCATTGAAGGAGACTCCCCATGAAACGCAGCGAAGTCCGCGCCGCCCAGGCCGAGACGCGGCGGCAGTTGGAAGAGGCCGGGCTGACGGTAGCCGGCGGCCTGGAGATCGAGATCGCGGACTTCGGGCTGGGCCGTTTCGCCCAGGAGGGACTTGGCCTCGTCGTCCGGGTCAACGAGCCGGAGTATTGCAGCAAGTGGCTGACCCTGCTGCCGGGGCAGGAGTGCCCAACGCACTTTCATAAGCTTAAGAAGGAGACGTTCTTCGTGCTGCGCGGCCAAGTCAAGTTGGTTGCGGACGGTCAGCCGGTTACGCTGGAAACAGGCGACCACTATACGCTGCGCCCCGGCGTCCGCCACTCGTTCGGCTCGGCGGCCGGGGCCGTCATTGAAGAGGTTTCGACGCACGACGAGAACAGCGACTCGTACTTTGATGACCCGAACATCGTGCGCGACCCCGCCATCGAGGAAGGCTGACACCCCATGACCCCTCTGCCCACGGCGCTCTGTTTTGACGTGGAGGACCCCGTCGCCCCCGAAAGTGACGACGCCGCGCTCTGGTTCGCCGACATCCTGGCCGAATACGGCCTCCCCGGCTCATTCATGGTCGTCGGGGAGAGGTTCCGCCAGTGGGAGGCGCGCGGACGCCGCGATGTAGTCGAGGCGCTCAAGCGGCACCACGTCGCATTTCACTCGACCTGGCACTCCGTCCACCCAACGACAACTGAGATATGCCTGGACAAAGACTTCGCCGCCGGCATGGACGCGGTCTGGGAATGGGACCGGCAAGGGTGGGCGGACGCCGAGCGTATTTTAGGTCGCCCGCTGATCGGCTGGTCGCTCACGGGAAACAGTTGGTCCCCCTCCATCATGGGTCTGGCGGGGCGGATGGGGCGCGCGTATGCGTACAGCATGGTGCGGCTGCCGGGGCATAGCGTCTGCTGGTACGCCGGATGCCTCGGCTTCCACCACGAGGCTGTGGGCGTCTTTGACGAAGTCTTCTGCGATGATATTCTGTTCGCGGAGCGGCTGGCACAGACGCACCAGACTATTGACCGACGCCGGACGGCGGAGCGGCGGGGGGCGGAGTGGCTGCGCCTTTTCGTGTGCCATCCGACCCGCGCGATCCACACGGCGTTCTGGGACCTCGTGAACTTCTCCGGCGGGGCCAACCCGCCGCGCTCCGCGTGGAAGCCTGCCCCGCGCCTGGACGGCTCGCGGTTCCCCATAATCCAGAACAACTTCCGCCGCCTGTGCGAGTCGGTGTGTTCCGACCCCCGCCTGGAGATCGTCGGCTGGGGCGACCTGATCCGGCGCTACGACGGGCAGCGCGCCTTCGCCTCCCACGCCGAAATGCTGGAGATGGCGCAGCGGCTGGCCGACGAGCGCCGGGTGCTGTTCACCAACCACTTCACGGCGGGCGAAATCCTGCTCCTGCTCTGCCGGGCGGCGGCCTCGCCCCAGCCCCGCTATCCGCGCCCCACGGTCTATGGGCCGCTGACGACGCCCCCGATCACGTCCACGCCCGCATGGGACGCGAGCGACATCGCCGCCGCCGCGCCCGACCTCCTGCGGGCCGCCGAGACGGGCTTCTTGCCGCCCTCCATTGGAGTCGCCGGGCAGATGGTCGGAATCGGGGCCTACGCCGTCGCTCTTGCCGAGGCCCTATTGGGCGGTCACAAGGTTTCCGGGCCGGCCGACGCCCCCTATCCCCCCGAAGCCGAGGCGGTGGCCCGCGAGGCCGCCCGGATGATCCCCGACTGGCGGATTCACCCGCCCGGCATGGACCTGACCCTGTTGCTGGAACAGGCCCGCTTGCAGTGCTGGACGCTCAAGCCCGCGTGGCCCCGCGAAGCACTCCTACCCTCCGGCGACTAAGACTGGAACCCGCGAAGGCAGGTTTTGTGCTCTCGTTGCCGCGCCTTCAGTCGCCCGCTGAAAATGGCGTCTCCTCGGCGGCAAAGAAGGAATCGCTGTCCGACAAGTCGAATATGATGGCAAACAGACTGCTCTCGGAGGGCCAGCATGGATACGCAGACAAAACCGAGTACAACGACGACTCCGCTCACCCCGCTGACGCCGGTACAGGCGCGCAGCGTGACGCCGCGCGCCCTGCTGCTCGGACTGGCGCTGATGCCGGTCAACGCCTATTGGGTCATCATGATGGAGAACATCCGGTATTCGGCCCACCCGACCACCATTTCGCTGTTCTTCAACTGCATCTTCATCCTCGTCGTTCTGACCGGTCTGAACGGCCTGCTCGCCCGCGTCCGCCCGCGCTGGGCGTTCGCGCAGGGGGAGCTGCTGCTGGTCTACGCCATGCTCTGCATCGGGTCGTGCATGGCCGGGCATGACTTCATCCAGATGCTTGTCCCGAACCTGACCTGGCCGCTGGCGCAGTCCAACACCAGCAACAACTACCTGCCCCTCTTTGGTCGTTACCTGCCCCAGTGGGCGATGGCGCCGGGCATTGACAAGAGATCGGCCTTCTATCTGGGCCACGGCCACTTCGACGGGGACGCCCTTCAAGCTTGGCTGCCCGCCATCTTGATCTGGACCGGCTTCGTCGTCCTGCTGCTCTGGACCATGCAGTGCGTCAACGTCCTCATTCGCAAGCAGTGGACCGACAACGAGCGGCTGACCTACCCGCTGACCAAGATTCCCCTGGAGATCACCGACGCCCAGCCCTTCGGGCGCGGGCGGAGCAGCCTGCCGCTGACCAAGAGCCGCCTGTTCTGGATCGGCTTTTTCGTGGCGGCGGCCATTGACACGACGAATGCGCTGAACTATTACTACCCTGCCGTCCCGTCCGTCCTGGCCTCCAATGTGACCGACCTCGGTCAGTCGTTCCCTTCTAAGCCCTGGCACGCGGTCGGCTGGACGCCGCTGACCTACTACCCGTTCATGGTCGGCCTGGGCCTGCTGATGCCGCTCGACTTCCTGTTCTCGTCCTGGTTCTTTTACCTCTTCTGGAAGCTCCAGGCCGTGGTCGTGGTCGCCAGCGCCTGGGACGCCGACCCCCGGATGCCCTACGCCAACTACCAAGCGCTGGGCGCGTACCTCCTGTTCTTCGTCGGCACGCTCTGGATCAGCCGGCACTATTTCGGCCATGTGGTCGCCCGCGCCCTGGGCCGCGACTCGGAAATTGACGACTCGGACGAGCCGCTGCGCTACCGCTGGGCGTTTGTCGGCCTGGCGGGCGGGCTGGCCGGGCTGGTCGCCTTCTCGGTCGCCCTCGGCCTGTCCCCGTGGCTGGCGGTGTTGTTCTTCCTCCTTTACTTCGCCCTGGCCTTGGCGATCACGCGGATGCGGGCCGAGCTGGGCACGCCCGTCCATGACCTGCACTTCACTGGCCCGGACTGGACGCTGTCGGACGTGCTGGGGACGCAGGGCATGGCGCCGGGCGGCCTGGCCGCGTTCAGCCTCTTTTTCTGGTTCAACCGCGCCTACCGCTGCCACCCGATGCCGTTCCAGTTGGAAGCCTTCAAGATGGCCGAGCAGACCGGGGCGAAGCGCGAGATGCGGGCGTGGTTCTGGGCCTTACTGCTGGCGGGCGGCTTTGGGATGCTGTGCGCCTTCTGGGCGCTGCTACACAACGACTACCTGTACGGCATGAAGTGGAGCGACACGAGCGGCTGGGACCGCTACGCGGGCTGGCTGAAGGCGCCTAAGCCCGCCAACACCTCGGCGGCGCTCGCCATTGTCGTCGGCTTCCTGTTCGCGGCCTTTTTGCAGGCCATGCGCGTCCGCTTCTTCTGGTGGCCCTTCCACCCGCTGGCCTACGCCGTCTCCGGCTCGTGGGAGATGAACCTGCTGTGGCTGCCGCTGTTCATCGCCTGGCTGACCAAAGTGGTGCTCCTGCGCTACGGCGGGATGCGGGTCTTTTCCGGTGCCCTGCCCTTCTTCTACGGCCTGATCCTGGGCCAGTTCATTCCCGGCAGTCTGCTCAACATTTGGGGCATCATCACACAGAACCCCACCTACCAGTTCTGGCAGTGACAGCGGTGTGACAGGCTGTTTCACGCCTGTTGGCCCGCCTTGAGCCAGGCATTCGGCACAAAATTTCGTCCGCGCCGCAAAAAAACAGCCGAATGGTTGACAAGCCCTGCGATACGCACTATACTATAGTGAGAAAGTCGGGTTCACCGTCAGCGTGAACCCCGAAGGAGAAACCAATGCAAAAACCCGTAAAGAGAGCCGGGTTCACGCTCATCGAACTGCTCGTCGTCATCGCCATCATCGCCATTCTCGCCGCCATCCTGTTCCCCGTCTTCCAGAAGGTGCGCGAGAACGCCCGCCGCGCCTCCTGTTCGTCCAACCTCAAGCAGCTCGGGCTGGCCCTGGTTCAATACACCCAGGACAACGATGAGAAAATGACCCGGGCGTGGTACGGGACAGGGGGATGGCAGCCGTCGGATCCTAACCCCGCCTCCACCAAGTACAAGTGGATGGATGCTGTTTATCCGTTCGTGAAAAGCACCGGGGTCTTTCAGTGCCCGGACGACAGCGGCGGGCTGGTCAATTCCCAGATCGGCCTAGGGGCTGCGACGGGCAAATATGTCCCATACCAGCAGTTGGGAATTGATGCCAGCACGAAGGCGGTGGATGATCGCTTTTATGGCAGCTACGGGATCAACTCCGCTTACTTCAATCGGGGGGACCTGGCAGAACAAAGCCCCGCAAACAGCAACGGCGGCGACACCGGGCCGGGCCTTGCCCTCGCAAGCCTGAATTCGCCGGCCACGACGATTTGGGTCGCGGACGGCAGCGGCAGCTACCAGATTGATTGGGACGACATCCCCAACAACGACAACACCAAGTACATCGGGCAGGTGAAGGGTTTCCCGGCCATTGGCTGGGGCAACGATGCAAGCCTCGGCAATCGGAACTTGCCGGAAGGCGCACTGGTCGCCCGGCATGGTGACAAGAACCAGGCGAATGTCATGTACTGCGACGGCCATGTCAAGTCGCGCCGCATCACCGATCTTCTGAAGCTCAATTCGGTCGGTCAGCACGCGGCGTTCACTAATCGCGGCGAGGATTAACAGACTGAGCAAAGCGATGACCGCCGAGGGAGCAGATTATCTGTTCCCCGGCGGTCTTCTTTTGCGCTTTGACGCACTCCATGAAGCCCCCCGCTGCAAGACCCTGGCTCCTTCTTTTCTGCCTGCTGGCGGGCATTACTGCCCTCTCCGCCGCCGTGTGGTCTTGGCGGCAGAGCACGCGCCCCGGTCGGGTCCACTTTGAGCGCGGACTAGACTTTGCCGCCGCCAAGCAGATGCCCCAGGCCGAGCAGGAGTGGCTGGCGGGCGTCCGGGAGGACCCCGGCTTCCCCGACAACCGCGCGCAGCTCGGCGCCCTCTACTCGGCGCTGGGACGGTTCCGCGATGCCGCCGGCCAGTACCAAGACGCCATCAAGCTGACGCCGCAGGATGGGTCGCTGTTTCTGCGGCTGGCGCGGGCGGATGAGGCCGGCGGCGAGGACGAGGCCGCCCTGAAGCCCGCCGAGCGTGCCGCCGCGCTGCGGCCCGAGGATGCGGAGGCGCAGGGCAACTTCGGCGTTCTGGCCGCGAAGCTGAACCGTCCCGAGTTGGCCCTGCCGCCGCTGACGCGCGCGCACTCGCTGTCTCGCGACGACGCCGACATCCTGATCTACCTAGTTCGGGTGGAGTTCCAGATGCACAACCTTTCTGGAGCCGAGCGCGACCTGACGCCGTTCGTCCAGCGCCACCCGGACAACGCCGAGGCCTGCTACCTGATGGCCTCGCTCCTGCACCAGAAGCCTCAGACCGCCGCCAGTACTCAGACGGCGCTCGATTACGCCCAGCGCGCCCATGCGGCTTCGCCGCACAACGAGCAGGCGTGTGTCCTGCTGGGTCAGCTCTACCTAGAGGCGCAAAACCCGTCAGGGGCATTGCCGCTGTTTCAGCAGGCGCAGCAGACGGCGCCTTTCTCTCAAGACGTTTTGCACGGCCTGGTGACCTGCTACACGCGGCTCGGCCGTTCGGCCCTTGCGGCACACGCCGCAGCGGATCTCAAAGCCACGGTCAGCCGACGGACGCAGCTCTCCCTCCTGCAAGACCGGCTCCATCTGCATCCTGATGACACGGCAGCCGCTCTGGACGCAGCACACCTGGAAGAGGAGAACAAAGAGCTGCCTCTGGCGCGGACTTACTACCGGCAGGCGGTGAGATACGCGCCGCAGGATGCGCGCGCTCGGGCCGCTCTCGATGCTTTTCTTCAGCGCATGGATGGCCACAGCGCGCGTCATCCTTCTAAATAGGCTGTCCACCGCTCGAAACGAACGAGGCCAGGGTTTTCGTATTATTCTCCAATGAGCGTGGCAAAATAATGAAAGAGACTGAGGTATAACAACACGATGAAACGACGAGATTTTCTGAAAAAGGGTATCGCCGCCGCCGGCGGCGCGGTTTTGGCCGGAGGAGCCGCCGGACGGGTGGAAGCCGCAACCGATGGGGCACAAGTAATGCGCCAGGCGAAGGCAGCAACGGCGGGCGGGTGGTACATGCCGAACCGCGCACCGCTGCTGCCGACGGCGTTTACCAAGCTGCCGACGGGGAGCGTCACGCCCAAAGGCTGGATACGCCGGCAGCTTTTGCTTCAGGCCGAGGGGCTGTGCGGGCGGATGCCCGAAGTCTCGGACTACCTCAAGTACGAGGGCAACGGCTGGGTGGACGCGAGCTCGACGGTCGGCTGGGAGGAAGTCCCCTACTGGCTGCGCGGCTTCGGGGACCTCGGCTATGTGCTCGGCGACCAAAGAATCATCGCGCTGGCGACCAAGTGGGTGCAGGGCATCATGGCAAGCCAGTCGCCGGACGGCTGGTTCGGGCCGAAGAACCTGCGGACGTCGCTCGACGGCGGACCGGACATGTGGCCGCACATGCCGGTCCTGAACGCGCTGCAATCGTATCACGAATACACGGGCGACACGCATGTTTTCACCTTCCTGACCCACTATTTCCAGTTCCAGGACGGCGTTCCGGCGGGGCAGTTCCTCAAAAGCTGGGCGGGTGTCCGCTGGGGCGACAACATCGAGACCATCCACTGGCTGTATAACCGGACGGGCGGGACATGGCTGCTGGACCTGGCCCACCGCATCCACGAGAACTCGGCGGACTACACGAGCGGGCTGCCGACGTGGCACAACGTCAACGTAGCCCAGGGCTTCCGGGAGCCGACGGAGTATTGGCTCCAGTCCAAAGAGGCCAAGCATCGGGACGCGGCCTACCGCAACTACGACTTGGTGATGGATCGGTACGGCCAGTTCCCCGGCGGCGGCTTCGCGGGCGATGAGAACTGCCGGCCCGGATTCCATGACCCGCGCCAGGGCTTCGAGACCTGCGGCATCGTCGAGTTCATGCACTCGTTCCAGATGCTGACGCGGCTGACGGGCGACCCGCTGTGGGCGGATCGGTGCGAGTACATCGCGTTTAACTCGATGCCGGCCGCCTTTGACCCCGCGCAGAAGGGGACGCATTACATCACCAGCGCCAACTCCATCCAGCTCGACAACACCCCGAAAGGCGGCGACTTCAGCAACGACTGGCCGATGCAGGCACTGAAGCCGGGCGTCCATGACTACCGCTGCTGCCCGCACAACTACGGCATGGGCTGGCCCTATTACGCCCAGGAAATGTGGCTGGGGACGGCGGACAACGGCCTGTGCGCGTCCCTGTACGGCGCGTCCGAAGTGAAGACCAAAGTTGGCGATGGAACTCTGGTGACGCTGGCCCAGGAGACGGATTACCCGTTCGGCGACACGGTAAACCTCAAAGTGACCACGCCCAAAGCGGTCTCGTTCCCGCTGTACCTGCGTGTCCCCGGCTGGTGCCAAACGCCCACTGTCCGGGTGAACGGCAAGCCCGTGGCAATAGAGGCCGGGGCGCAGTCTTATGTCATCGTGGCCCGCGAATGGAAGAGCGGCGACCGCGTGACCCTGCACCTGCCGATGAATGTTTCGGTGCGGACGTGGGCGAAGAACCAGAACTCGGTGTCGGTGGACCACGGCCCGCTGACGTACTCGCTGGCCGTCGGCGAGAAGTGGCAGCGCTACGCCGGGACGGAGCGCTGGCCCGAATACGCGGTCTACGCGGCCTCCCCGTGGAACTACGGGCTGGAAATAGACAAAGCGAACCCCGCCCAATCCTTCGACCTGACGCGGAAGGGCGGGCGGCTGGCCGAGAACCCCTGGACGCACGAGGCCACCCCCGTCGAGCTTCGCGCAAAGGCGCGTCGGGTTCCTAATTGGCAAGCCGACCGGCACAACGTCGTCTCCATGCTCCAGCCCTCCCCCGCCCGGACGACCGAAGCCGTGGAAACGGTGACGCTGATCCCGATGGGCGCGGCCCGCCTGCGGATCACCGCCTTCCCGACCGTCGGCACGGGCGCGGACGCGCACGACTGGATAGCCCCCATCAAGCCCGCAATGGCGATCACGGCCTCCTTCGTGCATGACGACCTGGACGCCGTGGCGGACGGGCTGGAGCCGAAGGATTCCAACGACCACGCCGTCCCGCGCCTGACCTTCTGGGACCACAAGGGCACGGCGGAGTGGGTGCAGTACGACTATCCCCACCCGATTCAGACGTCGGGCGTCTCGGTCTACTGGTTCGACGACGGCGCGGACAACGGCGGCTGCCGCGTTCCCCGCTCCTGGCGCCTGCTCTATAAAGACGGCGACGCCTTCCGCCCCGTCACAGCGACGGGCGGCTACGGCGTGGACAAGGACCGTTACAACACCGTGACCTTTGCCCCCGTGACGACAACCGCGCTGAAGCTCGAAATCCAGCTTGGAGACGGATTTTCCGGCGGCCTGCTGGAATGGAAGGTGGAAAGGCCATCAACGTCGAACTTAACGTAAGCACTTCCCATGTCACACCTCGGAATGAGCCAAAGGAGAAACTCTTGACCACCCAATTCATGTTCCGCCGACCCACCACCCTCGGCGCGTGCGCGCTCACCCTGATGCTGCTGGCGGGCTGCCACAATGGATCGAACTCGGGCGGGAGCGGCAGCGCGTCCGGGACCACCGGCGCCGCGACCGGCGGAAGCACCGGCGGGGGCGGCCAGACTCAGCTTGCCTTCGTCACCAACAACGCTTCAGACTACTGGACCATCTGCCACAAAGGCACGGATGCCGCTGCGAAGGACCTAGGCATCCCTACCCCGCAGTTCGTCATGCCTGCCGACGGCTCGGCGGCCATGCAGAAACAGGATGTCAACGATCTGATCGCCAAGGGCGTCAAGGGCATCGCCATCAGTCCCAAAGACCCGGCCAACGAGACCGACTTCCTGAACTCCGTTGCCTCTAAGGCAAACTTGATCACGTCCGACAGCGACGCCGCCACCTCCAACCGGCTGTGCTACATCGGCACCGATAACCATGCGGCAGGCGTCATGGCGGGGAAACTAATCAAGGAAGCGCTGCCCCAGGGCGGCAAGATTCTGATGTTCGTTGGCGCCAGCGACGCCCAAAATGCACATGACCGCATTTCCGGCGTTCAGGATGAGTTGAAAGGCAGCAACATTCAGGTGGCGGGGGTCCGGACTGATGACGCCGACCACGCCCGCGCCAAGCAGAACGCCGCCGACGCCCTGGTCAGCATGCCGGACGTCGTCGGCATGGTCGGCATCTGGAGCTACAACGGGCCGGCGATCTACAGCGCGGTCAAGGGCGCGAACAAGGCGGGCAAGGTGAAGATCATCGCCTTCGACCAGGAGGCCGATACGATGACCGGCATTCAAGACGGGACGATCTATGGGGCCGTCGTCCAGGACCCCTACGCCTTCGGGTATCAGTCCATCAAGCTCCTGAACCAGCTTTCCAAAGGCGACAAAAGCGGCATCCCGGCGAACAAGCTGATCATTGTCCCGACGAAGGCCATCAAGAAGGACAACATCACCGCTTACCTGGCCGACCAGAAGAAGAAAATGGGAGGCTAGTCATGGCGGAACCGCCGGCCACGCCCCCAGCCCCTGGGGGAACGGCGCCGCTTTTGGAGATGGAGGGCATTTCCAAGCGCTTTGCCGGGGTGCAGGCTTTGAAGGGCGTTAGCCTTTCGGTCTGGCCCGGCGAAGTCGTCGCCCTGATCGGCGAAAACGGCGCGGGTAAGTCCACCCTGATGAAGATCCTGGGCGGCGTCCACCAGCCGGATGAAGGCATGATCAAGATCGCCGGGCAGCCGACCGTGATTCAGTCGGTCAAGGACTCGACCCGCGCCGGGGTCGGCTTCATTCATCAGGAATTGAACGTCCTGGATAACATTGATGTGGCCGGGAACGTCTTCCTGGGCCGGGAGCCGACGACGGGCGGGCCGCTGCGCCTGCTCGACCGCGCGCGGATGCAAGCCGAGACGCAGCCCTATCTGGATCAGCTAGGGCTGAATGTTTCGAGCCGGACGCTTCTGAACCAGCTCGCGCTGGCGCAGCAGCAAATGGTGGAGATCGCCAAGACTCTCTCGCTCCAGGCGCGCATCATCATCATGGACGAGCCGACCTCGTCGCTGACCCTGACCGAGACGGAGCGGCTGATCCAGGTCGTCAAAGAGCTGCGCGCGCGCGGCGTCTCCATCATCTACATCTCGCACCGCTTGGGCGAGGTGAAGGAGATGGCGGACCGGGTGGTCGGCCTGCGCGACGGGCGCAACGCCGGCGGCCTGAGCAAAGGCGAGATTACTCATGAGCGCATGGTGAGCCTGATGGTCGGGCGCGATTTGGAAAAGTTCCAGGCCCCCGCCGACCCGGCCCCCAAGCCGACCTGCTTCACCGTGCGCGGCCTGCGGACCCGGCGCTACCCCGATAAAGAAGTCAACTTCGAGATCGGCGCGGGCGAGATCCTCGGCATGGCGGGGCTGGTCGGCGCGGGCCGCTCCGAGGCGGCCCAGGCCATCTTCGGCGTGGATCCGCCGCTGGCCGGGACGCTGACGCTGGACGGGCAGGCGCTCGCCATCCGCTCGCCGCGCGACGCCATCCGGCACGGCATCTACCTCGCGCCCGAGGACCGCCGCCGGTCGGGCCTGATCGTGGACATGGCGATCCGCGACAACATCACCATGCCCTCACTGAGTCGCTACGCGCCCGGCGGCCTGATCCAGCGTGGCCGCGAGGAAGCGGCAGCCCAGAAGGCGAGCCAGGCGCTCCGGGTCAAGACTCCCTCCGTGGACTTCCTGGCGCGCAACCTGTCGGGCGGCAACCAGCAGAAGGTCGTCCTTGCCAAGTGGCTGTCGCTGGAGCCAAAGGTGATGATCTTCGACGAGCCGACGCGCGGCATTGACGTCGGCGCGAAGGCGGAGATTTACGACCTGATGCGCGGGCTGGCGAAAGAAGGCGTCGCCGTCCTGATGATCAGCAGCGACATGGAGGAAGTGCTGGGCCAGAGCGACCGGATTGCGGTCATGCACGAGGGCCGCATCAGCGGCTTCGTGACGCGCGCCGAGGCGTCGGAAGAGGCCGTCATGCAGCTTGCCGTCGGCCATGCGGCGAAGGGGAACTTATGATTGAGCAACAAACAAGTCAAGGCGGCGGCCAGGACACGCCGCGCCTGCCGGCCCGGCCCGAAGGCCCGCGCCTACCCATCGCCAACGCCAGCAAGGAGCTGGGCATCTTCGTGCTGCTGCTGGTGCTCTGCATCTTTGTCACCATTATGTCCCACGGCACGTTTATCCATGCAGACAATCTTCAGAACACCTCTCAGCTCATCGGCCTCTACGGCATCTTCAGCATCGGCTTGGGCATCGTGATCATCACCGGCGGCATTGACCTGTCGGTCGGCTCCCTCTTCGCTCTGCTGGGCGTGATCCTCTCCATGATGCTGACCGAGTGGCACTGGCCGTGGCCGCTGGCCGTGCTGGGCATTCTCGCAGGCGGCGCCTTGATCGGCCTGTTTCACGGCTTCCTGATCACGCGCGTCAACTTGCAGCCGTTCATCGTGACGCTCTGCGGCCTGCTCTTTTATCGCGGCATCGCCCGGTTCATCGCGAACGACGGCACGATGGGCTTCGGCGAGTCCCACGGCTTCGAGACGCTCAAGACACTGGCGACAGGCTCTATCCTCGGGGTTCCCGTACCCTTCTTGCTGCTCCTGGTGACGGCGCTGGTCATGGGAATCGTCCTGCACCGGTCCGTGTATGGCCGCTACCTCTATGCCGTGGGTCGCAACGAGGAGGCCGCCCGCTATTCGGGCGTCAACTCGCGCCGCATCATTGCCGGGGCCTATGTCATTTCGGGCCTGCTGGCGGGGCTGGCGGCGATTCTCATCGCCTTTTACACCAACTCCATTTCCCCTTCCACGCATGGGCAGTCGTATGAGCTATACGGCATTGCCGCCGCTGTTTTGGGCGGGTGCAGTCTGCGCGGCGGCGAAGGCTCGATCATCGGCATTTTGATTGGGGCAGCGCTCCTACAGGTGCTGCAAAACCTGGTCAACCTGCTCGGCATTCCTTCTTCGCTCAACTTCGCCGTCGTCGGCGCGGTCATCCTGCTCGGCGTCATCACGGACGAAGTGATCAAGCGCCGCAACGCGGGGAAGATCAAGGCGTAGGTCTACCCGGTGGTGAACCACCGAACTGCACAGCCTGACCACGGGCTAAAGCCCGTGGCTACACGGATGGGCCTTCCCAGAGGCCGCTGCCCGGCGGCCTTTTTCTTTGTCATGCGCCTTGCTTTTTCCGATACCGCAAAAGGGTTCGCGTGGGCGATGGCGGGGACGCTGGCCGCGACCGGCGCGTTCTGGCTGTTCCGCTTTTCACTGGACAAAGGGCAGGCGTCGCTCCTGTACCTGCCGGTCGTGATCGCCTGCGCCCTTCGGTTCGGCTTCGCGCCCGCCCTCGCCGGGGCGGTCCTCAGCTTTCTGTGCTGGAACTTCTTCTTCATTCCGCCTTTTCATACGCTGGAAATCGAGAATCCGCGAGACTGGATTTCGCTGGTCATCTTTCTCATCGCCGCCATGACGACGGCGCGGCTGGCGTCGGAGGCGCGGCGGCAGACGGAAGCAGCACAGGCCCGCGAGCAGGAAACGCGGACGCTGTACGAGGCCAGCGAGGCCATCAGCAGCGAGGTGGAGGCGGCGCGGCTGCTACCCGGCCTGGCGGAGCGGATCGTTCAGACCTGCCGGGCGGCTCGATGCGTCGTCCTGCGCCGCGCCGCCGGGGGCGCGCTTCTCCCGGCGGCGACGGTCTCCGCCGAGCCATTATCCCCAGAGACGTATCGCCTCATCGCGCAGTTGTCCCAGGCGGCGGGGGAGCATTACCAGGTCATCGGGTTCGGCGCAGGACGCCATTTGTGGGAGAAGGCGCTCGAAGGGATAAACGCCCCCGGCAGCCATGAGATCGGCGTGTATGTCCCCCTGCGGGCACAAGGCAGCCTCGTCGGCGCGCTCCATGTCGGCCCGCGCGCGGACGGCAAGCCGTTCACGGAACAAGACCAGCACCTGATCCTGGCCCTGGCAAACCATGCCGCCGTCGTCATCGCCCGGCAGTCGCTGGCGGACGAGGCAGCCCAGGCGGCGGCGTTGCGCGAGGCGGACACCCTGAAAGACGCCCTGCTGTCGCTGGTCTCGCATGAGCTGCGGACGCCGCTGGCGGCGATCAAGGCCGCCGCGTCGGGATTGCGGTCGCGCGGCGCGGTCTGGCCCGAATCCGCCCGCGCCGAGGCGATTGAAACGATTGATGTGGAAGCGGACCGGCTGACGACTTTGGTGAGCAACCTGCTGGACCTGTCGCGCCTGGAAGCCGGGGCATGGACCCCCAGCAAGGATTGGTGCGACGTGTTGGAGATCGTCGGGACCGCCCTGGACCGGCTGCCCGAGCCGGACGCAGCCCGCGTTCAGGTCACGGCGGGCGATGGCCTGCCGTTGATTCGCGCCGACTACGTCCAGATCGCCCTGGTCCTCACCAATTTGCTCCAAAACGCGGCCAAGTACACGCCCGCCGGCAGCCCCATCCACGTCTCGCTGTTCCCGACCGAGGCCACGCCGCCCGCTGTGCGCGTAGACGTGCGCGACTTTGGCGAGGGCATCACGGCGGGCGACGAGGATGTTATTTTTACGCGCTTCCATCGCAGCGCCCGCCATGCCGGCGGCACGGTCCACGGGACGGGGCTGGGGCTGGCCCTGTGCCGCGCCGTGGTTGGGGCGCATGGCGGGCGCATCTGGGCCAGAAACGCGCCGGCGGACGAGCCGCCCGGCGCGATCTTCTCGTTTTGGCTTCCGACCGAGTGATTACTCCCCATAGATAAATCGAGGGGCTTCTACAGGTCAAGCCTGACACATTGTAATCCCAATGTGAGTCTCGCCTCTGCTGGCCTAAGATTAACTCCAAAGATTAACTCAGGCAGCAGATATGCAAGTCCTGTTTCTGAGAACTGTCTGGAAGACTTTATTGATATTTTCTGGATTGATATTTTCTGGCGTTCACGTTCTTAACATTCTTGGTCTTCGGGTTCTTAGCCAAAGTTCCGCAAAGCGCAACCGAGGCAAAAACCTAAAACAGAAAACGCACAAACGGACATTCCGCCAGGGTACAGGAGGTGCAACCAGATTTCAACAGATGAGCAGAAACGATTACAAACATTATACCCGAACAGCCTCAATATCATGCCTTCGTGAAGACTTATAGAAAGGCATGGAGCCTTATATCCCCATTAGAGTTGTGGTGCAATTATTCAGTCTCTTGACTCAGGAATGGCTTTTCTTGCCGCTTGGAGCGGCTGTGAGGCCCCTGGTGACGATAAATTGACAAGATTTTCATTCAGGAAGCTATAATGCGCTCAGGGAGCCTTACAGAGCCAAAAGGCTTATTTGCACCACAACTCTATTGATAAATCAAGGGGCCTTACGGCTCTTACGGTAAACTATTCCCATGCAGACCGAAGCCGCTTCCATTCTGATCGTTGACGACGAGCCGGAAATCCGCCGGGCCGTGACCGGCGGCCTGCGGGCGCAGGGGTACGAGGTCCGCGCGGCCTCGGGCGGCGAGGAGGCGCTGCGCCTGGCGTCGCTCGCCGCGCCCGACCTGGTCATCCTGGACCTGATGATGCCGGGCATGGACGGGCTGGAGGTCTGCCGCCGCCTGCGCGCCTGGAGCGACGTGCCTATTCTGGTCCTGTCCGCCCGCGCCCAGGAGCGGCAGAAGGTGCAGGCGCTGGACGAGGGCGCGGACGACTACCTGACCAAGCCGTTCGGCATGGACGAGCTGACGGCCCGCATCCGCGCGGCCCTGCGCCGGGCGGGCCGCGCGCAGCCCGCCGACGCGCCGACGTTCACCGTCGGCGATCTCATCGTGGACTACGGCCGCCGGCTGGTCTTCAAGAACGGTGGAGAACTCAAGCTGACGCCGCACGAATACGGCATCCTGCGCTACCTCACCCAGAACGCCGACCGCGTCGTCACCCACCGCCAGCTCCTGGCCGCCGTCTGGGGGCCGGAAGACGTCGAGGAAACGCAGTACCTGCGCGTCCACGTCGGCCACCTGCGGAAGAAGATCGAGGACAACCCCGCCCGCCCCCGCCTCATCGTCACCGAACCCGGCGTCGGCTACCGCCTGCGGACGGGCGACGGCCCAACTTCCTCCGCCGCATAATCTTTACACAATCTTTACACGGCCTTTCCCCTTCTTTACATCTTCTTTATTTGGGATTGGCTACAATGGGGCGTCAGGATACTTCAAGGAGTCGCCATGTCGCCCTTCTCCACACACCCTTCCGCGCCGGCGCCCCACCCGCCTGCCGCCTCCCAACGCTTGACGGTGGACCGGTGGCATCGGGCGGCGGAATCGGACTATTGGCTGTGCCGCCTCTTCGCGGATCGCTATGAGGCCCGCCTTTGCCTATCTCTTCGCAGTCGGCGGGTCGGCTGGGAGCGCGAAGGGCGCCGCGTTTACGGCATCCTCCTGCCCGATGCTCTGTCCTCGGCGGGACCGGCAGACGATGCCTGGTACATCTACTATGTCTGGGGCGAAACCTTGTTCCGCCGCACGCGCAAGGAGCGCGAGACGCTGCGGATGCTGGTCATGCCGGACGGTGTGGAGGATTGGGCCGAGCTACTGCGGCAGGCGGTGCGCCGCGAAGTCTTTGACGTCCGCTACCAGGTCGCCCCGCAGTATGTGAACGCGCTCGGCGAGGTGGAGACAGAGCCTTCGGGCTACGAGTTCACGCTGTCAGCCTATGCGCCGCCGCCTGCCGTCACCACCCCCTTTGAGGTCGCCGGCATGGGCGAGACGCCGGAAGCGGCGGCGCGGGACGCCTGTTGCCGCTGGCTGAAGAGGGCGGACAGCGATGTCATTGCTTGAAAGGATCATTGGGCCGACGCTGGCGTCCCATGAGGAGGAGCAGCAGAAGGTCGGGCCGCTGGCCGGCATCCCCATGCTGGGGTTGGACGCGCTTTCTTCCGCCGCCTACGGCCCCGAAGCGGCCCTGACTCTTCTGCTGCCTTTGGGCGCGCTGGGCCTGGTCTACATCGGGCCGATCACGCTGGTCATTCTGGGGCTGCTGGCGATCCTCTATCTGTCTTATCGGCAGACCATCGCGGCCTACCCCACCGGCGGCGGCTCTTACACGGTCGCCAAGGAAAACCTCGGCACGCGCGCCGGCCTGTTCGACGCCGCCTCGCTGCTGCTGGATTATGTGCTCAACGTCGCGGTCGGCATCGCGGCGGGCGTCGGGGCGCTGGTTTCCGCCGTGCCCGCGCTGCACGGACACATCCTCGCCCTCTGCCTGGTCATCCTCGCGCTGCTCACGGTCGTGAACCTGCGCGGCATCAAAGAAGCGGGCGTCGTTTTCATCCTGCCGACTTACCTTTTCGTCGGCTGCCTAGCCCTGACCATCGTGCTGGGACTGGCTCGTACCGTCCTCAGTCACGGCCATCCCCAGGCGGTCGAGACGCCGCCCGCCCTCCCCGCCGCGACGGCGGGGGCGACGCTATGGCTGCTGATGCGCTCGTTCGCCAACGGATGCACCGCCATGACGGGCGTCGAGGCGATCTCGAACGGGATCAGCGCCTTCGCCAAACCTGCCGTCCCGAACGCGCAGCGGACGCTCACCTGGATCGTTCTAGTCCTGGGTGGGCTGCTGGCCGGCATCGCCGTCCTCTGCCGCGCCTACGGAATCGGGGCCACCGACCCGAACGGCGCGAACTACCAGAGCGTGCTGTCCATGTTGGTCGCCGCCGTCGCGGGCCGAGGCGTCTTCTACTACCTAACTCTGGCGGCCGTCCTGGCCGTGCTTTCCCTGTCGGCCAACACGAGCTTCGCCGGGTTTCCCCGGCTGTGCCGCCTGCTCGCGCAGGACAACTTCCTGCCGTATGCCTTTGCCAACCGGGGCAGGCGGCTAGTTTATTCTCTAGGGATTGCCATTCTCGCGGTCCTGTCGGGCCTGCTGCTGATCGCCTTTGGCGGCATCACGGACCGGCTGATCCCGCTGTTCGCCATCGGCGCGTTTGGGGCCTTCACGCTGTCTCAGGCGGGCATGGTCATGCACTGGCGCGTTCACCCGGCCGGTTCGCCCCAGGAGCGGGCGAAGAGCCGCACTTCCCTGATCATCAACGCGGTCGGGGCCGTCGCGACCGGCCTCGCCCTGGCCGTGGTGCTGGCGACGAAGTTTCGGGACGGGGCGTGGATCACCCTCCTGCTGATCCCCGGCCTGATCGTCTTGTTTGAGCGCACCAAAGGCCATTATGCCCGTGTGGCCGAGCAGACCCGCCGGCACGAGCCGCTGGATTTGAGCAGCCTGAAGCCGCCGGTCGTGGTGGTTCCGCTCCGGCAGTGGAGCGCCATCACGGAAAAGGCCCTGCGCTTCGGCCTGCAACTGTCGCCGGACGTCCTGGCGGTCCACATCAGCGCTACGGAAGACGAGGCCGCGCATCTGAAGCAGCGCTGGGCGGAATATGTGGAGGAGCCTGCGCGCCTGGCCGGCGTCCCGCCGCCGCAGTTGGTTGTCCTCGCTTCCCCTTTCCGGCGGCTGTTCCATCCCCTGTTCCATGTCATTGACAGGCTGGAAGGCGAGTACCCGGACCGGATGATCGCCGTCATCATCCCCGAACTCGTCGGGTCGCACTGGTACGACTACCTCCTGCACAACCAGCGGGCGACGGCGCTCAAAGCGGCGCTCCTGCTGCACGGGGACCAGCGCGTCGTCGTCATCAACGTCCCCTGGTATCTCAGCGACCGGAAGGCCTGACTGCCACATGGTCTACTACAAGATAGCGCTGGGTGCGTCCCTCGTGCTGCTTTTTGCCATCCATGTCGCTTTGGCGGCGGCTCAAAAGAAGGAGGACACGCGCCGGATGCGCGTGCTTCATCTTTTCCGGGCCGGCCTCAGCTTATCCGCTTCCTCCTATCTGCTCCGGCTCATGGGGACGCCGCACAACGGCCTGCTTTCGTTCTTCAGCTTCCTTTCCTGCTTCTTGGGCACGACGTTCCTTTGGCTGGGCTGGATGGAGCACTGGAAACTACGGGCCGATCGCCCGGACACGCGCCCCATCCCGCGTCCTGAAGAGGACGAGCCTGTCCCCGAAGCGCTCTTGACATCCGCTCCAGCCGCCTCACCCCTGACGGCGCGCGCGCATCAAGCACTGCTCCATGCTCAGTATGAGGCTTGCCGGCGGCATGAATGCTGCGTGGATACGGATCATCTGCTTCTCGGGCTGCTGCGCGATCCCGGCTCTGCCGGCGTACACATTCTCGATGTTCTCGGGACCGGCCCGGAGAAAATTCACTTGGAACTGCTGGGACAGATGGCGTCACGCCGGAAGTTCACGAAGCAGCCGAGCAAGCCCCCCGTCATGGCTCTGCGAACGAAGGCCAAGCCACTCGCGCTGACGGATCGCGCCGAGCAAGCGCTCGCCCTGGCGGCGGGAGAGGCGCATCGGTTCGGCAAGGCTTCCATTGGCAGCGAGCATCTGCTGCTTGGGCTGGTGCTTGTGGGGAAAGGCAAGGCGGCAGCGGTTTTGTTCGGAGAGGGCATTACCGTGGACGGTATCCGCAGTGAGATCATTAAGCGAAGAAACCTGCCTAACTCCGTGAAGCCATGAACAGACGCCTGCCTCTCATCTTCCACCGCTTCCTGTCTTGTTGTACAGGAGCTCAGACACGGCCTATGGCCCTCATACAAGGGTGGGTTTCATCAGCGGCAGGGATTGCGGAAGACGGCGATCCGTTCCCAGTCATGCCCGCGAAGATCGTATGCCGACACGTCGCCGCAGCCGGGGGCGAGATGGCCCGGACGGGCGGCGAGGTATTGTTGGAGACTCAGACCCTCACACAGCATCCCCAGCAGTCCGAACGATCCATAATGGGTGATCGCAAGAACCGTCACAGCGGGGTAACGAGTCGTCACCTCCCGGAGCCACGACTGGACCCGCGCCAGGTGGTCCCGGACGCTCTCACCGTCGGGAGGCCGCGCGTCGGGGTCTCTCGCCGCTTCCCGCGCGTAGCGATCCCGCCGCTCCTGCGTCTCCGCGAGGGCGAGCCGGTCAAAGAGGCCGCCGTCTTGTTCCAGAAGGCGGCGGTCCAGGATGGGCGTGATCGGAAGGCGGTACTCCGCCCACGTTTGGCGGGTGCGGAGAGCAGGGGACACAAACGCGATGTCCGGCGTGAGGTCGTGCCGCCGGAGGTATTCCCCGGCCTCCCTCGCCTGACGAACACCGACCCCCACAAGCTCGGCAGCTTCCGGCTGGAGACCGCTGAGGCCATGCAGGCCCCCAGAGCCGCCCGCCGCATACGCTTCAAACGCCATGTTGTGCGTCGCTTTGCCATGACGCGCCAGAATCATCCGCATTCGCGCTCCCTCCGCCGCATCCGTTGCTCTATGCCTACATACCCAGAAGCGGGCCGCCAACCACCTTTGCGACGACCGACGGGGAAATGACGCCGACCTGTGAGGCCGCGCATAATCTCGATAGAGATTTTCACACAAACCATTCTGCTCCTGCTGGGGAGCAAAGAACCATTGCTGAGGAGGCAAAGAAACATGGACACGATGAGCACAGAGAGCAGGCATCCGGAGGACGGCGGCTCCTGCACCGACTCCGAAGATGGGATCAACGAGGTACGGTGGGCGCTGCCGGTGCGCCAGGACAGGCTCCGCCGGCTCTACGAGGCGGACGCGCGGGGCATCACCGACGAGGCGCTGACGGACGACGTGGGGCTGGCCCTCTATCTGCGCTGCCGGAGCATCCTGGCCGTGATGGCGGCGGCGGGCGGGCAGGTCGCCTGCCCCCGCTGCGCCCGCGCAGGCGTGGAAAGCGTCATCCGTCGTACAGGGAAGGACAACAGCGCCGCCAGCCAGGCGGAGGAGCTGCGCTGCGCCGTCTGCGGCTGGTGGACGACCTGGGGACGTTACTGGCAGGCCTACCGGAATCAGCAGCTTTATGGGGCCGGGGGCATGGAGGCGTTCCGCACCTTTCTCGCGGACTTCGACCAAGCCCAATCCGCCCGCGAGAAGCTCCACGCCATTGATCGGCTCATTCATTCGTTCCACTACAACCTCAAGAGGGGCGCGAAGGAGCACACGCCGAGCCGGCCCGCCGCCGCCAATGTCGTGGAGGGCAGCTTGGGGGAAGTGGTCGCTTTCCTGGACCGGCTGACCTACGGCGAGGCCACGACTCCGGAGATGCGGGAGACGCGCGCCGCCTACGAGGATCAGCTGCCGCAGACTTGGGCGGGGGTCCGCTACTCCCGCTCCGAGTAATCCTGTGCAACCCTTCAAAGACCGACTGCCGCTGCTGTTCCGGCACGTCCTGTACAACCTGCGCGGCGGCTTTCTGGTCCGCCCGCTGATCATCGCGCTGGCGCTGGGTCTAGCGGGCGCCCTCCTGTCGGCGCTGGAGGAGGCGGTCCCCGGCCTCGATGTCTGGGCACCGAGGGTGCTATTCCCATCGCACTCCGACCCGCAGGTGGCGCAGGTCATCCTGGGCGGCATCGCCGCCGCCATGATGACGGTCGTTTCCATCGTCTTCGCCATCCTGCTGATGACGCTGACGCTGGCCTCGATGCAGTTTTCCCCGCGCATCATCGTTTCTTTCTCCCAGGACCGGGTGACCCAGCAGACGCTGGGGATATTCCTCGGCACCTTCACCTACTGCCTGGCCGCCCTGCCCGCCGCCCACACCCTGCCCCGCCCGTTTGAACCCGTCCTCACCGTGCTCGGCGCGATGCTGCTTTCCCTCGCCTGCGTGGCGTGGCTGCTCTACTTCATCCACCACATCTCGCAGGCGATCAGCGTCAACCACATCGTGGACCGGATCGCGCAGGAGACCGAAGCCATCATTGACCAGACCATGCCCCATCCCATCCGGCATGGCCGCTTGACCGAGGCGGCTCTGTACGCGGGCGAACAATTGGAGCCGAGCGCGCGGGAAGCGCCGGTCCTCAGCGGCGTTTCCGGCTACGTCCGCTTCATTGACGCGCGGCGGCTCGTCGCCCAGGCGCGGTCGGCGGGCGTGACGATCCGCGTCCTGCGCCGCGTCGGCCATTTCGTCCCGGAAGGGATACCGCTGCTGATGGTCTCCAGGGGCGATAAGCTGTCGGGGGAGAGAGTCGCCGAGATGCGCGCCGCGTTCGAGTTCGGCCCGACCCGGACTTTGCAGCAGGACGTGGAGTACGGCCTCCTCCAGATCGTGGACATCGCCCTGAAGGCGATCTCGCCTGCGGTAAACGATCCCAGCACGGCGATCAGTTGCGTGGACCAACTCAGCCGCATTCTGATCCGGTTCGCCCTGCGGGAGCCGCCGGAGCCGCTGCTCTACGACCCGCCCGGCGTGGTCCGCGTCAGCCTGCCGTGGCTCAGTTTCGACCGGCTCGTCGAGTCGGCCTTCGAGCAGATCCGCCTGTACGCCAAGTCGGACGTCGCCGTCAGCCTGCGAATGCTGCGGGCATTGGGCGACATCGCCGCGACCATCCCCGACCCGGAAGGCCGCCGGCCGCTGGTCGAGCGGGGGCGGCGGATCGTCGCCGGCTGCGCCGGGCAGCTCGGCGACGACGAGATGGGCGAAATCCGCGTCCGTTTTAAGGCGCTTGAGGAGCAACTGCCGGTGACTGCTGACGCAGCGGATTTCCCATAAGATGTTCCCGTGCCTCTTTATGTAATCTTTATATCGCCTCCTTTCTTCTCAACATCTTCTTTATACGGGATCAGATACAATGACGCCATACCGCACAGGGAGACGGCATTGATGCAAGACTTTTTGTTTTTAGCCACGACCGTCGCGTTTTTTGTGATCGCGATCGGCTACACCTACGGGTGTGACCGGCTGTAAGGAGACACCTATGGAAATCTGGCTCGCGGGAATCGCGACACTCGGCCTGACGGTCTATCTGCTGTACGCGCTGATCAAGCCGGAGCAGTTTTAAGGCCAAAGCGTTTAGAAGGAGAGTTCGCTATGACTCTGATCGGCTGGTTTCAGATCGTCCTCTTTTTCGGATTGATCCTGGCCCTGACCAAGCCCTTCGGGACCTTCATGTACAAGGTCTTCGAGGGGCAAAAGACCTGGCTGACCCCCATCTTTCGGCCCGTCGAGCGCCTCGTTTATGCCGCCGGCGGCGTCAAGGAAGACGAGGAAATGCCCTGGACGACCTACACGCTGGCGATGCTGCTGTTCAGCGTCGTCACGCTCATCGTCACCTACGCCGTCCTGCGCTGGCAGGCGTTCCTGCCCCTGAACCCGATGCACTTCGGCGACGCCAAGAATGCGCCGCCTTACGGCACGGCGATGACGCCCGATTTGGCGTTCAGCACGGCGGCCTCGTTCACCACCAACACCAACTGGCAGGCTTATTCGGGAGAAAATACGATGTCGTATTTCTCCCAGATGGTGGGGCTGACTTCGCACAACTTCTTCTCGGCGGCTACCGGCATCGCCATCGCGATCGCGCTGGTGCGCGGCCTGGGCCGGCGCTCGGCGGCGAGCATCGGCAACTTCTGGGTGGACCTGACCCGCGCCACGGTCTACGTTCTGCTGCCGCTCTGCCTGGTCTATGCGCTCTTTTTGTGCTCGCAGGGCGTCATTCAGAACTTCCATGCGTACCGGGCGGTGACCACGGTGGAAGGCGGGTCGCAGACCATTGTGGGCGGCCCCTTCGCCTCGCAGGAGGCGATCAAGATGCTGGGGACCAACGGCGGCGGGCCGCTGAATGCCAACTCGGCGCATCCCTTTGAGAACCCCAACGCGCTGACGGACTTCGTCCAGATCCTCTCGATCTTCCTGATCGGCGCGGGCATCGTTTACACGTTCGGGCTGTATGTCGGCAACGTCAAGCAGGGCTGGGCGCTCTGGGGAGCGATGGGCTTCCTCTTCTTGGTCGGCGTCTCCGTCGCGTATGTCCAGGAAGCGCGGGGCAACCCGCTGATCGCGGCGCAGGGCGTGGAAGACCGCGCGGGCGTCCTGGGCGACAGCGGGGGCAACATGGAGGGCAAAGAAACGCGCTTCGGCATTGCGCGCTCGGCCCTGTTCGCCACCGTCACGACGGATGCTTCCTGCGGCGCGGTCAACTCGATGCACGACTCGTACACGCCCCTCGGCGGGCTGGTCCCGATGGGGAACATCATGACCGGCGAAGTGATCTTCGGCGGCGTCGGCGCGGGCCTCTATGGAATGCTGATGTACGCGATCCTTGCCGTCTTCATCGCGGGCCTGATGGTCGGGCGCACGCCCGAGTATCTGGGCAAAAAGGTGGAAGCCTTCGAGATCAAGATGGCCATGCTGGCGACATTGGTCCTGGCCGCAGACGTACTGTGCTTCACCGCCGCCGCCAGCGCCACCCATGTCCCGCATCCCGCCGCCTACTGGAACACGGTTTCGGGAACGGCGAACGCCCTGGCGTCGGCGAACACCAACAACAGCGGCCCGCACGGCTTCTCGGAGATGCTGTACGCTTATGACTCGACGACGGGCAACAACGGCAGTGCGTTTGCCGGCATCTCGGTCAACACGCCCTACTGGAATCTGACCCAGGGCATCTCGATGCTGGTCGGCCGCTTCCTGATGATCGTCCCCCTGCTGGCGATCGCGGGCAGCATGGTCCGAAAGAAGCGCGTGGTGGCCAGCGCGGGCACGTTCCCCACGGACACGCCGCTGTTCGCGGGCCTGCTGGTGGGCGTCATCGTCATCGTCGGCGCCTTGACCTATTTCCCCGGCGTCTCGCTGGGTCCCGTCGTGGAACACTTCCTGATGCACTCCGGGAAGACGTTTTAGAGGCCCGGCCTTGAAAGGCCGGGCTACTGGTGAATGAAAGTCGCTCCGCGACTGAGGACAACACAACAGGGCACAACTTCAGTCGCGTAGCGACTTCCACTGAGCGTAGACCGGCCCTTCAGGGCCGGGAGTTCTGAGAACAAACTATGGCAACCATTCAACAAAACCGACAGGCGCCGTCCACGAACGGCATGGGGACGGCGGGAACCGCCCCCTCGGTGCCGCCGCCGGGCAAGCGCGCCCGCCCGCTCTTCGACCCGCCCATCGTCCGGCGCGCCCTGGGCGATGCGTTCCGAAAGCTGAACCCGCGCGCCGAAGCCAAGAACCCGGTCATGTTCGTCGTTTGGGTCGGCAGCGTCGTCACGACGATCATCTTTCTGGCGAGCTTTGTCCCCTCGCTCGGCGTCCGGATGGGCGGCTGGGAGCGGGCCTTCACGGGACAGATCGCCCTGTGGCTGTGGTTCACCGTCCTGTTCGCCAACTTCGCCGAGGCCATCGCCGAGGGACGGGGCAAGGCGCAGGCGGATGAGCTGCGGAAGACGCGCACGACCACCAAAGCCAAGCGGCTGGGCAAGAACGGGCAGGTCGAGCAGGTCGCCGCGCCGGACCTGCGGAAAGGCGACCTCGTCGTCTGCGAGATCGGCGACATCATCCCCAGCGACGGGACGATCATCGAGGGCATCGCCAGCGTGGACGAATCGGCCATTACGGGCGAGTCGGCCCCGGTTATCCGCGAGGCGGGCGGCGACCGGAGCGCCGTGACCGGCGGCACCAAAGTCATCTCGGACGGCATCAAGGTCGAGATCACGGCGAACCCCGGCGAGACCTTTATTGACCGCATGATCGGGCTGGTCGAGGGCGCATCGCGGCAGAAAACGCCCAACGAGATCGCGCTGAACATTTTAATCGCCGGCCTGACCATCATCTTCCTGCTGGCGACCGTCACCCTGCTGCCGTTCGCGCAGTACAACGTCGGCCAGGCGCAGGGCGCGGGGCTGGCCGGGACCGCGCCGAGCATCACGATCCTGATCGCCCTGCTCGTGTGTCTCATCCCGACGACCATCGGCGGGCTGCTGTCGGCCATCGGCATCGCGGGCATGGACCGGGTCATGCAGTACAACGTCCTCGCCATGTCCGGCAAGGCCGTCGAGGCCGCGGGCGACGTGGACGTGCTGCTGCTGGACAAAACGGGGACGATCACGCTCGGCAACCGGCAGGCGGCGGAGTTCCTCCCACTGCCCGGCGTGGACGTGGCCGAGCTGGCGGACGCCGCGCAGCTATCCTCCCTAGCCGACGAGACGCCCGAGGGCCGCTCCATCGTCGTGCTGGCGAAGGAGAAATACGGCCTGCGCGGGCGCGAGATGTCCGAGAAGGACGCCGAATTTATCCCGTTCACCGCCCAGACGCGGATGTCCGGCCTGAACATGAACGGGACGCGCGTCCGCAAGGGCGCCGTGGAAGCCGTCATCGACTATGTCAAGGAGAGCGGCGGATCAGTCCCGGCGCAGTTGAAGGAGATCGCCGAGGGCATCTCCAAGCAGGGCGGCACGCCGCTGGCCGTCGTCCTGAACGATCGCCCGCTGGGGATTATCTACCTCAAAGACATCGTCAAGGGCGGGATGCGCGAGCGCTTCGATCATTTGCGGGCGATGGGCATCAAGACCGTGATGATCACGGGCGACAACCCGCTGACCGCCGCCGCCATCGCGCAGGAAGCGGGCGTGGACGACTTCTTGGCCCAGGCCAAACCCGAAGACAAGATGGCGCTCATCAAAAAGGAGCAGGGCGAGGGCCGCCTGGTCGCGATGACCGGCGACGGCACGAACGACGCGCCCGCCTTGGCGCAGGCCGACGTGGGCGTCGCCATGAACTCCGGGACGCAGGCGGCCAAAGAGGCCGGCAACATGGTGGACCTTGACTCAAACCCGACCAAGCTGATCGAGATCGTCGAGATCGGCAAGCAGCTCCTGATGACGCGCGGCGCGCTGACGACGTTCTCCATCGCCAACGACGTTGCCAAGTATTTCGCGATCATCCCGGCCATGTTCTCGACGCTGTATCTGCTGGCGGGCACGAGCCATGGGCCGCTGTGGGCGCTGAACATCATGAAGCTGCATTCGCCCTATTCGGCAGTGCTGGCCGCCGTCATCTTCAACGCGCTGATCATCATCGCGCTGATTCCCGTCGCCCTGCGCGGCGTCCCCTACCGCCCGATGGGCGCAGCCCAGGTGCTGCGCCGGAACCTGATGGTGTGGGGGCTGGGCGGCATCCTGCTCCCGTTCCCATTCATCTGGCTGCTGGACCAGATCGTCGTCCTACTGCACTGCGCGCCGGCGCGCTAGGAAGACCCGGCCCTGAAGGGCCGGGCTACCCTCAATGGAAGTCGCTCCGCGACTGAGGAAAGGTGGATACCGATTCTCAGTGCCGGAGGCACTTCCACTCAACAGTAGCCCGGCCCTTCAGGGCCGGGTCCAAAGGCTCACCACATGGCAAAACAACTGCTCATCTCGATGCGGATCACCGTGATCCTGCTGCTGATCGTCAGCGGCGTCTATCCCCTCGTCGTGTGGGGGCTGTCCCAGGCCGCTTTCAAGCATCAGGCCAACGGAAGCCTCCTCACGAACGCCCAGGGCCAGGTCGTCGGCTCCGAGCTGCTGGCGCAGGGCTTCACCAAGCCGGAATACTTCCACCCCCGTCCCTCGGCGGCGGGCAGCGGCTACGACCCGACGGCCAGCAGCGGCACCAATCTGGGGCCGACCAGCGACAAGCTGATCAACGGCGTCCACAAGAAAGACCTCGCGCCCGGCAAGCCGGATCCCGCCGACTTCGACGGCGTGGCGGACCTGGCGAAGCAGTACCGCAAAGATAACGGCCTGACGGACGGCACGCCCGTCCCCGTGGACGCCGTGACCCGGTCGGCGTCGGGCCTGGACCCGCATATCAGCCCGGCCAACGCCGCCTTGCAGGCCGCCCGCGTCGCTAAAGCGCGCAACGTCTCGGCAGACGCCGTTCGCGGCTTGGTAAAGAACAACACGCAGGGCCGGTCCCTGGGCTTCCTGGGCGAGCCGGTCGTCAACGTCCTGACGCTGAACGTGGCGCTGGACAAAGCCGCGCCCCTGCCGCCCGCCCCGGCAAAGAAATGAAAAGAAATGAGAGGAGGCACAAGATGAAAGACAAGAAGAAAAGCAAGAAGAAAAAGAAATAGCCTGATAATACAGGGGCTGCAATGGATCACGACAAGAGGAGAAGAACAGCCAGGCGAATTCCGCCCTATTATGCTTCACAATTTGGACCGCACCGAACTTGCCCGGTGCGGTCCACCCACGTCAATCTACCGGTATCCGGTGTTTCCCAGGCGGTGAGGCAGGAACCGGCGCGGCAGGCGTAGAACAAGGCGGCATGAACAGACCCACACCCGAAGAGCTGCTGGCGCGGGTCCAGAAAGAGGAACGCGCGGCCGGGCGGGGGCGTCTCAAGCTCTTCCTCGGCTTTGCCGCCGGAGTCGGCAAGACGTTTGAGATGCTGACGGAGGCCAGTCGGCGCAAGCATGAGAGCGGCCAGGACGTAGTCATCGGCTATGTCGAGACGCACAAGCGCAAGGACACTGAGGCGCAGATCGGCGACTTGGAGGTCATCCCGCGCCGGAAGATCGAATACAAGGGAGCGACATTCGAGGAGATGGATACGGACGCCATCATCGCCCGCCACCCCAGGTGGGTGCTGGTGGACGAGCTGGCGCACACGAACATCCCCGGATCGAAGAACGAGAAGCGCTACCAGGACGTGATCGAGATACTGAACGCCGGGATCAACGTCGAAAGCACGATGAACGTACAGCACCTGGAAAGCCTCAACGACACGATCTACCAGATCACCGGGGTCAAAGTGCGCGAGACCGTCCCCGACTGGGTGCTGGCCGAGGCCGAGGAGATCGTCACCAAGGACCTGACCCCGCGCGCCCTGATCAACCGCCTGGAGCGCGGCGACGTTTACCCGGTGGAAAAGGTCCCGCAGGCGCTGCAAAACTTCTTCACCGAGGGCAATCTGTCCGCCCTGCGCGAGATCATGCTGCGCGAAGTCGCGGGCGCGGTGGACCGCTCCGTCCAGACCTACCGCGAGGAGAAAAACGTCTCGCAGCCCTGGCAGACGCAGGAGCGGGTCATGGTCTGCATCTCGCCGGACAAGCCCTCGGACCGCCTCCTGCGCCGGGGCTGGCGGATCGCCCAGCGCCTGCACGCGGACATCGTGGCCGTCTATGTGCCGTTGGGGAAAGTAACTTTGGAGCAGCAAAAAGTCCTGGAAAGCGATTTCGCCCTTGCCGGCCGGCTCGGCGTCCGCATCGAACGGACAGAGGGGAAGGGCATCGCCCAGTCGCTGGCCGACTACGCCCGCGCGCACCAGGTTTCCCAGATCGTGATCGGCCATTCGGGCCGGACGCGCTTACAGGAGATGGTCCAGGGGTCCATCATCAACGACCTGGTCCGCCTGGTGCGCGGGATTGACGTGCTGATCGTCGCCAACAGCGTGCCGAACGAGAGTTAACTTGCCCGAAGAAAGAGGAAGTCATGAACCCCATGCCTAAAGGCAGGGGCTTGTCCCTCACGCAGTCGCGACTGCGTGGAACATTAGGCTGCATGACAATTCAGCCCGTGCCTTGATGTTCTTGGCCGCATTCGCGTCCGCGTTCATCGTCAGGCCACAGTGTTGACAACAGAACTCGCTCTGGCTCTTTCGGTTGGTGCGTTCACAGTGTCCACAGGCGTGACATGTCTGCGACGTGTACGCAGGGTCAACGGAGAGGAGCAGTATACCCGCCGCCTCGCACTTGTAGGACAGGAACGCAGCGAGTTGGGCGAAGGCCCAGTTGCCGAGGAGCCAGCGCAGGTGGCGAGAACCGTTGGCTCGCTCACGAATGCCCGACAGGGCTTCTATGGCGAGTGCCTTTCGCTCTTGCATGGCTTTGGAGACGAGATGCTTGCTCAAAACATGGTTGGTGTCGCGGACGAACCGAGACTGTCTGCGGGCGGTCTTTTGCAGACGCTTGAAGGCGGAACGAGTCTTGCGGGCCTGCAAGCGCCGCCGATGTTCGCGGACGCGCCTGCGGACCTGCATGACGGCCTCGCCCGTGTGGGACTCCCCGTCGTCCGTGACCGCGACTTGGACAATGCCCATGTCGATACCGATGACGCCTTGCGGCTCAATCGGCGGCGGCGAAGGCAGGTCAATCGTGACATACAGGTAGAACGTACCCTCCCTGAGAATCGTACCCTCCCTGAGAATCGTACCCTCCCTGAGAATCGTACCCTCCCTGAGAATGAGGTCGGCCTGACCTTTCCTGCGGTCAAGCCTCGCCGCCTGGTAATCACCGAAGCGGAGCGGCACGAGCACGCGGCCCGAAAGTGTCAGCAGCGAGACATGGGAGACGCCCTGAAACGACATGATGCGCTCGTCATACACCATCGCCCCGTGTGGGTCAAACGTGGGCTGAATGTTCTTGTCCCGCTTTTTAATTTCTTTGTAGGCTTCCACGGCTTTGGAGATGCACCGCACGGCCATTTGGGAGGACAAGCCGAACTCAGCCCGCAGGGTTCCGTAGACGAACGGTTGCAGAGCAATCTTGTTCGGCAGGTGCTTGGCGAAGGCAACTCCGGCCACATAGTTACAGCCACGGTTGAACGCCTCAACGGTTTCCAGCAAAGCCTGATGTTGCTCTGGTGTCGCTTCAAGTTTCAGGACAATCACCTGTTTCATCAGGTCTATTATACCACACGAATAGCCTGTTTTAATCTATGCAGCACAATATCTTGCCCTCGGAACTAGTTCCTGCTTCGCAGGAAGGGCAAGGCGGCATTTCCTCCCCATTGATAAATCAAGGGGCCTCCATGCCGCTCGGACAGTGATTAGGAAGCGATGCTGTTTGCCCTCTCCTCAACCGCGCAGCGGTTTTCACTCATGAGTAGGCCGGCACTTCCAGTGCCGGTTTCTTCGGGCATCAGCCGCGTTAGATCAAGCCGAAATCCTGGTAGGACTTTCCCGATCCGGTGTCGAACCTAGGACAAAGTTGACAGGTTCAGCAGGACACTGCTGGGATAAGTATCGGGAAGGATCAAAATGGCACGGACAAAGACGCAGGGCGGAGAGGCCCATCGGAGGAAGCGGGTTGGGCTGAGGCGGGCTGCCGCGCCGCTGCTGGCGGCGGCAGCCCTGCTGGGGCTGACAAACGCCGTCGGGGCGCAGCAGGCGTCGAAGACGGTCCCCCACCCCACGAATTTGTCCCAGGGGAACACGCTTTACCTGGTCGGCTACGCCCACCTGGACACGCAGTGGCGCTGGTCGTACCCGCAGGTGATCCGGGAATTCATCCCCAACACCATGCACAACAACTTCCGGCTGTTCGAGCAATACCCGGACTACATCTTCAACTTCAGCGGGTCGCGCCGGTACGAGTTCATGAAGGAGTATTACCCGGACGACTACGCCAAGGTGAAGCAGTACGTCAGAGCCGGCAACTGGTTCCCCTGCGGGTCGTCGGTGGACGAGGGCGACGCCAACGTGCCGTCCGCCGAGTCGCTGGTACGGCACACGCTCTACGGCAACCACTTCTTCCGGCGCGAGTTCGGCGTCGCCAGCCAGGAGTTCATGCTCCCGGACTGCTTCGGCTTTCCTTACGCCCTGCCGACCGTCCTCGCCCACTGCGGCATCCAGGGCTTCTCCACCCAGAAACTCACCTGGGGGTCGGCCGTGGGCATCCCCTTCCCGGTCGGCGTCTGGCAGGGGCCGGACGGGCGCGGCGTCGTGGCGGCCCTGGACCCCGGTAGCTACGCCGCCGGGTTCAGCGAGGACCTGAGCCAGAACACAAGCTGGCTGGCGCGCATCCAGAAGACAGGCGCGCAGTCCGGCGCCTTCGTGGATTACCATTACTACGGCACGGGCGACCGGGGCGGGGCGCCCGATGAGAAGTCCGTCGGCTGGATGGAAAAAAGCATCGTCGGACCGGGGCAGATCAAGGTGGTCTCGTCCAGGGCCGATGAGATGGTCAAGACCCTCACGCCGGACCAGATCGCCAAGCTGCCGCGCTACCAGGGCGAGCTTCTGCTGACCCAGCACTCGGCAGGTTCGATCACCTCGGAAGCCTACATGAAGCGGTGGAACCGCAAAAACGAGCTGCTGGCCGATGCGGCGGAGCGGGCCTCGGTCGCCGCTCAGTGGCTCGGCGGGGCAGCCTACCCCAGCCGGCGGCTGTACGATGCCTGGGACCTGGTGCTGGGGTCGCAGATGCACGACATGCTGCCGGGGACCAGCCTGCCCGTCGCTTATGATTACTGCTGGAACGACGAGCTTTTGGCCTTGAACCAGTTCGGGGCGGTGGCTCAGGATGCGGTCGGCTCGGTCGCGTCCGCCATGAACACGCGAGCGAAAGGCATTTCCCTGGTGGTGTATAACCCGCTGGCGACGGCCCGCGAGGACGTGGCCGAGGCCACCGTGACGTTTGCAGGCGCGGCTCCGGCGCGGGTGCAGGTCTACGGGCCGAACGGCCTGCCCGTGCCGACCCAGACGCTGTCGCGCGACGGGAATGCCGTCAAGGTTCTCTTCCTGGCCCGCGTCCCCTCCACGGGCTTTGCGGCCTTTGATGCGCGGCCTCTCGCGTCCGCGCCGGGGATGGGCGCCCTCAAAGTCGGCAGGAATTCGCTCGAAAACGCCCGGTTCCGGGTGACTCTCAATGCGGACGGCGACATCGCCTCGGTTTACGACAAAGTGAACCATAAAGAGACGCTGGAGAACCCGGCGCGGCTGGCGTTCCAGTACGAGAACCCCAGCCAGTTCCCGGCCTGGAACATGGACTGGGCAGACGCCCAGAAGGCGCCGCGCGGCTATGTCTCCGGCCCGGCCCAGGTGCGGATCGTCGAGGCCGGCCCGGTGCGGGTCGCCCTGGAAGTGACGCGCGAAACCGACGGGTCGCGGTTCGTGCAGACGATCCGCCTGGCGTCCGGCGAGGCCGGGGATCGCGTCGAGGTCGCCAACAAGATTGACTGGCAGACGCGGGAAACGGCCCTCAAGGCGTCGTTCCCGTTCAGCACGCCGAACCCCAGGGCCACCTATGATCTGCAAGTCGGGGCCATCGAGCGGGGCAACAACGACCCGAAAAAATATGAAGTCCCGCAGCACCAGTGGTTCGACCTGACCGGCATTGACGGCAAGTACGGCGTCGCCGTCCTTAACGACTCCAAGTTCGGCTCGGACAAGCCCGACGACAGCACGATGCGGCTGACCCTGCTGTACACGCCCGGCGTCCGGGGCGGCTATCAGGACCAGGCGACGCAGGACATCGGGCGGCACGACATTCTGTATGCGCTCGCTCCCCATGCCGGCGACTGGCGGCAGGCCGGGGTGCCGTGGACGGCCAAGCGGCTGAACCAGCCCCTGATGGCTTTCCAGACGCCCGCCCATGCCGGGGCGCTGGGCAAGACGTTCTCGCTGGCCGCCGTCAGCGCCCCGCAGGTCGAGATCTCGGCCTTGAAAAAGGCCGAAGACAGCAACGAGATCATCGTCCGCCTGCGCGAGCTGACCGGCAGGCCGGTTTCGGTCGTGCGGCTGACGCTGGCCGCGCCGATCATCTCCGCCCGCGAAGTGAACGGCCAGGAAGCCCCGCTCGGCCCGGCGACGGTCAGGAACGGCGTTCTGACGACCGACCTCCACGGCTTCGGGCTGCGGGCGTTCGCGCTGACGCTGGGCAAGCCGGCCGCTCACGCCGCGCCGGCCCGCAGCCGGCCCGTCGCCCTGGCCTACGACGTGGACGCGGTCAGCTTCACGCGCAACCTGACCGACGGCGCCTTTGACGCCGCCGGCCGGACGCTGCCCGGCGAGGCGCTGCCGGCCATGGTCGTCAGTGACGGGATCGCGTTCCAGATCGGCCCCACGGCGGACGGCGCGAAGAACGCCCTGTCCTGCCGGGGCCAGACGATCACGCTGCCCGCCGGGCAGTCGCGGGTGTACCTGCTGGCGGCCTCCTCGGACGGCGACATCCCCGCGCGCTTCACCATCGGCGGCAAGACGTATCCGGCCACGGTGCAGGATTGGGGCGGCTTCATCGGGCAGTGGGACAACCGGCTGTGGCAGGGAACCGTGCCGGAACTGACCTATGACTGGCACAACGCACCCGGCGGCCTGACGCCGGGTTATGTGAAGCCTGCCGAAGTGGCCTGGTTCTCCTCGCACCGGCACAACCCGCAGAGCGGGAACGAGTTCTACGCCTACAGCTACCTGTTCAAGTACGGGTTCCCCATTCCCGCCGGGGCGGCCACCCTAACGCTGCCCGATGACCCGCGCATCCGCGTCTTCGCCGTCTCCGTGGCGGGCGGCGCGCATGACGGCGTCGTGGCCGCGCGGCCCCTGTCCGACACGCTGGCCGACCACCGGGCCGGCGGCGCGGTGGAGACCACGCCGGCCATCTCCCCTTCCGGCGGCACGTTCCACGACGCGACCGTCGTCACCATCGCGCACCCGCTCTACTGGCGCGTCGGCGGCCTGCACTACACCCTGGACGGCAGTGCGCCGACGGCGGCGTCGCCGGTCTACACCGGCCCCTTCACCCTGGAAGACGTGACGACGGTGCGGGCGGCGGAGATTGATGGCGCGGGTGCGCCAGCGATGGTCGCAAGCGCCCGACTCGACATCCACGATACGACGCCGCCCCAAGTCGCGTCCGGGCAGATGCTGCCGGACTTGCCCCAGGCGACGGTGGTCTTTTCCAAACCCCTTTCCAAAGACACCGCGGAGCAGGCGGCCAATTATCAATTCGACCAGGGGTTCGCCGTCAAGTCCGCCTCGCTCGGCCCGAACGGCCAGGTGGTCACTCTGATGCTGGACCATGCCGCAGCAACGACCAGTTCGGCGAAGCTCACGGTCAGCGGCGTCAAGGATGCGTCACCGGCAGGGAATCTGATTGTCCCGCAGGCGTTGGAAGTGACCGCTGGCGGGCGCGCCTTCGCCAGCGGGCCGCTCCCGGCGAGAACGCCGCAGGAGTTCAAAGTCGCCGACCTGCCCGTCAAGGCCCGCGATCCGTGGACGATCAACCTGTTCTGCAAAATGGACCATCAGCCGGAAAACCGGACCGTAATCGCCGGCTTCGGGCGGGCGACCGATGGGCAGGGCGGGACGGGGCGCTACCTGAGCAAGTTCGCCAACGGCATCCACTTCTGGAGCGCCAACGCAGACGTCGAAACAACCACGCCGCTGGACGTGGGCCAGTGGCAGATGCTGACGGCGGCCTATGACGGCCAGACGCTGCGGGTGTACAAGAACGCCGCCAAAATCGCCGAGCAGAAGGTGGACCTGTCCGACGATCTTCCCCAGGTCGAGGTGATGCCGAAAGACCCCTGGGAGCGGGAGCGCGTCTTGGACGGTGAAGTGCGGGACATGACGATTTGGAAGCAGGCACTCACGCCCGAACAGCTTCAAATGCTGTTCCAGGCCGGAAAGGCGAAATAGACCCATGGCGCCCGAAGGCCCCACCCGTCTCACGAGGCCGCCATCGTCTCGATTCTGGCGGGGCCTTTGGGCACTGTCGGCGCTGCTCTTCCTCATCCTCGGAGCGGGCGGCAGCCGCTGCGCGGCTCATCCGGCCAGCATCGCCGCCGCCACAGCCAAAGTGCAGCCGGATGGACATTTCGCCGTGCAGGCGCGGTTTGACCTGCTGGCGTTTGTCCTGGACGACACGCCGCAGCGCATCGGCGACGGCCCGATGAACGCCCTGCTCGACGGCCCCGCGTCCGACTTGCAGGCCCAGCTTGGCGAGGCCGAAAGCCGGTTCCGGCGCGACTTCCAGGTGTCCGGTGGATCGGAACCGGGCGTGGTGGATTCGGTCGTCTTCCCGACCCTGACGGACGTGCAGAAATGGCGGGATTCCGGCATCAAGCCGCGCCTCCCGGTGACCATGACGGTGACGGTTCAGGGCCGCCTGCCGCCGGGGGCGGCTTCGGTCTCGTTCCGGTTTCCGAATGTGCTGGGCATGATCGTAGTGACGACGGAGTTTCCCTATCGGGAACCTGTTTCCGAACCGGTGGAAGCCGGCGCCTTCAGCACGCCGCTGCCCTTGACCATCCCACTTCCGGCCCCTACGCCGGAGGTTACGCCGGCTGTCCCGGCGGCCAGGGAAATCGCCGCACCCAAGCCGAAGCGCGTGTCCCTGGTTGTCGCGCCCCTGAAACCCGTTTCGCTCCCGAAGATTCTCCTCGCGCCCAAGTTCACGCCGGCCTCGATCAAGCAAGCCCCCGCAGTCAAGGCAGTCATTGCGGCCAAGACAGCCCCCGTCATCAAGCCGGAGTCTGCCGTCAAGCCGATCTCCACGCCTGCGACTAAGCCGGCCCGATCCGCTCAACTCGTGCCGATGACGCCGCCCCCGCCGACGGAGGCGCCGCCGGCGGCCCATCCTCTGCCCTGGATCGTGCTGGTCCTCCGCTATGTGCAGATGGGCTATACGCACATCCTGCCCGAAGGACTGGATCACATTTTGTTCGTGCTGGGTCTGTTCCTGCTTTCCACCCGGCTCAAGCCGCTGCTGTGGCAGATCACGGCGTTCACCGTGGCGCACTCACTGACCCTGGCGCTGTCTTTGTACGGCCTGGTACGGCTGCCGCCCGCCATTATCGAGCCGGTGATCGCCGCCTCCATCGCGTTTGTCGCCATTGAGAACCTGTTCACGACGGAGTTGAAACCCTGGCGGCCCTTTGTCGTGTTCGGCTTCGGGCTGGTGCATGGCATGGGCTTCGCGGGCGCGCTCAAAGATTTGGGGTTGCAGCGCCATGACTTCCTGACGGCCCTGGTGGGCTTCAACGCGGGCGTGGAACTAGGGCAACTGTCGGTCGTGGCCCTTGCCCTACTGACGGTCGGCTGGTTCCGGTCCCGCCCTAACTACCGCCGCCTGGTCGTTGTCCCGGCCTCGGTCACGATTGCCGCCGTGGCCGTATTCTGGACCTTCCAGCGAATCCTGTGACAGAATAGCACAAAAAGAAACAGGAGGAATCCAGTCTGCCGACGCCGAATGGGGGTGGGGTGACAGTTATGAGCGTTTCGGAGGGACAATCGGGCAGGACGGGGGCGGTGGATGTGAAGGTCACGATCCCGGAGCTGACGGACGTCCGCCCGTTCTGGCTTCGGAGCTGCCCGCTCCACGGCACGTTCGCCGAGCTGTACCAAGACTGCATCAACCATGACGACGTCCGCCGCTCCCGGCAGTCTTTGGACCGGATCTCGCGGCATTTCTGGTTCGGCGAGAAGTTCCTGCCGCGCAGCGCCTCGCTGGCATCCCAGCTCACGAGCGACGGGCAGGCCTACCCGGAGATTTCGCTGGTGCTGCGCCGCGACCTGTACCGGGTCGGGCCGCCCGAAGCGGTGCAGGGCAGCATCGAGTACACCTATGTGGACGCCGAAGACCGCATAGACCGCGTGATCGCGCTCGTCCTCAGCAAAGCCGAGCGGCCCTGCTGCTTCGACCTGCGCGACTGGCGCGGGCGTCGGCTGGCGCCGGACAAGTCGCTGGCCTCCCACGCGCTTTGGCCGGCCTGGGAGGAAGCCAAGACGTTTCCGGAGCGCGCGGTCTTGCGCCTGCGCCCGCGCACCGGCTGGCTCGCTTATGTCCTCCTGGCGGTCGCGCTCCTGGGGGGCGTGGGGCTGGGTTACTGGCTTTGGGCCTTTCTGGTCAGCCGCCAGGCCGTGTAAATGCGCCCGGCGACGGGCAGGATTCCCCGCAGGATTCGCAGAAAAAGATCGCTGAAAATTGTGGGGGAAGCGGGTATACTATGGCCGCGAAACGGGAATAAACACGGCAAGAGCAACCCTACAGCCGTTTTATTCCTGAGCCGTTTTGTTCCTGCCCTTCCCCTTGCCCTGCCACTTGTAAGGAGACGAGACCGTGCCAATCACCAATGAGACGATCCTGGAATCGAACCGCAGCATGTTGGGAAAAACCAACCGCGCGGTCCTTTTCGCCAAGGTCAACCTCGACGAGTATCTGGACCCCGAAGCCCTGGAGCGAGACCGGGAGTACACGCCCTCTTTAGGCAGCCTGCTGTCCCGCGTTGAGGAAACGTCGGAAGAGCAGTTCCTAGCCCTTGTGCGCGAGAACCTGACTGTCACGTCCTTTGCCGAGTTCCTGGAAAAATTTCAGCCCGGCTTTTACTACCGCGTGCGCGGCCCGCAGATGGCGCAGGCGGACGCCCTGGACGGCGATGCGCCGCCCCCGGTCGAAGAAGCGCCCGGCCCGCCGCAGATCGAGTTCTCGTTGGAAGGCGGTCCCGGCTGGAAGAAGATCCGCATCAGCGCCGACCACCCCTACGTCCGCTGCCTGCGCGACCTGATCAAGAAGCGCGTCCGGCAGGACGTGTCCACCTTCCGCGTGGACGTGGACGCCTCGCTGTTCGCTTTCAAGCCGAAAAACCAGCGGACGCTGATGCGCAAGATCGCCGAGGACGTTCAGGTCAAGAACGACCGGCTGATGCTGGAAGCCAAGCGCAACCCTGCCTCCAAAGACACCGTGCGCGCCCTGGAAGCCTATCAGGTCGCCGCCGATGATTTCCAGGGCGCGCTGGAAGACACGGTCCGCGTCCTGCCCACGGTCGTCTACGGCCTGGAGCAGACCGCGAACGAGTTGAAGCGCCAGACCCCCGGCGGGGGGCCGATTGACCCCAACATCTACCAGATCGAGTTCGGCAAGGACCGATCGCTGATCGCCTCGCCCCGGTCCCTGCCCGCCATGCCCGCGCTGGAAGCCCCCGAGGCAGACGGCGGCGAGAAGGGCAAAAAGCTGCTGGAGGGCAAGGGCGAGAACGGCAACGCGCTGGTCAAGTCCGACGGCGCCTCGACCGGGACGGCCATCGCCGTGCGGGCCCTGGACAACGCGCTGGACAAGCTGCGCGAAGAGGGCAAGAAAGTCGCCGGGCAGGACCTCGCGCTGGTGCCGCACGAGAAGCGGTTCCCCATCGCAGTCGGCAAGTTCATGGACAAGATGATTGACCGGGGCATGATCGCCCCGCTCATGGGCAACCTCGTGGCGACCGTTCTGCAAAACCCCAAGGAACTGGCCCTGCTCAACCCGGACATCCGGGACGTCGAGCACTACCACGACATGTTCCTCGGCGTCTACAGCAACGCCGTCGAGTCGTTCCTCCAGACGGTCACGCCGCTGTTCGAGACGATCATGGGCGTCTACCTGCTGTTCAACGAATTCCCTACCGACGTCCGCCTCCCCGACAGCATGAAGCCCGAGCTGATCGTCGCCAACGACGATCTGCCCCACCTGTTTCTGTCGCGGCCCGACGAGCTGAGGCGGTTCTTCGAGGGGGCTAACGCACAGGCCAACAACCAGTTCCGGGATGCCATTTCCTTCGTGATCGTGCCGAACGTCGCCGAATTCAAGAAGAAGCGACCGCCCAAGCGCAAGCAGGACTCGATCATGCTGGACGATCCCATCCTGGAGTCGATCCGCGCCGCTCAGGATGCCGTCTCGCCGGACGCCGACACCTACGGCAAATCCACCTATGTGGACGAGATGCTGCCGCTGATGGACTGGGGCTATGAGTACGGCTACCAAGTGCTCTTCTCGCCTGAAGAGCGCGTCCGGGCGGGGCGGACCAAGCGCGAGTATCTGCAAAACCTGAACGATGCCTATGCCATAGATTCCGTCGTGGAGCGCGAGTCCGGCGACTGCGGCATCCTGTGCATGCCGGACTTCACGATCATGCCGCCCGACGGCAAGCTGGTCACCGGCAAGACCGCCGAGGGGGGGATCGAGATCGGCGTGGACGTGCCGGAACTGACGGTCCGGTCGTGCTATGTGGCTGCGGGCCGGCTGATGGCAAACGACGTGCCGGACTACCTGCGCCGCAAATTGCAGCGCGCCAAGAAGGATGTGACCTCGATGCGGGCTGATCTGCCCGGCATCGGCATTGACCTGTCCATCAACCCGTACTTGGGCGAAACCGATCTGCCGACCGACCACTTCCTGAACGACGGCCTCATGTCCGACCTGCTCAGTTCGCAGATGCCGTTCCTGGCCTTCACCCATGTTTCGGGCCGCTCCCCGTTCCTGTCCGTGCCGCGCACCCTGCGGCGCCTGCACCGGGAGGACGGCGAGCAGTCCTACCGGCACCTGCATTTGTTCCGCCAGGAGACCTACCTGAAGCGGCTCCTCCGTGCGGCGTGGGAGCTGGGTTACGGCGGCTCCATGCCGGAAGACAACGAGAAGGCCGTCGGAATGCTGACCGACCACCTGAACTACATCCTGAAGTGGACCAAGTGGTACGACCCCGACAAGCTGGTCAACTCGTTCCCGAGCGCGCTCAAAACCGGGCAGGAGTTTAAGATAGAGCGCGAGGGGGGAAACAACTTCAAGATCGTTCTCTATTTCGAGCAGGGCTTGATTGACGAGTTCGGAATTAGTTTCTAAAATAGTTTCTCAGTCGGCTCCCGCACTCGCCGATCAAGGGGACGCAGCAAGACGACATCCAAGCAGTCACAGTTCACGCCGGGGGCAGCGCCTCAGTTTTGAGCAAGCCCCCATGACCAACGCACAGCGCGCCCTGCCGGCGCTCCGTGCATTCCCGCAGAAAGGACAGTTTCGAAATGCCGAATTTGACGATCCAAGGAACCAAGATCAACCGTGTTTTCGACGCCAGGGTCGAAATTCTCCACGACCTGGACGAAGACAAGAAGGTCCGCGAGGCCGTCCAGGTCCCGGTGATGCAGTTCACCGTGACCCTCCCGCTGGACCACGACGTTATGATCGCACACTGGGCGCTGGCCCCGCAGGGGCCGAAGCGCTTCAAGACGGTCGAGCTTCAAACGCTGGACCGTTCGCACACGGTCAAGAAGAGCTGGACCCTGCCCAAGTGCTACGTCCATTCCTACATCGAGAAGGAGTACCCGGAAGGCTCCACGAACGGCACCGACCAGGGCAACTTCGTCGAAGTGGTCATGCGCGGCGTGATGATCCAGAACAACGTGGACTACACCGGCGACAACATCCTCGCCGTCCAGCCGGGAGAGCCGGAGGCGCCCGCCGCGTAACGAGCACTTTACCGCAAGCAGGACAGGAGGGGCGCCACGGGCCGGCCCCTCCTGTTCCATGTCTGTCCCCTTTTGCTGAGAATCCTGTTGCTGAGAATCCTGCTGCTGAGAATCCCACTGAGAAAAGCCCTATGGCTGACGACGAGACCGAGCTCCCCCCAGGCGTCCGTGACATCCTCGCCCATATGCCGCGCGAGATGCGCCACCGCGTAGCGGCGGATTATGAGACGCACTACGCGCCCTTCCTTGCCATGCTGGCCGGGTGGAAAGGCGCCGTCCAGGAACATTACCTCCAGGCGGAAAAGTCATCCGTCGCGCACCTGGAGGAACAGTTCTTCCCGCTCGGCGACTGGAAGTTCCCCGCCCAGATGCTGGCAGTCCCGCAGCGCCCGCCGGCGCGGACGACCGAGATCGCCGAAGGAACGCCGTTCACTGACCCCGCCGGCTCCCCCTGGCTGTCCTGCGGCGAGGGCTGGGTCCAGCCAACGGCCCTGCGGGATGCCTCCGTGCAGTGGCCGGAGGGAGACTGCCTGGTCGTCATTGATGCGGACTATCTTTCGACGGAGCCGCTCCAGGGCATCCTGGAACGCGGCCAGCTCGCGTTCCTCGCCGTGCCCGAGGAAGCCCTGGAGGCGCTGGCCCGCGCGACGTGGTGGGTCTTGACCCCCGGCGAGGCTCTCCGTCCGGCCCGCTTCACGCGCTTTGACGGCTACATGGCCTTCGAGCGCGAGATGCAGACCGCGCGCATGAACCAGCGCCACCTCGACTTGTGGCTGCCGCCTTTCCACCCTTATGGACGGAAGATGGTCAGCCTGAGCCTGGCCGGCGACGATACCGCCCCGCCCCCCCCGCTTTTGGAAAGGCGTCTGCTCGACCGAGGCCTGGATTCCGGCTTCCGATTCGTGGGGATCGTTCCCGCGCCGGAAGGCCGCGCTGCCTCCGCCCTGCGCGGGATGAGCGCGGGGCGGGCGGGCGTCCCGTGGGTCAGCCTGAACGCGGTTCCCGTCCTCCAGGCGGGCCTGTCGGACAACATCTTTTACCCCCCCTTCCCGCGCGTCGGCCAGGAACACGCGCTGCGCATGAGCGGCGTACCGGGCCTCTTCGCCGCCGTTGTCCGGCATGACGGGCTGGACGTTCCCTCGTCGCTGGTCCGCCTGCCGAGCCAGGACCCGCTGGCGACCGAGCCGGACGTGCAGGTGCAGTTCCCACAGGTGCAAGCAGGCGTCACGCAGGTCAAGATCTACTACGGCTCCTGGGGCCTGGGCCGGATGGGGGCGCTGGACACGCCGACGTCGCTGGAAAAAGCGCCCTTGCGGTTCAGCATCCCCTATCGCGCTCTGGGCGGAGCCACCGTCGGCGGGCCGGCGGATCGGGCGGAATGGGTGCGGACGGCCTGGTATCACAGCGTCCTGCGCCCACCCCTGCTGACGGAGGGAGACCTGTGGGAAATCATCCGGCAGCGGCAGGGTGAGCTGGGCAAGATGCTGCGTTTTCGCTCCGCCGCGCGGGAGATCATCCATGATCCCAACTTGGGCGCGGCCCACTGGCGCTCCTACCTGTGGCCTTCCGTGCTGGCGCGCGAATCCGCCTTTGGGGCGGGTGACGGCGTCCCCTCCCCCGTCTCCGTGCCTCTCATCCAAAACCTGCGGATCACGTTCGAGCGGGCCGTCGGCGCCGATGTCCCTGACTTCCTGCTGACGGACATGGCGAACTACCTGGCTTCCGTCCTGTCGCAGTATTTCGTGCTGTCCACCTTCCACGTCGAGGGGCAGGTGGCGACATGAGCGACACCGTCGTTTTCCCGCAACTCAGTGGGCTGAACTGGCCGAGCTACCTGCTGCAAGCCTGGCGCACCCTGCACGCGCTGGGCGTTCCCGAAGAAAACCTGCGGCTGGTGCCCGAACTCGGCCACTTTGCCGTGCCGGAGATCAGCGCGCAGGAGCCGCCCGGCCCGGTCTATGACCCGCTGAGTGAGCGCCTGACGGTGAATCGCGTCCACCCCGCCGAGGTGCGCCCACGCCTCACCGTCAGCGTGCGGGCGGACGCCGTCGAGTACTTTCCGCCCGCAGAGGAAGGGGAACAGGCGCAGCGCGAAAGCCGCCTGGTGGGCCGCCTGGCACATTTCGTGCCGCCCCTGATGGCGGGCCTGCCGGGTGCGCCGCCCCCCGCCCTTCCGCACTCGCCCCTAGAGGACCTGACGCAGCAGGTCTGTGCGCGGTATCCCGAACTGATGCGGACGCTGACGCCCGGAGAGCGCACCACCCTGGAAGCTGGAGCCGACGACATCCTGGCGATCCTCGCCGAGAGGGACCCGCCGCGCCTCGCGCCCTTGATCATGCAGGCGACGCGGCGAGCGGGCGAGCCGGAGATGCGCGCCGCCTGCCGCGAGGCGTGGCCGCGCATGGCCGACAAGCTGCCCCCGCGCGGCATTGATGGGCTGGACGATCGGGCGCGGCCCGCAGCGATGGAGACGCTGAAGCGGTGGGCGCTCCTGCTGTACGGCGCCGCGCCGGACATCGCTGCGGAGGATTCGCTATGGACGGAATTGACGCCGGCGGAGCAGGACGGGCAGCGCGCCCTCCTGCGGGCGCTGCTGACGGCGCTTTCTTATGAGACGGCGCGGGAGCGGGAACGGATCGTCCGCGAGATGATGGAGATCGTCTCGACCGAAGCGTTCCTCGCGACGGCCATCATCGACTCCCTCAGCGGGATCGGCTGGATACACGGGCGCATCGCTGACCAAAGGGCGGCGGGCAGCGGGCGCCTGGACGGCTGGTTCCTATCGGTCACCGGGGGCCGGAACAGCCGCTCCCTGCTGCAATCGCGGCTGGAGGAATGGGCCGAAGACGGCGGCGTTGTTGGCGTGGGCAGCGGCGCCTGGGACGCTTTCGACCGGGACGCCCTGGACCTGAGCGGGCTGACCGAGACCGAGCGGATGCAGCTCTGGTCGCTGGTCGCCTGGCGGCGCGACGCCTCCGACCCCTTTGTCCTGTTCGAAACGGCGGTCCGGCGGCTGATTCACCCCGACGTCGTCGTCCGCCTCGAGCGCTATGTCCCCGCGATCAGCCGGCCCGGCGGCCTGCTGGCCCAGCTCGGCAGCACGGCGGTGCTGGGCGGGGCCGCCCTGCTCCAGTACCCCGGCGTGACGCTGAACATCCCGCTGTCGGACGAGGACGCCGACGCGGCCAAAGCGCGGACGACGCTGGCCGTGCTGCTCCGCCTGTTCCTGCCGGTCTGCTGCCGCGTCGAAGTCATCTGGCGCGAGTCGGTGATGCGCCTCGACCGGCCCAGCTACCTGCGGCACGACTTCCAGACCGGCGCGCGGCTCTCGAACATGGACATGGACGTTTCCGACGATGAAGCGGCGGGCGATCCGATCACGCTTTGAGTCGGGCTTCAATCTGAGTCGGGCTTCAATCTGAGTCGGGCTTCAATCTGAGTCGGGCTTCAAATCGGGTATATTTCTTCCGGGATATTTCCCGAGGGGTTTTCCAATGCGTAAGTTCGATCTCGTCTCCGTGGACTGGGGAAGCGTCCGTGTGATGCAGGCCGGCCAGCTCAAACAGGAGACGTTTTATCTGGAAGAACTGGTGCGGTGGACGCTCCAGCGCGGGCGGGTCGCGGGATTGCTGCATTTGGCCGACGACGCCGTCAGCCGCCCCAGCCCCGAAGGCGACCGGCTGTACTCCGTCATCGTGCGCGGCTGCCTGGCCGTGGGTCGCCAGGGGCAAATCATCGAGATTGCGGACGACCCCGCCCTGGCGCTTCGCGGCACCCTGGATGCGCGGGCCACGCTGGTGCCCCTTTATGTCGGCGCCTCCCTGGTCGAGCGTGACCCGGAGCCGTATCTGTATTCCTCTGTGGACACGGGCCTGCTGGGATGCAGCGGGCTTCGCCCCAGCTATCAGTTGTCGTCGGACAACAGCGACGAGACCGTGGACTGGGTCCAGATCGCCCAGTTCGAGAAGACGGCGACCGGCCTCAGCCCGGATCGGTCCTACATCCCCGAAACCATGTTCCTGTCCAGCCATGCGGGCCAGTGGCGTGCCCAGCAGGAGCTGCGGACGCTGGCGCGGCAGGCGCTGGATCTGCTCGTCAAGCACTCCTCGGCGGCCGTGCAGCGCTATGCCGCCGCGACCGCGCTGGCCGGCTCGCTCGGCCCCCTGGCGGGCATCGTGGACGGCAACCTGTCCCCGCGCGCCTATATGAGCGGGATCGGGGGCATCCTGACGGCCCAGCGCATCCAGCTGCTGGCCCTGCCCTCGCCCGGCCTGAAGATCTACCAGGACACCATAGATCAACTGGAAGACACCCTGGACTATCTGGAAACGGCCGAGTGGAGCATGGGGCAGGCGTTCCTGATGGCCCGCGAGTGCCTGGAGCGTCTGGTGCAGCTTTATCCCCCTCTGCTGGCGGCCCTGGAAGCCGCCACCCCCGCCCCGGAGCGTCGCCTGCTGGACCATGAGACCGTGGTGGCGGCCCGAGACCCGCGCGGCGCCTCGAGTGTGGGTCGAGACCCTGGGGGACGAGAGGAGGAACCCGCACCCGCCGAAGCTCCTCGGCGCACCGGCGGCTTCATGTGGCGGAAGTAAGTTTGCTTTCTGGTGACAACTCCACGTCCATGAATGGACGGGCTTCTACGCTATCTAGGTAGCGAGGCTGTATTGTCCTATAGCCAAAATGTTGATGGCGGCATTGGTATCGCGGTCTACGGACAAGCCGCACATCGGACACAAGTGCCATCTATCGGAGAGTTTCTTTTTGGTGCGGCCCTCCAGCCCGTCAGGGCGGTAGCCGCACCCAAAACAATCCTGCGACGTGTACGCAGGATTGACGGCAATTATCTCACGCCCGGCACTTTCAGCCTTCGACGTGAGGATGGAGCGGAACTGCGACCAGGAAGCATCAGCAATAGACTTGGCGAGGCAGTGATTGCCGAGCATATTCTTGACGCTCAGTTTTTCGACAGCAATCACTCCAAAACGGTTGACGATGCGCCGAGCGTTTTGGTGGCAGAAATCATGGCGGCGGTTACGGATGCGCTCATGGATGCGGGAAACGACCTTGCGGGCCTTGCGCCGTTCTGCATTGCAGAACTTTAGTTCACGGCTCCCGCGCTTTTGCTTGGACAACTTACGCTGTGCTTTCGCCAGTGCCTTCTCATCACGGCGGAAGAAGTGTGGGTTTTCGATAAACTCACCATTCGAGAGAGCCGCGAATGACTTTAGACCAACGTCAATGCCAACGGCTTCTTCGGACGGCGGCAAAAGTTCAGGTTCAATCGCCTGGCACAAGGAAGCGAACCACTTGCCGTTCTTGTGATTTCCGATTCGGCGGAGGGTACAGTTCTTGACTTCGCCCCACGGCTTGCGGTGCATCCTGGCTTTCACCTGACCGATTTTGGCAATGTGGATGGATGATGCACCGACCTTGAAACTGGCCTTCTGCGTGTAGGTGATGCTGTCGTATTGGCCCGCACCTTTGACACGCGGGAAGCCTGGAGTCTCACCTTTCTTGACTCTATCGAAGAAGGCTTGAAACGCCAAATCTACGCGGTGAACCACGTCTTGCAGGACTTGGCTGTAAACATTGCCGAGTTCCGCATGACTTTTCTTCCACACAGGAAGATAGGCTTGCTGGTCGTATCGGCCTACAGAAACCTGGGCGGTTTCATGTTGGAACTTCCTGTCGTTGACGAGGCTGTTGTAGACGAGGCGGCAGGTTTCCAGAGTTTCTTCCAACTCGCGGGACTGCGTCCTCGTGGGATAGAGCCTTATTTTTAGACAGTTGCGGTTCACGGGTTTATTGTACCCGAAATTGTTCAGTTTTCATGTATTTTCGCGATACCACTCTGTAGAAAGTAATTTATCGTCCTCAGAAGGACGATGCGCTATCCTAAAGTCTTTCATCCTAAAGTCTTTCATCCTAAAGTCTTTCATCCTAAAGTCTTTCATCCATCTCCCCCATAAATGGGCAAGACTTCTGCGCTTTTCGTTAAAATTATCGGCGCAAGCTGCCTTCGCTATCGGGTAAAATAAGCGTAATGGCTTCTATTCTCGCCTCCACATGCTGGCCCACGCGCTTTTTCGCCAAGTGGCTGGCCGTTCTCTTCGGGGCCGCCATCTTGGGAATGGTGCTGGGTGCGCTGGCGCATAAGCGGCTCCCGCCAAAGCCGCTTCCTCCCCCGGCGCGCGTGCAGGTCAAGTGGGAAGCCGTCGAGGTCTATGCGGACGGCGCGAAAGCGCTCGTCCCCGCCCATGTGACCACGGGCGGCATCGGCGACAGGCCGATCCCGGAAAGCGACCAGGGGAGGACCTCCACCGATCCCAAAAAACCGCTGCTCATTTCGCGCGTGTCGGGGTCGAAACTCTGGCTGATCTTCCAGTGGCAGGGCCACGTCATCAATCGCCTGACAAACCCGTGGCCGCAGTCCACGATCACTTACACTGTTGAGTTCGACCTGAAGCGCCCGAACCCGCACACGAAAAGCCGTAGGGCCGCGCATTGAAGCGCGGGAAGCCGAGACGTCTCTATCTCTACGGGGAGCAGAACGAAATCCTATCATGTTTGGAAGATTCTTAAGTTTTCTCGGCTTCATTCCTGGCTTGTCGGGTTTGTCGGGCCTCGCGGGCGGCTATGGCTCCGGGTACGGCTCAGGCGCCGAAGAGGGACTGGACGCCGACGGGGAAGCGGCCGTCTCTTTCACGCCGGGGCGGCAGCTCGCTTCGGCGGACGCCGAGGAGACGCCGGACTCGCGACGGGCGCGCATCACGGATCGCGACCTCGTCTGGCCGGGCAAGATCGAGACCATCCAGATCAGCAACCCAGAGCCGATCGCGTACCGCTTCGACCTAACCGTGACCGACCTGAACCCGGCTTTCTATATCCGACGGCCGCCGATGGGCGGCGTCCCGCAGCGCGAAGGCGGCATCCTGCTCCAGCCGGGCGAGGACGCCTCATTCGAGGTCGTCTTCGTGCCGCCCCCGGCCGGGGAAAAGCAGAAAACGCAGACCTTTGGCTTCGTACTGACCTATTTCGACCCGCGCCGCAGCGGCGACCCCGGCCAGATCGTCCAGGAACTGCCCCTGCGCTGGGTCGCGCTGCCGACCGAGAAGGACCTTCAGATCACCGCCGCTCCCCCCGTCGTCGTCACCCGCCCCTGGCGGCGCGAGGCGCGGTTCGCGGTCCAGTTCGCAAACAAGAGCTTTCTGCCGCCCACCGTTGGGATGACGATCCTGCGCGCGCCCACCAAGGACGCGCTGGAACGGGAAGCCGAGACCGTGGGCGCCGTCCAGCAATCGCTGGCGGCGCGGACGCCGGGCGTCTGGCAGTGCTTGCTGCCGCCCTCGTCCAAGCGCGGCTCTTATTTCGCCACCGTGCGCGGCGCGGCCCAGGCCGCCGAGAGCGTCAGCACTCCGCTCGCCCTGCCGCGTCCCGTCCTGATCCGCTATGTTCCCTGGCTGCGCATGGGGCGCGACTGGGCCTTTCTGCTGGGCCTGCTGCTGTTCCTGGCCTGGGCGTTATGGGGCATCCCCGTGCGCAAGACGCCGACCGTGCGCGTCCAGATGGTGTTCAATGGTCTGGAGCAGGGGCAGGTCCCGGCCGACGGCAAGCTGCAAGACCTCACCGCGCAGATGATCCTGCTGGATGAGCGCGGCCACGACATGGAAGGACAGCAGCCCATCCCCGGCGTCGTGATTGACAATGCCTTTGAATTCAACGGGCCGGCGCACTGGTACGGCTTCCGGTGGCTCTTCGGCAGGAACGTCGGCTGGAACGGCTGGAGCCGCGAGTCGCAGCGGTTCCGGGTGACAGTCGCCGCCGCCGAGGCGGAAAAGAGCGCCTTTCGGCGGTACGACCTGAGCGCGTTGCAGCCCGACGGCAAGCAAGCTTACAACATCGAGAGCGCCTCCTCGCCTTTCGGCCCCTGGACGGCGCCCGGCAAGTTCTCGGTCCCCGCCGCCAGGGGGGTTCTCGTCAGCATGCGGCTGGGCCGCCTGGGGGCGCTGACCGGCAAGACCATCCGCAAAGTCAGCGTCACCTACACGCTGAACGGGCAGCAGCAGCCGCCGAGGACGTTCGAGCTTATGCACGAGCCGGACGGCAGCCTGCGCCCGATCGTACTGGACCTCACGGATGCGATTCAGCCTGGGACTTCGGTGCCGTTCACCGTCAATGTGACCGCCAACAACCTCACCTCCTATGACATCAGCGAGATGACTGTGAAGCGGCAGGATAAGCCGTTCCCGGTCTCTCTCGTATTCCCGGACACTTATCCAAAAACGGTGTCGAGAACACCTGTGGGGCCGGCGACGGGCAGCCAGAACACGGGCGGCGCGGGCACAGGCGGCAAGGGCATAGGCGGCAAGGGCATAGGCGGCAAGGGCATAGGCGGCAAGGGCACAGGCGGCGCGGGCATAGGCGGCGCGGGCACAGGCGGCAAGCCTTCCGTCAAATCGGTCACTCCGGTCCAACGCGGTAAGCTTCCCATCGGGGGGAATAACCCTCCGAATTCCGGCCACCATATACAAGCGATCACATACCCTCCGCCGCCGTTGCCGCCGCCGCCGGTCACCGAACCGCCGATCAACGTCGTCAGTCCCCCTGCCGGGCCGCCCTCCGTGCCGACTGGATTGACCGCGCAGCCCATCGGCCCGTCGCAGATCAACGTCCACTGGCGGCCGGTGCCGGACGCCACGAGATACGTCCTGTACCGCAGCGGCGGGCCGGGGCGCGGCGGCGGGGAAGAACATCTTGAGGCGAGCCAGACCTCGTTCTCCGACACCGGGCTGACCCCTGGAGTCGTCTACCACTACCGGATACAAAGCAAGCGGGGCGCTGTCAGCAGCGCGCAGAGCGAAGCGACCTCAACGCTGACCCCGCCTCTGATGACGGTCCCGGCGACGGTCTCGCTCGCGCTCACCCCCGAACGCAAGGATGTCCGCGCCACCCTGAGCTTTACCAACGTATCTTCGCACGATGTTTATCTGGACAAGGTGAGCGCCTGCGCGGACGGGAAGATCGGCGACGACCTGTTCCACATCCTGGCGGACGGTCAGCCCGTGCCCTTTTCGGGAAAAAAAACCAAACGCCGTTCCGACCCCGGCCCGCGTCAGTTCATCAAGCTCGTTCCTGGGGAGAATGTGATCGAGAGGGCGACGCTCAACCGCTCGTACCGTTTCCCGTCCGGCACTCACACCTACAGTGTGACCTACACGGGATCACACCTTTATCCTGCGCGGCTTCAAAGTCTGACGCTTTCGTCTAATGAGGAGAGCCTTACGACGGCACGGTAGGCGTTGACGGCACGAGGCGCCGCGCGGCCTTGACGTTTCAGCGAGGCAGTTTCGGTTGCATGGGAGTGACCGGCGCACCGCCGGCATCTTTCCTGTCTGAAGGGAATCCAAATCGTGACATTTCAGCTCGAGATCGCCGACGCCGACGAACTATCGGGGCAGCAATATGTCACCGACGTCGTCATCGAGCGGACGCTGTTCTCCCATACCGAAGCGCACGTCACCATTCGCTGGCACGACATGGACCGCTATGATTCGCGCTCCGCCGCCTTCCTTGCCGCCAAGGTTCTGAACCATCCCATCAGCGTTTACTGGAAGGACAACGACCTTGCCGAGCATGTGCCGTGCTTCCGGGGGTATGTCGAGCAGGCCACGGCCCACCGCGAATCCGCGTTCTCGCTCCTGCGGCTGACCTGCGCCTCCTACAGCCGCCGCGCGGATCTTGTCCCCCGCTACCGCGCCTTTCAGGCCACCACCCTGCTCGACATCGTCCAACACATCGCCCGGGTCGAGCCGCTGATCAAGATCGCGCAGGCCGCCGACCTCAACCTCCCGGTGGGACTTTCTCTTCAGCACGGCGAGACCGATTTCGCCTACCTGCGGCGCATGTGCCTCGCCTGGGGCATCCCGCTGGCGACCCAGGACCAGACGGGGCGCGTGTTCCTGGGCGCGCGCGGCGTCGAAACCGCCGCGCCGTTCCCGGACAGCGACTGGGGCTGGACCCACATTGCCTTTCACGGCATCGCCCCCGCCCTGGCGCATCTCACGGGAAGCAGCACGGGCGGCGGGGGCAGCGGGACGAGCAATGGGAGCGGCGGCACGGCGGGCGGGGGCGGCCCGACGGCGGCGGCACACACCCAGATCGCCGAGTTGAACGGCCAGTTGTCCACGACGGCGGCCCTCTACCACACGACCGAAGATAGACCCGCTATCCACAAGCATGTCGGCGGCGCGGCGGCCCTGGCGGGCGCCAGCGGCTACCACCTGCGTCTGGAAGGCGCTGTGCTGCCCTTCTCGCCCGGTGAGGTCGTCCCCTTCGAGAACCAGCCGCACCTGATCCGCCATGTCAGGATCACCGGATACCCGCAGCAGACGACCGCCACCCAGGAGTTCTGGCTCCAGCCCCTGACCCTCCCCTTGGAGCCGCAGCGCATCCCCCCGCGCTGGCACTCGCGGGCCGTGTGGGCGCATGTGACCGCCAACGAGCACGACCCGCAGCAGCAGGGGCGCATCCAGGTCGAGTTCGAGTGGGAGCGCCTGCACCCCCAGCCTTCGGGCGAGCGGGCGTGGCTGCACACCCTGACCCCCTACGGCGGCGGCGCGAAGCGGGACGCCCAAGGGAGGGCTTTGGAATACAACGGCTTTTACAGCCTCCCCGAGATCGGCGAGCGCGTCCTGGTCGAGTTCCTCGGCGAGTGGGACTCGGAAGCCGTCATCACCGGCGCGGTCCGCGCGCACCCGGTCGCCGTCCACCACAACCCCAGCCATGCCAAGCGCTGGCGCACGCCCGCCGGCAACGAGATCAGCCTGGTCAGCCGGGGCGGGGTCGAGGTCGTCCAGATGCACACCCAGGACAAGCTGGTCTTCGAGAGCCGGGTCGGCGCGGGCGGCCAGAGCGTCATGCTGGTCTGCGGCGAGGGCGGGGCAAACGTCGTCCACCTCCAGACGGGCGGCGGGGGAACGCGGCTGGACGTGCGCACGGCGGGCGATCTGCTCTTGAACGCCCAGGGCCACATCCAGATCGAGGGCAAGAGCGTCCAGGTCAAGGCGACCGGCGGCGACGTCCGGCTGGACGGGGCGCCGGACATCTTCTTCGACAGCGGCGCGCGCTCCCTGCCGCCCGCGCCGTTCGCGCCATTCGCCGAGGAGTTGCTGCCGGTCATCAAGCCCAAGCCCAAGACCTGGATCGAGATCGTCCTCAAGGACATTCACGGCAGGCCGGCGGCGGGCGAGCGCTACCAATTGCACCTGCCCGACGGCACGACGCAGCACGGCCTGCTGGACGAGCACGGCAAGGCGCGCGTCGAGGGCGTCGAGCCGGGCAGCGCCCACGTCTCGTTCCCGGACACGGATGGGGACGATTGGCACCCCGCTTAACGGCGGCAGAGCGGGAAGAGGAACTTATGAGCGAACACAGAATCCACGGCGATCTTCACCCCGGCAACGAACACTCCGGGGGCAGTTACCCCGGCGGTCCTCATCATGGGAAGCCCGCCGAAAAGCATGCCGCAGCGGCAACGACACAGGTGAACCGCTATTCAAAAAATGCGTGCCGGGTTAAAGCTCTAGTCGTGCATTGTGAGCACCATGAAAAAGGGATGCGTACTGCCGCCCCCGAGGAAGAAGCGAAGCCGAAAGAGGGGCATAAGCCGATGGAGAGCCATCCACCGGCGGGAAACCATAATCCGGGGGAGAAGCACAAACCGGACGGAAAGTCTGAAATCGAGCAAAAGGTTTTGGTTCTGAGCGTCATCCCACATGGCGTCGCGGACAAACGCACGGGCACGGGTCTGACCACGACGGGACAGCCGCTGACGGATCATGCCCAGGACAAGTATTATGAGCAGGGTGAAAAGAAACTGAACGGCCAACGCGACGACGCCGACAAGACCCACCTCCGGGCGCAACAAGCGCGAGCGGAGGGACATTTCGGGCCTCTCTCCAGGGCGTACGCGGGGCACTTGGATCGGCAGGCGCAGCGCAAAGACGCCGCTTACGGGCGCGACAAGGCCAAGTTTATGAAAACTTATGGCGATCACGTCCACGGCGACGCGGAACTGTACCTCAACCAAGGCGATCCCAGGGTTGACGACGTCGTCACACTGAAGGCCGACATGATCAGCCATTGTGGTAAGCATCCCATCTGGAAGATTTGGGATTGCTTCACCAACAAGTGGGTTGCGCCGTCAGATAAGGGACACGAAATGGAGTTCGTGGGCCTTGAGCTGCCAATGCGCGCGTTTCCACCGCCGGTCATCCCTGCCAATTACTTGCAACCCCACTCGATACTGCCTGCCTGGGTCCCCGGAGAAAAGGCGTACTGGCTGAAAGGTATCGAGCCGCGGCGTTACAAGATTCACTTCCTTACCTGCGACCCCGAGTATACCCATAGCGTCATCCACCTCAACGTCTACCCGCTAATCGAATCCGGCATCCAGGTCTCGATCAGCCGGGAAACGGGCAAAGTCGCGCCGAAACCTGGCTCCTGGTCAGCGGCGATGCACAAGTACCAGGACGAGTTCGAGCAGGCGCTGCACACCCTCGATCATATCGCGCCGGGTGGCAAGGTTGAATGCGAGGTTTTGCCAGAAGGGTCGTTCACCCTCGCCAATGAATGGAAAGAGGAACCAGCGAGTCATGAGGTCGTCTGGAGCGGTTCGATCAAGGCAGCGGTCACGCTCTTCGATCTTTATGGTGAGAAAAACATCCTGGATGCGTTGCCTGGGTTCATCTCTGATTTCATCCGCAAAGTCACGGATTTTGGTGTTACGCTCAGAGCCGGCGTTAAGCCGGAGTTGGAGGGGGCGGCGGAATGGAAGCAGGCGCCGGAAGCGGCGAAAGCAACCGTCTCAGGGTCTATTGCGCTGAAGGGGTCGTTTTATGCTTCAGTCACTTTGGTGGTTATGCTGCGTCACGCGAACGAAGACAAACTTGGCGCGCGCGCCAGCGGCCTCACCACAGCCGTTGTGAAAGGTGAGCTTGGGTTTGAGCCGGAAGGAGGACACATGCACTTGCCTCTGGAGGTCACGGTGCAGTGGGAAAAGCCTCTCGACATTTCCTTCTTACTGGTCTTCATTTGGAAGAAAAAGAGTTACACCTACAGCTTCCTTAAGGGCTATCTACACCCGATTACGGTTTGCCGGGTGGACCTCATGGGGAAGAAGCAGGAATGAACAGGTTCAAGCTCTGTGTCGCGGCGCTCTGGCTGGTGAGTAGCGTCGGATATAGCACACCAGTCTCTCACGCGCAGCCGAAGCCGCCCGAACCGCGTCGCACGGCTACTAGACACACACAGATAAGAGTGAAAGATCGGATGGGAGTCAAAGCTGTGAAACTTTATCAGGATGCCACCAACTACGAGGGGATCGGCGTCATGGTGCTCGTCAACGGCCTGCCCATCATCGCTGATAACACCAGCGGACATGGGACGGGCGGTGAGTTGCTCAACCCGTACCTGCTGAACGAGGTCAACCACATCACCATTATCCTCACCCCGCTCAAGAGCGCGCCCTTGCCCTCCGAACGCGCCAGCGTCAGCGTGAAGGTGCTGGAGACGAATCCGGGCGATGACGGCAAGCCGAGTGCCACCGGGACCGCTTATAAGTTCGAGTGGAAACAAAGGCAGCCGCCTGTTCACGCCCCATCCCCCGTGAACGGCACCCTACCGCCCGTGAGACCCCCTCAGCCGCTGAACTGGCAGGATGCCCCCCGGACCCCACCCAGCCAAGCCGACAGAGCAGAGATCAACGCCCAGATCAAGCGTTTCCATGACGCCCTAGAGGCCAAAGATGTGGCCCAGGTCGGGCCGTTGCTGAGTTCCAAGGCGGAGAACTACGCACGGTCGCTAGGTCAATCCATGCCGTCCCTAGAGACCAGTCTGCGCCAGTCTTTCGAGGAGGACTTCAGCGACCCGCATTGGCGCATGAGGCCAATCAATTACGAACACCTCCAGTATCACGCGGGCGCAGGGGGGCGGGTGGTACATGTGCTGAACCCTGATGGCAGTGAGCCACTTAGGTCCTTACCTGACTCTAACAGTGGCACAACATCATTCTCTTTGTATCTGGCGCGGGTCAACGGGCATTGGGTATTTGTGATATGAGCGAACCTGACACGGGCGAGCTTAGGGCACGGGAGGACGTCAAATTAGTTCCCCCGCCCCGTCCCGTGCCTCCGGGCCTGCCGGTGTATCTGCTGCTGCTGGCAAGCCAGTTCGGCTGGCTCTTCCTGGGCGTCGGGGGCCTGCTCTTTTGGTTCAACTGCGCCTTCGGGGCGGACGTTAAGGCCCCGCTGTTCCTGGTCTCCCCGCCCGCTACTTCCGGCACGGTGACGGGCTTCGAGGTCACGCCGCTCATCGAAGGCACCGGCACCTCGTACATCGCTGGCCACGCACGTTATGCGACCAGCACCCAAGCAATCTTTGCCATCCACTACAGCTACGCCCTCCCCGGCGGCGGGACGGAGCGGGGCACGTCCTATGAGGGCGCCAGTGCGGAGGATGGCCCGGCGCTTATGGCGGGCCAGACGGGCGAGCCGGTCGCGGTCGGCCTGAAGGTGCCGGTCCAGTATGTGCGCGCCCTACCCTCAATTTCGCGCATCCAGGGCATGCGCTCGAATGTGTACCCCTTATACGCCCTGGGCGTCCTAGTGTTTGCCCTCGTCGGGGTGGTGCTGCTGCGGCCTGCCCTGAAAAACTACCGCCGCATCCGCTTCCTGTTGACGTCAGGCGTGGAAGACGCGGGGCACCAGAACCTCCAAGACCCGGCGGGTCGCCTGCCCAGCTTGCCCTTGGAAGGGCCGTTCGTGCGCTGGCTGGGCATCCGGGGGGGTCAGTTCCACGCGCCGGGGGCGGTCATGTGGATGAAAGTGCTCTTCATCCCGGCAGGCGGCCTTCTCGCCAGCCTCTCGTATCTCTGGCATCATTGGGGGGCGATTCTTTACACCTGGCACAGCCTGATCGGTCCGTGACAATTCCGGCTGTCAGGGAATCTGGATCACGGGTACTGAACGGGAAAGAAACAACGAATGCGATCTTCCACGGCTCTCGCCATTCCGCGTCTGCTGCTTCCGCCGCCGGCCTTCGGTGCCTGCGCGATCTCTCCGCTTAGGGCCGCTCCGGCGGCGCCCCGCCCGCCCGCCGCTCAGAAGAACAAGCCCTCGGTCCCGGTAAGCGGGTTTCCCTCCCCAGGGGCGTACAAGGCGGGGACGCCGGAGCGGGCGCTGGCCGAGTTCCTGGCCGCCTGGCGCGGCAAGGACTTCGCGCACATGGCCCAGGCCACCGACATCACCTGGAAGCACACCGACCCCAACCCGCCCCAGGCGTTGCGCAAGCAGTTCACGCCCGTCACGCTGCTCGGCACCCAGATCATCGGGCCGGGCAGCGATGAGTGGTCGCAGCCGCCGACGGAGAACATCGTCAACCTCAGAATGACGCTGCGCTACCGCTCCTACAACGGGCTGCACACGCAGACGCTGTCCGCCACGGTGATGCGGGAAGTGCGCCCTTATGTCCAGAACCGTGCCGGGACGTGGGGCGTCAGCCCGGAGTTCACGGTCGAGCTCGACGAGTAATTCAGTCAGCAGTTGGAAGCCATGAAGAGGGACAGCGTCAGCAGGGGAGCAGGCATGGCAAGGATAGCGGCAGGATGCCTCGCGCTCCTGGTGCTCCCCGCCGCCTTTGCCGACCTGTCGCCCAACATCCCGCACATCGGGAAGCCGAAGGTAGCCAAAAAGACAGCCCCAAAAAGCGGGCGCCGTGCGACCAACGCCGCCTACACCCAGGATGTCCGGTCCGACAGCCCCGCCGTGACCGTTCTGCTCAACGGCTGGCCGATCGCCGACCTGAAGGGCGGGGGGCAGGAGGCCGGCCTGATCAACGACGCGGTTATAGATGGGGCCAACCACCTCTCCGTCACGGTCGCACCCCCGCCCGGCGGCAGGAAGCCCGGCCCGGCGGACGCCGCCTCGGTCCTGATCCAGAGGGACAACGCCACCGTCTTCTCCCTCAAGTGGAGGGCGGACGCCGCACCCCTGCAGCCGCTGCCGCTCCACAGGGACCTCACCTTCCAGTCCGGCAGCCACTTCGGCTCGCGGGCCTGGCAGAGCGCACCGCCCGTCACGCTCGACGCCGCCGCCGAGCAGGCCATCCGCGCCCAGGTTCACGGCTTCCGCGACACCCTGAACGCCAGGGATTTGGAGGGGATGGTGCGGATGTTCGCCGTGCGCGACCGCGAGGACGCCCTCTCCCACGGCGAGACGCCGCAGCAGAACGCGGCGGCAGCCCGCGCGGACTACCGGGGGATGCTGGCCGAGCCGCACTGGCGGATGGCGCCGATCCACGACGAGCGGTTGCAATACCACCTGGTGGCGGATGGGCGCGTCGTGCTTGTGGACTACGGGGACGGCCGCCACGTCCTGACGACGACGCCTGCCCCGGACGGGGATGTGACCGCCTTCGACCTGTACTTGTCGCTCATCAACGGCCAGTGGGCCATCGTGCGATGACGGACTCAACCCACGCAGGTAGAATGAGCAGCCCGCCGGACCGGGTCGCGCCCCCACCGCGCGACGTGCCGGTACGCCTGCGCTTGTACATCCTCCTGCTTTATAGCCAGCCAGCCGCGTTCGTCTTGGGCCTCGGCTTGTCCGCCTTCTGCGCCTTCGGCCTGCACAGCGATTGGAAGTCATTCCTGTTCCGCCTGCCGACCGCGAGCGCCAGCGGCTCTGTGACCGGCCTGCGCCACGCCAACGGCTCTCTCGGGGGTGGCCGGAACCCCTCCGGCGGCCAGGGGCGGGGCAGCATCGCAATCGCCGCCGTCACCTACACGTTCACCGCGCCGGGCGGTGGCTCGTACCGAGGCGTCTCCTATTTCACCACGGACACGCCGTATCTGCTGGAGACGGACGAGGCTCTGAACGTGGACCACCCGCAAGGGGCGACCGTCCCCGTTCAGTATGTGGCAGGCCACCCCACGCTGTCGCGCATCCGGGGGATGCGGACGGGCGTTTTCGAGGCGTATGCGCTGCTCACGGCCGTGTTCCCGCTGTTCGGGTTGGCTGCGCTGCGGTTCGGCCGCAAGTCGGCCCGGTGGACCTGTGCGCTTCTGGCCGAAGGAACCCAGGACGCGGCCACTGGAAACCTACGCCCTCCGGCGGGGCACGCGCGCGCAACCGACCCGCCGGGGGGTTACGAGATCAGCAGCTTCATGGCCGGTTCGCCCTGCATCCGGGACGGCCAGTTTCAGCCGCCCGGTCTGGCCCGCCTGCTGCTGGTCTGCCTGCTCCCAGGGGCTATGCTGGTACTGACCATCATCACCCTGCGGCAGCCGGGGTGAGGGAGTAGCCGGGGTGAGGGGGTGGCGGCGCGCTGCGAACGCTGTTCCTGTGAGCACGGAAGGCTTCGCTCCACCACAAGCCACGATGCCCTCATCTGACAGCCCTGATGCACACAACAATGGAGGGCGACAGGCGGGCGTTTGCCGTCCGCCGAGGAGACCCTGCCGGTCGTCGCTTCCCGGATGTGGACGGCGACGACTGGCACCACGCCTAGGCCGGCGAAGGTTACGCGCGGTCGGCGGCGGACGGAGCCGCAGAGAGGATCGGGTGGGTAGGTGGATACGATGGAAGGACTTGAAGCAAGATGAGCGCAGGCGAAGCAACGGACGCAGCGAAGAGAAAGTTTGCACATCAGCACCCGGATTGGGCGGACGGCCCCTCACCCCCGAAGCCGGCCCAAAAACACCACGTTGCGCCCACCACGCAGACACATCACTATGTCGTCCAGGTCTGCAACCTGATTGGACTGGAAGCCGTCTGCGAACACAACGGGCGGAAAGCAGTTAAGGAGAAGGAGGTTTCCGATAAGGAGAAGGAGGTTTCCGAGCCGCAAAGGACACGCAAGGGGGCACATGAAGCAGGGGAAGGCAAAAACAGCGATGAAGAACAGCACGGCACATTTGTCTTGAGCGTGCTTCCCCACAGCGCCGCCACCCCAACCCACTCCCAGAAGTCGGTGGGCTACCAAGGCAGTGACCCGTTTCATACCACAAGCCATGAAAACATCCTCACGGCGGAAGCGCGCGAGGAGGCGGAAAAGAAGCATCTCGAAACAGAGCTTCATGACCTGCACGCACAAGAAGCTCGCCTGGGGAAGAGCGGGACGCGGCTTCAGGGCGAACGGGCACAACTCGAACAATATGAACACAAGCTGGAGCAGAGGAGGCAGGAAATTGTCCAAAAGCTCAATCACTCGCAGGCGAACGGCAATCTTGGGAAGCACAAGGCCCAGCAAATCCACAAGCAGCGCATTCAGCTCCAGCACAACCAGGATACCAACAACCGCAGGAAGGCCCGCAATGCTCAGGCGATGGCCGATCATGCACACCAGCAGGCACAGAACGCGAAAGACTTGAGTCATTTCCACCAGGAGAACGCCGCCCACACCCGCTTCAACCTCCAGCTTTACACCGAGCGCGGAGAGCCGACAGAGGTAGACAAGATCACACTGACGGCGATGATGTCCCACCACTGCTCCGCGCACCCAATGTGGAAGGTGTATGAGGCACAGACACATAAACTGCTGGCCGCCCACAACGGCATGACGCTGGTGTGCAACCACCTGCTACCGCCGGTCGTGGATGAGACGGCGCTGTCCAAAATCGTGCCGCACCTGCCGCAGCATGCCGACGCTTACTGGCTGCGAAACATTCACCCGCGCACCTACAAAATTCAACTCCAGACTTGTCATGCGCAGAAAGACATACTGATCCATGTCTACCCGGAGATCAAGTCCGGCTTGGTTTTGACAATCAACCGCCAGCACAGCCGTCTGGCCGCCCCGGACGACAGTTGGCTGGGGCGGATTGAAAAGTACGAGGAAAAGTTTAAAAAGCTATTCGACATCCTCAAGGACTGGATGCCCCGTGTTGAGAACCTGGAGATAGATATTCTCGCCCAGGGCAAACTGAACCTGTCGAATGCGTGGGAAGAGGAGCCGCACGGCGACGAGGTCGTATGGAAAGCGGCGGTTGACGGTGACATGGACCTCATCGAAGCCTCGTTCCGAATCCCGATTATGAACATCAACCCGCTGCCCAAAGCCGTCAAAGACCGAATCGGCAATTTCATTAGAGTTGTGGTGCAATTATTCAGTCTCTTGACTCAGGAATGGCTTTTCTTGCCGCTTGGAGCGGCTGTGAGGCCCCTGGTGACGATAAATTGACAAGATTTTCATTCAGGAAGCTATAATGCGCTCAGGGAGCCTTACAGAGCCAAAAGGCTTATTTGCACCACAACTCTATTGATGCCGGCATTTACTTCACCTTCGACGGTAAAATGGGAGCCAACTTCGCTGGTGCGTGGACCAGCCGTGAAGGGTTCCGCATGGAAAAGGGGGGTGTCGGAGGCACCTTCGCGCTGGGGATGGAGGGCCTAATTGCCTTCGGCAAGGACGGCAAGTGGGGACGTATGGAGGCCAATGGAACGTCCACCATTTTTGCCGGGGCTGAGGTTCGGGGTGAGGAGAAGGCGCTGTTACTGGAAATGTTCTGGCAATTCGTCCACCCTTTCACAGCCGACTTTGCCATTTTCGGCCCCTTCGACGTCGAAATTTACCATTGGCAGCACGATCTCTGGCGCCCCGGCCCGCGTTACGCACTGCCCACTCTGCACCTTTTCGGGGGCGGCGAATGATATGTCGAAGGGTATAATGCAATGCGGGGACAAAAACTGAGGGGACAAAAAATTGCTTTACTACCAAGCTCGGATTCGCAACGCCGCACTCGCGCTGGAGGTCCGGGTCAACGACTTGCCCATTTTTGACAACGAAGGCGGGCGCGGCGGCGGGTCGGTCGGCGGTGTCATCAACGACACCATCATAAAAAACAAGGCAGGAGACCGTCGCCTTTAGGCGATGGAGGAATGCCTTCCTGTCTGCCGACAAGTGTGCCACGCACAAGGCTCTCCTGCATCCTTTCGTGTTAGTGTTGACTTTCGTGTGCT
>JAABUX010000456.1_pt1 | contig 69601 bp, 47 predicted proteins | sample 5561851 | NCBI WGS metagenome assembly JAABUX01 (sample SAMN10711883, study PRJNA513361) | rock metagenome | isolation source: Antarctica rocks | place: Antarctica: Victoria Land, Richard Nunatak red sandstone | collected 2016-01-03
GTGCGGACGTTGAGCATCGAGGATGACAAAGGCCGGCGGCGGCGGCGGCGGCGTCGAAGTCCGGCGATGGCGGCAGGTCTAACGGATCATCTCTGGTCAATGTCCGAATGGCTTTCGAGACCTGTCGCGCAACAAACCTGAGTCACCAGGCAAAAGGGGACATTCTAAGGTTTTGATCCCCAGTAGGTTTGCGTTTGAGCCGAAGAAGGGGGGACAGGCACCGCTCGTTCCTCGCTGGAGCCAGTCCCCTTTTGGGCTGCCAAGTCGGCCGCTCCCGCCCGGGTCGATCTTTGCCCAACTCAGCGTCGGGGCTTTGCACGTCGAAGAAGGGTTCGGGACGACGTGGATCTCGCCCCGAATCATTTGGAAGTCTGTGATGCTCGATTGCCTCATTGAGTCGCTGGCGAACTTTGTTCGGGTAAACGTCCTATCTTTTAGAAGAAGAGCGAACCGTCGGCTCCGGTCGAGGTAGTGTTTGAGACGCCTGGTGGCGTCCGCGCCCTCAGCTTGACCGATCACCGTTCGGTGATGTAAGATAATCGTTGGCATTCACTTAAGATTCTCGCGGATCAGGCGGAACACCGGAGCGAGGTCAGTCGGCAATGGAACTGCTCACCGATATTTGGGATAAGACGACCGACGCCATGACCGCCGTGACCGAACAGGTTTCGGACGGCCTGGTCCGGCTGTTCGGCAATTCGAACGAGCGGCAGATCCGCCGGATGCGACCGATCGTGGCCCGGATCAACGAGATGGAACCGGCCATGGGCGACCTGACCGACGACCAACTCATGGCCAAGACCGCCGAGTTTCGCCAGAGGTTGAAGGAGGGGCAGACCCTCGACGACGTCCTGCCCGAAGCGTTCGCCGTCTGCCGCGAGGGGGGCCGGCGCTTCCTCAAGATGCGGCACTACGACGTCCAGTTGATGGGCGGGATGGTGCTCCACGGCGGGAACATCGCCGAGATGGTCACCGGCGAAGGGAAGACCCTCGTCGCGACTTTGGCGGCTTACCTGAACGCGCTCGAAGGCAAGGGCGTCCACGTCATCACCGTCAATGACTACCTCGCCCGCCGCGACGCCGAGTGGATGAGCCCGCTTTATAATGGATTGGGTTTGACCGTCGGCGCGATCCAGTCCGACATGGACGCCGCCGAACGCCAGGACATCTATGGTCGCGACATCACCTACGGGACGAACAACGAGTTCGGCTTCGATTATCTCCGCGACAACATGAAGCCGTCGCGCGACCAGCAAGCCCAGGGGCCGCTCAACTACGCGATCATCGACGAGGTCGACTCGATCCTGATCGACGAGGCCCGGACCCCGCTGATCATCTCGGGTCCGGCCTTCGACGACGTCCGGAAGTACGCCGAGGCCGACCGGATCTCGCGACTCCTCAAGAACAAGCTCCACTTCGAGGTCAAGGAAAAAGAGAGGACGGCGCACCTCAACGACGACGGCGTCCGAGAGGCCGAGAAGATCGCCGGGGTCGAGAGCTTCTACACCCCCGGCAACATGGAATGGCCGCACTTGATCGACAACTCGCTCAAGGCGCACCACCTCTACCGCAAGGACCGCGACTACGTCGTCATGAACGGCGAGATCGTGATCGTCGACGAGTTTACCGGGCGGTTGATGACCGGTCGGCAGTGGTCCGACGGCTTGCACCAGGCGGTCGAGGCCAAGGAGCGGGTCCGGATCAAGGAAGAAAACCAGACTTTGGCGACGATCACGCTCCAGAACTTCTTCAAGCTCTACAAGAAGTTGTCCGGAATGACCGGGACGGCGATGACCGAGGCCAACGAGTTCTGGAAGGTCTACAAGCTCGACGTGGTGGCGATCCCCACCAACCGAAGCTTGACCCGGCAAAGCTTCGCCGACGTGATCTTCCGGACCGACCGCGAGAAGTACCAGGCGATCCTCGACGAACTCAAGGAGGTCCACGCGACGGGCCGTCCCGTCCTGGTCGGGACCACGTCGATCGAGCGGTCGGAGTTGATCGCCGAGATGCTCAAGAACGTCGGGATCAAGCACCAGGTCTTGAACGCCAAGTTCCACGAGTCCGAGGCCGAGATCGTCGCGCAGGCGGGGCGGAAGTCGTTGGTGACGATCGCCACCAACATGGCGGGCCGAGGCACCGACATCATCCTCGGCGGCAACCCCGAGTTCATGGCCTGGGCCGACCTCAAGCGCGAGAAAGACGCCGACGGCATCCCGCTCTATCCGACCCGGCTCGAGGTGCCCAAGGACGTCTGGGAAACCGCCGTCATCAAGTACGAGCCTGAGATGAAGGCCGAAGGGCGAGAGGTCGCCGGCCTGGGGGGCTTGCACATCATCGGGACCGAGCGGCACGAAAGCCGCCGGATCGACAACCAGCTTCGAGGCCGCTCGGGTCGTCAAGGAGACCCCGGCTCGTCCCGGTTCTTCCTGTCGCTCGAAGACGACCTGATGCGGAAGTTCGCCGGGGAGTGGGTGTCGAGCATCCTCGCCCGACTCGGGATGGAGGACGGCGAGGCGATCGAGAGCAAGATGGTCTCGCGCCGGATCGAAGGGGCTCAGAAGAAGGTCGAGGAGCGCAACTTCGACTCCCGGAAGAACTTGCTCGAATACGACGAGGTCATGGACGAGCAGCGGAAGCGGGTCTACGGCTTCCGCCAAAGACTGCTCGACGGCGAGCCGGCCAAGGACGCCATCCTCGACATGATCGACACCCAGATCGACGAGGCCGCCGACCGATTCTTGGCCGACGACTATGGCGCGGCGTGCTTCGCCGAGTGGGCGGGCCAACGGCTCGGCGTCGAGCTTAATGCCCGAAATTACAAAGGGACCGACTTCGAGGCTTCGGTGACCGCCGCCCGCCAGGAGGCCGAGTCGCAGGCCGGGAGCCAGATCCGAGAGTCGATGGACGAGAACGTCCCGAGCGACGCCGAGGCTTCGGAATACAACTGGGTCGCCCTGGCGACCTGGTTCAACGCCCGATATGGGGCGAGCTCCAAGGACAAAGACCTCCGCAAGGCCGCCAAGGTCGAGAACAACCAGTCGGAGATGGACCGGGTCGCGCTCGAAGAGTTCTTGACGGCCAAGGCCGAAGAGTCGATCGCCGCCGTCGACCTCGCCCCCGCCCACGAATTCCTCGCCCCGGACTGGGGACGCCGGACCTTGGCGGGGTGGGCGCACCACAAGTTCGGCGTGGCGATCGACCCCGCGACCTGGTCGGGGATCGCCAAAGCGGAGATGGCCCGCCAGATCAAAGAGCAGTCCCGAGAGCTTTACGCCCGCAAGGAAGCCGAATTCCCGGTCCGGGTCGGCCTGACCCGGTTCCTCGCCGAGCGGTCGCAAGGCCAGCAAAGCCCCCGGTACGACCGCGACGGCCTGGCGGCCTGGGCCTCGGAGCGGTTCGGGGTCTACATCGACCCCGAGGAGATCCGCTCGAAGTTCAAGCCCGAGATCGAGGAGATGCTGATCGAGGTCGCCCATCGCCAGTACCCCGGCGGTCGGTTGGCGAAAGAACTCGAACTTCAACTTGATGACATGTTGCCTCAAGCCGAACTCAATCCGGGCGAAGCGAACCCGGATGCCGATCGGGTGGCTGCATGGGCCCGGGAACATCTCGGGACCGAATACTCTGGCGCGGAACTTGGGGCGATGACTCGCGACGAAGCGCGTCGGAAGCTGGTCGACGCCCTCGACGCCCGGTACCGCCCCGAGATGCGCGAGATGGAAAAGGTCCTCCTGCTCCAGATCCTCGACCAGAGCTGGATGGAACACCTCCGGACGATGGATCACCTGCGGAGTTCGGTTGGGCTTCGAGGGTATGCCCAGGTCGACCCGAAGGTCGAGTACAAGCGGGAGGGGATGAAGATTTTCGAGGAGATGTGGTCGGGGGTCTCCGACAAGGTGACCGACCTCGTCTTCCGGATGGAGCAACTCGACCCCGACTTCTTGTCGTATCTCGGCTCGCGCTGGCAACTCGATCGGGCCAAGGCGATCCATCAAGCCCCCGAACCCGAACCTTCCTTGGTGGCAAGCTCCTCGGGAGGCGGCGGCATCCGCGCCCAGCAAGAGGCCGCGATCGCCGCGAGCCGGCAGAACGGCGAGCCTCAGAAAAAAGAGCCGGTCCGCAACGTCGGCAGGAAAGTCGGTCGGAACGACCCTTGCCCTTGCGGGTCTGGTAAAAAGTTCAAATCGTGTTGCATGAACAAGGAAGTCGGCGGCCAGCCGTTCTGATCTCACGACGGATTTGCCCCAAATTCTTCGGAGCGATCTCGGACTTTTTCTCGAACAACCTCCCGGACGCTCCGGGAGGTTTTTTGACTTCGAACGAAGTGCGAACCCCGTAACGATTTAAGCTGTCAAGTCGGGTTCGTTCCGTTTTCTCGATTCGCGGGTTTTCGGCTTGCTCGATCGGGTTTTTTCCGACCACCGGCCCTGGGAAAAATCCGGGCATGGCTGTTGCAACCTGGACGATGACTTCGTACGGTCCCGGATGACTCAGGATGAGTGGACCGTCGACCGTGGTCTTCGAGGTCCGGGAAAGGATTCCCCGATGCCCTGTTTGCTCAACTTGATCTACGCGACCCTGCTGGCGGCCTGCTCGCCATTCTTGCTCTACCGGTCGATCCGGACCGGGCGTTACCGCGAAGGGTGGAGAGAGAAGTTCTTCGGCCTTGCCCCGCTCCGAATCGGCGATCGCCCTTGCGTCTGGTTCCATGCCGTGAGCGTCGGCGAGGTCTTGCTCCTCAAAAGCGTCATCGTCGAGTTGCAGAGGCGCCGGCCGAACTGGGACGCGGTGATCTCGACGACGACCCGGACCGGCCTGTCGGTCGCCCGGCAGACCTACCCCGACCTCGTGACCTTTTATGCTCCGCTCGACTTTTCCTGGTCGGTCAAGCAGGCCATCGCCCGGATTCGCCCCACCGTGCTCGCCCTGGTGGAGCTGGAACTCTGGCCGAACCTGGTCTGGTCGGCCAAGAAGTCGGGGGCGCGAGTGGTGATCGTCAACGGTCGGCTCAGTTCGCAAAGCCACAAGGGCTACCGGAAGATCCGCCGGCCGCTGGGTCCGACGCTCCGCCGGATCGACGCCGTGGCCGCGCAGAACGTCGAGTACGCCCGCCGGTTCGTCGACCTGGGTATCCCCCAAAGCCGCGTCAGGGTCACCGGTTCGGTCAAGTTCGACGGCCTGGAAACGGACCGGGGGAACTCCAAGACGGTGGGTCTCCGCAAGGCGATGGGCCTGGCCCCCTCCGACCTGGTGTTCGTCGCGGGGAGCACCATGCCGGGCGAAGAGGCGGCGGCGCTGGCGGCCTACCGGAACGCCAAGCGGTTCCATGCCAACTTGCGGCTGGTCGTCGTCCCCCGCCATGCCGAGCGGTTCGACCAGGTGGCGACCTGGCTTTCGGGCGAAGGGGAACGGGTGGTCCGCCGGAGTGCGGGGAAGGTGGCGATCCGCCAAGCGGGCCAAGCGGAGTCGTCGGCGGTGATCCTGGTCGACACGTTGGGCGAGCTGGCTTCGGTCTGGGGCCTGGCCGACGTGGCGTTCGTCGGCGGGAGCTTGCTGCCGGGCCGGGGCGGGCAGAACATGCTCGAACCGGCGGCGTTCGGGGTTTCGCTCCTGTTCGGCAAGCACACCGCGAACTTCCGCGAAGTGGTCGAGCAACTGAGAGGGTGCGGCGGCGCCCGGGTGGTCGCGGATGCGGCCGACCTGTCGGACGCCCTGCTCGAGGACCTGGACGACCCCGAATCCGCCAACCGGAGGGGCTTGGCGGCCCGGACCTTCGTGATGGCCCAGGAGGGCGCCTCGGGCCGGACGTTCGCCGAGATCGACCGCCTGGTCGAGGCCCCGCTCAAAAAATCCGCTTGATCCCGGCCCTACTTTGCTCAATACTCACCCATCGCGCCGCTGGCCGGTCGTCGGCTTGCCGGAACGCTTCGAGTCGCCCGGCATCAGTGCCAGGCGCGACCCGAGCGAGGATATTTCGATGGCAAAGGAAGACGAGATGAGCGAGCAAAGTCCGGCCGAAGGTTCGCAGAACCAAGGCCAGCAAGCGACCGAGGTCCACGTCGACGATTCGGGCACGTTGCCGTCGTACTCGAACTTTTGCCGGGTCACCGCCACCCCCGAAGAGGTGATCCTCGACTTCGGGCTCAACCCGCAACCGTTCGCCCAAGGCCGCCAGGAAGTCAAGGCCAACCAGCGGATCGTCATGAACTTCTACACCGCCAAACGACTCCTCACCGCCCTGGGGATGACCATCCAGCGCCACGAGGGGACGTTCGGCTCGATCGAACTCGACGTCCGCCGCCGCGCCGCGACTGGCGGGACGATGCCGCGCCCGACCGGCCCGCAAGGCGTCGTCGAATAAGCTTTCCCCCCGTCTCCGATCAACGAACCCCGAGGTCACATAGGCTTCGGGGTTCTTCCGCGCGCCTGGGTTGGCGACCGATGCCCTGGCGTCCCGGCGAATTTCCGAGAAATTCGGCTTGATCGGGTTTTGCGGGTTTTTCGACCTTTCCATCATCCCGCCTCATCGTTTTTCCGATCCTGATGACTATGACGATTCGGAGCTGGCGGTGATTGCCGAGATCCCCGCGAGTTTCCCGAACAATCGGCTCAATGCGATTGGCCGGCCGCGCCGATAACCACAAGGCGCCGGATACCCGGCCTCGGTTCAGGATGGACGAGTTCTGGCATAGGAGATGATGGAATGTCTCAGCCTTCCCGACCCCGGGCCAATGGACCCGAGCATCGTCGTTCGCATAAGATTCGCCTTGAGGCGATCCTCGCGCTGGAAGAGCGGCAACTTCTCGCCCCGTTCGTGTCCGTCGGTCCCACCACGGCGGTCTTCCTGCCGAACGCCGCTCAAACTCCCGGGACGACGCTCGGCGGTGAGACGCTTGCTTACGGATCGGGAGTGGCCTTGGCCAGCCAGACGGGGGCTTCGGTCGCCTTGCCCTCTTTTCCCGAAGCCGCCGCGATCACCTCGGTTTCCGAGTTGACGCCGACGACCTCGTTCGGCGGCGACATTGTCCGGATTCGGACCGGTCCCGGGGGGGATTTCGGCAACGCCCTCTATGCCATCTCGCGAGGGGCCGGCGACAACCTCGCCACCGGCGCCATCAACCGCCCGGGTGTGATCTACCGGGTCGACCCGGCCACCGGCAAGTCGTCGGTCTTCTTCGACCTGAACACGGTCATCCCGCAGCTCGACCCCACCCAAACCTCGGCCGCCAACTCCGCCGGGCCTCAAACGGGCCTGGTGAACTGGTACGACATGACCTTCGACCGGGAAGGGATCTTCGACGGCCGTCCGTCGTTGTTCGTTTCGTCGGTCGATTCGGCCAACCCGGCCAAGAATGCCATCTACCGGATCGCCCCGGACGGGACCTTCCTGGGTGCGTTCACCACGTTCTCGGACAACTCGCTCAACGCGGCCAAGCTGACGTTCAACCCATCGGCGATCCTGATCCCGCCGGTCGAGCAGCAGACCTTCCTCCGGGGGCTGATCTCGGGCACCGGGACCGGGTCCGTCACCGGAGTACTCGGTAATGCGACCGGCGGGGGGTTCGGCTCGACCAGCACGCAGCAGTTCGCGGCCCTCTTCTTCGACGCGACCGCCTTCCGGCCTGGCACCCCGATCAATTCGACGGGTCTGAAGACGGGCGTCAAGCAGACCTTCCTGACCTTCGGGCCGCAAACCGGACTGGCGTCCGCCAACAACACCTATAATTCGCTGGTTTACAGCACATTCGCCGACTTCGGCACCCCGCAGTTCGGTACTATTTTCACCCCCCAAGCCGGGTTCAGCGGTATTCAGGGCCTCACCGGCGGCGAGTTGTTGATCAACCAAGGCCAAGACCCCAACGCCCTGGCGGCCACCGCCGCCAACCCGACGACGAACATCGACCTTTACCCCGCCGCCAGCACCAACTTCCGGCGGTACGAGGACATCGCGTTCGACCAATACGGCTATTTCTCGCAAGGGTTGCCGATCACCGGGGGGACCACGGCCGCCGGCAACGGGACCGGGGCCGGGGCCGGGGCCGGCGGCACATTCACCGGCACGCTCGGGGCGCCGGTGTATGCCGGCAGCGTGTTCGCGGCGGACCTGTCCACCGGCTTGGCCGTCTCGGTCACGATCCCAGCCGTCGCGCCGCCCGCCACCCTCCCGACGGGGACTACTGCGCCCACGGTCCCGATCCTGCTGCCGGTCCAAGGCCCAGGCTTAGTCGGGATCACGCAAGTTTCGCCGACGACCGGAGCACCGACTCAGGTGACCTTCCCCGGCGGGCCGGGCAATATCCAGCCCGTCATCAGCGGGTCGCCGTTCGCCGGCGGTCGGATCGTCCGAATCGACCAGTTCGGTCGGGTGAGCAACTTCGCCCAGGGGTTCGCCACCAGCAATGATGCGGGTTCGGCCTCGTTCGCCGGTTCGAGCTTGAGCATCACCTTCTCGGCCGACGGCACGACGCTCTACGCCGCCGACGACCAAGGGGTCTGGCAGTTCAAGACCACGGCGAGCCTGGCCGGTTCGTCCTCGGGTTCGATCGTCGGGTTGAACGACCTGCGGACCCTCGGCGTCCCTTACGACGGCAGCAACAGCGCCGTGGCGGTGGTCGACACCGGGGTCGACGCCAGGAATACCAGCTTCCGAGGGCGAGTCGCCCCGGGGATCGCCACCACCATCACCAACGGCCTGGGCAACGACGACTTCGCCGCGGGCCTCAGCGGGATCGGCAGCAGCGGTTCGAGCACCAACGGCGGGACCGGCGGCGGCGGCGGCGCCGGCGGCACCACCGGCACCGGCGGCGGCGGCGGGACCACCGGGGGTGGCACCAACGGCGGCACGACGGGCACCGGGACCACCGGCGGCGGCACCACCGGCACCACCACCGCGATCGGCCAGTCGATCACGCTCAACCAGAACGGCCACGGGACCCCGGTGGCGGGGATCATCGCCCAGTTCGTCCCGCAGGCGACGATCGATCCGATCAACGTCTTCCAGCCGTTCACGGCCGCCAACGCCAACGGGATTGGTGCCGTCGCGTTCTCCTCGAACCAGGCGACCACCACCGACGCGGTGTTCTCGGGCCTGCAGTACGTGGCGAACAACCCCTACGTCCAGGACCCCGTCCGGCCCCAGAACAACGACCGGGTGATCACCGCCAGCCTGGCGTTCGGGACCTCGCAAACCTTCGAGACCGAGCAAACGGCTTTCAAGCAGTATCCCCAGGTCGTCATCAGCTTCAAGAACGAGCTGGACAAGCTCCTGAAGGTCGGGATCGCGCCGATCGCCGCCGCCGGGCAGTTCGGGTCACCCGTCGGCGCGATCACCGGGACCGTCAACCCGGCGATCGGGGCGACGAACAACGCCGCGAACACCCTCGTGGGCGACGTCAACGGGATGTCGCTGCCCGCCGTCCTCAACGAGGTGATCTCGGTCACGGGCACCTATCCGTTCATCTTCCAGGACGCCGCGAACACCCCGCCCACCGACCCCGCTCAGACCTTGCTCGGCCGCATCCGAGGCCCGGTCCTCGTCTTCGGCAACACCGTCAACACGCCGGGAAGCCTGGGAGATTCCGGCCCGGCCGGTGGCACGGCGGGGAGCACCACCGGCGGCGGCACGGGCGGCGGAGCAGGCGGGGCCGGCGGGACCGGCGGCGGCACGACGGGCGGAGGGACCGGCGCCGGCACGAACACCGGGACCAACGGCGCCGGCAACAGCTTGGGTCAATTGACCGCGGCCGACGGCGGAGGTGGCGGGGGCACTGGTGCCGGAAGTGGCGGCGGGACCGGCGGCGGTGCCGGCGGTGCCGGCGGGGCCGGCGGAGGCGCCGGAAACACCGCGAACGGGTCAAGCCTGATCACCTTCAGCGACCGCATCCTGGGGTCGGCCAACCGGAGCACCACGACCGACTTCGCCGCCCCGGCGCTCGACGCCCCGACCTTCCGTCGGGTCATCGGCAACGTCCAGGGCTTCGACCCCAATACGTTCCAGGAAGGCGGGACGTCGGTCTCCTCGGCCATCGTCACCGGGTCCTATTCTCTGGTCAGCTCGGCCCTCGACTACTGGACCCAGCTCCGGGCCCAAGGGACGACCAGCTCGGCGTACTTGAACACCCCGGTCGGTTCGCACGTCCTGAACTTCGCGCCCAACAAGCTGTACAACCTCGCCGCCTACAACACGCCCAACGGGATCAACTCGATCCTGGCCTACACCGCCGTCCCGGCGGCCGACATCAACGACAACCTCACCGTCGCCGGCCCGCCCAAACTCCTGGGGAGCACGCTGCCCCGGTCGTTCGCCCGGGTCGACGTCGGCAACGCGATCGCCGCGATCGAAGGCAAGGTCGCCCTCGACTACCTGATCAAGCACAACACGTTCAACATCATCGACACCAACCACAACGGCCTGATCACGTCGCAAGAGATCCAGAACTTTGTCGATCGGTCCAACGCGATCGGCCTGCCCGAAGCGGGGGCGATGGCCCGACTCTTGGGCGGCACGGCACGGTCGGCCGTGACCAACGCCTTCACCGGCGTCGGACTGAACGGGATCGCCGAGCAGCCCGACCAGCCCGACGTCCTCCAGCGGCGGTTCAACTTCTTCGATTACGCCGCCCACGGCAAGCTGCAAGGGTCGATCTCGATCGCCCAGCTCAAGCTCTTGAGCAAGTATATCTTGCCGACCCCGGACTCCTACACGATCACCGATCGCCAGCGGGCCTCGGCCAACGGCTTCTTGATCGCACCGGCGTCGCAACGCAACTTCAAGAACCTCCAACACCTCAAGCCCGCGTATTCGTTCGTGCCCAAGGCGATCACCAAGCGATATCCCGGCGTCTCGCCCGCCCAGTTCGGCGTCAACTACAACCTCAAGGGAGATACCACGAACGGCCCGGTCTACACGCTGTTCGACGGCAAGGCGGGAGCGGCCTCGACCGCCTCGACCGTCGGCAACGTGCCGAACCTGCCTCTGACGGCGACGACGACCCTGGGCACGGTCAACGGGTCCAACTTCGCCCCCTCGACAACCTCCACGACGTCCACATCCACCGCCTCGCCGACGTCCTCGGCGACCCCGACCACCACCTCGACCCCGGCCACGACTCCGGCCGCGGCCCAGACCCCGGCTCCGACCACGACTCCGGCCCAAGCCGCGGCCACGACCCCGGCGACCGCCGCGCCGACCCCGACATCCGCCCCGGCCCAGGCCCAGGTCGGCACGCCTGTGACGACCAACCCGACCGCCCCGGCAACCCAGGCCGGCTCGGCGAGCAGCCAGGTGGCGACGGCGACCAACATCCCCTCGAACGCCGCGTTCGCCTCGACCGCGACGACGAGCACCACGGCGGGCCAGACGGCGACCGGGGCGGACAACTCGGTCAACGTCGCCCAGCAGATCGCCGCCTTGCTCCCGGCCCAACCGGCGGGAACCTCGACGGTCAACAACCCGGTGGCCGCCGGGCAATCGACCCCGAAAGCCTCGACCAGCGCCACGAATTGATCGGGCCAACGACCAGGAGCCAGGGGACGACCAGCCGCACCGCCCCCCTGGCTCCAGGTCCTCGGGCCGGTCCGCCGCAACGCGAACCAAACGAAAAGACCTCGCGATCTCGCGAGGTCTTTTCGTTTCCCCAGGCCCGGATCAGGCGAACCGAAGACTCTCGGCGACCTTGCGGAACTGGCCGAATAGGTTGTCGGACGACTCGGGCCAGATCGTCATCCAGCCTCGGTAGTTGATCTCTTCGAGCGCCCCGAAGTAATTTTCCCAGTCGAGGCCGGTCGCCGATCGGGCGTTCCTCCGGGTCGAAACCTCGACGGCCACCTGCTGGCCGACCGCCTGGTGGAGATAGGCATGCGCCACCCATCGACCGAGGTCTCGGACGGCGAGGACCGGGTCGAAGCCGTTGCGGAGCAGGTAGGCGGGGTCGATGCTCGCGGCGAGGTTGGGCAGGTCTCGACCGTCGAGGAACGTCTTCAAGGCTTCGCCCGGTTCGGTCCCCGTCTCGAGCGCCACCTGCAATCCGCGATGGTCGGCTCTTTGGGCCAGCTCGCCGATGGTGGTGTCGAACGCGGCTCGCCTCGTCTCCTCGTCCGACGGCGGGACCGAACCGGCCCGGACGAGGATCAATCGGGCGCCCAGGTCGTAGGCGAGTTCGAACGCCCGGTCCGCCCGGCCGAGGCGATCCTCGATCTGGTCGAAGGTGTCGAAGCCCCGGCGGGTCGGGAGGTGGACACCGGCAAGCACGACCTCGACCGAGCGGAACAGGTGACGGACCTCGCGCCGGCCCGACTCCGACAGCTTGGAGGGGGCCAACTCCCCCGAGGCGTCGATGATGATCCCCTTCGCTCCGGCCTCGGCGGCCAGTCGGATCTGCTCGCGGATCGGCCGGCTCGGATCAAGCCGGACACTCAGGGGAGACCGGATCATCGCCAAGACCTCCGTTTTTCTCAACTTTAAGGCGGTCACGCCGCCTATGCTAATGGCTATTGTAACGTCAACATGAAGCGTCGACGGCCCAGCCTTCCGATTTGGCACCCGAAAGCGGGGGGATAGCTCGGTGGGATCTTCTCGAATCGCGGCGAAGGATCGGCCGATCTCGCTCGGCCTGGACGACCTCCGAGGCCGGATCGGGTCGTGGACCGGCCCCGCGATGCTCGGAGGAGACCGCCGCTTCGGCCGGAGCGGTCGATGGAGCATCCTCGCCGCCCAGCCCAGGCTTGTTTTCGAGTCGACGACGGGTCGAGGGTACGAGATCCAGACCGACCAGGGCCGCTCGACCATCGGAGACGATGCCCTGGCCGGACTCGACTCGCTCTTGAAAGCTCATGGCCTCGGCGGGACCGGACGCCATGACCTCGACGCCGCCTTGCCATTCCAAGGCGGCCTGATCGGCTTCCTTTCTTATGACCTCGCTCCTCGGATCGAAAAGCTCCCTCGGCGACTCTTGCCAGACTCCCGGCTGCCCGCCCTCCGGTTCGGCCTTTATGACACGTTCGTCCTCTTCGACCACCTTCAAGATCAAGCGAGCCTCTGGGCGGTCGACCTCCTCGGCGAAGGCGCCCAAGCGGTCTCCGATCGGCTCGAAGCCTGGGCGGACCGGCTCGAAGGACCAGTCTCCAGGTCGACCTTGCCGTCAAACCTGGGGCCGGTCATCGCCGACCAGGCCCGAGCCGACTACCTCGCGCGAGTCGAACGCTCGAAGCGGTACATCGAGGCCGGAGACATCTTCCAGGTCAACCTGTCGCAGCGGTTCTCAACCCAAGGGCGAGTCGACCCGCTCGAACTCGACTTTCGGCTCAGGGCGAAAAGCCCCGCCCCCTACTCGGCCTACTTGCGGTGGGACGACCTGGCGATCGTCGGCGTCAGCCCCGAGTTGTTCTACGAGACCGAGGGGCTGCGCATCCTGACCCGACCGATCAAGGGGACCCGACCCCGGTCGAGCGACCCCAAGCTCGACGCCGAGCTTGCCGCCGAGCTGGTCGCCAGCGCCAAGGATCGGGCCGAGTTGACCATGATCGTCGACCTGGAGCGGAACGACCTCGGGCGGGTCTGCGAATACGGGTCGGTCCGGGTGGTCGACCCTCGGGCGGTCGAGAGCTACCAGGACGTCCACCACACCGTGGCGACGGTCGAGGGGCGACTCCGAAGCGACGCCTCCCCCGTCGACGTCGTCCGGGCGATGTTCCCCGGCGGTTCGATCGTCGGCGCCCCCAAGATCCGGGCGATGAAGATCATCGACGAGTTGGAACCTTGCCGACGAGGAGTCTACACCGGGGCCATCGGCTACTGGAGCGGCAACGGTCGATCCGCGTTCAACATCGCGATCCGGACCGCCGTCGTCGAAGGCCCTCGGATCACCTACCACGTCGGCGGCGGGATCGTCGCCGACTCCGACCCGATCCAGGAATATCAGGAAACCCTCGACAAGGGCCGGACCCTGTTCGCCACCCTGAACCGACCGGAGGTCGAGTCATGATCTGGGTCGACGGCCGGATCGTCGAGGCGGAGCGGCTGGCCTTGCCCATGACGGACCGGATCTTCGAGCATGGCCTGGGGCTGTTCGAGACCTTCCGGACCTGGGACGGCCAGGCTCGACTCCTCGGCCGCCACCTCGACCGGATGCGGCGGTCGGCCCATGCCCTCGGGATCTCGCTCGACGACGGATCGCTGCCAACCCTCAAAGATGTCGGCCGCCTGCTCGACGCCAACCACTCCTTGCCCGATTCCCTGGTCCGGTTGACGGCCTCGGCCGGTCGAGCGCCGGACCTCCGGTCGACCCCCTGGATGACGGTCGCCCCCCTGCCCGCCCCGCCGCCTCGGCACGGCCAACGGGTCGTCGACGCCCCCTGGACGGTCTCGGTCGACGACCCGTTGGCCCGCCACAAGACCTTGAACTACTGGTCGAAGCGGATCGCGCACGAGCAGGCCCAAGCCTCCGGGGCCGACGAGGCGGTGTTCTCCTCGGGCGACGGTCGGATCTGGGAAGCGAGCCGGGGGAACCTCTTCGTGATCCTCGGGCGCGACCTGGTGACATCGCCCGAGTCGGGGCCGATCGTCCCGGGGATCATGCGACGATTGGTCCTCGATCGGGCCGGTCCGTGCGGCTTCTCGGTCGCCGAGGCCGACCTCGACGGCGCGATGATCGGGGCCGCCGACGAGATCTTCCTCACGAACTCGGTGCGCGGCCTGATCCCGGTCGGGCGCTGGTCGGGCCGGGATTATCGACCAACCGACCCGACCTTCCCGACGACTTCCCGACTCCAAGCGGCCCTCCTGGCCCAACTCACCCCCGCGAGTCCTCAAGTATGACCACCGTCGCCGACCTCCTCGACTGGATGGAACGATTCGCCCCGGCAAGGCTGGCCGAGTCGTGGGACAACGTCGGCCTGTTGCTCGGCGACCCGGCCGCGTCGGTCGAGCGGGTCATGACCTGCTTGACCGTGACGCCCAACACGGCCGACGAGGCGATCGCCGATCGGGCCGAGGCGATCGTCAGCCACCACCCGATCCTCTTCAAGGCGGCCAAGACGCTCCGGGCCGACCGAGAGGCCACCGGGTTCTTGTGGCGGCTGGCGCGGGCGGGGGTCGCGGTCCTCAGCCCCCACACTTCGTTCGACAACACCGAAGGGGGGATCAACGACGGCCTAGCCCGGCGGTTCGGCCTCGTCGACGTGTCCCCCCTGCGACCCTTCGCGCCCGAGGAGTATTACAAAGTCGTCGTTTATGCGACCCAACCCGAGCGCCCGACGATCCTCGAAGCCGCCTTCGGGGCGGGGGCCGGGCGGCTCGGCGAATACTCCGAGTGCTCGTTCAGCGGCGAAGGGGTCGGGACGTTCCGGGGGTCGCCGGGGTCGAATCCCACCATCGGCGAGCCGGGGGGGCGCCGCGAGTCGGTCCCCGAGTGCCGGATCGAGCTGCTTTGCCCCGGACCTCGCCGCGCCGAGATCCTGGCGGCGATCCGGCGCGTTCATTCTTATGAAGAACCGGCGATCGACTTGATCAGGCTCGAACCAACCTGGAAGTCGACCCAAGGCTCGGGCCGGATCGGGCGTTTGTCTAAGCCGCAACCGCTCCGAGACCTCGCCGCGTGGGTTGCTTCGACCTTGCAGGCCCCGGCGACTCAGTTTGTCGGCGACCCCGACCGGGTGGTCGGGCGCGTCGCAATCTGCTGCGGCGCAGGGGACGAATACCTGGCCGACGCCCACCGACGAGGGGCCGACGTCTATCTGACCGGCGAGGCGCGGTATCATCGAGCCTTGGAAGCCGAGAGTTTGGGCCTGGCGATGATCGTCGCCGGGCACCACGCCACCGAGCGGCCTGGGGTCGAAGACCTCGCCGACCGAATCCAGGGCGAGTTCCCCGCGCTTGCCGTCTGGCCCAGCCGGTCCGAGGCCGACCCGCTCCGGTCGGTCGCCCCGCTCGCGTGACCGGAATGAAAAAGGACGACCGACCCGAAGGGTGTCGATCGTCCATCGCGGGGTTCGGGCGGCTCGAGTTCGAGTCGGGTCAAGGCGTGGCCGCGACCGGCTCGGTGGCCTCGGGGCCGGCTTTGCCGCCTCGGGTCGAGGGGACGGCGAGGTAGGTCTGGTGCTCCCACTGCCCCTGCCAGGCGAGTCCCGCCCAGCGCTGGAGCGAGATCGCCTTGACGGTCGGGCGATCCTCGTCGCGGATCACCTCGCCCCAGGCGCCGGTGTAGGCGGCCCGGACCTGCGCCGAGGTCCCCCCATAGCAAAGGAGCCGTTCACCGCTGGGGGCCAAACAAGCAACGGCTCGCCAATCTTGAGCCCCTGTGGATTCGCTGATACTCATAAATCGCCATCTCCACCGAAAAAATATCGACGACCCGGCCGGTCGAATCGACCGGACCTCGAAGGACAATGGATGGGGAACGACCGGCAAAGCCGCCATTTCAGGCCGGAATTGTCGGGCGACGGCGGGGCGGGACGGCGATGCCCTGGAAGAAACGAACCCGATGGCCAAAAGGGCGCGTCGAAGCTTCGCGGATTCCACCTTGAAAGGGTAGTCCACGAAACCGATCCGTGACGGAGGCAAAGCAGCGAACCGTGGGGCCAAGCCTCCTGGCGGATCAACCGATCCGCAGACCTGCTTGCGCTCCCCCGCCGCCCTTGCAACTTCTCATGAAAGCATTGTACCGCTTCGCGGAATTATCGGCGAATAAATAATCGCCCGATTTGTCAAAAATCTCGATCCTGAAACGACTTCGAGCCGGGACTATTTCGGTTGCGGCCCACCGAGGAGGAGCAGTCCTTTGCCAAGTCGCCCGGGGGTTTCGGCTTGCCGGACCCCTTCGCGGAAGTCGTCGATGGCGTAGTGCCGGCCCGGCTCGGAGGTGAGGACGCCCTGGCGGATCAGGTCGGAGATTTGCCGAAACAGGGCGACCATCTTCCACTTCGGTCGGCCCGCGGCCCAGTAGCCTAAATAAAAACCTTCGACGACCCGCTTGCCCGCGATCATCCGCCTCGGGTCGATCTCCAACGGGTTCTGGTCCAAAGTCCCGTAGACCAGCATCCGACCCCCTTCGCCCAGTGCGTCGAAGACCCCCGAGCCGGTCGCCCCGCCCACCGGGTCGATCGCGTACAGGACCCCGCTCCCGCCGACGACCTCGCGGACCTGGTCGCCGATCGGGCCGTCGGCCGAGCAGATCACCGCGTCGGCCCCGATCCGCTTCAGCTCGTCCATCGCCTCGGGGCGTCGGACGACGTTGATCGTCTTGAACCCGTCGTGCTTGGCGAGCTTGATGATCATCCGCCCCAGCGTCGATCCCGCCGCCGACTGGAGCAGCCAGGCCCCCTTCGGGACGGCCAGGACGTGGCGGGTCATCGCCAGGGCCGTGGCCGGGTTCACGAAAAACGAAGCCACTTGCTCGTCGGGCAGGTCCTTGGGCACCGGGACGACCCGAAGCGGCGGGATCGTGGTGAACTCGGCCCAATTCCCTCCTGCCTGGCTCAAGACGGCGACCCGACGCCCGACCATCAGCTTGCCGATCAACCCCGGACCGGCCCGATCGACCACGCCGACCCCCTCGTATCCCGGCGTGAACGGCAGGTCCGGCAAGGTCCCGTACTTCCCCCGGATCGTGAGGATGTCGGACGGGTTGATCGGGCTGGCGATCATCTTGACCCGGACCTCGCCGGGGCCAGGCTCGGGGGTGGGGAGGTCGACCAGGCGCAACACCTCGGAGGGGTCGCCGAACGCTTCGAAGCGGAGTGCCTTCATGAGAGGCCGTGTTCCCTTGGGGGGTGGAGTCGCCCGGTCCGAGTCGTGTTATCCTACAACGTCTTCGCCCTCGGGCAAAATCAAGGCCGAGCGGCGGCCCTCGAATAAGCACCCAAGGACCGGCACGATGACCCTCGACCCCCTCGTCTCGACCGACTGGCTGGCGGACCACCTGGCCGACCCCGACGTCCGGGTCCTCGACATCCGAGGGGCCGTGACCACCAGGATGCTCGAGCCTGGCGTCGAGGCCGCCGAGTACCGAGGCGCCCCCGAAGCCTACGCGGCGAGCCACATCCCCGGCTCGCTGTTCGTCGACTGGACGGCGGACATCGTCGACCTCGACGACCCCGTCCCCGCGCAACTGGCCAGGCCCGAGGACTTCGCAAGGGCGATGGGCGAGCGAGGCGTCGGCGACTCGACCCACGTCGTCGCCGTCGACCCGATGGGCGGGCAGTTCGCCACCCGGCTCTGGTGGGCGCTCCAAGCTCACGGCCACGACCGCGTGAGCGTCCTCGACGGCGGCTGGAACCGCTGGGTCGAGGAGGGGCACCCGGTCGATGCCAACCCGGTCGCCGTCGCGCCCGCCACCTTCACCCCCCGCCCACAACCCGGCTGGCGGCTGGTAGCCGGCGAGCTCGCGGCCCGGCTTGGTGAGCCTCGACTGCAACTCCTCGACGCCCGGGACGTCGGCCAGTTCACCGGGGCCAAGCGTCGAGGCCCACGAGGCGGCCACATCCCAGGCGCCCTGCATGTTCCCCGCGAGCTGTTCTTCGCCGAGGGGGGCGGGTTCAAGCCGCTCGAAGAGATCCGCCAACTGATCGAAAAGCTCGACCTCAAGCCGGGCGAGCCCACGGTCGCTTACTGCAACGGGGGTGTGGCGGCCACGGTGGTCCTGTTCAACCTGGCCCGGATCGGGTTCGACTCGATCGGCAACTACGACGGCTCCTGGAACGAGTGGAGCGGATGCGCCGACTTACCCGTGGAGGTTTGAAACCAACCCCCAGAAAAATTACTGAGCCACGGATGAAACACGGATCAGAGTTCTGTTGAATTTCTGATCCGTGTTCCATCCGTGGCTTATTTAATTTTGACTCTTGGATCGACGCCTCGTCTGAGGTCCGACTGGGCCGCGGCGAGGCTGATCGTCGTCAGGGCGACCAGGAACGGGTGGCCGGGGACGGCGTTTTGTGGGTCGGCGAGCTGCCAGGCGAGCCCGGCGGCGGACCCGGCGAGGTCGTCGTCGCCCGAGGCGTCCCAGAACGAGGCCATCCAGAGCAGGAGGCGGTGGTAGTGTTCCATCCGCCCGATCAGGTGATGCTCGAACAGGTAGCGGTAGGCCCCGGCGTCGCGGCGAGGGTCGGGCGGGGTGTCGCCCCCTCGGAGGGTGATCGACTCGGCGAGGTCGAAGGTCAAGGGGGACCGATCCACCCAACTCGGGCAGGCTTCGAGAATCGCCCAGCTTGGTTCGGCGAGCATCCCCAGGGCGAGTGTCGCCACATCCTCGGGGTCGAACCGGCCGACGAACGGGCGGGGCTGGAACCCGGGGCCGACCGTCCGCTCGACCCAGAACCGGAGCGCGGGGTTGGTTTCGGGGCCGCTCAACAACCAACTCCCGGCTAGGAGCGCGGGGGCGAGTTCGAGGTCGTCTTCGATCCGGTCGGCCGGTTTCCGGTCGGCGAACTCGTCGAAGAAGCTCGACACGCCGGACGGGTCGAGGCCCACCTGCCCCTTGACCTCGACGACCCCTCGGGAAACGTCGCAGGTGAACGAGGCGGCCACCCACCGGCCGCGATCCCGGCTCGCCAGGACGATCGACCCTCGGCCCGAGCCGTCCACCGCCGTGACCAGGCTTCCGACCAACTCGGGGGCCGGTCGGCCGGGTGCTTCGAGGGCCGAGGCGATGGCGGCCTCGATCTGGTCGTCGGACGCCCCGCCGATGGCCAGGCGGCGCCTGGCTCGGTCGCGGACCTTGGGGTCGAAGTGGTCGGCGGCGAGTTCCGCCCACGCCTGGCGGTGGTCGGCGTCGTCGCGGTTGGGGTTGAAAAGGGCCTCGAGCGCGGCCGATCGGGTCGAATCGTCGTGCGCGAACGCCAGGAGCCGCAAGAACGCCACAAGTCCCGGCCCGGTTGGGGCTTCGGCCAGGCTGGCGATGATCTCCCCGCGAGTCGCGCGGTCGATCGCCCCCAAGCCTTCGAGCGCGACCCATGACCCTTCCGGCTCCTCTTCAAGCTGCTCGGCCAAATTCTCCGAGGCAAGCTCGGGGTCGATCGAGTCGTTCAGCTCGTCCCAACGCTCGGCGAGTTCGGGGTAGTTGTCCAACAAGCCCGAGCCGTCGAGGATCGCCAACGCTTCCCAAGCCCGATCGGGAGGCAACTCGGGTTGTCGGATCAGGGCCAGGGCCAGGGCGTCGGCAAGCTCGGGGTCGAGTCGGGCTTCGAGGATGCGCAGGATGACGCCGCCGTCGGCCTGGCCCAAGTCGTCGAGCCGGGGGAGGATCGCCCGTCGGAGCCGGTCGGCGGGGAAGCGCTCGACCAGGCGGTTGAGCTGCTGCTCTTCGAAGTCCGCCCGGAGCGCCGGCACGTCCCGGATCGCACCGAGGATCGCCTCGGGGGTGTCGCCCGAACTGGCCTGGTCCATGACGAATCCGACCCCCTCGAAGATAGAAGAATGACAGATCGCAGGATCGCAAATCGCAAAGGTTGAAAGACGAATCAACAACCAGTTCTTATCCGTGTTCCATCCGTGGCTCAATCCTTCCCTCCGCGTCTTGATCCTGCTTGAGCACGCCCGACCATGAGAGGTCGATCTCGCTTTCCAGGGTGGCTTGCTCGGTCAAGGCGGGGTCGAGCTCGGTCAGGAACCGGCTCGGCTTGGTGATCGTCGTCGGGCCTCGACCGCCTCGGGCGAGGGTGAGGGGGTAGGTCAGATAAAGCTCGTCCATCGCCCTTGAGACCGCGACGTAGAAGACCCTGCGCTCTTCTTCCTCGCCGCCGGGTTCGTGGATCGCCCGGGCGCTCGGGAAGCCGTCCTCGACGAGTCGGGGGACGAACACCCTCGACCACTCCAGCCCCTTGGCCTGGTGGATCGTGCTGAGGACGAGGTGCTCTGTCGACTCGTCGGCGGCCAAAGTGTCGACGCCGTAGACGTCGCCCGCCAAGAGGAGGTCGGAGATCAGCCGTTCGAGGCTGTCGTAGCGCGAGGCGAGGACGGCGACTTGCTCGATGTCGGCGATCCGGTTGTCGGGACGCTCGTAGCGGGCCCGGACGGTGTCGGGGTAGCCCCCGGCCAGCAGCGCGGCGATGGCGGCCGAGGGGTTCGACTGGGGCTTGACGGCCTCGATCTTCCTCAGATCGGACACGAACCCGGCGAAGAACCCCTTGGTCTTACTTGGGACGAGTGCCATCGTCTCGGCGGTGGCTAGGGCCTTGAGCGGGTCGGCTTGGGCGATCAGGTGGCCGCAGAGGCTCGATGCCTTGGCCGGTCCGACTCCGGGCAAGAGGAGCAAGAGCCGACGCCAGGCCGGTTCGTCCTTGCCGTTGACCAGGATGCGGAGGTAGGCTAGGGTGTCCTTGATGTGGGCCTGCTCGAAGAACCGGAGGCCGCTTCGGATCGTGTAGGGGATGCCCCGGGCGACGAGTTCGGCCTGGAGCAAGATGCTGTCGTGGTGGTTCCGGTAGAGGACCGCCATCCTGGCCAACGAGATCCCGCCTTCGCCGAGTTCGAGGATCTGCTGGCACAAAAACTCCGCCTCTTCGGTCCCATCGGCGGCGGGCACGACCAGGGGGAGGACGCCTGGGCCTCGCGCCGAGACCAGGGTCTTGGGGAACCCCGACTCGTTGCGGGCGATCGAGGCGTTGGTGAAGGCGACGATCTCGGGGGTGGACCGATAGTTGGTTTCGAGGCGGAAGATGGCGGTGTTCGGGTTCCGATCGGGGAACTTGAGGATGTTGTCGTAGTTGGCCCCGCGGAACTTGTAGATCGACTGCGCGTCGTCGCCGACGGCGGTCAGGTTGCCCGAGCCGGCGCGGGCGATGGTCTCGATCAGGTGGGCCTGGATCGAGTTCGTGTCCTGCATCTCGTCGATCAGGAGGTGGCGGAACATCCTGGCCTGCGCCTGGAGCTGGTCGGGGTCGTCGAGGAGTCGCGCCCACTCGCCGAGGAGGTCGTCGTAGTCCATGCAATTGGCGGACTTCTTCCTCCGAGCGTAGGCGCGGGTCGCGGCTTCGAGGTGGGGTATCCAGCCGCCCCAGTCGGGGTTCCGGTCGAGGACCAGCTCGGCCAACGGGCGTCGGACGTTGAACGCGAGGCTGATGAGGTGCTGGACCGCCTCGGCCTTGGGGGCCATCTTGCCCGAGCCGAGCATCCCGGCGTCTTCCATCGCCAGGCGGATCAGGTCGAGCTGATCGGCGCCGTCGAGGATGGTGAAGTTGGCGTCGTAGCCGAGGACCTTGGCCGACCGCCGGAGAATCCGGTTGCCGATGTGGTGGAACGTCCCCGCCCAGATCTGCGCGACCCGGGGGCCGATCAAGGTCTCCAGCCGGGCCACCATCTCCCGAGCGGCGCGTCGGGTGAAGGTGACGAGCAAGATCGAGTCGGCGGGGACGCCTCGGGCGATCAGGTAGGCCACCCGGTAGGTGATCACCCGGGTCTTGCCCGAGCCGGGGCCGGCCAGGATCAGGTTGTAGCCGTCGGTGGCGGTGGCGGCGGCATGCTGCGCCTCGTTCAACTCGGCGGCGAATCGGGCGGCGAGGCGGTCGTCGCCCGACTTTTGCAGTTTGATCTTACGCATGCCGCGAAGCCCGCCGGTCGATGATAAATCTATCCGTCTCGCGAAGGGTGATTATAGACGGCGGGATGATCGAGGCGAAACCTCGATGCAATTTGCTCAAGGGGGCGGTAAGATGTCGATCATGGAGGAAGGACTCACCACCCAGATTATCCGAGACCCGAGCGTCCGGCTCGTCGGTCGCCTGACGATCGACGAATCCGAGCTGGCCGGCTTCCTCGAAGACGAGGGGGTGGCGAGCTGGCGGACCGACGCCGAGGTCGCGGGCGAGAAATTGGTTGAAGTGGCCGGTCGACTCTGCTATAAGAGCTACGCCAAGCCCCGACCCGGAGGCAACGCCGCCTACCTGGGCCACATCCTCGAAGTCGGCCACGGCTCGGTGATCGAGCACGCGGTCTATAACTTCATCATCACCGGGGTCAGCCGGTCGTTCACGCATGAGTTGGTCCGGCACCGGGCCGGCTTCGCCTATTCTCAACGGAGTCAACGCTTCGTCGACGAGAAAGATTGCGCCTTCGTCGAGCCTGATCCGATCGCCGAAGACCCCGAGCTGCACCAAATCTGGCTCGACGCCGTGGTCGCCGCGCACGCCGCCTATGCCCGGCTCGCCGAGGGGCTGACGGCGAAGTTCTCGAGTATCGAAGACAAGACCCTTCGCCGCAAGAAGGCCCGCGAAGCCGCCCGGAGCATCCTGCCCAACGCCACCGAGACCCAGATTTTCGTCACCGCCAACGCCCGAGCCTTGCGCCACTTCATCGAGGCCCGAGGCGACGCTTCGGCCGACGCCGAGATCCGCAAGGTCGCCATCGCGATGCTCCGAATCCTCCAGGCCGAAAGCCCCAACCTCTTCGGCGACTACCAGATCGTCGACCTCCCGACGGGCGGGCAGACCGTCACCACGCCCTACCGCAAGGTCTGATCGGCCTCGATTGTTGAGATTGAGGGCCTCGGAGAAATTGACTCGGGATTGGATTGGACGCCGCCGGGGTCGAGCGTTATACTCATGATATGATGCGTGACGCTCGATTCCTCTCGATCGTGACACCAAACGCCTCAAGAATGGACTCCGCATACCAACCTGGCCTGCGGCACCTCTCCCCGAATCATCCCTCCCGACCCCGCGTCAAACCCGTTCGATCCTGACGATCCCGTCTTCATCCAACCATCATCCCTTATTTCTCCGATTGATCGAGCAGGATTTCTTCCCAACGCGTCGCGGGATGCTTCGCGAAACGTGGCTTTGCGATCCAGACCGAGATTCCTCCTCCGAGCCAGCTTGTCATGGATACGGCCGAATCGACTTACTCCGGAGTGTTGGAGCTGCACCCCAAGGGGTATGGATATCTGCGCGACCCTGCGCGGAACTTCCGGATCAACACCAATGACGTCTATGTCGGCTCGCCGCTCTTGACGAAGTTCCAACTGAAGCAGGGCGTCCGATTGACCGGCCTGGCCGAGCCCTCGAAGAAGGGGGAGGCGCCCAAGCTCGCCGAGCTGATCGAGATCGAGGGGTGGACCCCCGACCAGTACCTCGACCTTCGCCGGTTCGACGACCTGACCGTGATCGACCCTCACGAACCGATCCGCCTCGAAGTCGGGGCCGAGCCGATGGGGATGCGGGTCATCGACCTGCTCACGCCGATTGGCAAAGGGCAGCGAGGGCTGATCGTCGCCCCCCCTCGGACGGGCAAGACGATCTTGCTCCAGCAGATGGCGGCTTCGGTGGCGAAGAACCACCCCGAGTTGCATCTGATCGTCCTCCTGATCGACGAGCGGCCCGAAGAAGTGACCGAGATGCGCCGGAGCGTCAAGGGCGAGGTGATCGCCTCGTCGTCGGACCAGCCGACCGAGGAGCATATCCGGCTCGCGCAACTGACGGTCGACCGCGCGAAGCGGATCGCCGAGACCGGCGGCCAGGTCTTGATCTTGCTCGACAGCTTGACCCGGCTGGCAAGGGCTTACAACAAAAGCTCGAACTCGGGCCGGACCATGTCGGGAGGGCTGGATATCAAGGCGCTCGACATCCCCAAGCGGTTGTTCGGCGCCGCCCGGAAGTTCGAGGAAGGCGGCTCGTTGACCGTGATAGCCACTTGCCTGGTCGAGACCGGGAGCCGGATGGACGACCTGATCTTCCAGGAGTTCAAGGGGACCGGGAACATGGAGGTCGTCCTCGACCGACGACTCGCCGACCGGAGGGTCTGGCCGGCGATCGACATCGCGCAGTCGGGCACCCGGAAGGAAGAGCGCCTGCTCGACCCGGGAACGCTGACCCGGATGAACCTGATCCGCCGGACCCTCGCCGGGATGAAGCCGGTCGAGGCGATGGAGGGTCTGATCCGCCAGATGGGCAAATCCCCCAGCAACGCCGAGTTCCTCGACCGGCTCAACCCAAGCTGACTCGCGTGTAGCTTTCGAATCTGGAGGTCCGGATTGCAAATCGCGGAATTGCAAATGGCAAAGAAATCGGAAACCAAAATCTTTCAATCCTTTGCGATTTGCAATTCCGCGATTTGCAATTCTTGATCCCGAAGATTCCCCAGATACGAAAGTCACACCCGTCTGAGCCGACTTGATGCAAGCGGAACCACACCCTCTTGTTCCGACCGAGGATCGCCGGTACGCTGAAACTCCGGGCCGCGACCCGTCGATCTGAACGCGGGCGGCGACCATGACCGAGGGGTTCGCGCATGTCCGACTCGAAAAAGCCAAAACCCAGCCAGCCGCCGATCCTCCCCAGGACGTGGAAGGCGGCCCCCGAGCCGGACGCCGAGCCGGAACCCCCCGTCGCCTCGAAGAAGACCAAGAGCAAGGCTGGCTCCAACGACCCGGCCGCCAAGAAACCCGCCAAGAAGAGCAAGAAGGCCAAGCCAAGCGACTCGACCGACGAGCCGACCGGCTCGAAGCTCGAAGAAACTCCGCTGCTCGACACCTATGAAGCGCGACGGACCGTCCGGCTCATCGTCGGGTCGGTGATGAGCCTGTTCGGGTTGATCGCGATCATCGTCCTGGTCCGGATGTTCCAGCCCGGATCGCCCGGCCCCGACGTCGCCGCCGACAAGAAGGAACCCCGGACGGCGATCGACTCGAAGGAGTCGAGCGAGCGCGAAGCGGCGGTCTTCGTCGAGAACGCCAAGAAGGCCGACAAGGATGGGAAGACCCCCGTGGCGATCGTCCTGTTGCAGAAGGTCACCCGGAACTACGAAGGGACCGAGGCCGCCCGCGAGGCCAACGCGGCGCTCGACCGCGACCGGCGGAACCGGCCCCTCTTCGAGGTCGACGCCGCCAAGAACCCGACCGGACCAATTCCACCGACGCCCTCCAAGCCGACCAACGTCGCCAACGTCCCCGGCCCGACCCAGCCCCCGGTCGTGGCGGCGCCCAAGCCCCCCGAGATCGTCGCCCGAGCCTTGCCGAACGGGTTCCACGCCGACCCTTCGAGCAAGCTCCACCCGTCGGGTTGGCCCTTCAAGATCATCTGCGAGCGCGACGGGGCTTCGATGGTCCTGGTCCCCGCCGGCGAGTTCCTGATGGGCCGCGACGACGGAGACGCCTCCGAGCGGCCGTCGCATTGGGTCCGGCTGTCGACCTACTACATCGACGAGCACGAGGTCACCAACCGCCAGTATCAATACTACCTCAGGGAGTCGGGCCGACCCTTGGACATCGTCCGCCAGACCGTGACCGAAACCCCCGAGCCGATCGCCGCCGACAAGCTCGACCTCCCCGCCGTCGGCCTGACCGCCCGCGAAGCCCGATCCTACTGCGTCTGGGCCAACCGCCGCCTCCCCACCGAAGCCCAGTGGGAGATGGCCGCGCGATCGGGTGACGGTCGCGTGTCGTACGGGATCAGCAAAGAACCGGCCAAGTCGGACCAAGGCGGTCGGACCCTCGACCCTGTGATGACGACCCCCAGCGACCGCTCCCCATACGGGGCGTTCGACCTCGCCGGGAATGCCTGGGAGTGGACCTCGGACTATTACGACCCGTCCTACTACAACCAGCTTCGAGGGCTTTCGACCGACCCCGCAGGCCCGACCCAGAGTCGGATCAAGCCGCCGCAGGTCACGGTCAAAGGCGGCTCGAAGATCGGCGTCCTGACCTGGCGCGAGGGGCTTCGGATCGAGGCAAAGCTGCCCCAGGTCGGCTTCCGGGGCGTCTTGCCGGTCGAGCTTCCCGCCACCCCACCCCCGTCCGCCCAGCCAGGCGGGCCCGGCGTCAACCCCCCAGGCGGGGTCGTCCCGTTCTGATGTTTTGGATCGGGAAGACGAAAGAGAATTGAGCCACGGATGGACACGGATGAAACACGGATAAAATTTTTAATAAAGGGATTTATCCATGTTTCATCCGTGTTCCATCCGTGGCTAAAGATCAAGATTCGTTGACGCTCACCTCGGCGTTGAGGGTCTTCTGGATGTTCTGGCGAAGCTCCTCGAAGTGGGCGCGGCAGGTGTCGTCGAGGCTGATTTCCTTGTTGTCGAGGACCTTGCCGACCTGATCGCCGATCTTCTTGAGGTGGAACCGGGCCAGGCTCCGGGCGTCGGCGGGATACTTCCCGTCGTCCATGAAGAGCATGAACGGGTAGTAGTCGCTCATCGGGGTCCGGCGCTCGCCGAGGACGATCGTCGCCAGCTTTCGGAAGTACTCGCGCTGGAGGTTCCGGCGGATGGTCGAGCAGCCGATCGTCGCGGCCTTGCTCGGGTCGAGAGGTTGATTTGGGTCGAGGCCGATCTCGCGGTAGATCGTATTGGACATCGTCCTGAAGACCTCGGCCACGAGGAGCGGCTTCGACTCGGGTTCGGTTTGCAACTCCTGCTGCTGGAGCCTTGACAGCACCGCGCTCGACAGGCAGTGGCTCAACGCGATCTTCTGAATGGCCAGTACCCGGTCGTTTACCGGGCTGCCGGTCATCCCGTAGCCCGATGCGCCGACACCCATGTCCCAGTGCTCTTTCGACAGTCGGCGGAGCAAGGTCGGCGAGAACTTGAACGCCGAGTCGCTCCAGAGGTTGTCGGCCAGGAAGGTGAGCGCCGCCCTCTGCTTCTCGCCCGACATCGGGACGATCGGGTCGAGCGCGTCCTTGTCCCCCTTGTGGTGGCGGGAGATCGACTGGCCGCCGACGTACGACGCGACGAGGTCGGCGGCGTTGCCGTATTGCCTCATCAGGTAGGAGAAGGCGATGTTGGCCCTGGCCCACGAGTCGCCGTCCTTGACCACCTTGGAGTCGAGGTTCTTGAGCAGTTGCGACGCCAGGGTGATCCGGTCCTGCGCGAACCGGCGGACGTCGGAGCCGAGGTCGTAGACGTTGACCAGGGGGTCGGCGTTGAAGAAGTCGGAGTCGGTCCCGAAGACGAGGTCATGCTCGGGTGCCCGGGCGGCGATCTTCTTGAGTTCGACCGCCTCGTCGCCGGCCACTTCCTTATAGGCGTACTCGATCGCCCAGTAGTCGTAGGGGCCGATCGTGGTCGACATGTAGTCGCCTTGCTTCTGCCCTTTGGGGACGATGTTGATCGGGTTGTAGTCCATCACGCTCCCGGTCAGGCCCTTGACCCGGGTGATCTCGGTGTTGTTGATCTGGTCGGCGTCGAGCATGGTGCTCGCCTTGAAGTTGTGCCGGAGGCCGAGCGAGTGGCCGACCTCGTGCATCACCACTTCCTTGATCAACTGGTTGAGGAACTCCTCGGGGAGCTTCGAATCGGGGTCTTCCTTGACGGCCTCCTCCATCGCCAGCGCGGCCAAGCCCATCTCGGTCTGCATCCCGACGGCGAACCGGCAGCTCGACTTCTCGCCGCTATTCATCCGCTTGAGCAAATCCCGGTGCAACCCCGACCAGCCCGCCGGGGCCAGAGTCACCTTCGAGTTCGACCCGAGCGGCTGGACCGTCAGGGGTTGCTGCCCATACCCCGACTTGGCCGCGAGGGTCGAGCTGATCACCTCGCCGAAACCGAGCGCCTCGGAGGGGGCGGTGAATCGCTTCTCGGCGCCGGCGACGGGCGGCTCGCCGGTCAGGACGGCGTAGTCGTTCTTCCAGTAGCGAATCCAGGAGGCGTCGAAGATCACGTCGCCGTCGATCATCTCGCCGGTGATCGGGTTCGACCGGAGGCACGACATGGCGTAGGTGGTGCTGGTCGTGATCCAGCGGAAGGTGCAGTAGTTGATGTCCTCGGGGTCGAAGTCGTCGCGGCCCGGCTCCTGCCATCGGACGGCGATGGCGTCTCGGAAGCCGATCTTCTCGAACGCCTTGTTCCACTCGCGGATGCCGTCCTCGACGGCGGGGCGGTACTCGACCGGGACGTTGTCCTCGATGTACCAGACGATCTGCTTCTTGGGGGGCGAGAGCTTGGCCTTGGGGTCGGCCTTTTCGAGCCGCCATCGGTTGATCATCCGGGACACGTTGCCGTCGGGGTCGTTGCTCCCGAAGTCCTTGGTCGCGTTCAAGAAGTGGCCGACCCGGTCGTCGGCGGCGCGAGGCTTGTACCCCGAGTCGGGGACCTTGACCAGGCTGTAGTGGATGACCACCGTCACCCCCCGGCCGTCGATCACCCCGTCGTCGCCTTGGTAGTAGCCGTAGCCGCCGAACATCGAGTCGCCGCCGAACGTCGCCTGGACTTCGAGTTCGAGGTTGTTCGGGTAAGCCTTGACCTTGTGCCAGGTGGTCCGGCTCCGGTCGATCGAGCCGACCGGCAGCTGGGCGAAGTTGCTGAAATAGATGTCGGCGAGGTCGATCACGACGCTGTTGCCGGCGGCGGGGTTGAGGCTGACGATCGGCAAGGCGAGCAAGATCGAGTCGGTGTAGTTCTGCTTGACCGCCTTGTCGAGCGGAGTGCCCAGAGGAGCCTTGACGTGGATGTTCCGGCGGATCAACTGGACCTTGTCGCCCGACCGGTGGAACATGACCACCCACTCGTCGCCGAAGTTGAGCGGGTTGCCCGCCATTGCCAACCCTCGGGCGATCGTGATCGGCGAGAGCATCGGCTGGTCGAACTGCTCGGGCCTGATCTCGGCGAAGAGGTGGTCTTCCTTCTGGAACAGCGTCATCAACCCATCATGCTTCGTCGTGTTCGCCACGACGTCGGCGTAAGGGCGGTATTTGGCCGGGTCGTTCGAGTCGAGGGTCTTGGAACCCCCCCCCGAGAAGGCCGACCGAATCGAGTCGAGGTCGATCAAAGTCGGCGCGGTCTTGGTCTCGCCGCGGGGGGCGGTCTTGTCGTCGGCCCGCAGGTTAGTCCCGGACAAAAGTCCAAGTATCAGACCGGCGGAGGTCAGGGATCGCAACGTCATGGGCAACTCCTCGGTGATGTTCGATATCGAAGCGGAGCAAGTATCCGAGGACCAAGGGCGGATTGGAGGCGAGTCGTCGAGGCGGAACGAACCCAACGGCCCGGTCTTCGGTCGCATCCGGGTTGGTCAAGTTCATGGTCGTCGATCCAATCCGACCAGACAAGACCTTGCCAAGAGGATTACTATTTGCCCAAGCCGCAAAACCGGCAAAACCCGTCAATCGCCCCAATCGATTGGCCGAACGAACCCACCGAACCCGAGATCAGCCCGAGAGCGGAACGAACCCATCGGTCGCAAAGACATTTAGGTCAATAAGTTGCATCGACTTCTTCGGTTTCGCTTTATGGCCGAACGTACCCGAGCTCCCCGGTTGGCGAATTGGTTCCTTCAAGATGCACAAGCGGAACGAACCCAACCGGCGCGGCAGAAGCTCGCAATCGTCCAAGGAACATTATCGTTTTGGGAGGGGACACCTAACCGCTTTTCTTTTTCATATTTGGTTCCGATTGGCTTGAGCGAGATGAGTCGCTTCGTCCGCCATGATCGCCGATCCCCCGAAGGTCAAGCATCCGCCGGATCTTGGTTGTCTCGCCGCATGAATTCATCGGGTCCGACGAAAGAACGCACGGTGCTTTCCGCGGAAAAGGGTAGAACCATGACGTGGAAATCGATCAGGTTGAACCGTTCGTCGCGGGCGACCTCGATATCGAGCCGGGTCAACGATCTGTTGAACTCGCGGTCGAAGGCCAACCCCTTCCGCACGACCGTAAGATCAATTCCTTTGGGGGCGAAAGATAAATGGACTCGGTCGATCTTTTCGAGGTTGGCGTTCACCCAATGATCAATCTTTTCGAACAATTCACGAAACTGCCCACGAAACTCTCGACGGCGATCCGCGAAACGACAGGCTCCTTGCAAATCCTCATCGGACAAGACGATTCTGTCACCACTGGCGAAAGTAAACAGATAACCATTGGCTTCATCGCCGAGGTTGGTCTGCGACCAGGCTTGTCGAGATGGGTCGGTCATCGAAGTGACTCCTCAAGAACGGACCAGGCGATCCATTGTAGCGACGAGAGTGGTCCCGTCAAAATGAGCCTGGGTCATTCCTACGATCAATCCAATGGTCAACAACCTCATGGTTTTTGATTAAGATACCACGCGACCGACCGATCGATGCTTTGCTCATTATTGACGGCGGGGCACCAGCCCAACTTGTGCTCGGCCTTGCCCGTGCTGTAAGACACCCGGCGGGCCATCAACCAGGTGGCGTATCGGGTGATCAGCGGCGGCTTCGTTTGGCGGGTGAGGCGGCCGGCGGCTTCCAGCCCCAACGCGACGGCGAACACCAAGTGGTAAGACACCGAGCGTCGAGGCGGCTTGGCCCCGGCGGCTTGGGCGAAGAGGTCCAGGAACTCGCGCTGGGTGAGTTGGCCTTGATGGGTGATGTTGTACGCTTCGCCGACCGACTCGGGGTCGTTGGCGGCGAGGATCGCGGCGTCGGCGACGTTCCCGGCGTAGATCGCGCTGAGCGGGTTGTCCCCCCGACCGATCAGGGGGATCTTGTTGGCCCGGAGGCGGGTGACCAGCCGCTTCAGGGTGATCCGGTCGCGCTCGCCGTAGAGCCAACTCGGGCGGATCACGGTCAAGGGGAGGTGCTCCCCCTCGACGAGCCGCCACAAGGTCCGCTCGGCCTCGACCTTGCTGATCGTGTAGCCGTCCCAGATCGGCCAGAGGTTTTGCCCGAGCTTGGCGGTCTCGTCGATCGGCGGCCCGCCTTCGGTCGGGTGGCCGTAGGCACTTGTCGAACTGATGTGGAGGAACCGGCCTACCCCCGCGTCGATCGCGGCCAAGGCGAGGTTGCGGGTGGCGTCGATGCAATCGGCCTGGAACTCGCACCACTTGCCCCAATCGCCCACCTTCGCGGCGCAGTGATAAATCGTCTCGACCCCCGAGACGGCGGCTCGGAGCGAAGCCGGGTCGTTGAGGTCTCCGACGACCAACTCGACGCCGAGGCTCTGCAAGAACCGGACGTCGGAGGTCGGCCGGACCAAGGCCCGGACCTTTTCGCCTCGACCGACGAGGCGCTCGGCGATGTGGCTGCCGAGGAGGCCGGTGGCCCCCGTGACGAGGCGGGGTCGAGGTGGGGCTGCGGTCACTTCGCGAGGCTCCGGGGGATGGGGGCGGACCGAGGACTACCAGTCGCTCGGGCGAAGTCAAGGATTCGACTCGAAGATTTTTCGGGAAGGTCGGGCGGATCGGAGTCCCGTTGTCAGTATGCCGCATTCGAGCGAATCGCGGCGGCCAAACTCGGCGAATCGGACCCCCCAGGCTCACCACCCACCGGAACCACCATGCCGGAAGAAACGATCGACCCAGGTCTGCTCGAGCAGACGAAGACCCAGATCCGCAAGCTGGTGGCCGAGATCGCCGAACTGGCCGAGTCGGACATCCAGCCCAACGAATTCTACGGCGAGTTCCTCAACCGGGTCGTCGCCGCCGTCGCCGCCTCGGGCGGGGCGCTCTGGCTGCTCGACGGCCGGGGCGGGATCAAGTTGCAGCAGCAGCTCGAATTCCACCTCAGCGGCCTCCTCGACGGTCGGGTCCGGACGCAAACCCACGACGCCCTCCTCGGCTGCATGATCCAGGCGTCGCAGGCCACGATTATCCCGCCGGGAGCCGCGGTCGAAGGGGTGCCCAACGCCGGGAACCCGACGGGGTACTCGCTGATCATCGCCCCGCTGACCGTCGACAAGCAGGTGGTCGGCCTGGTCGAGATCCTCATGGACCCGACCCGGCGCGCGGCGCAGCAGAAGAGCACGCTCCGGTTCGTCGGCGACCTTTGCGACCTCGCCGCCCAGTATCTCAAGAACCGCTCGATGCGGCAGATGATGTCGCAGCAGCGGTTGTGGAACCAGCTCGAAACCTTCACCCACAGCATCCACGGCTCGCTCGAACTCAAGGAGTCGTGCTTCGCCGTGGTCAACGACGGCAAGCGGCTGGTCGGTTGCGACCGGCTTTCCGTGGCGCTCAAGGTCGGCGGTCGGACGATGATCGAGGCCGTCAGCGGCCAGGAGATCGTCGAACAGCGGGCCAACCTGATCCGAGAGCTGACCAAGCTCTGCAAGGCGGTGGTCCGCTCCGGCGAAGACCTGGTCTACACCGGGAACACCGAAGGGTTCGCCCCCGACCTCCGCGACGCCCTCGAAGCTTATGTCGACGAGTCGGGGTCGAAGGCGGTGATCGTCACGCTCTTGCACAAGCCCGAGACCGACCCGACGAAGGAGAAGGTCGCGTTCGGCTGCCTGGTGGCCGAGCAGATCGGCGACGAACTCGCCCCGACCGACGCCCACGCCCGCTGCGAGGTCGTGTCCCGGCACGCCTCCACCGCGCTCTGGAACGCCTCGGAGTATGACCGGGCGCTCTTGCCGATCCTCAAGATGATCGGCTCGCCCTGGCGGTTCTTCCGGGGTCGGACCCTGGCGAAGATCCTCGGCGTCCTGGCGGGGATCGTGACGCTAATCCTGGTCCTGACTTTCGTCCCCTGGCAACTGACGATCGAAGGCAAAGGCTCGCTGCTCCCCGAGGAGCGGCGGAATCTTTACGCCCCGGTGGCCGGGATCGTCCAGAGCGTCCTGGTCGACCACGGCCAGGCCGTGAAAGAGGGCGAGGTCGTCTGCGAGTTGGAGAGCAAGGACATCCAGAAGGAGTTCAACAAGCTCCTGGCCGCCAAGCAGGAGGCCGAGTCCCAGGCCGCCAACTTCAAGCGGCAGGCGAACAGCCGGAACTCGAGCCTCCGCGACGACGAGAAGATCTCGCTCAACGCCCAGCAGTACGAAGCCCAGATCAAGGCCGACAGCGCCGAGAAGCAGATCAAAATTGTCCGCGAGCAGATCGAGTCGATGAAGATCAGGGCGCCCCAGGACGGGATCATCACCACCTGGGAGCCGCAGAAGACCCTCAAGGGCCGCCCGGTCGAGATCGGGACCGAACTGCTCCAGATCGCCGGGGTGGCCGGCGAGTGGGTGATGGACGTCGAGGTTCCCGACGACGACATGGGGCCGATCCTTGAAGCCCGGTCGAAGCTCCAAAAAGAGATCGCGGCGGGGACCAAGCCGGCCGGCTCGACCCTGGAAGCCTACTTCGTCACCGCGACCGACCCCGAACACCGCTACCCCGGCTACGTCCGAAAGATCGGGGCGAGGGCCGAGACGGTGGAGCAGAAGCACGTCGTCAAGGTGACGGTCGGGTTCAGCGAGAAGGTCCGGTCCGACTTCCTGACCCGGAACCAGTCGCTCCGACCCGGCTCCGAAGTCCGGGCCCGCGTCCAGTGCGGCGAAGCCCGACTCGCTTACGTCCTGCTCCGCGACGTGGTCCACGTCTTCTACGAGACCGTCCTGTTCCGCTGGCCGTTCATGCGTTGATCCTGAATTGACCTCGATTGCCCGGAAATCGACCGCGACGACCGGGCGTCGTCGCGGCCCATCTCTCACACCTTCAACAAGATCAGAGCGGTTTGGCTTGGTCGCAAGACGCCGGATCGCCCTTTCGGAGCCTCGCCAATGTCTTTGAATCGAAAAGCGATCGCCCTCTCGCTCGGCTTGCTCGCGCCGTTGTCGGCGGCGGCCATCGCCCAGTCGCAGCGATCCGACAACCAGCCTTTCGTCATCGATGACGCGACGGTCGATTGGTATCAACAGTCCAACGTCTCGGCACACCGGCCCGGCGTGATCAAAAGTATCGAACTGAGGATCGGCAAGGAAGTCGGAAAAGCCGGCGACGAGATCGGCCAACTTTACAAAAAAACCGCGGATCTGGCCGTCACCGAAGCCGAGATCCAGGCCAAAGGGCAAGGGGCGATCCTCAAAGCCAGGGCCCAGAAGCGGCTGGCGGGAGCCGTGGTCAACCGCAACAACGCCCTCCTCAAGCAAAACCAGAGTTATGTGTCCCGCGAAGAAGTCCAGAAAGGAGAGGCGGAATACCTGGTCGCCGAAGCGTCGGAGGTCGAGGCGCTCGATACCCAAAAACTCGCCGAGGCCAAGCTCGAATCCGCCAAGCAAGCGGCGGAAGAGCATATCATCAAGGCCCCGTTCCCCGGGACCGTGATCGAGGAGTTCAAACACGAAGGCGAGAGCGTCCAGGCCAACGAGGCGGTTTGCCGGATCGGCAACCTCGACAAGGTCCGGGTCTGGACCTACGTCCCGGTCGAATACGCCTACCGGGTCACGATCGGTACCCAAATCGAGATCCAGCCCCGGTTGGTCCAAGGGGGTTCGAGGACAGGTCGGCACCCGATCGAGCAGAAGAAATTCCAGGGGGTCGTCACGTTCGTTGACCCATCACTGCAGGCGATCGGCGAAAACGGCGTCCGCGTCTACGCCGAGATCGACAACCCGAAACACGAGCTTCGCCCCGGCCTGAAAGCGACGATGACCCTCTTTTTGAAGCCCGAAACGACCACCCCGCTCGGTACGTCGGCCCCGAGCGAACCGGCCAACGTCGGCAACCGCCAGAACGAACTCCCCGCCCTGCCCCGCTGATCCCATAAAATTCTGGCCACGGATGGAACACGGATGAAACACGGATCAGAGTAGAAATTTTCTTCTTATCCGTGTTTCATCCGTGGCTAATAATCAATCCAACCGTACCGAGGCCGAAGCGAGGACGAACGACCGATGAGTATTGCTCCCACGATGGCTCCGGGCATGCCGATGGGGCAGGCCGCCGAGCATCTCAAAGTCAAGCTTCGGCCCGACCTGATCGTCCAGCCCCAGTTTTACGAGGGGATGACGCACTACGTCATCAAGGACCCGATCGCGCTCAAGTATTTTCGGTTCAAGATCGAAGAATACTTCCTCCTCCAGCAGTTCGACGGCAAGCAGACCCTCCAGGACGTGAAGCGGACGTTCGAGCGGAAATACCGCCCGCAGACGATCACCGTCGACGACCTCCTCCGGTTCGCGTCGCAGCTCCACGAGGCCGGGATCGCCCTGATCGACAGCCCCGACCAGGCTCAAGCGTTGGTCCGCCGCCGTCGGAAGAATCAGTGGAAGAAGTTCTGGCAGTTCCTCGCCAACATCCTCTACATCAAGATCCCGGTCGTCGACCCCGAAAAACTGCTCACGGGGATGTACCCTTATTTCCGTTGGATCTACACCAAGGGGTTCATCGCCTTCAGCGTCGGGATGATGCTCGCCGCCTTGACGCTGGTCGCCAGCCAGTATCAGACCTTCTCGGCACGGTTGCCCGACTTCCAGAGCTTCTTCAACTGGCGGACGATCGTCTACTTCTGGTGCAGCCTGGCCATCGTCAAGGTGATCCACGAGTTCGGCCACGGCCTGACCGCCAAGCACTTCGGCGGCGAGGTCCACGAGATGGGGATGCTCTTCCTCGTCCTGACCCCGGCGCTCTATTGCGACGTCACCGATAGCTGGTTGCTGCCCAACAAGTGGAAGCGGATCTGGATCTCCGCCGCCGGGATCTACGTCGAACTCTTCCTGGCGAGCCTGGCGACGTTCGTCTGGTGGAACACCGAGCAAGGCTTGCTCAACAGCCTGTGCCTGGCGACGATGTTCATCTGCTCGGTGAACACGGTGTTGTTCAACGCCAACCCCCTGCTCCGGTATGACGGTTATTACGTCATGTCGGATTACCTGGAGATCCCCAACCTCCGGGTCAAGAGCACGCAGTTCTTCGCCTACCTGTTCCAGGAGAAAGTCCTGGGGCTGGAAGTCCCGGTGCAGAGTTACATGCCTCGTTCGAGGCGGACTTTGTTCGTGATGTATGCGGCCTGCTCGTACGTTTATCGATGGGTGGTCACGTTCAGCATCTTGTTCTTCCTCAGCCAGTTCTTGAAGCCGTACAAGCTCGAGTCGGTCAGCTATATGATCGCGCTGGGGTCGTTGGTCCCCCTGCTGGTGATGCCGCTTTATCAGGTCGTGAAATTCGTCCGACAACCCGGGAGGATGCGTAAGGTGAAGAAAGTCCGCGCAGGAGTGTTCGCGGCGGTCACCGTCGCGCTCGTGACCGGGATCTTGCTGATCCCCACCCCTCTGAGGGTCCAGGGGACCTTGGTCCTGACCGCCGCCAAACCCACCCAGGTTTACGCCGAGGTGGCGGGCCGACTCGAAAGCATCGAGGTCAAGGACGGCGAGTACGTCAAGAAGGATGACATTTTGGCGACGCTGTCGAACCCGGAAAAGCGGCTCGAATACTTCCAACTGCTGGAGCAATCCGAAGCCAACCACGTCAAAGGTCTGTTCAACGGGAGATCCCCCGATCCATCGAACCGGGCATTGTCGGTCCAATACTACAAGGCGGAGGAAGACCTCGAACCGGCGATCAACAAGATCAGCGACCAGATCGCCAAATTGACCTTGGTCGCCGAGCGCGACGGCCAGGTCATGGGCGTCCCCAACAAGGAGATGCGAGGCCAGTACCTCAAGACCGGCAAGCCCCTCTTCGAGATCGGCGACCCGCACAAGCTCGAGGCGCACATGATCCTCGACCAGTCCGACATCGACCTGGTCAAGGCGTCCGACGAGCGGAACAAGGCCACCGCCTGGGTGAAGGTCTACGGGACCTCGGAAACCACCTGGAAAAGCTACGTCTCCGAGGTGGCCCGGCGCAACCGCGAAGAGATTCCCCAGGAGATGGGCACCAACGCCGGGGGCGAGATCGCCACCAAGCAGGACGAGAAGACCGGCCAGGCCAAACCCCTGACCGCCGTCTACGAGGTGATCATCCCGATCGACAACCCCAACCTCCTGCTCCAACCCGGCCTCCGAGGGTTCGCCAAGATCGACGGCGGACAAAGCACCCTCGCCTGGTGGCTCTGGCGGATGATCACCAAGACGTTCCACTTCACCTTGTAATCCTTTTGGTTGCGGGCGGTTAAGACCCAACGAAGGAAGACGAGAGGGGTCGGGCCAATAGTCGGTACCCGACCCCTTTTCGATCCCAAGCTTGATCATCCTCCATGAATGACACCTCCATCCTCGTCCTCGGTGCCGGCGAACTCGGCATGTCCGTCCTTCGCAATCTGGCGAAGAAAACCGCCCTGTTTCCCGGCACGAGTGTCACCGTGCTTTTACGCGCCTCGACGATCACTTCTCCCACGCCCGAGAAACAACGGGATCTCGCCACGCTCCGATCTCTCGGGATCAAATTCCTCCCCGGCGACCTCGTCACCGCCTCGAAAGCCGAGCTTTCGGCCCTCTTCTCGAAGTATCACACCGTGATCGGCTGCACCGGGTTTGTGACCGGGCGGAGCATCCAACTCAAGCTCGCTCGCGCGGTCCTCGATGCGGGGGTGAAGCGTTATGTCCCCTGGCAATTCGGCGTCGACTACGATGTCATCGGCCGAGGCGGCGCCCAGGACCTGTTCGACGAGCAACTGGACATGCGCGACCTCCTCCGATCCCAGGATCGCACCGAATGGATCATCATCTCGACGGGAATGTTCACCAGTTTCCTGTTCGAGCCTTCGTTCGGCGTGGTCGACCTCGCGGACAACACCGTCCGATGCTTGGGAAGCTGGGAGACCGCCGTCACCGTCACGACGCCCGAGGACATCGGCGACTTGACGGCCGAGATCCTCTTCGCCGAGCCCCGGATCGCCGACCAGGTCGTGTATACGGCCGGCGACACCGTCAGCTACGCGAAGTTGGCGGACATCGTCGACTCGGTCCTCGGCCGGAAGGTCCGGCGAATCGACTGGAGCCTGCCCACGTTGCGGGACGAGTTGGCGGCAGATCCCACCAACCCGCTCAAGAAGTATCGGGTGGTGTTCGGCGAGGGCCGAGGCGTCTCGTGGGGCCTCGACGAGACTTTTAACGCCCAACGTGGGATCGAGGTCGTGGGCGTCGAGCAGTGGGTTCGGGCGAATCTTCGGTGAATGCCAACGCATCGATTCAAGCGGCGAAACGTGATCCTCGACCGGTCGCCTCGGCAACCCCGGTCGTATCTGTTATGGTTGACGGGTCGGTGGCGGTCGGGTCGCGCGACGAGCGGCAAGATTGCGGCGAGAACCGTCGTCCGTTGCAATACGACCGACCCTGCGGACGGGCCGAGTGCGGGGGCCGCGATGGCGTATACGGACTTCACTCTCGATTCGGTGGAGGCGGAACTCGGCGTCGGCCAACGCCCCGGCGTCCTCTTCCCCGTCTTGCCCGATATCATCCCACCGCGGTGGCTGGCCGATCAGCTCGCTCGCGGCATGGAACTGGCCCTAGTCAGCGAGAAGGCGCGCAGCGAGTTCATCGTCGCCCCCATCCTCCTCGCCGTCCGCGAGTTATCCGGTGGCCGGGTGTCGATCCTTTCGGGTCCACGATTCGACGTCGACCCGCTGCGTCGGCTCTCGGGGGAATGCGACTTCCTCCTGTCGCTCTCCGCCCCGTTGCCTCGCCTCCGGCCACCGGTCCTGGCGGTCCTACACGCGAAGCGGAACGACGTCGAGGCGAGCCTGGGCCAGTGTGCCGCCCAGATGGTGGCGGCCCAGTTGTTCAACGAGCGGGCCGGACAGCCGGAGCGTCCGGTCTTCGGCTGCGTGACGACGGGAGAGGACTGGCAGTTCCTCAAGCTCGAAGGCCAGGAATTGGTGATCGACTCCTCCCGGCGGTACATCAACCGCGTCGGGTCGGTGTTGGCGGCACTCCTGGCGGCGATGGGGCTCCCGGAAGCCGCCTAAGCTCGACTTCCCGCGATCCTCTCGATGGTCCGCGTCCTTCCGTCGCGAGCGGGGATGACCATGAGGCCCTCGTCGGCGTCGCCGACCGTCCGGGCCTTGCCCTCGCGCCAGAGGCGTGCCGTGTAGGCGCAGACGACAGCGTCGAGTTGGTGTTCGGACGCCCTGGGGTGCCTGAGGCCGGGGACCAGCGGCCGGAGGGCTTTGTAGATCGCGGCCCGCCCGTGCTCGGTCTTCTTGCCCGAGGAGGGGAGGCCGAGGAGGCGGAGCGTCGCGAACGGATAGACCTCGATCGGCTCGTAGCCTAGCCCTCGGAGCGCGGTGGCGATTCGGTGCCCTCGGCGGGCGAGGACCTTGATCAAGGCGGTCGCCAGGGTCGGCACCCCCATCCGGGCCAGCTCGCGCTCGAGCTGACGCGAACGGGTGCCGGGGTCCTGGCGGCAGGGGCAATCGTCGTCGAGGCAGCACCGCCCCTTAGGTCGGGTCAGCGGTGCATTGACCGCGACCGTCCCCCCCGGCCCGGCCATCGCCGCCAGCGCCAGGATTTCGGCGTCGGACCCAACCGAGGTGAGCCGGACCAGCCGCCCCTCGCGGATCACCGCCACTCCGGTCTCGCGATGCTCCACCCCCGCCAGGTCGATCCCGACGCATGCGGAGACCATGACCTTCGCCGATCTTCGAACCGTCTTCAAATCGCGCATCCCTCGAATCATCCTTGAAATATCAAATTATATTCATAATTTCATCCACGATCATGAAGAGTCAAGACAGCGGAAAAGGGCCGGATTTTCAGATGCCCGCCCCCTTTCCTTTCGGGCTTCGTGGACTTGGATTAATAGGCGTCCTGGGAGATGACCTCGCCACCGGCCTTGGTGCCGAGGTTCCAGATCACGACCTGGTTGGTGGTGGCTTTGAGGAAGCGGACCGAGCCGTCGGCGAGCAGGACGTTCGAGCCGCCGGGGTGGTAGCTGCTCATCCCGAAATTGCCGTCCGAGCCGTCCCAGTCGCCGCCGTAGTAGGTGCTGGAGCAGTAGGGGTAGCTTGAGTTGGGGGCGACGACAGTGTTGCCCAGGGTCCGGCCGAACATCCCGGTGCACCACTCCTGGCCGATGAAGCTCCGGTTCAGACTGGCGTTGCCGACCGTCGAGGCCGCCGTCGCGGCGCAGGTTTGCAGCCACTGGTTCAGGCCCGGCCCGCCCATCGGCATGTTCTGGTTGGCATTCTCCTTGCCCGAGCCCGGCGGAAACTTGTTGCCGAGGTTGATCACGTCCTGAGGGACCGAGAGCCGATTCGGGTCGAAGTCGCCGGTTCGCCATTCGCCGAACGCGATGGTGTTGCTCGTCCCGTCCTGGACATCTCGGATGCCGATCGGCGAGCCGAAGATTTCGAACAGGCCGTTGGGCGAGGCGGCCCCTCCGCTTTCCTGGCCAGAGACGTAGGGTCCGCTGTAGGCGTTGAGGCTCGCGCCAACCGACGCGAAGTAGTTGTTGCCCGGCGAATCCTTCTGCAAGCTCGTGATCGCCTCGTTCGGGAAGCCTGGGCTGTTGGGCAGGGGCGAGGAGGGGCAAAGGAACGAGTTAACCCGGGCGCTGATGGCGGTCGCCTGCGCCGAGACGATCCTGGTCCCCTGGTCCCCCTGGTTGGCGAACGAGAAGTTGATCGCGTTGAAGACGTTTCCCTGCTCGATGTAAGGCAGGAGCATCGCGTGCGAACTCCAGAGCCCCCAGGCCGTCCCGAGCTTGCGGCCTTTGCCGTCGCTCGACTGGCTGGCCCCCAGCGGAAAGGCGTCGTTGGTGTTGTGATAATTGTGCAAGGCGAGGCCGATCTGCTTCAGGTTGTTGACGCACTGAGCCCGTCGGGCGGCCTCGCGTGCGGCCTGGACGGCGGGCAGGAGCAAGGCGATCAGAACGGCGATGATGGCGATGACGACCAGCAATTCGATCAACGTGAATCCACGCGTCGACGATTTGGCGAAGGTCCGGGAGACTCGCATCGGTGTCAAATCCTCGGAGGAAATCGATTGAGGGCGGGAATGGAGAAGGTAGGCGACCAAAAGGATGGAGGGCGATGTCTGCGGGTGCCGGAGCCGCCGGGCGAACCTCGGGCGTCGAGCCTGAGATGCACGGACGCTCGGCGGCATTGGGAGGGGGATCGAGGAGATTCGGCGGGAGGGGGAAAATCGATCGACAGCAAGGTCACTGTTGGGATCGGCCACGGTTCCTCGGATCATCCCAAACGGAGCGAGCTTGCTCTACTTTGGAACGTCCTGGCTGACTTGGTTTTTCTGGATCCGCAACTTGGATGGACCATCCGGGAGCTTCGGAAGCTCTGAGGTCGAAGGGACTTCCGCTAGGGGAATGTCGCCGCCGCCGCAACCCATCATCGGGACGGATACCAAGGCCAGGACGAGGAGCCTGGGCGATCGTCTCGCCTGGGCAAACAACGATGTCTTCACAAGAACATAACTCCTGTCAACAGCTTCGAGGGGCCGATGGCGAATGATCGCGAATCGCGTCGATCCGATGGTCGTTCCCTGCCTTGTGCCTTCGCAGGGTGAGCCCGGGGTTCTGAGTTCACTTTCCCGCGTTGGCGAGTAGAGATTCTGAGGCAGGTCCAAGAAAATTTGACGAAGTCGTGGTGGAATCCTCAAGAAGTTTCGCGCAGGAGATAGGGGTCGGACCTCGGTCCGATGACCGAAACCCGACCCCTTGATGACGATCCCAACTCGATCAGGAGTGGCGGTTGTGGCGGAGGATCGCGTCGGTGTAGTGCGATCCGGCGATCAATTCCTCGTGCTGCTCGCCGTGGCCGCTCGGCGCGGGGAAGAACGAGTAGAGGACCGGCATCAGGTATCGGGTCAGGATCAAGGTCACGAGCATCCCGCCGACGACCACGATCGCCAGCGGTTTCTGCGCCTGAGATCCGATCGAGGTGGCCAGGGCGGCGGGCATCAAGCCCAAGGCGGCCGTGAGCGAGGTCATCACGACCGGTCGGACCCGAAGCTCGGCGCCCCGGAGGACCGACTCTCGGACCGGGAGGCCCGCCTCGCGCAACTGGTTGAAGTAGGAGATCAGGAGTACCCCGTCCTGGACGGCGACTCCGAAGATCGAGATGAACCCGACCGCCGCCGAGATGCTGAACGGCGTGTGGGTGATTCGGAGCGCCCAGATCCCCCCCATCGTCGCCGCCACGACGTTGGCCATGACCAAGAGGGCATCCTTGAACGAGTTGAACGCGGTGTAGAGCAAGGCCATGATCAGGCCGATGGAGAGCGGGACGATCCACAAGAGCCGGGCGTTCGCCTCTTCCATCTGGGCGAACTCGCCCGACCACTCGATCCGGTACCCTTTGTCCTCGGGGACGACCCCCGAGGCTTTGATCTTTTCCTGGGCCTCGGCGATGGCCGACGCGAGGTCTCGGTCTCGGACGCTGAACTTGATCGGGATGTAGCGCTGGTTGTTTTCGCGGTAGATGTACGACGCCCCCGACTCGTGGGGGGTGATCTGGGCCAACTGGCCGAGCGGAATCCTCGCCCCGTTCTTGCCGTCGGTGCCCGGGGTGTCGACCGGAATCCGGTTGATCACCGTGGGATCATCGCGGAGCGACACGGGGAGCCTCAAGATGATGTCATAGAGCTTCTCCCCCTCGACCATCTGCGAGAACGCCTTGCCGCCGATGGCCACCTGGACGGCCGCCTCGACGTCGGCGACGTTGACGCCGTATCGGGCGCACGCGGCCCGGTCGACCCGGATGTTTAGGTTGGGCTGGCCGAGGATGTGGAACAGGCCGACGTTCTCGATCCCCCGGACCTTCTTGAGGACGTTCACCACGCGCTGCCCGGCGTCTTCGAGGGATTGCAAGTCGTTGCCGAACATCTTGATCGAGTTCGCCCCCTTGACCCCCGACAAGGCTTCCTCGACGTTGTCGCGGATCAACTGCGAGAAGTTGAAGTTGACGCCGGGGAACTTCTCGAACTTGGTCGTCAGCTCTTTCTCGATCTCTTCGCGGGTCATGGCGCGAGTCCAGCCCAGATCGTGACCGAACAAAGTGACGGGCTTCTGCCGCCACTCCTCCATCGGCTTGAGCGGGGCGTTGAACTCGAGGTTGAAGAAGCTGGTGACGTCGGTCCCGTCGTCGGGGCGGCCGACGTGCGACATCACGTTCTTGATCTCGGGGATCGAGGCGATCACCTCGCGGAGCCGGGGGGCGACCTGGGCGGCGGCTTCGAGCGAGACCGTCCGGGGCAGGAGCGCCCTGATCCAGAGGTTCCCCTCTTCGAGTTGGGGCATGAATTCGCCGCCGAGGCCCGGCACGAGCGTCGTCGTGAACAAGAGCAAAGCGCTCATCACGCCCAGGGTCAGCCACCGGAAGTCGAGGTATCGGTTGAGCGCCTTGAGGTAGCCTTGCTTCATCAGGCGGTCGACGATCGTGTCCTTTTCCCGCATCCCGTTGTGGAACAGGAACGAGCAAAGCACCGGGGCGAGCGAGATCGCCAGGAAGAGGGCACCGAAGATCGCGAACGCATAGGTGTTCGCCATCGGTCCGAACAGCGCCCCCTCCGGCCCGGTCATGGCGAACAGCGGGATGAAGGCGCAGACGATGATCGAGGTCGAGAAGAACAACGCGCGCTCGATCTCGGCCGAGGCGTCGGCGATCCGGTCGATCATCGGTCGACTCCGGTCCGACCCCTCGGCGGTGATGTGGCGGTAGATGTTCTCGACGATGATCACCGAGCTATCCACGATGATCCCGAAGTCCACCGCGCCGATCGAGAGCAAGTTGGCCGACTTCCCCTGGACGTAGAGCACCGTCACCGAGAACAAGAGCGCCAGCGGGATCATGATCGCCACGATCCCGGCGCTGGCCAGGTTGCCGAGGAACACGAACAAGATCGCCACCACCAGCCCCATCCCGACCAGGAGGTTGTGCAGGACGTTCTCGGTCGTGACGTGGACGAGGTCGGTCCTCTGGTTGAAGACCCGGATCTTGACCCCCTTGGGCAAGACCCCCGACCTTCCCAGCTCGTCGAGCTTCTTCTCGACCAGTTCCGCCGTCCTGAGCGACTTCTCGTACTTCCGCATCAGGACGATCCCCTCGATCACGTCGTCCTGGTCGATCGAAACGGCCTGGCCGTCCTTCTCCTTGAGCTTCCTGCCGACGATCCCCAGCCTCGGGCGGTGCTGCTCGATCACGTCGGCCACTTCCTTGACGTAGATCGGAATCCCGTTGGTCGAGGTCACGACCACCCGCTTGATGTCGTCGATCTTCTCCGCGACGATCGCGTCGGCTCGGTCGATCCTGGCCGGGTCGATCGGGTCGGTCCCGCCGCCGAGGAGGCCCAAGACCCGGACGTTGTGCGCCTGGCTCCCAAGCGTCAACAGGTCGCCGCCGACGTTGGCGTTCGAGTTGTCGATGGCGTCCTCGACCTGCTTGAGCGTGACGTTGTATTGCCGGAGCTTCCGGGTGTCGACCAGGACCTGATACTGCTTGACCGTCCCGCCGTAGCCGGTGACGTCGATGACCCCCGGCACGGTCTTCAGCGCCCGCTGCATGACCCAATCCTGGATCGCCTTGAGCTGGTTGGTCGTGTAGCCCGGCCCTTCGAGGACATAGCGGACGATCTCGCCGGTGGGGCTCCAGGGGGAAAGGCCCGGCTGGACCCCCGGCGGGAGGTTCGCCACGAAGCCGATCCGGTTGATGACCTCCTGCCGAGCCGACCAGTAGTCGGTCCCATAGGCGAACTGGCACTTGATGTCGTTCAGGCCGGCGACCGACGTGCTCCTGAGGTCTTCCAAACCCGGCATCCCGTTCAGCGCCGTCTCGATCGGGATGCCGACCAGCCGCTCCATCTCCTCGGGGCTGAATCCCGGGTTCTGGGTGATGACCTCGACCAGCGGCGGGGTCGGGTCCGGGTAAGCCTCGACGTTGAGGTTGTTCGCCGAGTGGACGCCGGCCGCGATCAGGGCGAGGACCCCGCCGATCACGAGCAGCCGGTTGTGCAAACTCCAGAGGATGATGAAGCGGATCATGGCGCGAGGCCCTCTTGAGGATGGGGATACCGAGATCGTAGGCGATGATGGGGAGGATCGGGCTATTGAGATTGATCCGGCCAAGCATCGGCTAACAACGAATCGGGAACCACCGAGGAGGGCCGCCCACCAGAGACGCGCGGCCCGGCCGCAAGCCTCGACCGCCGAGGAGCCGGGTGCTCCACCAACTCTCCCAGGCCAGGCCGACGACGCCAACCGGGGGGTGCCTGGCCTCGTCGTCCTCGTTGCCCGACTCGGGGTCGTAATCGGGCACGATCACGCTCGGGTAGCCGGGCTGATCCGAATGACCAAGGCGATCCGAGCGGATCGACTTCGAGGCGGATTGAGAACTGGAAACGGACCGATCCACCGACGCCGCAGGGGTTTCGGCACCGGCGGACATCAGCGCCGGGACACCAAGGGTCCCCAAGCACCCACCGAGGATGATCCAGCGTAACAGATTCAACAAGCTCGGTGATCCTGGAACCCGGGGAACCGGGGGGAATCAAGCGTCGAAGCGTCCATCCATCTTGACAGCAAATCACTTCGAGGACAACTCGTCCTTCAAATTTGGGCGAGTGCCGGCGTCCGACGACGCCATCCGCCCGACGAGACCATCGCCTTGAACCGTCTGGCCATGCGAGGCTACCATGTCCTCCTCAGTTCTTGACTCATGAGGATGCTCCCGATGATCGAACCGGCGCGAGCCTGGGTCCCCCTGACCGCCCCCGAGCGGAGGGTCCTCGGCGTCATGGTCGAGAAGGCCAAGACCACCCCCGACGTCTATCCCTTGACCCTCGCGGCGATCGTCACCGGTTGCAACCAGAAATCGAACCGAGACCCCGTCACAACCTACGACGCCGACGACGTCGAGGAAACCTTGACCGGCCTCCGCAAGAAAGGGGCGGTGGTCCTGGTCGAAGGCGGGGGCCGGGTCGTCCGCTACAAGCACACGCTCTACGACTGGCTCAAGGTCAACAAGGTCGAACTCGCGGTGATGGCCGAATTGCTCCTCCGAGGCACCCAGACCGAAGGCGACCTCCGGGCCAGGGCCGGCCGGATGGAGCCGTTGGCCGACCTCGGGGCGCTCCAAGCCAACCTCGATACGCTCCATGCCAAGGATTTGATCGTCTACCTGTCGCCCCCCGGGGTCCGCCGAGGGGTCGTCGTCACCCACAACCTCTACCCGTCCAAGGACCTCGAGCGCGAGCGGACCCGATTCAGCCAGTCGACTCCGCCCCCCTTCGACCCCGACACCATCGCCCCCCGCACTTTCCCTCGCGACGACCCCGGCCGACCGGCCCCCGACCCGCCCCGACCCGGCGTCGACCCGTCCGACTTCGACGCGCTCCGGGCCGAGGTCGCCGCCCTCCGAGAAACGGTCCAAACCCTCAAGGCCGAAGTCCTCGAACTGAAAACCTCCCTCGGAGCTTGATCTTATAACGAGTCACGGATGGAACACGGATGAAACACAGATAAGAAAAATTTCATTTGATTTATCCGTGTTTCATCCGTGTTCCATCCGTGGCTGAATTCTCTTGGGGTTTGTAGACACTCATGGAACTGACCGATGACCTGGTCCCCCCCCTCGACGAGTCGCCCTCCGAGCCGCCCGGCTACCGGTTCGTGTCGATGATCGCCGACGACGGCCGGGAGCCGCCGAGCAACACCACCGACCTCGACGCCTCGGAAAGCTGGTCGACCGCCACCTGCCCGTGGCACCCCGCCTTGCTCGCCCTGGCGGCGGAATTCCCGAGGTTCGAGGACGTCGCCCTCCCCACCGACCCCGAACCGGGCGAGATCCGACTGGTGGCGAGCGGGCAACTCGGCCGCCTCCCGTCGACCTTCCGCGACCTGGCCGAAGCGGCGGGCGTGCCGATCGTCGAGGCGACCCCCGACCGCATCGCCACCGTCCGGGCGATCCTCGGCCGGATCGAACAGCCGGACGCTCCGAGATCGTCGTTCGAACTCGACGACGCACTCGCCCTCGACTACCTCGCGCTGGGGTCGAGCCATTGGTGGATTCGGGACCTGACGATCGCGATGGGCCACGTCGACACCCTGGCCCGCCCCGCCCTGCTCCGCGAGGCCAAGGCCGGGGGCCGGGCCTGGACGATCGGCGACAAGGCGGCCGCCGAGAGCCACCTCCGGGCCGGTTTCGAGCTGCTGACGCAGGCCCGCGAGCGGTTCTACCCGATGGACGGCTACGTCATCGACTTCTGCCTGCTCGACCCGGCGACGCCGCCCGAGGGGTTGGAACCGCTCCTGGACGCGGGCAAGCCGTTCACCCTCGTCGCCCCCGCCCGGGCGGTCGACCGCTTCGCCAGGGCCAGGCCCGACCTGGCGGCCCGGCTCCGCGACGCGATCAACGCCGGCTGGGCCGACGTCGTCGGCGGGGCCTGGACCGAGGCCGACGAACCGTTCCTGCCCTGGTCGTCGCTCGCCTGGCAGTTCACCCGGGGGTCGGCCGCCTACCGCGAACACCTCGACGACCGCAACGTCGAGACCCTGGCGCGGCGCCGGTTCGGGCTTTATCCCCAACTTCCCCAGGTCGCCCGCCGGTTCGGCCTGCGGTACGCCTGGCTGGTCGCGCTCGACTCGGGGCGGTTCCCGGTCGTCCCCGAGTCGAAGCGGCAATGGGCCGCGCCCGACGGGACCACCCTGGAGTCGATCACCCGCCCCCCCGTCGCCGCCGACCGCCCGATTGAAGCCGCCCGACTCGCCTGGAGGATGGCCAAGTCGATGCGCGACGACCAGGTGGCGACCTTGCCCCTGGCCCACTGGCCCGCCCCGGTCGCCCCCTGGTTCGACGACCTCGGGCGGTCGATCAAGTACGCCTCGGTCCTGGGGCGCTGGGTCACCGCCAACGACTATTTCCACTACTCCGACCGCCCGTTCGAAGAGATCACCCTCGGCGCCGACGACCTCGCCACCGCCTACTTGGCCCAGGCCGTCTCGCGCCGAGACCCCTCGCCGATCGGCCTCCGCGCCATCCACGCCCGCCTCCGGGCCAGGTTCGACGCCCTCAATGCCGCCCATGCGCTCACGTCGAGCCTGAGCGGGGGGATCGAAGACCCGGTCGACCCGACTTTGGAAGATCAGCTCGAAACCGAACCGAGCGAAACGCTCGAACACGAGCTTGATCGCCGGGTGCGAGACCAGGCCGCGAGCTTGGCTCGGGCGATCGGCGATGGCGGGAGCGGCGAACCGGGCTACCTCGTGTTCAACCTCCTGGGCATCCCCCGTCGGGTCTCGGTCGACTTCCCCGGCGGTGCGCCGGCCCCGAACGCGGGCAAGGCCCTCAAGGCGATCCAACCGAGCGTGAACGGGACGACCGGGACCGTCGAACTCGCGCCGTTCGGCTTCGCCTGGCTCGGCGAGGACCCGCGAAGCTCGCCAAGCCCGTCCGGTTCGGTCACGGTCAAGGGTCAGACGATGACCCACGAGTCGCTGATCGTTTCGGTCGACCCGGCGACCGGAGGGGTCCGGGGGATCAACGCCATCGGCGAGGAGTCGCCCCGGATCGGCCAGCAGGTCGTCATCAATGGCTTGCTCGGTCCCGACGGCGTCCACGCGACGAGCCGGATGCGGGCCGCCTCGGTCCAGGTCGAGGCGAGCGGCCCCGCCCTGGCCCGGATCGTCACTCGCGGGACGATCTCCCACCCGCTCGACGACCGGGTCCTGGCCGAGTTCACCCAGGAGGTCGAGATCGTCGCCGGCCGCCCCACTCTGGCGATCACGATCCGACTCGACCACCTCGACCCGACCTGGCTCGACCAGATCGCCGACGCCGACCCCTGGGTCCACAACCTCGCCTGCCGATGGGCCTGGCCCGACCCCCAGTCCACCCTCCGCCGGACCGCCCTGCTCTCCTCGTTCCCCACCGAGGCCGACCGCCCCGAGACCCCCGACGCCCTCGACATCACTTCCCGACAAAGGCGAACCACCCTCCTCTTCGGCGGCCTTTCCCACCACCGCCGCCAGGGGCCTCGGATGCTCGACACGCTCCTCGTCGCGGGCCGGGAAACATCGCGGACGTTCCGCTTGGGCGTAACGGTCAACCTCGAGCACGCCTTCCCGTCGATCCTCGACTTCAACACGCCCGCCGCCGTCGTCCGGACGCTCAACGGCCCCCCTCGGTCGGGACCGACCGGCTGGCTGATCCAGGTCGACCACAAGTCCGTCGCCCTGGTCCGCCTCCTGTTCGCCCCCTCGACCAACGAAGGCCAAGGCTGGGGGGTGATCGCCGACGTGATCGAGACCTCGGGCAAGGCCGCCCGCTGCCGCCTCAAAGCCTTCCGAGACCCGATCCACGCGCGCCAGGTCAACGGCCACGGCGACCACGTCGTCGACCTCCAGTTCGACCGCGACGGCGCCTCGATCGACCTCACCCCCCACGAGATCGCACGCGTCGAGTTCACCTTCGGGGCGACCGGCCCCGAGGTCGAAATCGAGCCATCCGACCCCTACGAATGAACCCGCCCCGAATGCCGCCTCGCGGACCTTGGCCGGCCTCGGCCTCCCGGGAATCATCACTTCCCCATCCCCGCCTCGACCGTCCGGATAAAACGGTCGAGGCGTGGGGGACGCACGCCCAGGGCCTGGCGGCGCGGTCCGTCCTTTCCTCCGACCGATGCGAGGCGACCGCCTTGTTTCCGGCCTTCGGGCGTTAAATTCCGACGCTCCGATCTCTCTTGAAAAAAATATTCTGATGCTACTGGTCAACCGGCCTTCCGCGTGATAGAACAGAGCTTGCATATCCTAAGATTCCAAGATGATGCAATTCTTTGGTTGTCGACGGGCCTTCCGGGGCTTCGTGGGCGGTTGTTCGCTCATGCCTCCCCGGGATCGCCGCGACTCCGGTGTCGTCGACGGGTCATCCCCGACACTCGCCCAATGTTTTTCTGCTGGCCCCACAGGAGAAGAAGCATGAGGTACGCGACGCGCCTTGCCGTGTTGACCGGCCCCCTGACCATCGCCTTGCTCCTCGGACCCGGCTCCTCCGACGCCCAAGCCCAGTTCGCGGCGAGGAGGGCGGCCCGGACGAATCGAGCACCGGCCCCCGCCAATTACTACCAGGCGCCGGCCCCGGGCTACTATTACTATTACGCCCCGGCCGTGCCCGCCCCCGCCAACTCCGCCGCGCCGACCGGCGTCACCCGGAGGAACCGGCCGGCCACCCGAATCGCCGAGGAAGAGGACACCTACGCCTACAAGTCCTAATCCCTAGGTGTGACGTTGGTCAATCGACGGCGGCCCGGAGACGCCATCCGGGCCGCCCCGGGCCTTCATCGCCGCGGGAAATGGCTCAGCGGAGTTGGCCGATGAACGCGAGGCGGCCGAAGCGGGAGCATGGCGATCCAGTGGCAGCCGAAGACCCGTCCCGGGCGGTCGGACAAATCATGCTGGGTTTTCCAACGGCCACCCGCCAAGAAGGTCGACCAGGTCGACGAGACCGCGACTCCGATCGGGATGACGGTGGTCGAACGCAGGTCCGTTGAATCGCCAATCTTCAGGAAGAAGGCCAGGTGGATCAAAGCGTGCGACAGGCCGACGACCGCCGCGGCGAGGCAGGCGACATCTCCGGGCTGTCGGGCTAGACGTCGCAAGGTCGGGCGAGGGGCGCGTAGTCGGATCAACAAAAGGAGCGCGACCGTCGCCATCGCCGGGAGCGGCCACGACGCGAGGATCAAGATCGACCCTTCGAGCATCGGGTGCGGGATCGAGGACCGGACGCTCGGGCTGGTCGGGAGGATATGAAGGGCGCCGGGCAAGACGTCCCGAATCGCGGCGAATCCCAGAGCCATCGCGGCGACGAAAATCGTGAGGACGGACAAAGTCGGCTTTCGGACGGGTTGAGTCATGATCCAAGTCACGGAGGCGAATCCGAGAAAGATTACACCAGAAAGGGGACTAAACCTTCGCCGGATTTTCGATCTTAAGAGGGAAGGTTGTTGGTCGATCCGAGAGTTGGCGAAGGGCGTTGGCTTCGTTCCGCCTGGCGCATCACGGTGGTCGTTGGGTTCGTCCCGCGAAGGGGGAATCGAGGGCTGTTGGCTTCGTTCGGCTTGAAGAGAATCGAGCGTCGCTTGCCATTGCGAGAGTTGGAATCGCGAGCGGATTGGGTTCGTTCGGCGCCGGGCCGCGAAATCGAGATTGGGTTCGTTCGGCGAAACGACTTGGGAAACTTTTCGTGAACTTTCGTCCGGTTTGGTTCAGGACATGGTGGGGTACGAGTTGCTCGGGTCTTTGGCGGGTTCGGGGGGATTCTTGGGCAGGGTGATGGTGAAGGTCGAGCCTTTGGCGACCTCGGAGGCGATGGTGATCTGGCCCCCGTGTTCTCGGATGATCTTCTGCGAGACGGGGAGGCCGAGGCCGGTCCCCCTGGAGCCTTTGGACGAGGCGAAGACCTGGAAGATCTTGATGAGCCGCTTGGGTTCGATCCCCGAGCCGTTGTCGCGGACGATCACCCGGGCGGTGGCGGTGGGGTCGTCCCAGGCGGTCCGGACCTCGACTTTTCCCCCTTGGACCCCTTCGCAGGCGTCGATGGCGTTGGTGATGATGTTCAGGGCGGCCCGGTGGATTCCGTCGGGGTCGAACGAGGTATTCGGCAACTCCTTGAGGGGTTCCCAGACCAAGGTGACGCCGAGGTCTTCGGCCCGGGATTGCATCAGTTCGACCACGTCGTCGAGGGTTTCGTTGAGGTTGGCCAGTTCGAGGGCGGGCTGGCGCTCCTTGGAGAACGACAACATATCCATGACCATGTTGTAGATCTTGGCCTGGTTCTTCTCGACGATCGACCAGCCTCGGCGGACGATGACGTCGTCCTTGTCGGCCAGGCCGAGGTCGACTAGGTAGCTCCCGCCTCGCATCCCCTGCAAGATGTTCTTGATGTGGTGCGACAGCGTGGCGATCGTCTGGCCGACCGCCGCGAGCCGCTCGGCCTCGATCTTGGCGTTGTAGAGCATGGTGTTCTCGATCGCCAGCCCCGCCTGGTGGCCGATGGCGACCATGAGCATCAGGTGATCCTTGGTGAACCGGCTCTTCTTGCGGTCGCGGAAGCCGGGCAAGGCGGCTTCGGCGTCGTTGGCGGCGATCACGTCGGCGTAGAGGACCCCCAAGGTGGCGTGCCTCCCCTGGATCGGCACGCACATCGCCTCGCGGATGCCGAAGTTGACGATCGAGTTCGCCGGGCCGAAGCGGTCGTCGGAGGGGGCGTCGAGGGTGATCACGCCTTCCCCTTTGCCCAGGACGTGGTCGATGATCGTCTTGGAGATCGTCAGCCGCTCGTCCTCCTCGGCGACCCCCCGCCATCGGACCGCCTTGGGCACCAGGGCCTCGGGGCGGCCGTCGAGGTTGGCGATTTCGACCGAGCCGGAACTACCGCCGGATTGCGAGTCGCCCGAGGCGTCGCCGATCGGTTGGTCGTTCTTGAGGAGGATCGCCCCCCGGTCGGCGCCGATCGACTCGAAGACGAGCTGGAGGATCTGGGGCAGGAGCGAGTCGAGGTCGGCGACGAGGCTGATCGCCTGGGTGGCCTTGTACATCACCGAGAGGTTGACGAGCCGGTCCCTGAGCCACTCGCCGACGGCCTCGGGGGCTTCGAGGATGCGCGAGCCTTCGCCGGCGGGGACGCTCCGCAAGATCGCCGACCGCTCGCCGAAGCCGGGGCGGGCGAGCATCTCGACGCGGTCGGTCAGGTCGCGGACCTCGTCGGAAGTCCCGGCCTGGAACGCGAGGATCGACTGCCCGAGGCGGACCTGGTCGCCCGACCGGAGCACCACGTCGGTGACGGCTTCGTCGTTGAGATAGGTCCCATTGGCCGACTTGAGGTCGACCAGGCGGAACGTGTCGCCAAGGCAGCGGACCTCGGCGTGGCGGCGAGACACCTCGTGATCCATCAGGCGGATCGCGTTCTTGCTGTCCCGCCCGAGCGCGACGACGTCGCCCTTGAGCTCGAAGCGCTTGCCTTGATCCGGGCCTTGGAGAATCAGGAACGAGGCCACTTCTGCAACCTTCCGGTCTCGGACTCGAATCAGGACCCACCCGGTCCAGCCCTAAGGCTTCAAGCTATCGGATCGGCCGATCGGTCGTCAACTTTTCTCAGGTCTTCGGGGTGAATAAGATCACCTCGACCCGCCTGGCCGGGACGCCGGGGTCGACCGCCGCGACCTGGGGCGGTTGCGACCCGAAGCCGACGGCGGCCACCTTCCTCGTCCCGAACCAGCCCGACGAGCTGATCGAGTGCTTGTTGACCAGGTAGTTCCGGACCGAGTCGGCCTGCCCCTGGGTCAAGATCTGCGCGAGGTCGGGGGCCTGGCCGGAGTCGGTGAAGGCGGCGATCACGACCTCGGACTTGCCTTGCTTGGCCGCTTTGAACCAGGCCCCCACCTCGTCGAGCCGCTTGCACCCCCGGTCCGTGAGGATCGCCTGGCCGGGCCGGAACAGGTCGTCGGCCGAGAGGGTCCGGCTCGACCGCTCCGAACCGGGCTGGTAGAGGAGGTGGTCGCGGTCGTAGAACCCCTTGCTGTCGAAGTACCTTGAGATCGGCCAGGTCCGCTTGAGGGCGTTGAGGTTGTCGCCGAGGTCGTCGATGGTCTTGGTCCCGTGGTCGCTCATGGTGAGGATCTTCTGGTAGACCTCATCCTCGCGGACGAGCTTGCCGAGGGTTCCCTTCCCTTCCCGGATCGACGAGGCGACGACGGCGATCTCGTCCATCCCCCGCTCGGCGGCCCGAGCGGCGATGTCGACCCGCTTCAAGGTCTTGGAAGCCTCGTTGACCAGGTCGGCCAGCTCGATCGGGTCCTCCGAAGGCAGGAGCGCCGAAGGGTCCAAAGCGGGAGCGTCGGGGCGACCGGGGACGAGCTCGACCACCTTCGAGCCGATCACCCCCTGGAGGACGACCTTGGCCGTGGTGTCCGACCGGACCAGCGACCGGAGCCGCTCGTCGATCCGGAAGGTGAGCAAGACCGGTCGGCCCGGGACGGTCGGCGGGGTGATCGCCTCGACCAAGCCCGCGTCCATCCCCTGAATCCGAATCTTCGTCCCGACCTCGACACCTCCGATCGTCTGGAACCCAGCCTGTGCCCGGAAGGTGGGCAGCGAGTTCCATTCGCGTCGCTTGATCCGCTCGAGGCCGAAGTAGACGGCGAAGCCGACCCCGGCGATGAGCAGCAGGGATCGAAGGATTCGCCAACCGGTCAAGTCGCGTCGCACGTCGAGTCTCCCTCGCCTTGGCCTCGGGACAACTTCGGGGGCTGCCTCCCACTCAAGCATAGGTTGCCGGTGGACCGCTCGAAAAGCCCCGAGGCATCGAATAGGGGATTCGCTCCGGGCGTCTCTATCTTGAGAACATCCGGCCGATTCCGGGTGGGCGGGCGGTACGAGAAATGCCCCTTGACAACAGCCCCAGCACTTTTGGCAATCAGGCGGTCGTTTTTTAGCCACGGATGGAACACGGATAAGAAAGATCATTTTCCATCTTATCCGCGTTCCATCGGCGGCTAGAGAGTTTTTTGAGGACGTGTCGTATGCCCGGGCCTGCGAACCAATCATCGCCCACGGTGGTCCACCCGACCGGCATCGGCAACATGAACGCCGAGGTGGTGGCCCGGAACCTCGAAAGGCTGGCCTGGCTGATGGACCGGGCGATCCCGATCCCGGGGACCAAATTCCGGGTCGGGCTCGACGCGATCCTCGGTTTGTTCCCGGGCGCGGGGGACGTCGTGACGGGGGTGATCCAGACCGGCCTGGTCCTAACGGCCTTGAAGCATTACCGGGTTCCCAAGGCCGTCGCGGCGAGGATGGCCGCCAACGTCCTCCTTGATACCGTGGTCGGGTCGATCCCGATGGTCGGCGACCTGTTCGACGCCGGTTTCAAGGCGAACACCCGGAACCTCGCGCTCTTGGGCGAGGTCCGCCGGCGTCAGAGCCAAGGGGAGGCGATGCCCTCGGCCCCTTCGGTCCGCTACCTGGCGACGATCGGCGTCGTCCTCTTCGGCACCATCGCCTTGATCCTTGTCGGCTTGGCCACGGTGACGTATTGGTTCTTCCGGGCGATCACGCACTGACCGATTCATCGAGGTTCGCCAGTGACCGATTCGCCCGTCGCCGTGACCCTCGGCGTGGAAGAAGAATTCCAGATCATCGACCCGGACACCCGAGAGCTTCGGTCGAGGGCCGGTCGGGTGCTTCCCCTGGCCCGGGCCAGCCTGGGCGACGAGGTGACCAACGAGCTTTACCTGTCGCAGATCGAGGTCGGCACGCCGGTCTGCTCGACCCTGGCCGAAGCCCGGGCCGAGCTGAAGCGGCTGAGGAAGGCGATCATCGAGGCCGCCGGGCGCGCCGGGACGCGGATCGCCTCGTCGGGGACGCACCCGTTTTCGCACTGGGACGCTCAAACTCTCACACCTAAGCCTCGATACAGCGACCTCCTCGAAACCTTCCAGCAGCACACCCGAGAGCAGGTCATCTTCGGCTGCCACGTCCACACCGGGATCGTCGACCGAGAGCACGCGATCCGGGTCATGAACCGGGCCAGGCGGTGGCTCCCGCCGATCCTGGCGCTGTCGGCGAACTCGCCGTTCTGGCTCGGGCACGACACCGGGTTCGCCAGCTACCGGACCGAGTTGTTCGGCCGGTTCCCGCTCACCGGCCTGCCGATGGAGATGGCCGACCGGGCCGAGTACGACGCCGTGGTGTCCGACCTGGTCGCCACCGGGATCATCGAGGACGCCTCGAAGATATACTGGGACCTTCGGCCGTCGATGCACTTCGAGACCTTGGAATTCCGGATCGCCGACGTCGGCCAGTCGGTCGACGACGCGGTCCTGGTCGCCGGGCTGTGCCGAGGGGTCGCGCTGGCGTGCTTGACCGACGAACTCGAAGGCAAGCCGTTCCGGGCCGATCGCCCCGAGCTTCTCCGAGCCTCGAAGTGGCTCGCGTCGCGTCATGGGTTGGATGGGGAACTCCTCGACTTCGACGCGAGGAGGAAGGCCCCGGCCTCGAAGGTCGTCGAGGGCCTCCTCGGCTTCCGCCGGCCCGCCTTGGAACGCCTGGGCGATTGGGACGAGATCCGATCCCTCACCGACGCCACCCTCGAAGGGGGCAACGGAGCCCAACGGCAGCGGGCGAGCTTCGAGCGATCGGGCCGGTTCGAGGACGTGGTCGACGCGATCGTGGCGGAAACGGCCAGGGGCCTCGATTGAGATCAATAAAGAACGAAGCAGTTCTAAACAAAAGAAGTTTCCGAATCTCAAAAGCATCTGATTGACCGCCCCCAACCGACTCGCTACCTTGCCATCGTCACACGGCTGATCCTCTCGTGATCGGCCCGACGGCTGCGGTCTGCCCCTTCACGGCGCCGCGATCGACCCCCTCAACACCGCGAGACGTACAACATGTTTGCCCCCCGCAAGCGTCGCTATCTCCGCCCTTCCGTCCTGAGCTTGGAAACCCTCTGCGCCGCGTCAAGCCTCGTCTCGGGCATATTGCCCGCGACCGAGTTGCTTGGATCGTCATCATCTGTGGTGGATGTTGCACAATCTCGCGTCAATCAATTCAATCGAACCTCGCCGATCACGAGTAACGTTGCCAGCGCTCAACCTCTACGGGCCGTAGACGCGCCCCGACCGATCGCGTTCCGGCCTAAGGTCGAGCCAACGGTCGCCTTGGTGTCGATCGCCTCGGCCCCGGACATTGGCACCATCATCGACGCTAGTCCACAAGCCAACGCCATCACGATCGTGTCTGCCTCGGTGACGAACCCACCCCAAGGCGGAGCTGCTCAGTGGACGTCAGATGGGGGAGGGGCAATCCAATCGACATTCCCGTATACGGCGGGATCGACGACTACTCCGCAAACGAATACCCCACGCATCACGCTCGCCGCAGTAGTAGCCGAGGACCAATATTTCTACCTGTCTGGCGATGACGGCACGATCTACATCAACTGCCCGACCATCACGATCGATGGAAGCGGAACAGGTCCCGGCGCCACGGACCCGGGAGGAGATACCAACCCCGGCGGCGGCTCCGATCCGGGCGTCACGAACCCCGGCGGCGGCACCAACCCGGGAGGGGGCACGAACCCGGGCGGCACCAGCCCCGGTGGCGGTACCAATCCGGGCGGCGGTACCAATCCGGGCGGCGGTACCAATCCGGGCGGCGGTACCAATCCGGGCGGCGGCACGAACCCGGGAGGTGGCACCAGCCCCGGAGGAGGCACCAATCCGGGTGGCGGCACCAACCCCGGAGCATCAAGTTTTAGTTTGACGGGTGATGGACCCTTCTCGGTTCAGGTCAATACCCTCTGGAGTGGTAACTTGGCCGATCTGACCGACCTCAACGAGGGTCCCGGATCGACCTACAACGCGACCATCGATTGGGGCGATCAGTCCACGGTCGACCATACCCAGACCACCATCACGGACTATCAGCCGACCATCGGTTTCGGTGGGGAGCACACCTACACAGCCGTGGGTACGTTCACGGCTACCATCACCGTTGCGGATACGACGGGCAGATCGGCCAGCACGACGGATGAATTCATCGTCACGGCCGCTCCTCCCCCCATCGTCTCCGACAACGGACCGGACGCCCGATGGGTCGGTGGTCGCGACAAGGTCACCGTCGGCAGCCCGGACGGGACGGACGGCCATGTCATCCAGGCCTCGACCTGGACTTACAGCGGTGCACCTCTCGTCTCCTCGCAAGTTACCGCCACCGATGCTCAAAATAACGCAGGGTTCGTTAACAGACCGATTGGCGACTTCAACGCGTTGGCGAACAACAACAAGCAATTCTACTTCGGCCCCACACCGGGGCAAGGAACGTTCCAAGTTGACGTGACCTACCAGGACGGAAGCAAGGCGACCGGTTTCTTGAAGGTTAATATTGGCAAACCGACTTTGAATGTGAAGCTAAGCGGCACGTTGCTTGACACGCCTCAAGCTCAACCAACCATCGCAGCGGCTACCCCGACGCTGGGTCCGGTGTTGCAGTTGGGTAGCAAAAAAATGGGCGAGAAACCGACCATCGCCTTCGATGTCACGTCGTCGACGCCTGCCTTTAAGGGTAACTTCGCGGTCCAGCAAGTGATCACCAGCGCAACCAACCAGTACACCGACGCTGCGGGTACATGGTCGTCTTTGTACAGAAAGGGGGCAAATGGGCCAAAACCGGCACAGTTCAACCTCATCGACCCCAAGGCGCCATTCTATGACGGTGCGGTGAGCAATGTCGAACTCCCTCTCGACGACACCCCGGGTGCGGCGGCGGATAATGGAGAGACCTCGGTGACATTCAAAGCCAAATACGAGGATACCGCTATGACCCAGGGTCCCAACAATGGAATCTGGGTGCCAAACCAACTTTGGAAATGGTCTGTCGACATTTTCGCAACGAATAACGGTGCCGGCTGGGTTAGTGCCAACAATGGTGGCAACATTCCCCCGGCTGCTCCGGCCCCCACCACGGCTTATCCGACCTGGAAATCTAATGCTGCCGCCTACACGAACTACATTCAGATCGCTTGATGAACCATTTGTGGCCTCATCAGCGTCAATTGCGAACGCCAACGATCATGGCACCGACCTGGGGGTGATGGTACGAATGTACCATTATCCTAAGATCGAAAGTATTACGTCAGGAGAACTGTAAGAGTGGCGACTTTGCTGGCGGTGAAGATTGTCGCCGCCAGCACTTACTTGATTTGTAAATGATGTGTAAATATTTTTTAATGTCCAAACTTCACGTGTTACGGAATTAGACAGGTCTATTGGAAGTCTTAACACATTCGAGAATCGCTTACAATGTTTAATAAATCCACGGGAATTTGCGTGCATTGCCATAGTAATTTGTCATAGCCTCCTCAAATTTTCTCTCTTCAATCAACTCGTTAATCTGTGCATCGTAAAGCTCAAGGAGCGAATTGTCATAAATGGCCGTATTTTTTCTCGACAATGATCTCAACAAATCTTCTTTTCTTCCATATGCCATACCAAGGTTTACTTTGCAGACCTTCAATGCAATCACGTGCTTTTTGTATTTTTCATTGAAAAAAGCATGTTTTTTGAGGCACAAACCACAAAAAAAGATGAGACCGCAGAAAACAATCGCGATCATTACATGGATAAATCTATATCTAATTTTCACGATTTTTCTCAAATGCTCAAGTTATTATTCTGTGACATCGACCTCATGGCAGTTAGCACGAAGGTATTGAAGCGAATCAGGATAGTCAAATCATTCTCCAAGCAGTTTATTTCCACACGCACGCGTGTCACAAAATTTCTTCGTCCCAGTCGATGAGAAAAAAGTTTACCGCCCATCATCCTGGTGTAGCAATAGTCAAGTTTAAAGTTCGGCGATTCTGTCTTTAGTGAAAAGCTATTATCGTTGTTCTTGGCTTGCGACAAGCGAAAAACCTGGTTAGTCGGATTGTGGTCATCGATCCGGCTTGCCGGTTCCAGGGATCGTTGGTAGGATTCGACACAAGCTGGGGTGATCGCCGAACCGTGGCTTTTCGAGATCGACATGGACCGCTCGGTCGGCAACCTTCCGGTGGGACGCGACCTGGCTAGTCGCCAATAATGACGCGGGGGGAGGCAAGGATGCCGGATCATCGCGGTCGATGGGCCTTGCTGACAGTCTTGCTGGCGGGCTTCGGCCTGACCGGGTGCGTAGAGCGGCGTTATACGATCCGGACCGACCCGCCGGGGGCCTTGATCATCGCCAACGGCGAGCCGATCGGGGTTTCTCCGGTGTCCAAGAGCTTCACCTTCTACGGCGACCGGTCGATCCGGATCATCAAGGAAGGGTACGAGACCAAGGACATCGTCCAGCCGATCAAGGCCCCCTGGTTCGACAACCTGGCGACCGAGTTCTTCACCGAGAACCTGATCCCCTACACCTTCCGCGACGACGTCGAGTTCAACTACAAGCTCGAACCGGCCCAGTCCGCCGACGAGAACGCCCTCACGGCGCGGGCCGAGGCCACCCGGCTCGACGCGCAAACCCCGCCCAAGCCGAAGCGGACCGGGCTCCTGGGCTTCTTCGGGTTTTGAATCAAGTTGGCGATCCGGGCTATCCGAAACCCGAGCGCCGGGATAAGATGCGTAACCGGCGTGATCGGGATCAATTCCCCCGGCGCCAAACCGTTGGGTCGTCGCCCGTTCCGAGCGAACCCATCAACACAAACCAAGTTGTTCGCGGCCGACGTCGCCCAAATGGCGGTCGCCTCGTCCTTTTCAGGATGTGAAGGGACCGTCGTCTTGAAGATCCTCGCCGCCGCCGTCCAGATGCCCTCGTGTCCGAATCAAGTCGCCTCGAATCTCGACCGGGCCGATAACTTGCTCCGCCAGGCGCACCTCGCCGGGGCGAGCCTCGCCGTCTTGCCCGAGATGTTCAACACCGGCTACGGCTACCTCGCCGACTTCGGGCCGATCGCCGAAGGGCGCGACGGCCCGACGATCCGCCACCTGGCCGCTCGGAGCCGACTCTGGGAAATGGCCATCGCCGCCGGGTTCGTCGAGCGCGACGGCCACCACCTCTACGACTCGGTGGCGTTCGTCACCCCGGACGGCGGGACGTCGATCTACCGGAAACGCAACCTGGTGTTCTGGGAGCGGTTTCGCTTCTTCCCCGGGCGAGACCCCTTGGTGGTGGACACCCCCTGGGGGCGGATTGGCTTCGCCGTCTGCGCGGATATGATCTACCGGAAGGTCTGGGGCGAGTACCGCGACCGGATCGACGTGGCGGTGATCACCGCCGCCTGGCCCGACTTCGCCAACCGCCTCACGGGCCGGAAGCACTGGCTGCTCGGCCACGTCGGGCCGATGGCGGCGGCCATCCCCGGCAAGATCGCCGTCGACCTCGGCATCCCGGTCGTCTTCTCGAACCAGGTCGGCGACACGGAAACCGTCGTCCCGATCCTCAACCAGCGCATCCCCGACCGGTTCGCCGGCCGGAGCAGCGTCACCGACGGCCGACACTCCGGTTCGGTCGTCGCCGGGGTCGATGAGCAAGTCGTGCTCGCCCCGATCACCATCCACCCCACGCAAGGACCTCGGACATGGCGTTCTACGTTCCCATCGGCCCCCGCGGACCGATCTTCCGCATTGGTACCGTCCTGATCGGCCTCCTCGGGTCGATGGTCTACCGCCGGGCGCACCGTCGTCGCCGGTTGGCCGGGCCGACCTTGCCTACCCACCCGGCGAACTCGCGGTAAAACCGCCGGAAATGCATGGAAGATTGCAAATCGCAGATTGCAATGCAATCAATATAAACTAATTCCTTTGCGATCTGCGATCTTTCGATGTGCGATTCGGAAATCCGTTTCACTTCAGTCTAACCGGACAACAGCCGACCGCCCTCTCTTGACCGTCTTCTCAGTGGAATCGAACTATGTGCGGAATCGCCGGGGCGTTTGATCGATCGGGCCAGCGTTCTTTTCCCGTCCCCCGGCTCTTGGCCATGACCGGAGCCATCGCCCACCGAGGCCCCGACGACGAGCAGTTCCACGCCGAGCCGGGGGTGATCCTGGGTGCGCGTCGGCTCTCGATCGTCGACCTCGCCGGGGGTCGGCAACCGATCGGCAACGAGGACGGCTCGGTCTGGGTCGCCTTCAACGGCGAGTTGTTCGAGTACCCCGAGATCCGCCGGAAGCTCCTGGCCGACGGCCACACCCTCAAGACCCGGTGCGACACCGAAGCCTGGGTCCACCTTTATGAAGACCACGGCGAGGGGATGTTTGCCCGCGCCCGGGGGCAGTTCGCCGTCTCGCTCTGGGACCAGAAGAACCGGACCTTGATCCTCGGCCGAGACCGGGTCGGGATCTGCCCGCTGTACTACGCCGAGCGCGACGGCTGGCTGCTCTGGGGTTCGGAGATCAAGGCGATCCTGTCGTCGGGGATGGTCCCGGTCCGCCCCGACCCCAAGGGGATCGACCACCTGTTCTCGTTCTTCTGCGCGGGGACGACCCGGACCTGCTTCGAAGGGGTCAAGTCGCTCGCCCCCGGCCACTATCTCAAGGTCAAAGACGGGCAAGTCTCGATCCACCAATACTGGGACCTCGACTTCCCCGACAAGGGTCAAGAGCGTCGGCTCGACGACCCGACCCCGCTGGTCGACGAGCTCGAGCACCTGCTCCGCCAGTCGGTCGAGCGTCGGCTCCGGGGGGATGTCCCGGTGGTCAGCTACCTGAGCGGCGGGCTGGACTCGACCGTGGTCCTCGGCCTGAGTTCCCGCCAGCGCGGCGATGCGGTCCCGTCGTTCACCGTCGGGCTTGACAACGCGGGGCCGGACGAGCGGTCGGCGTCGGCGGAGTCGGCCCAGGCGTTGGGGTCGAAGCTGACGACCGTCTCGTTCGGGAGCCCCGAGATCGCCTCGATGTACCCCGAACTCGTCCTGGCCGCCGAGGGGCCGGTGATGGATACGTCGTGCGCCACGCTGATGAGGCTGGCGTCGGTGGTCCATGAGCAGGGCTACAAGGTCGCCCTGACCGGCGAGGGGGCCGACGAGGCGTTGGCGGGCTACGTCTGGTACAAGACCCAGGCGTTCCGCGAGCGGATCTCGGACCGGATCGGCCACGGCCTCCCTCGGATGGTCCGTCGGCTCTTGCTGGCGTCGGTCGGCGGCGGGTCGGACCACCGGGCGCCGATGCGGGCGACCAACGGCGTCAGGACCGCGCAGCAAGATATGTACGAGCTGATCGGCCAGGCCCGGCCGATCCTCTACACCCCGGCGATGTGGGAAAGGCTCGACGGCCACAACCCCTACGACGACCTGAGCATCCCGACTACCCGGATGGACAAGTGGCATCCGATGAATCAGTCGCTCTACGTCGGGTACAAGGTGATGCTCGCCGGTCTCCTGATGATCTCCAAGGGGGACCGGATCTCGATGCACTCGTCGGTCGAGACCCGCTACCCGTTCTTGGACGACGACGTGATCCAGTTCTGCTCGGAGATCGCCCCCGAGTACAAGCTCCGAGGCCGGACCGAGAAGTGGATCTTGCGCCAGGTCGCCGCCAGGACGCTCCCCAAGCCGATCGCCAACCGCCCCAAGACGATGTTCCGCTCGAAGTTCGCCCAGACCTTCTTCGGCCCCGGCCACCCCGAGTGGGTCGACCAGCTCATCACCGCCGAGTCGCTCCGCAAGACCGGCTATTTCGACGCCGAGATGGTCCGACGCGAGCGGATGAAGCAACTGGCCTTGCCTCGGATCACGGCGCGTCGGTTCGTCATGGACATCGCCCTAACCTGCGTGGTCGCCACCCAGCTCTGGCACCACCTGTTCTTCGGCGGCCTCTGCGACCTGCCGACCTGGACCCCACCCAAATTCGAGGACGCCGAGTTTTCCAGCAACGGGGCCCTCGGAACCGCCGAGGCCCGGTCGTTGTGAGGGCCGTCCTCCAGCGAGTCGAGCGAGCCGGCGTTCGGGTCGACGGCCAGATCATCGGCCAGATTCCGCATGGCTGGCTCGTCCTGCTCGGAGTCGCCAAGGGGGACGCCGACCCCGACGCCGATCGCCTGGCCGACAAGGTCGTCGGCCTCCGGGCGTTCTCCGACGACGACGGCAAGATGAACCGGTCGGTCGCCGAAGCCGGCGGCTCGATCCTGGTCGTCAGCCAGTTCACCCTGCTCGGAGACTGCCGGGCCGGCCGCCGCCCCAGCTTCATCGAAGCCGCCGACCCCGCCGAGGCCGAGCGCCTCTACCTCCGCTTCGTCGCCCAGGTCCAGGCCCAAGGCGTCGAGGTCGCCACCGGGAAGTTCCGGGCCGACATGAAGGTCGAACTGGTCAATGACGGCCCTGTGACATTGTTATTGGATAGCCGGAAAGCCTTTTAGCCACGGATGGAACACGGATGAAACACGGATAAAGCTTAAAATAAGACAATTCTTGTCTGATCCGTGTTTCATCCGTGTTCCATCCGTGGCCCCTTGGTCTTTGGATTACTTGGACGATGGACCAGCCGCGTACTCGGCGCCTCGGATCACCATCTGGGTGATGTTGGGGTCGGTGAGGGGGTCGTACTTGTCGGGGCCGAAGTCGCGGTGGCCGAGCGAGGTGTGGAAGACCCGGCCCGAGCCGAAAGCCCAGGTCCAGGCGACGGGCCAGGTCTTCCCGGCGTGGTCGATCGTGGCCAGGGGCTTGACGTCGGGGAGCATCTGCATGTTCGAGTAAAGCTCGTCGTTGAGCTCGAAGTCGGCCAGCCCGGCGGTGATGGGGCTGGTGGGGTCGCTGATCTTGACCGTGTAGCGCCCCTTGATCGCCTTGCCGTCGGGGAGGCCGACGTGGGAATAGACCCCGCCGAGCATCTGCTTCCACTCGGGGAGCCAGTCGGGCGCGGCGTTGTCGGCGGCGTGGATCGACACGAAGCCGTGACCGGCCTGGACGTATCCGAGGATCGCCTTCTGCTGGGCGACCGAGAACTTGAACTCGGGGTCGCGGCGGTCGGCGGTGAGGATGATGAGGTCGTACTTGCTCAATGACGGGGTTTCGACCACGGCGGCATCCTCGGCGATCGTGACCTGGAATCGCCGGGTGTTTTCGAGGATACCGCCCAGATACAATGCTTGCTCTCGATACCCGTGATGCTCGCGCTGGCCTCCCGAGAGGATCAGGACCTTGGCGCCGCCGGGGGCCTTCTTCTGGGCCAGGGCGGGCGAGGGGGCCAGGGTGGTTAGCCAGACGCAGGCGGCGGCCAGGGCGAGACGGGGCATCGTGGGGGACTCCGAAGAGGTGGCGGGACCGGCCCGGCCCGCTCCTGAGGAGCCTCCGGCCGACCCTGGGTTCGAGCATCGAGTCGTCATCGTAGGGCAACGACTTCGCCGATCGCAAGCGGTCTTCTTCGAATCCGAACCGATCTCAAACGACACTCAAGGGATGACCATGACCTCGAAAACCCGATTCGCGACCGCCGGCTGGGTCGCCCTGATGCTCGGCATTTCGGCCGCGGCCGACGACGCGACCCAGACGATCCACGCCGGAGCCTTGTCGTTCCAGGCGCCCAAAGCCTGGAAGCAGGAGCGGCCGAGCAACGCCATGCGGAAGGCGCAGATCAAGGTCGACCCGATCAAAGGCGACACCGACCCCTCCGAACTCGCCGTCACCTCGTTCGCCGGGGGAGCGGGGACGCTCGACGCCAACGTCAAGCGTTGGGAGGGCCAGTTCGAAGGCGACGACGGCAAGACCCCCAAGGCCAAGGTCGAGACCAAGAAGGGGAAGAACGTCGAGGTGACCCGGGTCGAGGTCACCGGCCGATACGTCGCCGCCATGACGCCCGGCCAACCCGGCAAGAACGACAAGCCGAACTACCGGCTCCTCGGCGCGATCGTCAACACTCCCGAAGCCAGCTACTACTTCAAGCTCACCGGCCCCGACAAGACCGTCGCCTCGACGAGCAAAGACTTCGACGCGATGATCGAATCCATGACGATGGATCAATAACGACGACCAGGAAAACTTGGCCACGGATGGAACACGGATCAGAGCAATTCATCTCAGTCTGATCGGTGTTCCATCCGTGGCTCCTCGAATGAGGGCGATCCGATGCCGACCGCGATCAACGCTTGCGCCCGGTGCACCACGGTCAACCATCCCGCCAGCCGGTTCTGCGCCGGCTGCGGATTGCCCTTGGGCGCGGCGGAGCCGGAGGCCGGCGCCTGGGTCGACGCCCTCGGCCCTTATGAATTTCCCGAACCCGCCGACCCCGACGTCTCGCGCCAGGTCCGCGAGTTCTTGACCCGTGTCGGCTACGACGCCAAGCCCTCGGGGTCGAACTGGCGGATCGACGTCCTCTTGCCGATGGGCCGCAAGCAGGCGGTCTACCTCGGCGACGCCGGAGTCGACGCCGACTCGCGGGCGATCGTCTCGCTGGTGTCGATCTCGGGGACCGCGACCGACCGCGACCCCCGAATCCTCCTCAAGCTCAACGCCCGGACCGTCGAAGGGCACTTTGCGATCAAGGTCCTCCGCGGCGAAGAGTACTTCGTCGTGATCCGCAACCTGACCGTCGAAGACCTCGCCCAGGTCGACGCCCGCAAGGTCGTCGCCCGGATCGCCGAGACCGCCGACAACCTCGAAGACCGGCTCACTCGCGGTCGGGACCTGTTCTGATCGACCCAAGATTGACGAGGTCGGCGGTCCGATAGATCGCAACCGTCATGTCCGCCGAGTCCATCACCGGCGTCAACCTGTTCAGGGCGGCGAAATATCCCTCGGGACCCCAAGGCCCCCACTGGAGCGATGCCGACACCGCCAGGTAGGTCGTCGAGGCCGAGACCCGCGCCGGCAAGCCCGCGGGCGATCGGTTCGCGTCGAACCGGTAGCAGCGGCCGACCACGCCGTAGTGGCTCGGGTCGGTCTCGCCGAAGTAGTACCAGGTGAGGTCGCGATATTCGGGCCGGTCGGCCTGGAGTCGCGCGATCGACCTGGCCCCTTGTCCCCAGTCGAGGTTCGAGTCGGACAAGATCCGCCGCCCCCCTCGCGGCCCTCCCCCGATCAGGTTGAAGTACGATAGCTCGTAGGGGTGGATCGAACCGACCGCGACCGCCATCCCCATCAGCCCCGCAACGCCGAACCACCGCCGATTCCGGCCCATGTCGGCCAGCGCCGAGACCCAGACGATCGCGGGCGGGGCGAGCGGCAAGAGATAGCGGACCCCGTAGTTTCGCTTCGATCCCAGGAGCGCCGCCATCAGGAACAAGGCGACGTAGACCGTGATGACCCACCCCCGGCGGTCGTCCTTCGCTTGAAAGCCCGACCGTGCCGCCGCGAGGAGCCAGAACCCGAGCGGGACCTTCACCGCCATCGTCACCAGGTAGTAGTACCACCAGCCGGTTTGCCGACGCTCGCCGAACAGGTAGCTCGGCCCGCCTTGCCTCTGGAGGACCACCTGGCGGGCGAACCCCACCCAGTCCTGGGGGTAAGAACCTTCGAGGATCGTCGAAGCCCAACCCGCCAACGTCGGGCCGAGTCGCGATTCAAGCACAGGGTGCGAGCCGGTCCGGGGGCTGAGCGGGAGGGTGGCGAAGCCGGTGACGAGCAGGTTGCTCACGACCAGGATCAAGACGTACCCGGCCATCCCCGCCGCCACGGTTCGGATCGCCCGGATGCCCTGATTCCAACCGGATTTGGCCGAATCGCGCCGCTCCCACAGGTCGATCGCCCAGATCGAGGCGAGGATCGGCGGGATCAGGACCGTGGTAAACTTGCATGAGAACGCCAGGCCACCGACGCTCGCCGAGGCCCAGAGCCGGCCGCGACGACCGGTCTGGAGGAAGCGGGCGAACGCGAAGAGCATCGCCGACGACGTGGCAAGCAGGGGCAACTCCATCGTCGCCAAGGCCCCGTGCGCCAGGAGGTTGGGGCTGAGGGCGAAGATCATCGCGGCCATCGCCATCGACCGGTCGCCATACCAACTCCGCGACCAGGCCGCGACCAGCACGAAAGCCGCCAGCCAGACCCACGACGCGCCGATTCGGATCAGGGGCAAGAGCTTGGCTTGGTGGGCGATCGGGTCGTCGACCCACGATCGGTCGCCGAAATGGTCGATCGCCCAGAGCACAGGCGCCTGCTGGAGCTTCCAGAAGGATAGCGGCGAGCCCATCCGGGTGATGGTTTCCTGCTCGCCCGTCCGCCACCAATGCGCCCCGACCTGGAGGTAGGTGACCTCGTCGTAGGTCGCCGAGATCCGGCAAGCCTGGTCGGCGATCAAACCCAGGCCCAGGAGCGCCGAGGCCGCGACGATCCCCATCGACCAGGGTCGGACCTTGCCGGACTTGGGTGGCCGACCCGTCCCGTCGTTCATGGTTCGCTCGCCGAGGGTGGCGTCTTTTCGGTGTCGAGGCCGAAAACCGCCAGCGTGAAGGCCGAGGCCAGGGCGTCTTTCCAGGTGGCGGCCGAGTGGTCCTGGCCCCGGAGCATCCGGTCGAATTGGTCGAAGAGGGTTTCGCCGAGTGGGCTTGCGGTCGGGACCCGTTCCTGGTGGTTCGTCGAGCCGTCGGTCCAGTGGATCAGGTCGGGCCACTCCACGAAGGCCGCGCCCCGGTCGCAGAGGACCTGGATTCCGGCTCGGGGCAAGAACTTGTCGGCGTCGCCCCAGAGCGACCGATGATATCGCTCGACCACGAACCGGGCCGACGCGCCGGCGAACCGGACGATGATGCCCACCTGATCGGTGTCGTCTTGCGGCGACCCGCCACTTTCCGACCAGATCTGGGCCGAGGTGGGCTCGGCCCCGACCACGAACCGGGCCCAGTCGACGAGGGCCTGGCCGGGATCGAGCAAGAGCGGACCGGGGGCGACTTGCGAGCCAGGTCCGGGCGGTTCGTTGCGGTCCGGCTCAAAGATCCGGGTCGACCCGACGATCGCCCTCGGCGTGCCGATCGTCGACCGGAGCAGTTCGCGAAGCCGGGCCGTCGCCGGGTAGAACCGAGGGGGGCACTCCTGGAAAACGGCGATCCCGCTCGCCTCGATCAACCCGTCGAGTCGCGTCAGTTCCTCGACGTTGCCGGGTAGAGGCAGGCCGTGGTACACCGGCTTCCCACAACGCGCGGCCAACTCGATCGGGTGCGAGCCGAACCACTGCGGGGCGAGGATCGCCACGGCGTCGACGTCGGGGCGCTCGAAGAGCGCGGTCAGGCCGTCGAAGGCCCGGGCCCCGGTCGCGTTCGCCTCGATCTCGGCGCGTCGGGCGACCTGGTCATACACGGCGGTGACCTGGAACCGGTCCTTCATCCGCGCCAGCGCCGGCTTGTGCCGGGCTTCCCAGGCCCGGCCCAGGCCGACGACCCCCAACCGGATCTTGCTCGCCGCCATGCCCGCCAAAGGACGCCTCCCGCCCGCTCGAACCAACCGGATCAAACCAAGCCTCGACCTTACCCAATCCCTTCGGGATCGGCCACCGACGACCGCCAATACCTCGGGACGACGCGAGGTTTTTAGGTCTCGAACAATTCTTTGGAGGGTGTGACTTTTGATTTTGGCGGATCGGGTCGGTTTTCGTTAAGGTGGCGGAACCCAACTTTTGCGAGGACTGCTCATGCCGACGCTCCAAGTGACCTACTCCACCG